>Ga0315279_10000239_pt1 | contig 119777 bp, 119 predicted proteins | sample YL17G06_20_MG_FD_203694 | JGI IMG/M metagenome (GOLD analysis project Ga0315279, IMG submission 203694) | Sediment microbial communities from Yellowstone Lake, YNP, Wyoming, USA - YL17G06_20 | ecosystem: Environmental > Aquatic > Freshwater > Lake > Sediment | place: USA: Wyoming | collected... | reverse complement strand
CGGAATGGTATCGACAGCCATTATTCTGCCACAAAGAGGAAAGCTCCACTTGGTTCACTTGTCAAAGTTCGAGTTTTCAGCCGGTCAGGACGAAGTCCGCCCTGATTGCGCAACGGTTACGCTATTGGACGCGAGAATTGAAAATGAACAGGCTCGAGCGCAACCTGGTGACATTGATTTGGAACCAATCACTTCTGAAGATGAAGATTACGAAAGCTCACCTCCGGAGTACCAGATCTCAACGTTCCCGGCCGACTATACGCTTGAGGTATTGTACACAAAATGGAGAAGCAAAGAAATACGTATTCCTGAGTTCCAGAGAGGATTTGTCTGGAAGCAGGTTCAGGCCAGCAAACTCATAGAATCATTTTTGGTAGGGCTCCCGGTCCCTGCCGTCTTTCTTTATACGGAACGAAAATCTCAGAACTATTTTGTCATAGATGGGCAGCAACGTCTAAAAAGCATATTCTACTTCTTCGAAGGTTATTTCGGAGCACCCGAGGACGATAAACGCAAAGTCTTCAAGCTTGCCGGACTAAGCGAGAAGAGCAGGTTCAACTTAAAGACCTACGAGGACCTGGAAGAACAAGATCAGCGTCGGTTGAAAAATTGCGTGCTTCGCTCGTTTATCGTCCAGCAGCTTGATCCCAGTGATGATACAAGCATGTATCACATCTTCGAGCGTCTAAACACCGGAGGCACCCTTTTAACAAATCAAGAGGTGAGAAACTCCGTTTACCACGGTACTCTGATTCCGTTCCTGAATGAGATAAACAACTACATTGCATGGCGGAACATTCTTGGCAAACCCGCGCCCGACACGAGAAAGAAGGATATTGAATTAATCGTCAGGTTTTTTGCAATGCGTGATATCGACGCCTACGAAAAACCGATGAAGGATTTTCTCTCCAAATACATGAGAAAGAATCGAGATGCGGGTGACGACGCCCTCAAGACGGCTGGCGATCTCTTTCGCCAGACATGCGACGGAGTTTCCTCACTTCTTGGTAATAAGCCCTTTCATATTCGCACCGGATTGAATGCGGCTGTTTTTGATTCTGTTATGACTACCATCTCAAAAAATTTGCCCTCGCTTCCAGCCGATCTTAAAGACCGATACAAGAAACTGCTGGCCAACCCTGAATTCGATGAGGCTACGCGGCAAAGCACGACCGATAATGAGCGGGTCAAATTGCGGTTCCGCAAAGCATCGGAAATACTTTTTGGTTGAAATGAAAATTCTCAAGATTGACGAGACGCTCGATTCTTGCGAGCAACACATAGCCAGTACCAACGCATCAGGTACAGAGATAGAGGCCCTGCTCACTAGAGCGGTGTTGGTACTTACATGCTCCGTCTTCGAAGAAAAGATAGAACAGATGATTGGCAGGCGAGCAGACAGCCTCAACGATCCGGCGATGTGCGCTTTTTTTAAGTCGTGCGTGTCCGCCGTATTCCGGAGTACCTTGTCCAGTGAACTCGCGGGTCTTATGAACCGCTTCGGGCCAGATTTCAAACAGCGCTTTCTGGGCCGGACTCAGGGTCACGAACGCGCTGTCACTTTCTACAACAACATTGTCGTGAATCGGCATGGGGCAGCACATACAGAGAGTATCAACGTGACCTTGCGCGAACTCCGGCAATTCTATGAAGAAGGGCATATAGTTTTGGATTTTCTTGAGGAGACAATCAACGAAACATATCCAACATAGAAGGCTCCCAACCCCGCGTGGGGCGGCTGCATGTTCTCACCAAGCAGAAAGGAGTATCAAATGCTATTGGATTTCAACGGTACGAAAGTCAATGTCAATATCAGTGAAGAAAAATCGGTTGTCTCGGAACATACGGGCGCTTCATTAAGCGCTCTGGAGGTACGGACAACCGCAAGAGGGCAAACGGCCAACGACGGATTTTTGTCCTTAATCAACCAGGCGAAAGTTGATGGTGTTACATCGGTTGATGAGAATGGCACAGTTCAGAAGCGATGGAAGATTGGGAACTCGTCGTGGAGTTATCGTGAAGGCGAACCAATTTATCGCCATACTCTTGAACTCGTAGAAGTGGAGGAATTGAATCTGTCTTCCCTAACGCTGGGCAATATGACGGTTCAACCCTACGAGTATGAGGAAAGCTTCAAGGACGGCGCTCTTAGTATAGAAGCTAAAGCAGTTCTAACGGAATCGCAGCACGCTCAACTGAAAGCCATGCAAAAAAGCCGCGATCTTTTTCCGGTTATTAGGCATGGCATCAATGAAGCCCCCAGACAAATGCGGTTCGGGCTTTGCTATTGGTCACAGCAGAATGCGGAGTACAAACATCAGCTCTTTTTAGTAGAAGAGAGCGAAGAAAAGAAGCCCGACCGTTTAGCCTCAGCCTTCCAGTGGATGAGACCCCTGCGTAATCAGGTTGCAGACAACACAGCAACTATAGACTCATTACTTACCACACTTATCAACAAGAATATCCTGACTGAGGATGAAGTCGCCAACATCCGCAAAGAAGTTTCGGAGCATTCGTGGGATGTTTGGTACGAATTCTTTCGCGTCGAGGATGTAGATGAGTTGTAGAAAATCTATTCAGGTCAAAATGGCCGCCCAACACTGTGTGGAGCCGACGCCCACCTTTGCGCTTTTACCATCACACCTTGCCTGCGGTGGTGCTGGTGATTCAAGCGTGCCTTGCCAGCGGGGGCGAGTGGGCGCGGCTCACACCAACCGTTAGCCGCCTGAGTTTACGCCAATGGTCTACCCATGAAGACAAAACAGGGTTTTTCACCAACAGAAATCATCTTGCAGTTGTTACTCAGTAGAGATGAAGGGCCGACGCTGGAATTCAAGCGAGAGTGGTACAAACTCAGCGGTGAAGGCGAGTCCAAGGCACGTCAAAGAGATGAACTCATCAAAGACATTCTGTCTCTCGCCAACGGAAATGCCTATTCCGCAGGAGAAACAGCTTACCTGATTGTTGGAGCCGAAAATCAACGCAATGAAGATGGCTCTCGCACTCTATATGACGTGGGGGATGTTGTTCCAACAGCGGCCTCTATTTTGGACTTCGTTAGGGCTGCCAGCAACCCACCTCTGGAAAACTTGGAAGTCATGCTTTTCCAAGTAGAAAACAAGCATCTTTTCGCCATAATTGTTCTACCCAGTCCTCATCTATACGAAACTACACGCCGCCTCGATACGCCTTCGCAATCATACTCAAAGTATGTCGTCTTCATTCGGCGTAACGATAGCGTCGATATAGCTTCTGCGCGCGAAAGAGAAACCATTAAGAAACTCAAGGAAATTCGGTTCGCTGAAACCCGAAATGTGCCACCCGTGCTTTTCGGGACAGCAATAGGAGCTGCCATTGGCGGAACTTTCCTCGCCCGTGTAGGCGAAAAGATAACTGGCAGGAAAGAAGGCTTTGTCGCGGGTTTAGTAGTTGGCCCTATCATGGGAGGCCTATTTGGTGGAATGATGGGTAGCTCATACAAAACTATAATGGAGATTAGGTCAGATTGGTCCCGCATACCCGTATGGGGACGCGCAGTTGCTTTGCTGGCTGGCGGACTAAGCGCAATGGCAGTCTGGATCGCAGCAGCCAAGATCGGTGACCGTTTAAGCGTCAAGAATGATAAGAAGGTAGAGAGCGGGCAAACAGGCGGCTAGTTCCGGTCGGCGGGGCAGTCGCCCGTCCCGCCGTCACTCCCGAACGAGACATGACACTTTTGCGTCATACGACTTTTCAATAGTCCGTGCGGGGGGAAGGCGGGTAACTGCCCTCCCTACCGCGACGGCGCGCTTGTTCTTATACTGCCGGAAATACAAGATGAGCGGATTTGTGCTTGATGACGAAACAATTAAACGAGTAACAGCTGAACTACCAGACTTAGAAGCTTTAGGTATGGACGTAATGAAGCTCGCCCCCGATTTTATATCGGCCAAATATTCGGCCGAAAGTAATGCCCCAGTGGCGGCAGTCTGCTTACAGGATACACTGAACGTACTACTTCAAGTGCGAATAGGCCTTAATGAATGTTATCAACACAAGATATGGTACCGAGAAAAGTGCAATCCACCAAACGAAGAGCTTGCGATTATTTTTATGCGTTTCTACATTGATGGGATAGCATCTCAGCTCTATGCGGCAGGTGAACACCTAGCTAATCGTTGCCAGCACATCGTACACAAGCCGTGTTGTCAGGACATCGTGTAAAATGACGAAAAATAGGTTCAAAAAATGCCTTGCAGTGATAATTTTCTGCACCGAAAAATTACACGATGTGCTGGCAGCGGATACCTAGCCAATGCCATTATTTGTATGTTGGATCTCTCAGATAAGCAATTGCAGGACTATCGAAAAGATAGAATAAGCCAGCAGTCAATCGTAGGGCACTATCTAGCCCGCGAGCAAGCCAATGATCCAATGACAAAAGCCGTTCTATCGTTGGCGCGGTCCAAGGAATGGGGCAAAACAATGGCTTACAGAGGCAATTGGGTTCATGACCAGCCGCCAACCGTCAGTGGATTAGGGCCTATCTACCAGCGGCATAGACGATGGGTCCGATCTGAAGATGCAACAACCATAACCATGAAGCTAGGCCTCGGGATTGAAGACGATCCGGAGTATTCAATAGACGAGCTATTAGGCTTTGTCCAGCCAGCGGTATTTCAATTTGTAGATTTATTTTCGGAAATAGTGAATATTTACCTAAACTTGATTAGCAAAAAGGGAATTTTTATTACCGAAGAAGGTCTACAGGTGAAAATACTATGAAAGACGAAGCACGCAGCCAAGTTCAAAATAACTTAATGGAAATAGATGAGCACCTAGTTCCGGTCGGCGGGGCAGTCGCCCGCCCCGCCGTCACTCCCGAACGGGACATGACACTTTTGCGTCATCCGACTTTTCAATAGTCTGTGCGGGGGCGGTTGGGTAACTGGCGGTCCCACCGCGATGGCGCAGAAACCGAAACGCTATCGAAGAAGGTATATGACTGAAACCACTAATCAGAATCAAGGTTGTCTCACGGCAATCCGACGTCTCTTTGGAATCGGCGCACAAAAAGCACAGTCAGTTCCAGCTACAGAGTCGCTTCCTTACCGCGTGCGTGATGACTTTCTCTCTCCAGCCGAGATGTCATTTTATCGCGTTCTCTGGTCTGTGGCCGGCAAGCAAGCAATGATATGTCCCAAAGTCAGCCTAGCGGACATCTTCTTTGTGGTTCGCCCTAATGAAAACCAAGCCTATCGTAATCGTATCGCCCATAAGCATTTAGACTTCTTGCTGTGTGAACCAAAGTCAATGCGCCCCATTGTGGGAATTGAGCTAGACGACGCCAGCCACACACGCTCAGACCGTCAAGCACGCGATGAGTTTGTAAGTCAGGTGTTTCAAACAGCAGGATTGCCATTGGTTCATGTTCCGGTTCAGGCCAGCTATAACACTAACGAGCTATCGGCACAACTGGCTCAATACTTGGGCAAGGCATCAGAGAGTACAACTGCTACGCCAGCCGAACCGACACAAACTCCGGCTACCATTTCTACCGCGCCACTCTGCCCCAAATGCGGAGTACCAATGGTAGTGCGAACTGTAGCACGCGGAGAACGTCGGGGTAAACAATTTTACGGATGTCCCAATTATCCGAAATGTCGAGAGATGTTACCACTTCAGTAAGGAATTCAAAACAGGCAAACGCACCCAAGTTCTGGTCGGGGCGGCGGTCGCCTACTGCCCGGCCAGTCGCCCACCGCCTGCCAGTCCCGAACCGTGCGGGGGGAGGGCGGGCAAGTGGCCGCCCTACCGCGACAGGCGATAGCCATGCAGGAGCCGCGATTTGTAGAAGCAAGAACCTTGTGAATACCGATTACCAAGTGCCTGACTTGAGCAAGAGATTTGCTCGTACCAATCTACAGACTGTTATCCAACGGGCTAACTTGTTGCGCGAGCTATTGCCCAACGTGACGTCCATTGCCGAACTCTGCTGCGGTAACTGCTCACGACAATGGCGGCTTTACACGCAGCAGTTGGGCATTCGGCAGTTCCGCTGCTTGGACATCGAACCAGACGTTGTAGCGATGAATAGGAGACTTGGCATTGAGTGTGTTTGCGGAGATGCATTGGATGAAGCAATATTACAGTTGTTCCTGAACTTTGAAGTGCTTTTCTTTGGACCACCTCTCTCAGTTGGCTGTGATGGGCATCAATCGTTGATGTTCCGAGAAGTGATACCTAGTTATGGCGATTTCATCAAAGTGCTTCTTGGCGAACTTCAGTATAGTGGAACGCTGATTTGTATCTGCCCCAAGACCACAACAATGGGGGACATCGCACAGTTATATCATCAAATTCAGGACTGTCGTAAGGATTTCGGCCTTCGTCTTATTCATCGCACCCATTCGACTCTCACAGGTGATGACGAAGAAACCGAATTACGTCTGAAGTATGTCGAGCTTTGGTTTTCTGATTGTCTCGAAAATAAGTGGGAAGTACGAGAGAGCAAATCTGCATAGCGGCTATCTGCCGCTTAGTTCCGGTCGTAGGGCGGTCGCCCACCGCCCTGCGCTACTCTCGAACCGTGCGCCGAGTTCCGTGCAGTTGACGCCCTTACGCTGGGCGTTTAGCAATCATTTGTGGTTGACAAGCGTTTGGCGTTTAATCGGTGCGCCTTTCATAGTCGGGCGCAACTGACGCGCTATCCGTTAGGCGACCTTCATTATTCTTGCGAACAGGAGGAATGTTATGGAAGTCTTTGAAGCGGTTCGCACTGTCCTGGCGGTGCGTGCTTACCAGGATAAGCCTTTACCGTCCGAGGCCGTCCATCGGATAGTCGAGGCCGGATGGCTGACGGCGAGTAGCATGAATGGACAACCCTGGCATTTCATAGTGGTTGAGAACCGCGAAACGCTACGTCAGTTAGCCGTATTGGCGCGAACAGGGCCATATATTGCGCAGGCTCCGATGGCAATCGTGGTGGCGATCGAAAAGACGCCTTACGCGGTTTCGGATGCAAGTCGGGCCATCCAATCTATGATTTTGACGGCGTGGAATGAAGGAATAGGCTCGAACTGGGTAGGATTTTTGGGGCTGACGGAAGTCAATCCACTCTTGGGCCTGCCGGACACGCTGGAGGTGCTGGCGATTGTGCCGTTTGGCTATCCGGTGCAAGTGAGTGGGCGGGGCAAGAAGAAGCGCAAATTGTTTTCGGAGGTGGCGCACCGAGAACGAATCACACAACCCTTTGAGTGATAGCAGATAGAGTGTAGGAGATAGTGGCAAGCGGAGTTGGAACAGGAGCATGGCCGCCTAAGTCATGGTCAGGGCAGCAGTCGCCCACCGCCCTGCCACTCCCGAACCGTGCGCCGAGTTCCGTGCGGGGGGAGGGCGGGCAACTGGCGGCCTACCGCGACGGTGCAACGCCCATTACACTTAATCTCGATTGTGTACCTGTTCGTCAAGATGTAATACTGAGGTGCTAAATGAAACGCACGAGGCAAGAAATCCAGGACGAATTAGCCCATAAAAATAGTCTTATGCGGGCATATCGTGCAAGGCTCCATCCCTTGGAAATCCAGGCGGCACAGAAGGGCTCAAGTGCTCCTCCCGAAATACTGACCGAAATTAGTACAGTCACCGAACAAATCCGTGTTCAAGAAGATGAGATTGCTAAACTCGAGTCACTTGCTGCTGAAGGACAACTCTCATTAGCGGAGGCTGAATATCGAGTAATACTTGCCGAGGCTTGGGATACACCCATTGGACGCCCTTCTGCTGCCGGTGCTGCTCGATTAGAACTGGCGCGGCTCAGATTCGGCTTGTCACCTGAACGTGCACAGGAACTAGAGAAAGAAGTGCGAGTCGCATTAGTCGAGGAAGTCTTTCTGAAGATTGATATTTCCCCGTTACTGGGGCAGCATCCTGAGTCACGTCAAAACATAGGGGCCGTCACCGTGGTTATTCATGGGGAGGGCGAGAGCACAGTTAATATCGACCGTATCGAAATAGACCAGAATCTAACTGTAGGTAATCCTCTAGAATCGGCATTGCGCCTCGTCGGAAAGGCCATCCGTCTTGATCCGCCAACTGCTCTGCGTTTGCTCCTTCAGAGCTTACCTAAAGAGTCAACCCTGGATGTCACCGTTTTTCAAGAACTATTGATCACTGAGAACAAAGTATGGATTACTCAGAATGAGCACGGGCTTTTTAACGATTTTCTGGTTGACTTGACATCTGCATTAAACACGCGCTTGCTATCTTCACCATCAAGCAACGCAGAATGAGGAGGAAAAATGACTGACCAGCAGCCCCAACATCTTGTTGAATTGCGGCAAACCTACCAAAGGCGTCTTCACGTTCTGGAGCTACAGGCTGCTACTTTCGGTTTGTCTGCTCCGCCGCATGTGTTAACGGAGATTGAGGACATTCGGGAAAAGATTGAAGCGATTAACGAGCAATTAAAAGTGATTTGCAAGCAATTAGCAGACTCGGATTCCCCAACACTCCAAGCGCGTACTGATGTCCAATTATCGAAGCTGCGTTTAATATTTGATGAGCGTTTTAACGAAGGTGAATTACGCACATTCTGTTTTGACTTGGATGGTGTTGATTATGATAGCTTGCCGGGGAGTGGCAAAGGCGAGAAAGCGAGAGAGCTAGTTGACTTTTTCAAGCGCCGTGACAAGATTCCCAACCTTGTAAAGACCCTTATACAAAAACGTCCTGATATTTCCATAGACGACATAACTAGCCAATAGTAAACGTAGGTGGTTTGGGCTGTGCCGCCTAACACTGCATCAAGCCCACTGCCCTTACGCGCCTTTTTTCGTTACGTTATTCGTCTGTTTGGCGGTTTGATGGGCGGGCGTTCTGCGCTACAGACGGGCAGCGGCTTGTGCTTGCCGTTGGGCGGAAAGGGAGTGGGTCATGCCAAGCGAAGAAGAGATCAAGATTCAGCAGGAGCTTTTAACCATCCATCGTCGTACCCTGATCGTGCTTCTCAAAGAACGCGCCCAGATCACTGAGCCATTTGTCCCTCCTGCCCTTGCTATTAGCATTCAAGACGCCCGTGTCCAAATACGACTGCACAAGAAAATCTTGCGTGATTGGGGAGTAACGATTAATGATGACCCCAATGATGAAGAATTACCCTCCTCACTACCTGGACTGATCGTCACAAAGCCTCCTGGGCCAACATATCCTCTACGTAAGATATGGAAGACTATTAAAGTCTGGTTGGTACTATTTATCATCGCTCTGATATGTTTGGGAATTGTTATCATCCCCATTTGGAGATACCAAAGGATTTCATCACAACCATTCCAATACTGTACAGCCATAGTAGCATCATCACGACCACTCACACCAAATGGCAGTGGTGATGAATGCTGGTTGCAGTTGTTAAAAGGAGATCCAACCGAATTAACGTTTAATGAACCAGCACAAATTACCTTTGGAACTTCGACTGGAGGTGATGACAGCTTCTTCTTCAATGCCAAAAAGGGAGATAAGCTTTCGAATGTAACCGGAGCAACTATCAGGCCGACGCCACACATTAAAAGCAAATACGGTAGTCTTGGCAACTTAAAGAGTTATGAAATAGCATATCATAGCGGGAGGAAGGCTTGTCTACGTGACGCAAATGACGGAGATAAGCCATTAACCGCATTTTGCAACCAGTAACTGATACTACGGGATTACCGTAGGTGGCAAACGATCAGTCGTAGGAGCATATGGCCGCTCGGGGAGTGCGTAAATGGGCGGCCCAAGTTATGGTCAGGGCGGCGGTCACCCACCGCCCTGCCAGTCCCGAACCGTGCGCCGAGTTCCGGACGGGGTAGTTGGGTAACGGGTCGTTCTATCGCGATGGCCGCAGCCAAATAGGGAGAGGTCTCATGGGAATTGCTGTTAGCATCGCTCTAATATTAGTCGCCGTAATATTGTTCTTGGCCGTCCGGAAAGGACTGCTTCATGATAATACGCTAGACACGTGGGCTAAGATTGGTGGTGTAATTGCTATGCTAGCAGCAGTGTTAGTCTTTGTGATTCCTACAGCCCCATCACCGGCGGCTGTATCACCACTCACATCTACACCTTCTCCAGCACCTACATTGACGGATACACCACTTGGCCCTACGCCAGCGCCGCGAAGCCCAGCTAATAAAGCCATTCTCTATGATTCGTTAAGGGAACATGGCGTGATGACTACCGGTACCGATAGTGATGGAAAGTCCTGGTATGACAAAAATGGCTACAATGTTGTATCCCTCTCAACCAAAAACTCGTGGAGTTGGGTGATGCGCACTTATACCGTTACTGATGCCATTGTTGAAGTAACTGCAACTCCGATTACTGATGGTCGTGTGACTGGCTATGGGATCGTGTTTGGATGGGATAGCACAATAACTCCAACAGGGTTCTTTGTGTTTGAGGTGCAATCATTCGGCAATTGCCAGTTCCTACAAGGTGAAAACCCTTCTGGCCCAGGTCTCTTAACCTGGAACATATCCCCTGCATATTCCTGCGCACAGCCCATGAAGGATCAATCTGCAAAAATCAGGCTTGAGATAGTACAGCAGCATGTTGTTGCTTTTATCAACGATCAGTATGTTACGCAGGCCGATTTTCCTAGCTATAGTGGCGGACGACTCGGATTTTACTGCTTTAATGGAGGAAGTGCAGAAAGTCATTTTGCAGCACAGGTTCGATTCAATGACCTAATCATCTGGCCAGTACAATAGACGTTATTCGAAATAAGGTTTCACTGCGATGATGACATTGGCGCCATTGCATCTTGATGGGCGTCAAAGGGTCTCAACAGTCCTTTACGGGTCTATATGGGCCATGTGATGTGAAGATACGCCGAAACCAGACAGCGATTTCGCTATTTCGAATAATGTCTAATAAAGGGTTCCCAAATCACTTCCGTCAGATTGCGCTTGCCAATGAGTTGGAATGTCAAGAGGGCAGAACCCTAGAAGTCTCATACGGACGATGGGCAGGGTGGGGTAACTGCCCTCTCTACCGCGACGGCGCAAATGCCGTTCACCTTCCAGCAAGTTCAGCGAAATCTGCTCAGATTGGGAGACTCCTATGGCAAACCAATGGAAATGTCCAAAGTGCGGCATGATTCAGCAGATGCCGCTTCAAATGTTCAGCAACCATTGTGCCCGATGCAATGAACCGAACCTGGCAAGTCGTCTGAGCACTCTTACCGAATATCCTAAGGTTGTAGATCCACCTGCCATTCTATGCTATGCAGCCAAATCCCAAACGGCGGTTGTGGCTACCCCCGACTTGACAGCAGAAACTCTGTATATCATCGGCCCAGGTGACATTCTGCCAATAGCCGGAGAAGAAGATGGTTTTTACCAGTTGCTATTACCCGGCAAAGAAAAAGGGTACGTGCAAAAGTCGGCTGGTATCAAAGTTCCGGTGGGATTAGGAGAAGTAAAAGAACCATTGGGGTATGCGCGCCTCACCGCTGTTTACAAAAACGCTGTCGCAACTGTGGTAGTTCCACAGCCTGACGGCACATCGGAAACCGTACATATACTCAAACCAGAAGATAGGTTCCCAATAGTTGAAGAACGGGAACACTCTTTCATAGTTCAACTGCCAAGTGGAATAAGAGGCTGGGTGGAAAAAGGGAAAGTTTCTAGGACGATTTCGCCCAACTCTTTGCCACCACAAGAGTCAAGCGATTTGGCTTCGACATTGGGACTTGCTGCTCTACTTGGGATTGCTATGATTGGTGGTGCACTGGTAGGAGACCCTGAAGAAGCGAGGATTAGGCGCGGGGTGGAGCAAGCATTGCGCGATAGGGGCATGTAGAAGTCATCCTGTTAAGGTGAAAAGCGCCCAACCCGCGCTTTTGCGACCAGCAAAGGGTCACTGTCGGAGCAACTGCGCGCCGCCGTGCAAGCCGGGCGCGGGGCAGTTGGGCAACTGGCTGTCCTACTGCGATGGCGCGTCTTGAGCAGTATACAGCAAAGGCTATTCATTCCCAGTATCATTTTGAAGAGACAGAACATGGATTACATCGAGCGCGAGGACTTGTTTGAGACAACGCCACAACGCTTCAGGGACTGGTTATATGGAGAGACCTTTCAGCGTTGGCCTGATAACTCCATTGTGAGCGAGTTTGCATCCTATCCCCCTGAACCCTTCAGGGTAGAAGATGGTATTGCATTGGGAGTCGAGCTCTTGCCATCAGATAGCGACGAGCCTGTTACAGTGCAGAACGTGATCCGCTTCTGGATGCTGCAAACGTCCGAGTTCCCTAATGTGACTCACATACGCAGCAAATGTAAAACAGGCATTCTGCAAATTGATCGGGGCGCAACAATTGACTACCAAAGTGCTATAGCTTGCTTTGAGACGCTTTGGGAGAGGGTATATTCACAGTTCAAGCGCGTAGAAGTATCTGAAGCAGATAGATCTTGGAGAAACAGTGAATTTGATGCCTCCTCTGTGCGCTCAATTGTAGAAGGACTCGGCCAAGTCAACTCGGAAGACAGGTTCATTAGTTACGTCCTGAAGCCCTTATTTGAAGTGATGGGATATGAAGGAGTAACTTGCCTCCATCATACTGGCCGTCCTGAGTACGGCAAGGATATTGTATTCCATGAACCTGATCGATTAGGCGGGGATACTTACTACGCTGTAGTTGCATGTGTTGGAAAGATTCACGCCAATTCATCCAAGACGCGAGTTTCAGGGCATTATCAGAAAATAATAGATCAAGTGGAGAAATGTTTCGCAAAGCCGTATGAAGACTATGATAAAAAGGGGGAGTTCTATATAGACAAAGTAATCGTCGCGTGTTCTGCAAACATTACTGATGAAGCTCAGCAATATTTCCGCGAGTGGGAAAAGCGAGAGCGTAGACACCTAATCTTCTGGCCTGCTGAACGAATCGCAAGCTACAAACTGCGGTTACATTTGACATGAGATTCTACTACAGCAAATTAGTTTGCGCCCAAGTTATGGTCAGGGCGACAGTCGCCCACCGCCCTGCCACTCCCGAACCGTGCGCCGAGTTCCATGCGGGGGCAGTCGGGCAACTGGCGGTCCTACCGCGATGTGCGCGGCCCGCGTACATCAAGCGGACTGTCTTGCAAGTCTCTGAAGTGCAAGGTGACAATGATGAAAACAGCGCTCAACTGGATATCCTGGTTAATTGTTCCTATTGCCTTGCCCGGCTGGTTGCTTGAACACACCTATAGAAAAATCAGCAAACGATTCTGGGAGTTCAACATCTGGTCTGGGACAGTGTACATTTTGTGCCTTGTTGGATTCGCCCTGTTCATGTTATTTTCCTCTATGTTCCCTGCCCAGATTCTTGGCATATACATCTTCTCTGCCCTAGAGATGCTAGGCATCTTCACATGTGCAACTATACCTTTAGGTAATGTTGGGGGATATAAGTCAATCATCGGACAATTAGCGAGGAGAAGCCCTAAACCACAAGTGCGGACAAAATCAACTGGCATGGGGGCAATATGGATTGCCATAACCAGTTATCTGTACACGGCCTTCTACTTTGCCATATTGGGTTACTTCATGTATACTCTTGACAACGCGCTGTATGTCGGTGTCCAAGGTCAATCCCACTTCGAGATACTCTTCGATTTCATCTACTTCAGTTACGTATCAATATCAACCTTTGGATTCACAGCTATATCTCCAGCAGGTATTCCTTCGAAGTTGAGCTATATGGCCGAAGTAACCATTGGACTATTCTTCATGTTGTTCATTTTTTCTTTGATTGCGAATCACTTGATGTCGCGTGGTACAAGCGAAGCCGTCTAAGTTCTGGTCAGGGCGGCGGTCGCCCGCCCCGCCGTCACTTCCGAACGGGACATGACACTTTTGCGTCATCCGACTTTTCAATAGTCTGTGCGGGGGCAGTTGGGCAACTGGCTGTCCTACCGCGATGGCCGCCCGTGCAACCAATGAGTGGTGGCGAGAGGATCTGCTCGGACTGTGAGGGGACAAGATGCCAACAATTGATTGGACAATTTCCGTCCTTGCTCTGTTGTCGCTGGTCATATCCATCACCACGCTTTACCTCGCTCACTTACGTGGGCCGAATATCAGTCTCGCCACTCCCGGTAAGGAGGTCTATCCTTGCCATGGACTTACAACTACCACTTTACAGCCTATCAACAAAGAAGAGCAACATGGTCACTTTGTGCTCGAGTCCAGACTCCTTGTTGCTAACACGGGTTTACGCCCCGGCATCCTGTTCGGCTTTCGGCTCGACCCAGCGGATAATGCCGTAGTGACTTATGAACTCGACCCCAGACCAGAGACTATGCTCCCGATGATACTCCCTCCCGGAGAGGGCTGGCAAACACTAGCTTCAATCCAGATTACGTCCAAATCGGAACCTTGGAAGAACTACCTAGAGAGCAAGAAGACGGTAAGCATGCAGGCTGTCTACTGGGTAAGCACAACCTTCAGGCACAAGAAAAAGGAAACGACAAAACTAAACATTGACCTTGCCCCACTATATGCGAGTGTCGGGTCGGCATAGAGTGCAGGCGGTTCCTATACTTGAATTTCACAGTGTGCAGACCAGAATGCGCCTAACCTGTCGCCCCATCCGACGCACTCCGCGCACAATCATCAGCCGTGAGTAGCTCTCACGGCTTTTTGTTTGCCCCGACTCTGGCGTATAATATCAGCGAGACGCAAGGCAGTGAACATTCACGGCGCAGGGGGTACCACATGGCAAACGAGGAACATCTCGCCATTCTCAAGCAGGGGGTGGAGGCTTGGAATCAGTGGAGGAAAAAGAATCCTGATATATGGCCTGACCTCGGCGAGGCAGACCTCAGCGGGGCAAATCTCAGCGGGGCAAACCTCAGCGAGGCAAACCTCGGCGGGGCAAACCTCGGCGTGGTATACCTCCTCGACTCAGACTCCGGCGTGGTATTCGTCCGCGGGGCAAACCTCAGCGGGGCACACCTCAACGGGGCACACCTCAACAGGGTAAACCTCGGCGGGGCCAATGTTGAAAGCGCAGATGTAGGGTACACCATATTCGGAGACGTTGACCTGAGCGAGGTCAAGGGACTTGAAACAGTGAGGCATTATGGCCCTTCCATCGTCGGAATTGACACTGTATACAAATCGAAAGGCAAAATCTCCGAAGTCTTTCTCCGAGGATGTGGCATCCCTGACCAGTTTATATCCTACATCGGATCACTGGTCGGCCAAGCCATTCAGTACCATTCCTGCTTTATCAGCTATTCTGTGGTGTCCGCTAACATTTTGAACAGTCCACCGGCCTGCCGCACGTCGGCAAATGCACGAATCCAGCTTGGATGAAACGCCAATAGCGTTCTGTCAAGTGTTCGACATGTTAGCGGATAGGACACTTTATCAGCTATTCTGTCCTATCCGCTAACATTTTGAACAATCCGCCAATCGACGGGCAAACTCATTAGGTGACAGTCCATCTAACTCAGCACCTTGATGGGGGCGGTCATTATAGAACTCGATAAACTGGATCAGCAAAGCTTCCAATTCTTCGGGGCAGTTCCATGCGTGCGTTTCGAGCCCTTGTTTCAGCGTGAGCACAAAACGTTCCGCGATTCCATTGGAGCACGGGCGATGTGGCGCGATCCGCACATGGAGAAAGGTTTGCTGTTGGGCGAACTGAGCAAAGGCTTCAGCGATAAACTGCGGACCATTGTCACTGATCATAAATTGCAACTCGGGTGGACAGAGGGCCCGCAGGGCTGCGACGATCATGTCCGCCGTCACATGCACACCCGCCGTGAACAGAGGCAACCCCAGGCAACGGCGGGTGCCATTATCAACCACAACCAGGATCGCCAACCAAGCCGTGATCAATGGCGCGGAGTGGGTGAGCAGGGCCAGTTGGCTGCGCAGGTCTCGACGAGTTTGTCGCCACTGGGCATCTTCTTCTTGCCGTTGGCGCACCTGGGCATGACGCTCGGCCTTGTCAGTCTGCCATTGTGTCTGTTGAGCGCGTCGTTCGGCCCGGCGTTCGCGGCGCTCCTCGTGCGACAACGGGCGTCTCGCTTTTTCAACCGTTTGGTGCATGCAACGCTTGGCTTTCCAGGCGGCATCCTCCGACCGGCGTGCCGCGCGTTGCCGGCGGCGGATCAGGCGCACTTCATCACTGTGGGCGTTCAATTCAGCCCGTTCGGCTTGTTTTTGACGGCGGCGATGCTGGCGCAGCCCCTTCGAAGCCCGTTTGACCGCCCGTTGTTCGACATAGGTGCGCATCTGTTCTTCGTAAGACAGCGTGGTGTTCTCAAAGATTTGGCCGGGCCAAGCCGGGGCCGGGGCCGGGTCGGGGCTCTCGGTCGGAGTCACACCGGCCGCTGCGGTATTCAGGCTGACCGAGGTCATGGCGTGTGTTCCATCATGGGTGCAGGGCACAACACACAGGTCAATATTCAGCGTCTGATTGGGTTGAGGAGCATGAACGACACCCACCGAAACATCGGCTTCAACCGGCGGGGTCAGCGTCGGGACGGGTGCCGCGGCGGCCCGCGCTGCCAGGAGAATCTCGCTCACCTTGGTACGACCAATCACTTTTTCATAGCCGTGCGCTTGGCAAATCCGATCCGTCACTCTCTGATAACCTTCAGCCGGATGGGCCTGACTATACGTCAGCACTTCTTCCTGCAGTTCGGCCCTGATCGGCGGAATCCGGGTGTGATGGGGAGCGCGACTCCGCGGTGTACTCAATCCAGCGATTCCCTCCGATTCGTAGCGCGATTGCCAGTAATAGTAGGTTCCCCGCCCGACATGTGCTCGGCGAGCCGACTCCGATACATTGTCCGTTTCTTCAACCGAGCTGAACAAAAACTGCCGTTGGCTGGTTGTGGTCGGGCGAAAGTAAACATGTTGGGGCGTTTGAGCGGTCGTATTTGCATCCATGTGGCTATTATACTGTTGAACGCCGGCAAAACCGGGCCCCGTGAGTGTTCAAGATGTTAGCGGACACCACACTTTATCAGCTATTCCAGCAAGAACCAAGACTTTGCCGAACGACTGCACAGTGACCTGCAAGCCAAAGGCGTGCGCTGTTGGTTTGCGCCAGAAGACCTCAAGATAGGGGACAAGTTCCGAGCGCGGATAGACGAGGCCATTCGCTACCACGACAAGCTGCTGCTTGTCCTCTCGGAGCACTCGGTCAACAGCAAGTGGGTAGAGAAGGAAGTCGAGACGGCCTTTGATAAAGAGACCCCTGACCACACCGTTCTGTTCCCCATCCGGCTGGACGAGGCCGTGATGAAGACAGACCGAGCATGGGCCGCCGACATTCGGCGGACACGGCACATTGGCGACTTTTGCCATTGGAAAGACCTTGACGCCTATCAAAAGGCGTTTGACCGATTGCTACAAGACCTGAAAGCGGAAAGCGAGTTGACCCGATGAGCCAATCGCCTTCTCTTACGATCTGGCAAATGGCCTAGAGGCGGCGGACCAGTCATTTGAAAAGCGGCGGCGTATCAAATATCAAATGTCAAATTTCAAACACCTGCACTGCACGCCCTGCCCGGCGCCAAGCGCCGGGGCGCGCCAGGGGGTGCAAGTGTCTCAAGAGCCGCCTGTGACGTTTGATGTTTGGATTTGAAACTTGGAGAGTCACTTGACAGCAGGAGTATAATAGAATTGACGAGCCGTTTGCAGCAAGAAAGGATGGTGCGCGATGATTCCGATGCGCTACTCTTTCGTTCGCTGGGTTGTCTTTGCCATCGGCCTCGCTATCGTGGCCTACCTGTATTGGTTCATGCCTCCCGTAGGCATTCAAGTTTTCCTCTATTTTCTCCTCATCCTCACGGCCATGTCGTGGATCGTCCCGCCCGGCATCTATGGGTGGCTGGTGCGCGCGGTGTGCCCCACCTGCGGCAAGCATGTCGAGTGGGAAGCCGTTCAGCCAGAGGGTAGGCCATACGATGAGCAAATCGTCATCCGCTGCCCTGGCTGTGCCAAGTCCAAGGTCGAGTGGCAGTACACGTCGGCGTAGGCAAAACGTAGGATACAACTATTTTGCAAAATAAGCCAACGCCTGGCGGAGACGCTCTTCGACCGGGAGCGAGGGATCGCGGGGGAGGCTGGCGAGCGCCGTCTGCGCTTCGACGACGCTAGAGCCCAAGCCGGTGAGCGCCGAGAGAAGTTCGGCGTCCGCATCGGTGAGGTAGGACACAGGAGCGGGCGCCAAGCCACCGCCGACTTTCTTTGAGGTGCAGGATGATGGCCTTGGCCGTCCGCGTGCCCACACCGGGGACGCGCGTCAGCACGTCGGTCTGCTCATTGACAATGGCGGCGCGCAGCGCGCCGGGCGGCGCGTCGGCCAGCACGGGGCAAACGCAATCGGGCACGTCGGGCGCGTTCGATTACAACCCGACAGTGGGAAGATTTCTACGACAGTCTTACTGCCCGTTTGCGCGCGTGAGTGTGACCCTCACCTCTGGAAGGTTTAAAAGTCCGCTGCAAAATCAGCGAAAACCTTCGCCAGGGTGAGCCGTTACATTATGCTTTCGACACCGCGTAATTCAAGGCCGCCTCGGCATGAAGAAGCGTCGTATCGAACAGCGGCAATCCAGCGTCGGCCTCGCTCACGAGTAAAGGAATTTCTGTGCAGCCCAAGATCACGCCTTGGGCGCCGCGGGCTGCCAGCTTCTTGATGATCTCCACATACCCCGCTCGCGACTCGGCCCGAATCTGCCCTGCCACCAGTTCGTCGTAGATGACACGGTTCACAACCTCGCGGTCGTCGGCGTCGGGAATCAGCACCGTGATGCCTTTGCGCGCCAGGGCGTCCTGGTACAGATTCTTTTCCATTGTGAACTTGGTGCCCAACAATCCCGCCGTCTTGATCCCCGTGGCGAGAATCGCCTCGCCAACAACGTCGAGCAGGCTGAGCACGGGGATATGGATGCTGGCCTGCACTTGATCCAGGACGAGGTGCATCGTGTTGGTGGCGATGACGATGAAATCCGCTCCGGCCGCTTCCAAACTCTGGGCGGCCTGGCTCAGCCCTTGTCCGACCAGATCCCAGCGATCCTCGTTGGGCCAATCCACGTAGGGTTGAAAGCTGACGCTGTAGATGATGATGTCTGGATAACCATAGTCGCCGAAGCGTTGGGTGTAGGTGCGCGTGATGTACTGGTAGTATTCGACGGTGGATTCTGGACTCATGCCGCCCAGGATGCCGATTCTCTTGTGCATGGGGTTGCTCTCCTGTGTGCTACGATCTTTGTGCTTGCCAAGTACGCTCACTGGGCATTTTTAGTTTGCCTTTGATCTTCAGCCGTTTTTATCTGCCATCAGCTTTTGACATAGATGCACGCCGCCCATCGCGTCGGCCACCCAGTAATCTGCACCCACGTAGCGGCAAATCTGATCGTCAATCATGCCGCCGCCGATGACGATGGGGAACGATAATCCATCTGGCCGTGCTTTTGCGTGCAACAGGTTCACCGTCTCTCGCATCATTTCGTGCGAAGCCGTCAACACGCCCGAAAGCCCAACAATATCTGGCTTGAGCTTGGAAACCTGTTCTACAAATTCGGCCGGCGGCACATCCACGCCCAGGTCAATGACGGTGAAACCGTAACAGGTCAGCAACATACCCACCATATCCTTGCCGATGTCATGAATGTCACCCTGCACGGTGCCAAGCAACACACGCCCGGAGGCTTGCTTGGAGGCGCGGTTCTCCAGCACCGGCTGCACGATTTCCATCACCTCACGAAAGATCTCGCCGGCCATGATCAACCCTGACAGGGAATACTGCCCCTGCTCGTAGCGCTCCCCTACCTGACGCATCCCCGCGTTACACTCTTCGATGATTTTCAGCGGATCATCGCCTGCCACGACACGCTGGCGCACCCGCGCAAGCACCGGCTCTTCTTCCAGGTCAGCCAGAAGCTTGACGAGTTCGATTGGCTGGCTTGCCGTATTCATGCTTTCTCTCCTTTGCCGGTTCGACTTGCTTCGGGGATGCCCACTTTCGTCGCAAAGCGTAAACGATCGCCGCGACAGATGAACCAGCCCCAACTGATGGGCCGATTGTCTAGATCATAAAAGACGTGCTCAAGGTTGAGAGCTGCCGTCAGAGCGGGCACTTCTAGCAAACGTGCCTCGTCTTCATTCAGCACTGTCGCCTCAATCGTCAAATCGCCATGCTTGAGGACTGACCCGCCGGCGCCTTCGAACAGCCCCTGCAGCGATGTGACTTCCATCTCGGCCTCGACCAGCGGGCGAGTGGGATCGTAGACCAGGTATTCTCGATGATAAAAAGTTGGCTCGCCATTGCGGCACAGCAGGCGGCGAAGATAGATGACGCGCTTGCCGACAGGGATCGCCAACTTGCGCGCAATCCGTTCGTCCGCCAGAGCCACGCGCGCCTCGAGCAACTTGACACTGGTTTGCTTGTCGCTGAACAGAGTTTGTAACTCTTGCAAGTGGAATGTGGCTGCGCCCAAGTCAACGGCTTTGACAAACGTGCCGCTCCCCGGCGCTGTGCTGATGACGCCCTGATCAACCAAGATGTTGATCGCGCGACGAACCGTCATCGGGCTGACCCGGTAGAGCTTGCAGAGCTGAGACTCGGACGGCAATTGATCGCCGGGCCGCAGGGCGCCCGTGGCGATCTGTTGACGCAGGAGGTTGACCAGTTGGGCATAGGCCGGCTCATACGAGCGACGGTCAATCGTGATTGCCGGTTCCTCAATCAGTGGTGTCTTGTGCTTCATCGGCGTCCTCTATCCGGCACGAATAAACATAAAGGCAATGAATGGACCCTATTTGCTGGACTGGCGCTCAATGATAAATCTCTTTTAAAAAATGGTCAACCGTAGCCTGTCAAACGTAGCCTTGACAACTTCCCTATAGAGATGTATAAGTATGGCGATTGTTCCACACAAGTCAAGCAGCATCCCAAAATGTGAGACTCCCCCATGGAACAGGCTCGCACCAAGATCATTGCTTGTGCAACCGTCATCGAAGAGATGCTTCCCCTTCTTCCTCCGGAAGTGCAAACGCAAACCTTCGACTTTGGACTGCATCTCAGGCCGGATGGATTGCGCCGCAGCCTTCAGGAGGCGATTGATGCTTCTGCCGGAACCGCAGACACGCTCATCCTCGGTTACGGCCTGTGCTCACAGGCTGCCGTCGGACTGTACTCAAACACCTGCACCCTGGTCGTGCCGCGCGTGGACGATTGCATCGCGATTTTTCTCGGTTCGCGCGCAGCCTATCGGCAACAGGCTCGACGTGAGCCGGGCACGTATTACCTCACTAAGGGTTGGATCGAGGTCGGCGACAGTCCGTTTGAAGAATACAAAAAGCTGGTCGAGCGGTATGGCCAACAAAAGGCCGACCGCATGATCCAACTTACGTTCAAGAATTATACACGATTGGCTTTCATCAACACGGGCAATCACGACCTCGAACACTATCGCGAGTATGCACGGCAAAACAGCGACAAGTTCGGACTGCGCTATGAAGAGATTGACGGCGCCACCACGCTGATCAAGAAAATGATCTTTGGCCCGTGGGACGATGAGATCGTCGTCGTCCCGCCCGGTCGAGTTATCCGCTACGAAGATTTTGTGTCCAAGGGGTGAACCTTGAAAATCATTTTACCTGTGGACTGAGCAACATCTCGTTTGGACTGCCGGCCCGTTCCTACATCAATCGAGTCTTTGTCACGCTCGCAATGCAAGCCGGACTCGACAGCGCCATCCTTGACCCATTCGATCAGGAGATGAAAGCCGCCATCATCAGCATAGAGTTGGTGCTAGGACGTGACCGTCACTGCCTGAATTACGCGCGAGCCTACCGTGCGGGCGTGTTTGAAAAGTGAAAGGAGGTCACTAACACAACCACAGCTCACAAGCCCAAATGATCGGCGCGGTCGTCTCGTCAGGCCGACCGCGATTGCCATTCACCTAATGAAAGGAGTGTCCCTATGTCTAAGGCGCTCATTGACGCCATCACCGATATGCGTGAGCAAGATGCTCTCCAGATCACGGACGAATTGCTGGCCTCTGGCGCTGATCCACTGGGGGTGCTGGAGGCGTGCCGTGAAGCGATGGCCGCCATCGGCCATCGCTACGAGGAGGGCGTCTACTTTTTGCCCGAACTGTTGCTGGCGGGCGAGATGCTGAGTCAGATTTCAGACAAGGTCAAGCCGCGCTTGCAGGCCCAGGCCGGCGCTCAGAAAAAGCTGGGACGGGTCGTCATCGGCACCGTTCAGGGCGACATTCACAACATCGGCAAGAATATCGTGATATTCATGCTGGACGTCAACGGCTTTGAAGTGCGAGACCTCGGCGTGGACGTCGCCCCGCAAAAGTTCGTGGAGGCCATCCGGGACTTTCAGCCCCAGGTGGTCGGCCTGAGCGGGTTCCTGACCCTGGCCTTTGGCGTCATGAAAGAGACCGTCGAGGCCATCAAGACAGCCGGCCTGCGGGACGAGGTCAAGATCGTGATTGGGGGTGGTCAGGTCAGCGAGGAGATCAGCCAGTATGTTGGCGCTGATGCCTATGGCAAAGATGCCATGTCCGGAGTATCCCTCGCCAAAAAATGGGTCGGTGCCAAGTAAGAATCCTCAGCAGAGAATATGGAGGTAACAAAAAAATGGAAAAACAGTTATCACCAGATGAAAAGCGGGAAGCGATGTTCCAAAGGTTGCTTTCGCCGAAAGACCCTGCGGGGAATGACCTCAAGTTCCAAAGCCCGGAAGCGGAGGCTAACTATAAAGCAAGCATAAACAGAATTAAGAATGCCATTCAGTTGAAGGAATCGGACCGGGTGCCGGTCACCGTATTTCCCAGCATGTTCCCAGTCAACTATGCCGGGATGACCGTTCAAGAGGCCATGTACGACTATGACAAATGCGTTGGGGCCTTTAGGAAATTCGTCCTGGACTTTAAGCCGGATATCCACTGGGGCGCTGCGGCGCCTGGCCCGGGCAAGCTCTACGAGATTCTTGACTACAAGTTGTATGCCTGGCCGGGTCATGGGGTCGCGCCGGCGCACTCCTACCAGTGCTTGGAGGGAGAATACATGTCGGCGGATGAGTACGGTCTCTTGACGACTGACCCGTCGCTTTTCTTCAGAAACTTTTACCTGCCGCGTGTATTCGGAGTGTTAGATGGCTTCAAGATGCTGCCTCCTCTAACCGGCATCCTCGAAATGTATGGAGTCGCCTATAATTTTATACCTTATGCTCTCCCCCCGGTTCAAAACACCTATAAGGCCCTTTTCGAAGCCGGGGCTGAAGCTCTGAAATGGGCAGGAGCTATCGGTGGCTTGGATGGTGAATTGGCCACGTTAGGATTTCCGAATATCCTTGGCGGATTTACCAAGGCGCCGTTTGACACACTGGGCGACACCCTGAGAGGCACCAAAGGGATCATGCTGGATATGTACCGGCAGCCCGACAAGCTCCTCCAAGCCATGGAAGCGATAACGCCCATCATGATTAATATGGGGGTGGCCTCGGCGCAGCAGACTGGAAATCCTCTAATATTCATCCCGCTCCATAAAGGTGCTGACGGATTCCTCTCCGACGAGCAATTCAAGAAATTCTACTGGCCTACGCTTAGGAAAGTCATCGTGGGCTTGATTGATGCGGGATGCGTACCGTTTCCCGCGGCTGAGGGCGGCTATAACTCGCGCTTGAACGTCATCCGAGACATACCGAAAGGTAAGACTATTTGGATGTTCGATCAGACCGATCTTGTTAAAGCCAAAGAAATAGTCGGCGACACTCTCTGCATCTTTGGCAACATGCCCTCCGCCATCTTGGAATTAGGCACACCCCAGCAGGTGAGAGACTATGCCAAGAAACTCATTGATGCAGTTGGCAAAGGCGGTGGTTTTATCATGGGCAATGGGGCGTTCTTTGATCAGGCCAAGCCGGAAAATATCAAGGCTATGATTGACTTTACCAAGGAATACGGCGTGTATCGGTAAGAGAGTGTTTGGAAATTAGCCAATGTCATTCTGAGCGAGCGCAGCGAGCGAAGAATCTGAGATTCTTCGGCGCTTCACGCCTCAGAATGACAAGCTGAAGGATTTCCAAAACACTCTCTAAAGCGCGAACCATGTCGCGCTGATGATCAATAATATTCCAGAGATAGGGACAGCCCTCAACCGGCTGTCCTTATCTTTCGCTCTCATTCCCACCAGGAGCCTATCGAGATGTCTGTGAACCCACAGCCTGTTCAACATGCCGATGCGGCTCGCGCAACCCGCCGCGAACGAACTGCCTGGTTCGTGCTGGCTATCCTTTTGCTCTTTAGCATCGCCGCGCCACTCAACCAGTTCAAGGTGCCGCCGATTATGCCGATCTTGATGGATGCGTTCAAGCTCTCGGTGGGTCGAGCGGGGCTGCTCATGTCCGTGTATGCCGTGACGGGACTCGTGCTGGCCTTGCCAGCCGGGTTGATCTTTCAAAAACTGGGTTATCGTATCACGGGCTTGATTGCAGGTGGATCCATTGCGATCGGTGCAATTCTGGGTGCCACCAGTTCCGGGATGGGTGGCATGCTGATGAGTCGCGTGATCGAGGGCATTGGCACCAGCTTCATGGCAGTGTTGGCGCCCGCGATCATCGCCGTGTGGTTCGCTGCTCAAAAGCGTGGAGCAGCGATGGGCATCTGGTCTGCCTGGGTCCCCATCGGCTCGACCTTGATGTTGATCCTTGCGCCTCTCCTGAGCCAGGGAACGAACTGGCAAGCGGTCTGGTGGTTCGGCTGTCTATACGCGTTCGTGGTGATGGCTCTCTTCCTGGTTTTCATCAAGCCAGCTCCAAGTGGTTCTGCGGCGAACGGCCGCTCATTCGCACAACCTCCAGTCGCGAGCGCGGCACAAGTTTTGCGCAATCGCGATGTCTGGCTGATCAGCCTGGCGTTTGGGTGCTTTAACATGGCGACCATGGCCTTCGGTACTTTTGCCCCGACTTATCTCAACCTGGTGCGTGGCATGTCGCTGTCGCAGGCCGCATTGCTGTCCAGTGTCGTCTCGATGGTGAGCATTGTTTCATGCCCTGCCGGCGGTGTCCTTTCCGATAGGATCGGCTCGCGCAAGCGGCCCTATATGGTAGGACTGGCGTTGATGGCGATGGTGATGCCGCTGATCGCCGTGATGGGTTCAGGCGCGCTCATCGTCCTCGTCATCGTACAGGGGTTGGTCGGTGGCCTCGTGCCCACCAATATCTTTTCCGCCGGGGTGGAGGCAGTAGGAGACGAACGCCTGGGTGGACTGGCGATGGGCGTCATCATGGTGGGCCAGAACGCCGGTATGCTGGTAGGGCCGGTCATCTTTGGCGCGCTCGCCGAATCCGCCGGCGGTTGGCCGTTGGCTTTCGGCAGCCTGGCTGTCATGTGTCTGCTAGGTGCTGTGGCGGGTTGGCTGGCCAGGGCAAGGTAGCGGGGACGTTCTTCGACAAACCCGAATTGCAGCATGAATCACGCGGCTGCCCGAATATACAGGATGCCGGTGCCGCGTTTCCCCACGGCTGTGATAGCGCCCATCTCTCGCAAGCAATACGCTATCTTTTGCGCGAGCCGGAGAGGTTGATCTTTCGCCTCGGCAAGCTGGGTCGTCGTGAAGGGCTCGACCAACGACGCGGGAATCAGCGCCCGCATGTCTGCCGGCGTTTCGAATAACCGCCGATCCACAACCTGCAAGAGCCTGCGTTCGTGCGTGACCCAACCCTTGCGCCGCCAGTTGCGGGTGCCATCGTACCGGCGGGCTTCTTCTTCCTGGATCAGCAGAACTTCTAGCGAAAAGTTGGGGTGAGCGAGCAAGTGCGGAAAGCTCACCAATTCCTCGAAAACGAGTTCGAGTGTGCCGCGCTTGGGCGATTTGCGGCGGCCCAGTACTGTCTTACCATTCTTTGACAGCCGGACGATCCACTTGTCTTGAGCGATGGGGTAAACCAGCCGCACGGGATGGCGCTCGGTGAGAGCCGTCAACTTGCGCTTGATGGCCGATAGATTGCGTGTTTGAATCTCGATCAGCAAATCACCCCGAACGACGTCCACCGTGAACCCATCTACCGATACCTCAGTCGCGTCGTCCGCCAGCGCATACCATTGCTTCAAAGTGGCGTGCAATGGTTTTTCGTTCAAGGTGCCGATGCGGTTTGACACGTTACGTGACCCTTGCCTATCTTGGCCTTCCATGCCATAATCTCTGGGCGGATGCAAAGAATGAGGAACGAGTGATGAACAGGGTTCGTTTCTGGCTAGTGGCGTCGTGTGTGCTGCTTGTCCTCGCCCCGTCTATTGCGCACGCACAAGCAAGTGTACCACGTTTTGAACTGGCCGACTGCCCCTTTCAGATTCCCGTCGGAAAGACCATTCAGTGCGGGTACCTTGTCGTCCCCGAAGAACATGCCTGGCCTGACGGCCCGACCATTCGTCTCGGCGTCGCGATCGTCAGGAGCCAGTTTGCCACCCCCGCTCCCGATCCGCTCATCATACTGAACGGTGGCCCTGGCGGGCAGGCAGTGCAAGAACTGCCTCGCTTTATAGATGCGTACAGCGCCCTGACACATGACCCCAGCCGCGATGTTATTATCTTTGACCAACGTGGTGTGGGCTGGTCGCAACCATCCCTCACCTGTCCGGATCTCACGCCGGTGCTTCTCCGGCAGGCCATGAGCCGTGAGCCGACCGCTGATGAGCAACTGGCGCCTTACATTATTTGCCGGGATCGCTGGCTGGGCCAGGGGATCAACCTGGCCGCCTACAACACCGCCGAGAGCGCCGCCGATGTGAATGACTTGTGGCGAACACTCGGCTACACCCAAGCCAACCTGTATGGCGTCTCGTATGGCACGCTGCTGGCGCAGACGGTGATGCGAGATTATCCAGCCGGCATCCGCAGCGTCATCCTCGATTCGGCCTATCCACTCAACATCAGCTTGTTTGCCGACATGGCGCGCAACCTTTCGAGAACACTCAGACATCTTTTTGCCAATTGCGCTGCCGATGTTTTGTGTCGAGCCACCTATCCCGATCTCGAGGCTGTCTTTTACCGGCTGCTGGACCGGCTGATTCACACCCCGGTCACGGTCCTGGCTACGAATCCCCAAACAGGGGAACGCTTTAGCTTCAAGGTGGGTGGCGTCGAGTTGATCAATACTTTGACGCGGACCCCGCCTCGAAAGGTACCAGCTTTGATCTTTGATGTACAGGACGGCAACTACCAGGCCCTCGTCGAGTATCGGCGTGGAGAGATTGAGGGCCTGTATCTGGGCGCGGAAGCCTTTGCAATGGGCATGCGTCGTTCTGTAATGTGCAGCCAAAGTATGTATGATGCCACGCCTCAACAACTGGCTGCTACATCAGCATACCCCGAGTCGGTCTGGGCGAATGATTTTATCCAATATCAACTTGACCTCTGCAAGAATTGGCCTGCCCGTCCGCGTGACCTGATTGACAAGGAGCCATGGGCCAGCAACGTCCCAACCCTGGTGTTGAGCGGTGAATACGACTATACCATCTCGCCGGCGTACTGGCCCAGCGCGAACTTGACGCTGAACCATGGATTTTATTTCCATGTTCCAGGCGCTACGCACGGCGTCCTTCTCTATGGGGGATCGTGCGCGGCAAGTATCGCAGTGTCTTTTCTACACGATCCATCCCACAGACCCAACGACAATTGCCTGGCTTCCGCCGGGTCTGTGGTGATGGACACGCCCTTCGTCATTCGCGCAGCCGCCATGCGCCTCCCCACACAGGTCGTGGTGATCCTGATGGGCGCGGTGACGCTGTGGGCGACCGGTGTGGACATCCTTACATTGCGTCGTCGCTCGCGCAGCCTGCCCATTGTCTTTAATTGGCGCAGCAATCTGAGCATCGCCGGCGGGTGGCCGATGGTGGGCAGCGCAGCCCTGACAGTGTTGGTGCTGATCGCCAGCAAGACGGGTTGGCTGCATGTGGAACTGGCGGCTGTCGTTGCTACTGTTCTTCCACCGCTCGTTGCCATCCAGGCTGCCTGGCTGCTTTCGCCGGAAGACGAACCAGCGCTGGAAGTGATGCTGGCCTGTCCGCGCGAACTGAAATGGACACTGGTTGAACGGTTGTCGTTGCTGTTGGTAGTGCAGGGGGGTGTGGCCTTAGCGCTCAGCCCGCTGGCCGCTGCGTGGACGAGCGAGTCCTTTGTGCTCACCGTCGTGCGCTGGCTGCCGCCACTGCTCTTGCTGTGTGGTCTGGCAGTCTGCGTAACACTTGTCACTCGCCGCGCCGTCATGGGCGTCGTCGTGACCGGGCTGGTGTGGTTCGCGGCCAACCTGCTGGGCGATGTGATGGTCAATCGCTGGCCCTTTGCATGGCCGCTGCATTTCTATCTTTCACCCGATCACGCCGAGTATACCCTCAATCGCTGTTTTGTTTTCTTGTTGGGCCTGGCGTTGATGCTGCTCGCCGCTCCCCGCCTGCTGTGTGACTCGGAACGGTTGTTGCTCGGCAGCCGCCGAGCATCCTCGCGTCAAGGCCAGAGACGAAAGATCCAGGACGAGAGTGCAACCTCTGCGGTTCGACACGCGAAGCGGACACTCGACACGCGAAGCGGACCTTCAACATTCGTCCAATTGGGCGCAATGCTCCGCTACGAGTTTCTATTGCAATGGCGACGGCCCACTCTGTTGGCGCTCGTAGGTGGCCTGATCGCTGTTCCCATATTGGGCGCCTTTCTCTCCAAGGGGCAATTCAGTGGATACGACACCGTGATAGCGGCGGGTGGCCTCTTGCTCGAACAGGTTCGCGCTCAGATCACGGCCTCCATGCTGATGGCGGTCTGGCTCGGTGTTTCGATGACTCTTTTGTTGTTGTTGCCCATCGTCACCGCCGATACCATCCCCAGGGATCGCCAGGTCGGCGTGCGCGAATTGCTGGACAGTTTGCCCATCGCGCCTGGAGCCTATCTTACGGGAAAGCTGTTGAGCCTGTGGATCAGCCTGTTGGCCGGGCTGGGGCTGGCTGCGCTGGCTGCTGGAATCTCCTGGCGGTGGATCGTCGGGCCATTTGACCTGAGCATCTATGTGGAGATGTGGTTGTTGGGCGCAGTACCGTTGGCGCTCATCAACTCAGCTCTGAGCGTGTTGCTGGCCGCCGGACAGCCTACCAATCGGCGCGCGATTTTTGTGGGAGTCGGGTTTGCTGTCTTTTGTATGCTGGCGCTACTCCCCGGGTTTCTCACACACGGGACGTTGTTGTATCATTTGAACCCAGCTCGGCCTGCGATAGAGCTGTACTATTCTGTGGCGTGGCCTGGCGCTGAAGCCGGCGCTTCTCAAGACTTGCTGGGCATCATCCAAGCCGTGCGCATGATTACGTCCCGGCAGGACGTTTTGCTTTCGATTGCTGCCGGCGTGGCAGAAGTGGGTCTGCTCTGGCTGGTGGTCTTGCAATGGATGCGGCGGAAAGGGTAGAGCTTATGATCGAAATCACCCGGCTCACCAAAACCTACGAGGGCAATGTCCAGGCACTGCGCGGCGTTGACCTGACCATTGGCGCAGGCATGTTTGGGTTGGTGGGACCCAACGGCGCGGGCAAGACTTCGCTCATGCGGATTCTGGCTGGGTTGATCCGGCCCACGCGTGGCAGCGTGCGTGTGTTCGGCCATGACGTGACAACCGATGAAGGCAGCTTGGCGACCAAGTCTTTACTCGGCTATTTGCCGCAGGAACTCGGCGTTTACCCCAATCTGACCGCGCACGAGTTTCTGGACTATATCGCCACGCTCAAAGGCATCGCCCAAAGAACGGTACGCCAACGGCAGATCGCCGATGTGCTGGAGAGCGTTCGACTGACGGATGTGGCGCATCGCCAGCTCCGCACCTATTCGGGCGGCATGAAACGCCGCGTCGGCATCGCGCAAGCCATCTTAGGCAACCCGCGCTTGTTGATCGTGGACGAGCCGACGGCGGGACTCGACCCGGAGGAGCGGGTTCGCCTGCGCAACCTGCTCTCCGATATGGCCGTGGAGCGCACCGTGATCTTGTCCACGCACATCGTCGAAGACATCAGCCAGAGCTGCAATGATCTGGCCGTCATCAACAAGGGGCGGGTGCTCTTTCGTGGCAGCCCGCGCGATCTGGTCGCGCAGGCGAGGGGCAAGGTATGGATCGTCGCTACGGCGGGCGAACGGCCTGACAGCGGGTTATCGGTTGTCTCCAGCCTGCAACTGCAAGACGCCACGCAGTACCGTGTGCTGGGCGTTCCAGCGGCGCACTATAACGCCACATCCACCGAGCCGAGCCTGGAAGATGGGTATATGTGGTTGATGAACCAGGCGCATGTATAGCCGCTCACGAATGGGCATCACAGCACGTCGCGGCGCGTCACTTCCCAGCCGCCTGCTAGTGCAACGACGATCCCGCCGACGATGCCCAGAGCCAATTCAGCCGCGATGGCATCTCCTTCCATGAAGCCGATGGAGACCCGCCCCGGCAACGTCCACGGATAAAACTTGGCCCAATCTGAATTGATGACCAACACGCCGGCCATGGTCGCCACGATGCCGGCCCCCCTCGCTACTGCAAAATTGTTGCCGCCCGTGCGTTGTGGGTCAGCGTTGACTGGCATCCGCCGGAAGATTCATGGATTTCTCCCGATCTTTTGCCTCGTCCTTCGGAGAGTTGCTTGCGGCTTGGTGTGAGTCTTACCTCTTGCGCAACTTGCTTCTCAGCCGCTGCCACACTCGCTGCAGCAAGCTGACCTCTTTCGGCTCAAACGCCCGCCGGCTGTAGCGCGCTTCGACGAAAGCCTGCGTCAGCGTGGAGAGCGCGTCCTCTTCTTCTGACAGGTGCGGCTTGAGCCGGTCGGCGTACTCGTAAGGCGTTTGGTCGGGGCGGCGCGCCAGTCCCGCCTGCGCGGCCCGGTCGAGCAGCGCCAGGTAAAAGCGGCGCACGCGCTCCTGCGGCGTCCGCGCTTGCCAACGCTGCCACCAGGACGGAGTGGCTGCGACTTGCACCGGTTTCTTTTCGGCGCGCTGTCCCCACCGTATTTGTACTCGCCCTCTCCAACCCCGCAGCCAGGCTAACAGGCCACGCCACCACTCCCGCGAGACCTCGGCCAGTGTTTTCCAGATGCCGGACATTTGCCGGTCGTGCCAGTATGCCCGCAAGATAAAATAGATGGCGATGGCAACCACGACCCAGAACGCCGCGATCTGGATGGGCAAGAGCGGTCTTGCTTCGCCGGGCAGGGACGGCGGCGGCTGGATCAACGGTGGTTGTTGGCGCAGGGCTTCCGGTTGCTGCAACCGGAAGAGAAGCATACACGGGGAAAGCAACAGCATGAACAAAAAAATGAGGACAAAGGCAAGCGTCTGACCAATCGTGGTCACCAGCCAGAGTAGCCACGTAAAGGCATACAGCCCGATCATGGTGTTGCCGGCCGGCATGAGCAGCGCCACCACGATCACGCTGCCGATCAGGATCAGTCCCCACGTGGCCCAGCGGCGAGCCAGTCCCGGCGCGACGGGGATGCCGTCCGCGGCCCAACTGGTCTGCAGGAGCGCCAGCCGCGCCTGACCAAAGAGCGCCAGTCCCAGCCCAAAGTAGAGCAGAGGGAGCAACGTCAGTCCGTCCACCTGAACGATATGGATGCCCAGGAGCGGCCATGCTCTGCCTAGACCCTGCACGCCGAGGGGCAGCAATAGGATAAATGTTCCCAGAACAAAGCGACTCTTGAGTTCGTTTCTGGCTGTCTCTCGGTCTAGTGGGAGCGCCCCCAGGCTTTCCAATTCGGCGAGCAATCCGGCCATGTTTAATGCCAGCAGCCAGAGCGCGACGATCACGGTAACGCCTATGATGAAATCTCCATCAAAGAACGACATGGGCTGGTAGGGCAACATCCGAATATCGCTCGCCAACACTCCCCAGCCACGATGCAGATAAGTGGCCGGCTTGAGTACGACGAGCATTACGCCGATCTCGGTCAAGCGGACTCGCAAACGGTCAGAGTAGAACCAGCCGTGGATGCGCATTTGCCGCTCGACGATCAACGTCTCCAGCGTCACCATCGCCACCAAGACGATGATATAGCCGCCGCGCCAATCGCCCAGGGCGGCCTCGATTAACATCACCCAGCCAGCGGCGATGCAGGTGGTCATGCCGCTGATCAGCAGCGGACGGAACAAGAGCGCGGCCCAATCCAGCTCGGGAGTTGCCTTCTCGTTTGGGTTCATCGCCACACATCCATTTCGCGCTCGTGGGTTACCCAGTAAGCGGGGATGCCGATTTGCTCCAACTCGCCTTGCAGACGGCGAAAAGGAGTCTGGGAGTCTGTGGCGATAAACATGACGTGAAAGCCCTGCCGGCGCATTTGCAGTAGCGAGTCCACCAGATGAGGACTTGCGGGGCTGATGACCACGGCTGTGCTGCCCCAGCCCAGACCCGCGTTGGCTTGAGGCAGCACCGAAGTGAGCGGCACAGTCGGAGCCATCTCGACGCGCGCCAACGCTTCCAACATGCGCATCAAGTGGTCGCGTCCGTGCGCGGGGGAAATCACTTGCAGCCCTGTATACTCTGTTACCGGGTCGCATCCCAGCAGCGCCAGTCCCACCTGCTGTCGTCGCTCGATGAGGTGAGCCGCGATAGAAGCGGCGACGATAATGCCCATCTCCCCGCCGGCCGCTCGGCCCCGCAGCGAGTAGGCCTCATCGTTCAAGTTGAGCAGAATGACGGTGTGGAGCGCGATGGCGGGTTGAAATCGCTTGACCTGGAGTTGGCCGGCGCGGGCGCTGCTCTTCCAGTTGATCTGGCGCACGCTGTCGCCTGGCACGTAATCGCGCACGCCGAAAAACCGGCTGGGGTCTTCAAAGATGCGCTGACGGCTGGGCAGGTCGCCAAACGGAAGTTGCGAGGGCAGCCCCAGTTTGCGCAGGGGGACGACGCGCGGATAGACGATGAACGGTTCGGCGCCAAAGACGACTTGCTTGTCCGGGGTCAATTGGAGCAGGTCACCCGTCTCTAGCTTGAGCGGGCCGAGCCGATAATAGCCGCGCCGCTGGCAATTCAACTGATAGTGAAGCGTCGTCTTTTCGCCCGGCGCGAGTGATACGACACGGTGCTCAAAGTTCGGGACGTGGAGTGAGAGGGGAATGCTTTCGTGAAGCCGCAGCCAGAGCAACGGCCAGCGTCCCCGGTTTGCCACGTCCAGCTCGACGGTGATCTCTTCGCCGTGAAAGGCGCGCGCGGAAAAACGTCGCCGGCTCTGCACGCCGAGCAGCGATTGCTGCATCCACACAATCGTCAGCAGCCCGATTCCTCCCAGCACATAAGCCAGGTAGAAAAGGCTGTCACTGCCGGTGAGGAAGGCGATCACCAAGATGATGATGAACAAGGGTAAAAGGTTCATCAAATGTCAAATATCAAAGGTCAAAGACGATGAACGCTCCGCGCGGGGGTGCAATGCGGAATTAGTTTTCATCCTTCATCCTTTAGCTTTAGTTCCACTTTTTCCAAAACCTCTTGCACGATCTGGACCGGGGTTCGACCGCGCAGCGCGCTTTCCGGTTTGAGCAGCAGGCGGTGAGTTAGCGTGAGGGGCGCCATCCGCTTGACGTCGTCGGGCAGGACGTAATCACGGCCTTGCAAAGCGGCCAACGCCTGGGCGGTCTTGAAGAGCGCCAGGCTGCCGCGCGGGCTGGCGCCCAACGCCAGGTCGGGATGCTCGCGGGTGGCCTGCACCAGCCGGACGATATAGCCTTCCACCGTGTCGTCTACGTGCACCTCCCATGCCTGGCGAGCCAAGTCAGGCAGTATTGCGCCTTCCACCACCCGGCCGAGCGATTCGATGGGATGCTCGCGTTGCAGGCGGCGCAGGATGCGACTTTCCTCGGCGGCATCGGGATAGCCCACCGAAAGCCGCATCAGGAAACGATCCAACTGCGCCTCAGGCAGCGGAAAGGTGCCTTCGTACTCGATCGGATTTTGTGTCGCCAGGACAATAAAGGGACGCGCCAGGGGATACGTCACGCCATCCACGGTGACTTGCCGCTCGCCCATCGCTTCCAGCAGCGCGGATTGGGTGCGCGGAGTGGCGCGGTTGATCTCGTCAGCCAGCAGAACGTGGGCGAACGCGGGGCCGGGGCGGAACTCGAACTCGCCTGTCTTTTGGTTCAAGACGCTCACGCCGGTGATGTCGTTGGGCAGCAAATCGGGCGTGCATTGGAGCCGTTTGAACGAAAGGCCCAGCGAGGCCGCCAATGCGCGTGCCAGCATCGTCTTGCCCACGCCCGGCACATCCTCGATGAGCACATGGCCGTCGCACAAGAGCGCCACCAGCGCCATCTCGATGGCTGGTCGCTTGCCGACGATGACTTTTTCTACGTTAGCCGTCACTTGCCCGGCGAAAGTTTGGATGGGATTCATGGGATCTCCGATTTTAGATTGCGGATTTCGGATTGCGGAGCGCAGGTCGCATGTCGCACGCTACATGGTGACGGTTGTACACCCGGCGGGTGAATCTGTCAAATGGTTCTTTGACCTCCGACCTCGGTGGTATAATCGCTGTGGCTAGCAGGCCGTCGGAGTGGCCGACGCATCCCGATGCGTCGGCGGGCCTGTGAGCGGCTGGCATAAGGATGCCAGCCTACTTTCCGACAGGCTGCTAGATTCAGTTTGAGGAGAAATCTCTGTGCATGCACTGAAACGTCTTGTCGGTTATCTCGGCCCGTACTGGCGGCGACTGATTGTCACGTCTGTCCTGCTCATACTCAGCACGGGTTTGGGCTTGCTGCCGCCATTGTTCCAGCGGCAAATTGTGGACGAGGTGATCGGCACTCGCGATCTGTCTCGCCTGGCCTCGTTGGTTGCCATCATGATCGGCGTGTATGCCGCCGCGGGCCTGGTGGATTTCGGCGACCAATACCTGCGCCACACGGTGGGCGAGCGTTTTCTGTTCGACCTGCGCGTGCGCATCTATGCTTACTTGCAGCGCTTGTCGCTCTCGTTCTTTGAGCGCACCTCGACTGGTGAGTTGATGTCGCGGGTGACGAGCGATGTCAATGCGCTGGAGCAGTTTGTCACGCATGGCGTCATCCTCACGACGGTGGACTTGTTGCGGCTGCTGGGCGCTTCGGCGGTGCTGTTGGTGCTCGACTGGCGACTGGCGCTCGCCGTACTGATTCCCGTGCCGATCGTTGCCGTGGGCCTGCGTGGGTACAATCGTTACTCGCGCCCCATCTATCGCCGTGTGCGCGATCGGTTGGGCGACATCAGCGCCCGGCTCCAAGATGACCTGGCCGGTATCCGTGTCGTGCAAGCATTTGGGCAGGAGGACGCAGAGCTGGAGCGCTTCCGCACCGTGAGCGAGAAATACTACCATGAGCGCGTGCGAGCCATCCGCGCCTGGTCCACCTTTTTCCCTGCCATGTACTTTGTATCGGCGGTGGGCGGCGTGTTGGTGCTCGGCTTTGGCGCGCGGATGGTCGTGGGCGGGCAAATCTCGTTAGGTACTTTGGTTGCCTTTCTGGCTTACATCGCTTCGTTCTATGACCCACTTCGGCGGCTGACGGAGGTGGACGATACTTTCCAACAAGCCATTGCCGCGGCTGAACGCATCTTTGAGTTGCTGGACGAAAAGCCGGACGTTCAGGATGCGCCCGACGCCGTCGAGCTGACCCATGTGAAAGGCGATGTGGTGTTTGACGATGTCCACTTTGGCTACGGCGACGGCGACGAGGTGTTGCACGATATCGAGTTTCACATGGCGCCCGGTCAGGTGATCGCGTTGGTGGGGCCGAGCGGCGCAGGCAAGACGAGCATCGCCAACCTGCTGTGCCGCTTTTATGATCCTGCTCACGGTCGCGTTCTGGTGGACGGCTATGACCTGCGCCAGGTCAAGCTCGAATCGTTGCGCTGGCATGTAGCCGTTGTCCTGCAAGACACGTTCCTGTTCAACGCCACCGTGCGCGAGAACTTGCTCTACGGCAAGCCCGATGCCGCTGACGAAGAAATCATCGCCGCGGCTCAAGCCGCTTACGCTCACGAGTTCATCACACAAATGCCGAATGGCTATGACACGGAAATCGGAGAGCGCGGCGTCAAGCTGAGCGGCGGGCAGCGGCAGCGGCTGGCGCTGGCGCGCGCCATCTTGGCCGATCCGCGCATCTTGATCTTGGACGAGGCCACCTCGTCGGTGGACGCCGAGGCTGAGTACCTGATCCAGCAGGCGCTCGAAGGCGTGATGAAGGGGCGCACGTCGCTCGTCATCGCGCACCGCCTGAGCACGATCCGTAACGCCGACAAAATCATTGCGCTGGAAGGCGGGCGCATCCGCGAGATCGGCAATCACGGCGAGTTGCTCGCCCTGGGTGGACTGTACAGCCAACTCTACCAGCGGCAGCTCGAGTTGGCTGCGACCGGTGATGAGGTGTGATCCGCACTTGCCAGAGCCGATCCCTTTATCAACATTGCAAAGTATTGAACCTTCGCAAGGGTGGGCAGTTAACCCTCAAATGCTTGGAACCGCAACGGTATTCGATCCAAACGGAAGTGCGACCTGTGATTTGCCGTTTCTACGAACAATGGGCTTGGCTTCCAAGACAGGCAAGCCCTGAGCTTCTGCTTTGCCCGAAGCGGCCATCTCCAGTATTTCCTGTCGGTCTGTAATGACGCGCTGAACCTCGCCATCTACCATCTTGATGACCTGATCGGCGTATTGGCATAGGCGCAAGTCGTGGGTCACCATGATGCCGGCCCGGTTCTGTTCGTGAATCAAGCTAGAAAAGGTCTCGACCGCCTGGTAAGCTCGCTCCGTGTCAAGGCTGGCGGTTGGCTCATCGGCCAGCACGACGCTGGGGTCATGAATCAGTGCGCGAGCGATGGCGACACGCTGTTGCTGCCCGCCGGAGAGTTGGCGTGGCAGATTGTCGAGGCGGTCGCCCAGTCCCAGCCGGGTCAAGAGTTCTTTGGCCCGCGCGTTGCCAGCTTTATCGTACTTGTTGTTCAGCCGAAGCATGAGTTCGACGTTTTCGAGTGCGGTCAGGTACGACACCAGATTGTTCGCCTGGAACGTAAAGCCGATCTTTTCGCGGCGGAATCGAGTTCGCTCGGCCTCGGTCATTTTGCCGACGTCGCGGCCCTCGATCAAAATGCTGCCGTCAGTGGGCACGAGCAGACCGGCCAACATGGCTAGCAGTGTTGTCTTGCCGGAGCCACTCGGCCCCACCAGGGCCACAAACTGGCCCGCTCGAACGCTTACGGATACGTCATTGACGGCTTTGATGATGCCGGTGTTAAGTTCATACGTCTTCGATACCGATTGTGTCAAAAGTGCTGTTGTCATTTTGTCCCTCGCAGTATGAGTAAAGTCTCCGATAGAAATTAGGATAATCCCAACGCCTTGAGCGGCTCGACCTTGAGTGCGTATCGGATAGATACCAGCCCGCCCACGGGCCCGAGCATCAATAGGGAACTGATCCCGACTGCTGCCGCGTTAGCCGTCAGAACAATCGGCAAGTTGGGCGGAAAACTTAGCGTCAAGGCGAGGGTGGTCAGGCTGCCAATCATCACGCCCAACACAGTGACGGCAATGATCTGAGTCACCGCCGCGATGGCGATGGTCAGGTTCGGAGTGCCAATCGCTTTGAGCATGCCGGTCTGTGGTACTTTTTGCAAAGTCTGGATTTGGAAAAAGCCGCCGATCACCAACGCGCCGATCAGTAGAGCAAAGCTGGCTTGAGTGTTAAGAGTGCTCTGTTGGGCGCTGTAGCCTGGCGTTGACTCATAAGCCGTCTTACGGTCCACGACGTGTACATCGCTGACTTGACTTTCAATTCGCCGGATCATGGACTGGGTGTCTTTAGAGTTGTTCAGTTGCACCGCGATGACGTTAGAAGTCAGATCGGACTGGCTGTCGTCGGCCACAGGCTTGGGCTTGATTTCGTCCCAGGTGAGGAAGGGCACGCTGATGCTGGGTTGCAGCGAATATTGCCGGCCGTCGCTGATGCCCACGACTTCTAGTTTGTAGAATTCCTCTTTCGTGCCTTGCGTGGACTTGATCGTGAACACGTCGCCCACTTTGTAGCCGGTGAGCGCAGCGGCTTTCTTGTCAATGATGGCTTCTCTGCCGCGCCTATTGCGCAATTCCCGGCCCGTGAGAACTGGCGGTTCGCCGGGTCTGCCAGGCTCAACACCGATCAAGGAAACGTTGAGCGGCTTTTGACTGTCTCCAAAGACAATCGAGACGCTGCTAAAGCTAATCGGGCCAACGTCCTTGACGCCGTCCACGCGTTTGACTTCGGCGAGTTTGGAGCGGTCCATTCGGCTAGCCGCTATCGTGAGATCCGAGGTTTTTGTGTAGACAATCAGTTCGGCGTTGAGCTTTGCCAGGTATTCCCTGTTGCCAGACCCTAGACCCTCACCCAGGGCAGCGACGAAAAGAACCAGAGTGGTGATCAGCGCTATGACCAGGCTGATCAAAAAGAATCTGCCTCGATTCCGCCACATTTCTTTGAGCGCCAGGTAAATTGCCATTTTTGCTTCCTCTTTTGATTGGGTAATAATTGTAGATATTTTAGCACAAATTGTTATTTTTGTCAAGATATTGTATGATAATTGACCATGTTTTTATAGTCGGATAGGTAATTGCCAATCGCTCGTGGACAAGTTCAGCAAAGGCAGCTCCCATGCCGTCGGTTTTCTGGGCGAGCTGCCCGTGCAGTGTGCGAATGATTTAAAATGTGCTATACTCAGGATTGCCGCGCGCCATTTCCGCTTCAGTGCGAGCCGCAGCCCCGGATAGCGTCAGCATCGCGGGGTGACCTGTTTGTTTGATGGGATGGTTGACTGAAAGTACAAAGGTTGGGATTATGAGCGCTCCCTTGCACATTCTTGTCGTAGATAATAACCCGGATGATTGCACCCGGATCAAGCGGGCACTGCGTCGGGAGTTTCCCGGTGTGCAAGTCGAGCGTGTTGCAGGAGCGCAAGACCTGGCTCGGGCGCTTGAGTTGAACCGATTTGACTTGGTGATCACCGACTATCAACTGGGTTGGTCGGATGGCCTGGTGGTGCTGCGCGCCGTCAAGTCGCACAGGCCGGACGGTCCCGTCATCATGTTCACCGGCATGGGTAGCGAAGATGTGGCTGTGGAAGCGATGAAGGCAGGGCTGGACGACTATGTGCGCAAATCGCCCCGACACCTGGCCCGATTGGTAGTGGCGGTGCGGTCGGCCTTGGAAAAGGCCGGACAGCGCAAGTCGGAACGGGAGAGCGAAGCTCGCTTATTCCAGAAAGATCAGCAGCGGGCGGCCGAGCTGCAGGCGTTGTACGAGACCTCGTTGCATCTCAATGCACAACTGAAAACGTCCCATGTGCTTCGCCTCATCGTCGAGCAGGCCATAAGCCTGTTGGGGGCTGAATCGGGCGGTGTGTACCTTTATGATGCGGATCGTGGCGATTTGGTCTTGTCGTCGGCTGCCGGCGAATTGGGCGAAGCGATGCCTGCCACGATCAAGCCAGGGGAAGGGCTGACGGGTAGAGTGTTTGATAGCCACCGCTCGCTGGTGGCGGAAGACGATCAGGCCTGGGCCGGGCGGGCGCTTGTCTCAGGCAATGTGCCTAAGTCATGGCTGGGAGTGCCCTTAGTGCGGAACGATCTTGTTCTGGGCGTGTTGGATGTCGCGTCCAAAACAAAAGGCTTCGATGACCATGCGGTGTGGTTGGCCGAACTATTTGCGACCCAGGCGGCGGTGGCATTGGAAAACGCGCGCCTCCACGAGGAGGTGCAGATTCGCGCACGGGAACGGGCCGCGCTCCACCGCGCCGGGCAGGCCATCGCGGCTACGTTGGACCTGGATCAGGTGTTGCAGCTTGTGATTGCCGAAGTCAAAAACCTGGTCGGCGCGGAAGGGGCGACCGTGCTATTGCGTGACCACGACCGTGGCGAGTTGTTCTTTGCCGCGGCTGCGGGGCCTGGTTCTGAAGAGTTGCTTGACCTGCGGTTGCCCGGCGATGCCGGTGTCGCCGGCTCGGTCGTGCGGGATGCCCGGTCTGTGCTGGTGGAAGACGCGCGCCGTGACCCGCGTTTCTATGACCAGATTGACGCGCATACGGGCATGACGACGCGCTCGATGGTTGCCGTGCCGTTGATGATCCAGGGGACCGCCGAGGGCGTGGTGGAGGCTATCAATAAAGCCGAGGGCGCTTTTACCGAGCGTGACCGCGAGGTGTTGGAGGTCATGGCCGGTTCGGCTGCGGTGGCTATCGCGAACGCCCGGCTGTATCAGGCCGAGCGAGAACAGTTTCGTCGCTTGCAGCAATCGCAGGCGCAACTGATCCAGGTCGAAAAGATGGCGGCGATGGGGCGGTTGGTAGCTTCGATTGCGCACGAGATCAACAATCCGCTTCAGGCCGTGCAAGGTTGCCTGACGCTCGCCGAGGAAGAGCTGGCAGAAGACCTGCAACACAAGCGGATCAAGCGCTACCTGAACATGGCCGATACCGAGATAGAACGCATTGCGAGCGTTGTGCGCCGTGTGCGCGATTTTTACCGCCCCGCACCCGCCGAGCTGAAACCGACTGACATTCACGCCGTGTTGACAAGTTTGTTGGAATTGGTCGGCAAGCAATTGCAGACTAGCAATGTCACGGTCGAGCGCGACTGGGCTGCCAACTTGCCGATGATCGAGGCCAACCCCAACTACCTCAAGCAGGTCTTTTTGAACCTGGTGCTCAACGCGATAGACGCCATGTCCGAACACGGTGGGACGCTGCGCGTGCGCACGGCCCTGGATGAGATGCAATCCCCGCGTGAAGGGCGTCGGTTGCCGGCGGTGCGCATCGAGTTCAGCGACACCGGCATCGGGATGCCGCCGGAAGTGATGGCCCATCTCTTTGAGCCGTTCGTCACAGCCAAAAAGGACGGGACCGGCCTGGGGTTGTCCATCAGCTATGGCATCATCGAGGCGCACGACGGACAGATTTCGGCGACGAGCCAGGAAGGGGTCGGGTCATCCTTCACGATCCTGCTGCCGGTAGGTGGGGGCCTAGCCGCCCGTTGACAAACCGAAACGGATGTTCTATAATCATCCATGATGGACACCACAGACAAACTGGAACTGCTCGCCGTTCATATAGACCTCGAGCCTGCCGAGGAGTATCGCCTCACGCCAGAAGGCGCTGGCGTGGGCCTGGCGTCTTGCAGCTTTTCGCCAGCTCAACCTGCTTGCGGCTCCGGAGAAACCTCGCTCAAATCCAAGCAAGAGGCGCTTGGCATCCATCATGCCGTCATGCCGGGCGGCAAGCGCATCGCTTTACTCAAGACCCTGCTGACTTCGGCGTGCGAACGCGATTGCTATTACTGCCCATTCCGCGCGGGGCGGGATTTCCGCCGTGCCACCTTCAAGCCGGAAGAAATGGCGCGAACTTTTCTGGACATGCACCAGGCCAAATTGGCAGAGGGCTTGTTCCTCAGCTCGGGCGTCGCGGGCGGTGGAGTCACCACACAAGACCGGTTGATTGCCACGGCGGAGGTGTTACGCCATCGGTTAGGTTATCGGGGCTACCTGCATCTCAAGCTGATGCCCGGCGCAGAGCGCGCCCAGGTGGAGCGCGCCATGCAGTTGGCCGACCGTGTCTCGCTCAACCTCGAAGCGCCCAACTCGGAACGGCTGGCCTATCTTGCACCGCACAAAGTCTTTCTCGAGGAACTCGTGCGCCCGTTGCAATGGGTGGAAGAAATCCGGCGGACGCAGCCGGCGCGGCTGGGCTGGAATGGCCGCTGGCCTTCGACCACGACGCAATTTGTCGTGGGTGCGGCTGGCGAGAGCGATCTCGAGTTGTTGACTGTGACGGCCCGCCTGAACAAAACTGTGCGGCTGGCCCGTGCGTATTTTTCGGGCTTTAAGCCGATTGAGGATACGCCACTGGAGAACCGCTTGCCTGAAAACCCCTGGCGCGAACATCGCCTGTACCAGGCTTCGTTCCTTTTGCGCGATTATGGGTTTGATTTGCGCGACCTGCCTTTCACATCGGGCGGGAACCTGCCGCTCGATGCCGATCCCAAGCTGGCCTGGGCCCAGGCGCACCTGCGCGAGTCGCCCCTCGAAGTGAACCGCGCGGATCGGCAAGAGTTGCTGCGCGTTCCGGGCTTTGGGGTCAAAGGCGTCGAGGCGATCCTCGCCGCGCGGCGCAAGGACAAGCTGCGCGAACTCCACGATTTGCAGGCCCTCGGCGTGATTTCCTCGCGCGCTGCCCCGTTCGTCTTGCTGGATGGCAAACGCCCGACGTGGCAGTTGAGACTGTGGTAGTGTATTCTCTCTCTCGCTAGGGGGAGGGCCAGGGTGGAGGCGGGGATGGAGGCCGAGACACTCCGATTTATCGGCGAACCCATTGAGGTTCACTTTGACCATTCACCGGCGTTGGAGAAAAAGCCCGGCTGCCCGGACGAGTTCACCTGGCGCGAGACGGTCTACCGAGTCGTCGAAAAACTGAGCGAGTGGCATGACTACCGCCGCCGCGGACGCATGGCGCGCAACATGCAGCCTCAACACGCGGCTGCCGCAGAAAGCCACGGCTCGTGGGGCGTGGGACGCGACTATTTCCGGGTGCGCACCGAGAGTGGACAGGTCTGGGATGTGTATTATGACCGCGCGCCTGGGAGTGGCGAGAGCCGCAAAGGGACGTGGTTTCTTTACCGAGAGATGTCTTTGCTTGACAAACCCACAAGGCCGTGATAAAGTTCGGCCATCCTCTGGAGAGTTTTACCAATGACACGCAACCTGTAAGTCGGAACGTTTTTGGGTAGTCGCCCGTGACCTGTGAGGTCACATGGCTGTATCGTTTCAGCCGAGGGCCGTCTGCCTTCGGCTTTTGTTTTCCCGACAAGGACAGGTTGCTTATGTTTACGGCTTCGCTAACGGCTCATCACCTCTCAAAATCTTTTGGCGTTCAGGTTGTCCTCGACGACGTCTCCTTCAGTCTCAATTCTGGCGAGCGGGCCGGGCTGGTTGGCCCGAACGGCTGTGGCAAGACGACGATCTTGCGCATTCTTGTTGGACTGGACAAGCCGGATGCCGGCAATGTGCAGTTGACTCCAGCCGACCTTCGCGTCGGCTATTTGCCCCAGGGATTTGAATTCCGCGCCGATGAAACGCTGGGTGATGTCCTGACCCGCGCGCAGGGTGATCCCCAAAAGCTGACGGCTGAAGTCGAGCGAATGGCCGAGGCATTGGGTCGCGCACCGGATCGGCTTGACCTTCAGCGTGAGTATGATGCCGTGTTGGCTCGACTTGCATCGGCCTCTTTTGATGCGGGCCGCGGGCCGGGCGTTCTTTCCGCTCTCGGATTGGGACATTTGCCACTGACGATGCGTGTGGCGACCTTGAGCGGCGGGCAAAAGACTCGCGCCGCGCTGGCGTGTGTCTTGCTCTCCGATCCGCAGCTCTTGCTCCTCGACGAGCCGACGAATCATCTCGACATCAAGATGCCGTGTGCAGTGTGCGGGTATGGGTGCCCAGGATACCCGTCACAACTAGGTCGGTTGTCCGGTCATCGTATAGGCACTCGACTTTCAGCCATTCCAGATATTTGAGCTTGTCGTCATAAGTCGCGTGGTCAATTCCCTCGGTCGTTTCCGCGATATAGTTCTCTAGTTCTTGCTGTTGATCCACGGTGAGCGCCTTACGCTCTGCAAGTTGCTTTTGCAGCTTCTCCCGCTCTTTGCCCCGTTGGGTCATTTCTCTGTTGACATCCTTGCACTTGGCCTCGTATTGCTTCTTGGTCATCCCGCCGTCGCCGTACAGGTCAAGCCAGCGGTCAATCTTGGCGTGCACTTTTTCGTCTTGCACATCCAGATCGGCCAGGGTTGCATGGATGATGCGGTGCGCTTTTTCCTCCTCGGCCCGCTCCGCCTCGATCCCTTCCAGCAACCGCGTCCGGTCGAGCAGCATCTCTCGGATGATGTCCCAGGCCGCCGCCTCGACCAACGGCCCGTTGACGCGCTTCGCCTCGCAGTGGTGCGGCCCGGCGAAGTCTGCGTAACCCTTGCGACACTTGTAGTGTGTATCAAACGGCGTGCCGTCCTTGCGCGTTGTGGATTCCGCTCCACCTACCAGCAGCGCCTGACACCGGACACAGCGGATCCGCCCGCGCAACAGGTACAGATGGGTTGTCGGCTTGTGCCCCCAGGCTTTGTTTTGCGTCATCTTTTCTTGGGCTGCGTCGTAAAGCTCTTGGGCGATGATTGCGGGCACTGTGACGGGTATCCAGTCTGCCTTGTCGCGCGTGCGCGTCGTTCGCTTGATTCCGTCCGGCGTATCAAGGCGCTCGCAATCGTTCTTGGCGTAAAACCACGTGCCCGCGTAAGTCGGATTCTTGAGGATGCTTCTCACCGTGCCCCGCCCCCACCGCTTGCCGCCTTTGGGTGCGGGTATCTCCAGGTCTTCCAACCGTCGGGTGATAGCGTAGCATGAAAGGCCGTCATAGGCGCACATCTCAAATATCCGTTCCACGACGTGCGCCTCATCCTCTCGGATAACCAACCGACAACCGACCTTGCGGCCCCGGTCATCAAACTCTCGCACAATCGAATAGCCGTACACCGATTTGGGCGGGGCGATGACACGGCCCTCGCGTGCCCGATCCCGGCGGCCCCCCATCATGCGCCGGCGGATGTTCTGGCGCTCGATTCCGCTCACCAGTTGGTCGGTCAAGTCCAGCGCCATTCCTTCCACGGTGTCAGTGTTGCGCCCCGGCGCGGCAAACTCGATCACGGCCCCGCTCATCTTTGCTAGCAGTCGCAATTGCCCAATGGCCTCACCTCTCCCGAGCCGGTCTGGAATATCCGCCACGATGGTATTGATTTGGCCGTCCGCTGCCATGTCCAGTAGATGATTGAATTTTGTGCGCCCCAAGACGAAACTGCCCCCAATGGCCTCTATTTCCTCAGTGACGATGCTATAACCGCGTTCCTGGCAATACTCCCGGCAGTGCTTGATTTGGCTTTCCGGGCTGGTATTATCCAGTTGCGCTGCCGTGCTTACCCGCGCATAGATCACCGCGCGCTTGCTTCCGTTGGTTGAAAATGTTTCGCTCATTGCTTCCGCTCCTGTTCTGGATGGGGCTGGCCGGCACCCACTCGCTTTCGGCTCCGGCGCCAACCAACCCCAAGAGAAAATCAGCCAGCCAGCACCGCCGCCTGGTGCTGCCCGCTCAGTTGCGCCACAACTTGCGGGATCTCCGCCGGCGCGATGTAGGCCGCCTGGAAGCGGACCGTTTCCCCTGCTGCCGTGCGCACTTCAAAATCTCCTGGCTCGCCTTTGCCAGTTATCAGTGTGCCAAACCCGGCGGAGGACACCGAACCGCTCGCCACGACGTGAAAGTGAAAGCCCACCTCGTGGCTGTAGATCAACAGTCGCGCAAGATCACTGACGATGTCGGTCAGATCGTCAATCAGAACCACAACGTGAGGGGCGTCGTCGGCCAGGTCGTCCAGGGTGCAATCTCGCACGTGGGGCAAATTCGCCAGGTTGAGCGTTGCACTCTTGGCAGGCCCAAACCAAGTTACACAGCGCATCTATGCCGCCTCTGCTAAGCGGTAGAATATGGTCAACCTCTCCATTGGCGTCATGCCTGCCGCAGTATTGGCAAGTGTCATCATCACGCGCCTTTATAATCGCTCTTACCCGCTCCCAGCTTTCGCGTGTCAGTGTATCATTCATTGCTCGCCTCATAAGTCCTCTGTGTAATCGTCGCTGCCGGTCAGTTGCCGATGGGTGACGGTTGGCTGTGTCACGTTGGGCAACACGACGGTATAGCCCGGTTGCTGTGGTTGGCGTGTTGCTTGGTGTACTGCGATTCTGGATTGGTCGCGCACCGTCACAACGTCGCCGATCACCTTTGCCATGCGGTCAAGGCTTTTGTCGAATCCAGCCAGGACACCTCGAGCCTCCGTCTTGCCGAAGTAGAAACCGGCCAAGAACACCGGGACGATCACGAGCGTGGCAATAGCGGCCCACCAGTTGACGGCGGTATGTGATAGGCCGTCTGCCAGTTTCCACAGCCCGAACGTTGCCAGCGCCAGGACCCCCAGGGTGATCACCCCGCCGATCATCAATACTGTTGCGTTCGATTTGCGTTCTGTCGTTTTCATCCCTCACCTTCCCCCTGCCTGCCTGCCTGGATGCGAGGTACACTTACCACCATGCCGTTTTCCGCGATTTTGTAGCTGGCAGGGTATGTGTCCTTCTGCCAGGCAGGCAGGCTAAAGTCATTTACGACTAACCAGGTCCGCATGTCGCGGCCCAATTGTAGCAACCGCGCTGCTCGCTCGCTGCCGGGTCGCCCGAGTCCGGCGGATTCGAGCGCATCCCTCAGCGCACCTCGCCCGGCCTTTTCGGATTTGGAAACCGTCGCCAGTGATACCGCCAATTCATCGCCGTCATATTCCCATCGGGGCGACGATTCCGGCAAAGTCCCCGCCGCTTCTGCGTCCACTTCGGGCCATGCCGCCATTGTCGGTTGGCTGGTGTTCATCGCTTCCAAATCCACAGCAGGGATGTAAGCCAGTTGCGCGCGCCGTGTTGCGCCGGGTATCACGATGTAGGAATCACCGGCCCCCAGCAGTCTATCGGCTCTTGGCGTAGGGCCGCCGATGACAACCTCGCTCGCCTTATAGTCCTCCGTCCGCAGTGCCACGCGGCCCGGCAGGTTGCGCCGGATCGTGCTATCACTGAAAACGTCACCGACAGGATGCTGTGTGCCGATGAACAAATGCACGCCGGCGCCGCGCCCCTGCGTTGTCAGCTTGCGGACAAACTCTGTCACCAGCGCATCACCCGACTTGCCGGTAAACTCTTGGATCTCGTCAATCGCCACGATGACGCGGCCCGTCTTGTCACCCGTCCGGTATCGCCTCACCATCTCTGTGACCGCCCACGACAACGCAGCTCGGGCGCTCTCCAAGTCCATTGCAACCGGCCCGACCAGGTGAGGCAGATGTCCAAGACAAGCCAACCCGTCGCCATATTTCCCATCCACCAACACCAGCCGATTGCCAGGATCCCGGCTCAGTTGCGCCAGGGCGGAGCGGAGTGCCCACGTCTTGCCCGAACCCGTCCAGCCGCCGAACAGAAAATGAGGGAGCGTACTGGATAGGCCCAGTGTGACGGTTGCGCCAACTTCGTTCTTGCCTGCAATCCAGCGGCCCCCGTCCTTCGGGTGTTGGCCGATGTCTGATAGTTTGATGTCCTTCTCCGCCAATTCGTCAGGCCAGGCGGCTTCCAACCGGACAAAGCGAGAGGTCAAGTACACCGAAGGCTCACCGCCGAAGCGCCAGGGAACAAATTGTCTGTGCAAGGCAAAGTCGCTTGCCGAAAGAACCGATAACAAGCGGCCTGTGTCAAAACCGGCCCACATTTCCAGCGCCCCGGCTCTTGGCCCGAGCACCATCTCAACACTCAGAATGGAGATAGGCCGCCCCTTGTCCAGCGCCCCGACTTGGGCCGCCTGGATGATACTGCCCGCCCATCGTTCCAGAAGTTTTGACCTGTTGTCTTTCATCGCTTCCCCTTCGCCCGACAACGCGGGCACCGTCGCGCCGTCGAGCGCACAATCTCAAAGTCCCGATCGCAGGTCCCGCACTGGGTTGCAACCCGTATGTGCCACGGCGAGTAATGCGCCACGGTCACCCGCAGATCGTCACGCTCGACCACGCTGGCCAGCCTGGCGTGTATCAGCTCGCATAGTTTCGCTTTTTGAAAGTCTAACATCTCGTGCCGGCCGGCTTGCCAGTGGCACACCATCGCGCGCGAAACGTGCGCAACCTTGCGCTTGTTGCTGGGCGCAAACTCCGCTGCGAATTGTGAAAGAGACAATCCCAGCCACACGCGAATGGCCCGTAAATCGCTCGCTTTTCGCAGGTCTGTTAGTTTTGACATTTTGCCCCCAAGTGCCCCAGGATTTGAAAAACCGACCCCATGACCAAATGGACATCCGGCTTACTAACCACCTTACTAGCCATTTGCAGAATCTAATTAGCCAGGTTACTAACCACTTTCGCCCCTAGAATCGCCTGTGTTGGGCAATCCGCCGGGATTGCGGTGCCCGGCGCAGGGTCGCCTCCGCTCGCAATTAGCAACCACACCTCGCCCGCCAATGGGCCGCCGTCCTCGATCACGGTCAAGTCCACGCCCAGCGCCTTAAGGACTTCGGTTGTCCCTGCCACATTCCGCTTGTGGACGATCACCGCCGCTGGCAAGCGCCCCGCATTGTGAATACTGAAATGGGCGAGCGCCTTGCTAATGCGCTCCGCTAAAGTCGCCGCACCGTTCCGATAGACTTTGAGAGTTTTCACTTTTCACCTCTTTGATGGGCCAGGGCCGCCGCGTAAGCACAAACACCCAACGGCCCCGGCCCGCGTCACTTAATGCTGAAACCTTTCGGCAGATAGCCAAGCGAAACGAGTAGTCGCGCCATGCTGCGAAGGTTGCGCCCGTCTTTCGGGATGCCCTTGCAAAGACGATCAAACCGCTTCGCATCCTTCGCGGCCATGTCCCCATTCCGCGCACCAACACACGCCTCTACAATAGCATGAATGAACTGCCGATGACTTTCGGGCAGTGCCGGCCATACGTCATTGAGCACCTGTAGTGTTGACTTTGACTTGCTCATCTGATTTCGCTCCCTTCTGTGTGTGGGCCGTGGGCAACGGCATTGCTTATCAGTTTCCCAGTTTCCCGATTTCGTCTTGTGTTGCGGTGATTGCGTCGCCCAATGAACCAAAGCGACCAACCACGCGCACCCAATCTTCAGCGGGGCCCTCTCTGAGGTCAATATCGGCTACGAACTTGCCGTTGGCCTCTTGCTGGACGGAGAAGATTACCCCTGACGGCCCCGGCCCCGCCGTCGCCCGGATCGCCGTCAATCGGTTACGTCATCCTCCGAAAGAATTTGATCCAGAGTTACCATCTTCGCGTCCGTTTCCATTGACGTTGCCCATTTGTCAGCCGGTAATTTTTCGATCCGATCGGCCAGGGCTATAACGTCGGCCACGGCGCGGACATCTTCAAAGGTCCAGTCGCTCTCTCTGATGTCCTCTTTGTGCGAGTTCATGGCTTGTACAATATGGAAGCGTGCATTTTCTGCGGCAACCTTTGGCCCCAAGTCTAGGCACCCTGGACAAATGTCGCCACAGTGCGGATTCACAGAGGAAACCAAAGCCGCAACAACGCTAGCTTCATAGTACGTTCCGCACAACACACACCCGAAACGTACACTCGCGTCATGCCTCACAATCTCTACGTGCAGATCCTTGTTCATCTTTCATCCTCCATTTTTCAACGTTGCCCGTGGGCAACTCGGATAAAACAAAAAGCCCGGCGTGGGTGGTCGCCGGGCTAAAGTGCAAAGGCTTGTGTGCCCCAAAGGGCTATGGTAAAATCAGGTCAGCCTATGCGCCGTGTACCCGGCGTTTGGGTCAGTTGGCTGTGTGAGTTCCTAGCTCGCACGGCCAACGCTTTTTATCATTCTATATCTTGCTCCTCTTGCGCTTGCTCTCTTGGGCAGGTTCTACGTCACCTGCCCACTGGTCAAGGTACTCTCTCAGAACGTCACTCACCGACTTGCCGACAAGCGCCGCTTTGACCTTGACCTTGTGGTGTAGGCTCTCCGGTACTCTTACAGTGATTCGCTTTTCACGCTCTGGCATTGTACCCCCTGTTGTGTACCATGTCACACACCAGAATTATACACCCATAACGCAAAATCCGTCAAGAGGCAAAATTGTGCCGTGTTTTCTGCTTCAGATGTTAAAGTGCTCCCGGGATTTCAATAACCGGCTTGCGAATTGTAAAGTTCGGAAGGGTCAGCCCCACGCGCGCCGGGCGATTAGGAAAGCGGCAAATTTGCCGCTTTCGCAGGTAAGTCAGCCCCACGCGCGCCGGGCGATTAGGCTCTTTTCCGCATGTACGCCTGCGTCGCCGTCCGGGCCAACTCACGCCGGACCCCGCCCGCGTCCCGCCCGTCGCGCACGTTCGGGAAGACGTTGTTCATGCCGCCCTGGACGAGCATAGAGAAGCCCGCGTTGCTCGCCAATGTGCCCGCCATTCCGCCCGCAATCCCGACCGACAGTCCAGGCGTAAACGCCAATGCGCTCACATTCATCCGGGCCAACTCTGCGGTCGCCACACGCGCCGCCGCTGCAATCCCGATCAGACTAGTCTCAAACGGAGAGGGGGAATGGCCCATGACTGGCGAAGAATTGACCTTGCCCGACAATTTGCCCATCATAGCGATTGCGTCTTCTATGATGCCGATCAGGAACAGCACACCTCTTGCGATGTCGCCGATCGCAGTCCCAAAAGGCTGGAGTACATTGGTATTGAACCATGCGAAATAAGGGGCGACCGTCTCCTTGAGCATCTTGATAAATGCCGCGAACGCATCGCCTAATGTCGTGCCGACTAAGGTCACGATTGACATGACGACGGTGTAGATGGCGTTCACGGCGGACTCAATGGCGGCTCGTATCACCTCCCAGGCCGCAGTCGTTGCCACATTGATTTCGTCCCACTTTGCGACCAGCCAATCTGCAACCGTCTGGATACCCGCCTGTATTCCGGTGACGATCTCGGCTATCTTGGTGAGGACGTTCATCACGATCTGGCTCAAATTCATCGAGATCAGCAGGGCCAACTGCATAAAGTTCATCGTCAGCCACATCTGCAATTGAACTGTGATGATGGTCAGCAAGTTCGTGAGGTTGGTGCCTAGTGTCGTCGCCAGAGTCGTGAGGGCAATGGTAAGATCGGCACCCGCCAATCCGTTGACCAAGCCCTGCACAAGATTGCCGCCTATGCCAGCGAACCCTTCGCCAGTTCCGAAGGCGGTCAAAGCCAAGGTTGCCAACTCGCTCAGGGCGTTGATGAAATTGGCGGCATTTGTTTTCACACCGTTAATCAAACCTTGCACAAGGTTGCCCCCAAGCGCAGCAAACACGGTCGAGGGCGAGTGTGTCCCGAATAAATCCGCCATGCTCCCGATGCTATTGTCAGCCGTCGTCCCAAGTTCGGCATAAAATTCAGGTGATTTGTCTGCAAAGCCCTGTTTCAGTCCGTCTATTAATGACGCGCCAACCCCCTTGATATTCTCTTTCCCCTGTGTAGAAAACGCGCCAAGCATGAAGGTTGGACCCAAAAGGTCAAGTAGCGCCTGCCCGACTTTTGCGGGGCCGTCCGTTCTGATTTTGCTAACCAGGCCATCGAGCAATCCGAGTGCAAGCCCTCCGCCTATGGCTTTGATAACCTCTGCCTGCGTCTTGAGGGTGTCATTGATGAGGGTAAGCAGTGCTCCGATGAGCGCGATTGTACGAGTGTGGGTGTCAGCGGAACTGGCAAGAGATTCCAGTCCTCCTACAAGATTACTGCCTAGCGAACTTCCAACATTAAAAATGCCCGTTTTTGTCGTGTCGCTGTTGACCCACCCCGAGATTGCTACCATCACTGCGTCAAGTTTCGTCAGGGCCGTTTCCACAACACCGCCCGGACCCGTAATCCAAGTCCAAAATTTGGTAGCCCATTTGCTTAGTTCGGCAGAGATGGCGGGCCAGTTTTTTGTGATCTCGCCCGATATGGCTCCCACTACTCCCGCAATCTTCGTTCCCGCAGTGCTTATCGGGCCTCCCGGTTCGGTAAGCCAGTTCCAGAATTGAGTGCCCCACTTGCCCAGTTGCGCGGAGATGGTGGGCCAGGCATTTACTAATGCCGTCGCGATCGTTCCGATCCACGTGCCGATCTTGGCCGTCGCCCCGGCTATGTCACCAGAGGCGAGGAGGCCGATAACTGTTCGGATCTCGTTAATTTTGCCAGTGACTTGGTCAAACATTGCAAGCACATCGGGACCTAAAGCGGCCTGGATGGTACCCCGCAACAGGCCGAGGTTCGCGCCGGGCATTGCTCCGGCGGCGCTGGCGGGATGAGTGTAGACCGTAGCGCCAGCGGGGATACCTTGACTGGCTTGGCTTTGCAAGGTGAGGTACTGTGACAGAAAATCTAGCGCGCGTTGGGCGGGTGCAATCAGATTGCCGAACACCTTGCCGACTTCCGCACCCAGGCGCTTAATCGCCGAGAGAAACGCGGGACTTCCTAGCGTAGCAGTGAACTTGGCAAGCAAGGGTTGAATAGCCTTGAAGGTACTTTCAAAGAACTCGCGGAGGCCAACCGCTTTGATGTCTTGGAGTGATGAAATTAAACCCGAGAAAGTTCCCGCCTGCGCCTTGGCCGCTCCGGCAAAATCCGTCTCTAGCGTTTGGATGATTCCCTTGAGCGCCGCATCTGCCGGGATCAAGCCTTTCTCTTGCATGTCCTGGAAGTTGGCCGCCGTCAACCCCGCGACAGTTCCAGCTTTTAGCAAGGCGTCTCGCACATTCAGGCCAGCCTCGGTCAGCTGCAGTATCTCCCCGCCAGCCAAATGGCCGCGCGCCTTGACCTGCCCCAGAGCCAGCGCGATCCGTTGCATTGAATCGCCAGTCGCACCAGACCCGGCGGCGAAGTCAACCATGACCGTCGTAAGTCTCTTCGCTTCGGTGGAGGTAAAGCCATACGCCATTGCCAGCCTGAAGGATTGCGCAATGTCGTCGGACGTGAATGGAGATTCGATGCCGAGCTTTTGTACCCAGTCTAGCAACTTTTTTGCAATGGGAGCGGCCTGCCCCATCGCCGCTTTAACATCAGTTGCTCCGCCGGCGGCGACGATCTCCTTGGCGGCCAGACTTTGCAGCGCCATTCCCAGGCGCTCGTAAGAAGCGTAACCCGCCAGGGCTTCGGAGGCCACGCTTTGTATGGCGCTTTTCAGCGGCCCAAACGCTGCTACCAGGGCGATGATGCCCCCGACCGCCGTGACGCCCAGCCCGACCGCGATGGTCTTTCCGATTTGTGAGAGCGAGGCAAAAGTACCGATGACGCCTTGCGCTCGGCTTCCAACTTCCGAGAGTGCGCTTTTGATTGCGTTCCAGGTCGCTGGCAAACTGGTTGACGCGCGCTGCAAATCAGCCATGCGAGTTGCAGTCTCGCCCAACCGGATGCTCGTCGTGGCAAGGGCGCTCTGATTGCCTTGTAGTTTCTCCTGGAGTTGCCGCAGTCGTTCATTCAGAGCCATCGTCGTTGAGGATTTCACGCCGTCCTGCGAGGCGGACTCGGCCATCCGCTGTTTGGCAATCGCAATTGCGGAGGTAAGAGCAGTATTCTGAGAAGTCAACTTTACAACCGTCCCCTGGAGCTTAGAACTTTCGGCCTCGAGCGCACCCATGCCGGATGGGCCGGCTGCCGCCTTGGCGACCGCGCCAACGCTCTGAAATGCTGCTTGAACTTGCCGCACGGGTTCCACGATCACAGCGAACGCACCTTTGATGCGAGCGCCAAACGCCGAAACAGCATCCGCCATTTCCTTAAGTGCCTGCATCCCCCCGGCATTGTCCCCGCTGATTCGCAAAATAATCTCTTCGGCGTTAGTCCCCATGTTCGACCTCCTCTGGCTTGAGCCATTCAAAACCTAGCACCTTGAGTTCCTCTGGCGTTGCCGTGCGCAAAATGGCACGCGTGGCCTTCAGGTAGGTTTCTCTCACCAATTCCAGCGACACGGCCCCGTCAGTTCCTATCACGGCGGGCATAACCGCATAAGTGGCAATGACCTCGTCTGGCGTGAATAGCGGCAACAGACGTTTCCAGACGACCATCATCTCCAGAGCCTTTTGAGTAGCCACGTGCTTCTGACGAAATTTTGCTTTTTTTACTCTGTCTGTCCGACTCATCAATATTCTCCTTCACCCGCGCCTGAATCGTCTCAACTGACCACGACCCGGGCGCGCCGCCCAACCTTGCACGACATCGGGATGTGCGATGTCCAGATCGTCGGCCCAGAGCGCGCCGGAGGTGGATAGCCAATCACGCGCAGCGGCGTCACCTTTTTTTGCATCTTGCGCCGCCGCCAACAGGATCGCGGCTGCCAACCGCCTTGCAGCGCGGTAGTCATAATCGGTTGCCTGCATGTCATTTTGAGATTGCAGCCAACCCGATGCCGGCCTTTTCTGCCAAAGCCCGAACAAGCGATTTCTTGTCCGCGCGCATCGCCTTGAGGCGACGGTTCAAAATCTGACAAACGAGGCGGTCAACGCTCACACTGCGCTCGACCAACGCCTGGTCGAACGCAACCGCCGTAATCGCGCGGGCACGGCTGTTCCACAGGACACTCACGCCCAAGGCGACATCAAACTCGCGCAGATCGGCTTTACCTGTAAGGTCAAATTTACTCATATAACAACACCGTCCTTTCATCAATTGCCCCCCCGTCGGGCAGGGCCGGCAACCACTCCATCGGCCCCGCCCTTGGCGAAGGGAGGAGGCAAAGGTTGCAACCACGCAACCGCAACCACAGTTTTTTGTGCGGATTCGGCAGGCCGACCACCACAATCGGCCTACCGAACCCGCAGGGCAGGGCTGGGTGCAAGACCAGCCTGCCGGGCACGGCCTGGGTGACTATGAGCACCCTGCCGCACCGCTTCCCCAACAGGAATGAGGCCAACGCAAAATAATAACTATCCACGATCAAGAGCGGCGAGCGCGTCAGCCAGTCCTTTGACTTCCGACTCGCACTCGCCAACTTGCCGGCGCAATGTTTTCAGTTCTCGCGGAGCTGCACCCTCGGCGGTCGCCAGCGCCAACTGTGACCGCACATCGGCCAGCACCGACTTCGCTCCTGCAAGTTGCCCGCTCAATTCAGCCCGCCGCATTGCCGCCGCTGGATCGGGCGCGGCTGGCTTCACCTCTCGGACCGCAAAACCCACCTCGCGGTATTCATCCTCTCGGCCAGGTGCCGGGAAGAACTCCACTCGTGCGGAAATTTCGGACATGATTTTTCCTCCTCTCAATCAGTTGAAATTGCGAAACACCACGCGCTGGTGCTTCCCGAAAACCTCATCGGGGATAAGCGCTACCAATTGGCGGTCAACGTCATCGAGGTGAACCGACAGTTCCTTGATGCGCGCCGCCAGGGTAGTGAGTTCGGCATCCCGTTGCATAGAATCGGGCTGCTTCCACACCTCGCCTCTGCGTTTCTGCACGGTTTCCAAGTCGGCCTTCGCCAAACGCCGCTGCTGCAGAAGCAACTGTGCGGCATTGCGTCTTTCATCGTCCGTCATCGTTCCTCCTTCTCAAAGCTTACCGCGCAAACTCCTCGGAGGCGCGGCATGGTCAATCCGGTCATAGGACGGCAGTCGCTCGTCTCGCTTACCGCCCACGACGGGCATTTCGTGATTCATGGCGAGAAAACGTGCGACCCCTGCCGCCGGCGCTTCGTCCTCATCGGGCGAAGGCTCGCTCCCTCGCTGCCGGTTGCGCGCGCCGTGATGCGCCATGCTCAGGGCAACCGCCCCGTCAATTTTGCGTGACGTTTTCTCTTTGGCGAGGCGAAAACCGCGCGGCGTTTCCACGGCAACCGCGTTTAAGACGTGTTCAGTCAAGATCGGATCGCCACAATGGGCAAACATCCGCCCGATGATTGCATCGTATAGACTCTGGTCGGATTCCACACGCGCGCCAGTCTGGGGCAACTCCACACACCGCACCCCGGCCTTTTCCCAGGATAAGGCTACGCTGTGCAACTGGTACGGATCATAGATCACAAAAAGCACAGTGCCCAACCTGTGCAAGCGCAACACCTCATCACCGATAGTTTCCTGCAAATCCACCGTCGGCTTGCCTCCACGATATAAGCCGCGTTCTGGTTTCCATACACGGCAAAATACCGCTTCCGTTCGCTTGGCTTGCGGATCCCACACACAACCGACAAGCGCCGTCAAGTCACGTGAGGTAGAAGCGTCGGCTCCCAGCACCAGCATCCGACCATCGCCATCCTGATAGCGCACCACATCGGACGAATAGCACGCGGCCCACTGTTCCTTGGTGACAAACACCGACTCGTTCGCAGTCCATTCGTTTAGCCATAGCCGGCGGAAAACGTTGGGCCGCTCGGTTTGCTGGGTTGTCGAGATGTAGTTGCGCCCCGCCTCGCCCTGCGTCCAGGGCATACGCCAGGATTCCTCGCCCGTGTCAACAAGAGCCAGTAGAGAAGCGTCGGGGTTATGGTAGATCGGCAGTTCTCCATTATCCCGCTGCCCAGCCAGTGCCTTTTGCCACAGATCCCAAAGCAGAAACGACTCGCCAAGGTAGCCCGCGTAACTGGCAACCCAACGCACACCGTTCGGTTGTGTGGGCGGGATAACCAACTCATCCCAAATCCGCCTGTGCGACTCCAAGGTATAAGCGTGCAATTCGTCAAAGATAACAGCCGCATAGTTGCCGCCGGCGGCCCCTCTCCAGTCCATAGGCAGTGCCTGAATCAAACTGCCGTTATCTAGTTCAATCACATCCCGAAAGATTCTGGCATGGGAGTTGAGCGGTCCATTGCCCACTGAAAATTTGACGGCCCGCAGCACACGATCACGGCTCTGGTCCTGGTCCGCCGCTGCAATGACGACCTCCGCACCCTTCTGGCGCGTCGCCATGTAAAGTCCAACCGCCCCCGCCGTTGCACTCTTGCCTTGCTTTTTGGTCCGAGAATCCATAACGTTGCGTGCGACAGGATTTCCCTCGGGCAGGGGGAAGACGCGATAGAGCCAATGCACAAAGAAGGGAAGCAACACGGGCTGTGGCCCATAACTGCCCTCCATTGGGCAGAAACGTCGGATAAAAGCTATGATGTCGCGGGTGAAGTCAATTTTCGCCATCCCCGTCCTTTCCCAGCAAACCATCAAGCGTGAGTTGTCTTGGTTTCTCGACCTGGTCAACCGCCAGCATCGCCCGAATCGCAGACGATTGAACCCATGCAAAAACCTTGACGAAAGCCGTCGCCGTCTTAATGTCGCCAGCGTCAAGCGCGGCAAGTGTGGCATTCCAGTACAATCTCGCACAAGCTTCCAATCGCTGTGCGCCCTTCAGGACCACCGTGCGTCGCCCGTCAGGCTGGGCGAGTTCAACCTCAACCGCGTGCTCCTCTCGGGCCGCCAAGCCAACGAGCGGCTGGCCAGTTTCAATCTTTTTCAGCCCCCCAGCTCCGCCATGCGTCACATGATTCCCCGCCCGACCCAGATCGAGGCCATTGATTTCGTCGTCTGTCATAGAAACACTCGTCATAAAGATGCTTGCTGACATTTGGGCGCAATTAGTGTAACTTCCGACTATGCCTGTTACGTAAACTCTTTGCCTTTTTGGGGCAATTTGTCATGTTTAGCGCACTTGGACGCCAACCTGACGGCGGCGACAAGCGCGGCTCCGATGCGGCAAAATCTGGCGCATTTTCTGTGTCCAGATCACCCCGCAGGGCAGGGTAAGCAACTGACGCAAATCACCACGCTCCCGCTCGTACAGTTCCTGCGCAAGCCGCGCCATGCGTTCTGCTTCCGTTTCCACTTTGCTCCTTGATTCTAGAGCATCCCAGCCCGCCAACCGCAAGCCGCCAATCATGGGCACTTGTGGTCAATCCTGGGCACCTGTGGCTGTGGTGTCTCTTAAGAGAGAGACACCCACCACAGGTAGGTTGCCCTGTTGTCACCATAGGTCTACCACAGGTTTACCACAGCCACAGGTTATAATGTGACTGTCATTTGAGTAGGTAGGCCATAGGTGCCAATCACGCCAGTGCCGCCAGAATCCCTACGCACAGCACGGCCCATATTTACCAGGTCATTGACGGCGGATCGAATCGTTGCCTCTTTGAAAGGCGAATCCGGCCCGGCCATGTCTTTGATTTTCGAGTCACCATGACCTGCCCAAAAGTCGAGGCAATAGATCATAGTCTTTGATAGCCGCTCCCCTTTGTCGTCATCCACTGACATGGGCGAGAGATTGAATGTGCCCGATCCGAAGTTCAACTTGGCGGAGAATCCAAACGGTTCAAAGTCGCGCAACTTCTCTGATTTGAACCGAACGACATCGGAATCGCCAGCGCGTGAGAGGATCACAAGCCCGTCAGACTCATCCTTGATTGCTGTGGAACCGCGATAACCCCCGCCCCGGTTTACGTGGTGTAGCAAGATAATGGTGCACTCACATTCACACGCAACCTGGCGCAGCACAGAGAACAAGTCACCCATGCTCACAGAATCGTTTTCAGGGTTTCCCGTGCCAGTAGACTCGACCACATTTAGCAGTGAATCAAAAATGACTACGCGAGCATTGGCCGCCCGGATCGTTTCACGCAAGGCGTCAGCATCTTTGGGTTGTGAAACCAACTTATAATGTGGAAATGTCAGCCAGGCGATACGGCCCTGCGGCTCAATTCCGTGCCCGACCAGAACGTTTTTCACCCGGCGTACCAGTCGCCGGTGTCCAGACTGTTCGTCCACGATCAACGCCGGCCCGCCGTTCACGATATCGAAGTCAACCCAGCGCGTCTTACCATAGGCGACGGCGGCGCAAAGATCAATCGCGCAGTAAGTCTTTCCGATCCCCCCGTCCCCGCTCCAGACGTTCACCTGCTCTGCAGCCAGGACACCGCGCACAATTTCGTCCAGCGGCTTAAGCGGCTCCAGCATTTCAATGTCGCAATGCACTACCCGGCGGCTTTTGTCGGAAGGTTTCAATCCTTCCGACATCTTGGTGAGGGTGGCCGCCGTCAGGGCCAGTTCTGCCGGAAACGTCCCATTGCTTGACAGCGCGGCTTTTGCCAACGCACCCGAGAGGTCCAGCGCCCTCCGGCGCTTGGAGAAGTCGGCGACAACCTCCCCGTGACTTACGGCATGCAACGCTGTTGGAGTAGCAGATATGCAATCGGATAAAAACACGCTTCCGGTTCCGGCCCAGTGATCGCGCTGGGCGAGTTCTGCCTCGAGGGTGAGGGTGTCAATTGCTTTTCCGTCTCTGTACAGCTGAAGCTCGGCTTCAAATGCCCACCCGCAACTTTCGAGGTAAAAATCTTCGGGCCGGACCACTTTGGCTATAGCAGCGATGACCGCAGGCTCAATCAGCGGTGCGCCGATGACGGCGTGCTCCACCTCCCCGTTATAAAGAGTATCCCGAGTATCCCGTGGCAAGGCGGTCATTCCGCGCTCTCCAGCGTTCCAGTCTGTGGCGCAACGTCGCACACCTGCCTGCCCCCTTCGATGAGCAAGGTCAGTGCGCGGCCTAGCCGAGCCGTGTCGTCGTCGGTCGGTTTGTCCGCCTGGACCTGTGCTGTACGCTCACGGGCAAGGCGGTAGCACTTGACTAAGGCTACCTGTGTCGCATCAAGCGGCGTTGCGTTCATCGCTGACCGTTTCAACAGTCTGGGCTTTTTGCGCCTTGTCAGTGGCAGACAGCGATAAATAAGACAAGTAAAACTCGACCGACTCGCTGATGAGCCGCGAAATCGCCCTGTCCTCGATTTGTGCCTGATGCACCAGCCGCTGGTTTAACTCATCTCGTAATGTGAATGACCTTACGACATGGCGCTCTTCTTGTTGCTTCCTCATAGCGTCTCCTTAACAAAAAAACGGGGTCGCCCCGCGCGTCTTGCGCGTGAGCGACCCCGTCGTGGGTCCGTTGCTCTGTGATTATCCTATCACTTATGATAGGCGAAGTCAATAAAAGCCGATTTTCGATGCCTAGAAAGCCTTACGCCACAAGGCTTTCTAGGTTTGCTTTTTCAGATTGTTAAAGATTCGCGGTTTTTTTCGTACAATTGCCACTTGTGCTATGCGGCCAGGGGATCAGCCAGGATCAGCGCCTCCGCTGCCATGACTTTTGCAAAAAACGCATTGAGATTGACCACACGGACAAACGTAACCTCTGCACACTGACTTTGACAACAAGATGCTCGAATGGCTGGAGCATTGGCTGAACGATTTCCGAGGCGCGGCGTTGATCGTTTCGCACGACCGCACGTTCCTCGACCGAACGGTGACGCGCATCCTCGACCTCGACCCGGCGACGCATACCGTCCGTGACTATACCGGCAACTATTCCGACTATGTCGAACAAAAGCTCGCCGAGCGTGAGCGGCAGTGGAGCCAGTGGCGTGACCAGGAATATGAGATCCGCCGAATGAAACAAGACATCGCCCGCACCAAGGATCAGGCCAAGCGCGTCGAGTTGAGCACCACGCCAGGCCAGCCGGGCGTGCGCCGCTATGCCAAGAAGGTAGCGGCCAAGGCCAAGTCGCGCGAGAAAAAATTGGAGCGCTACATCGAATCCGATGAGCGACTGGACAAACCCAGGCTGGGTTGGCAGATAAAGTTAGAGTTTGGAGATACTCTTACCAGCGGTCAGGATGTGCTGACGTTGGAGGATGTATCGGTGGGCTATGGCGACAACGTGTTGCTCCACCACCTGAACCTGCAATTAAGGCAGGGCAGCCGAGTGGCACTCATCGGCCCCAACGGCGCGGGCAAGACCACGCTCGTCCGCGCCATCACTGGCGACTTGCCGCCGCTGGCCGGGCGCGTCCGGCTGGGCGCCAAGGTGCGCGTGGGTTACATGGCTCAGGAGCAAGAGAGCCTTGACCCGGCGCTGGACGCCTGCACGACCATTCGCAACCTTGCGTCCATGTCGGACACGGACGTGCGCGCGTTCCTGCACTATTTCCTCTTTAGCGGCGACGACGTCTTTGTGCCGGTGGGGTCGCTCTCGTTCGGCGAGCGAGCGAGATTGGCGCTGGCGACGCTGGTCGCGCGGGGCTGCAATTTCCTGCTGCTCGACGAGCCGATCAATCACCTCGACATCCCCTCCCGCGCTCGCTTCGAGCAAGCCCTATCTGCCTTTGAGGGCACGGTTCTTGTCGTCGTCCACGACCGTTACTTTATCGAGCGCTTTGCGGCGCAGGTCTGGGAGGTTGAGAACGGAACCGTGCGGGTTTCATTCCGATCCTGAATTCGCTGTTGTGTCGGGTAGGATATATAATTGGCGTTACCCTATTCCGAAAGGAACTGCCATGCAAGCCGATCTCTTTTCAAGACTTGATGCCTACATCCAGGCCCACCTCGACGACTGGGTCGCGGAGCTAAAGGTGCTGTGCGCGCAGCCAAGCGTGTCGGCGCAGGGACTCGGCCTCCACGAGTGCGCTGCCCTCGTGGCGCAAATGTTGCGCCAGCGGAACTTCGCCGCGGAGGTCATGCCGACCGCCGGCCAGCCGGTCGTCTATGGCGAGGCCGGCGGTCAATCCAATCGAACGCTGCTGTTTTACAATCACTATGACGTGCAGCCGCCAGAGCCGCTCGAGTTGTGGACCTCGCCTCCGTTCGAGCCGACGCTGCGCGAGGGCGCGCTTTTTGCGCGCGGCGTGAGCGACGACAAAGGCCACCTCGTGTGCCGGTTGGCCGCGATTGATGCGATTCGGGCTGTCACGGGCCAGTTGCCCTGCAACATCAAATTCCTGGTAGAAGGCGAGGAAGAGATCAGCAGCGTTTCGCTGCCGCCCTTTATTGCGGCCCACAAGGATAAGCTGGCTGCCGACGCCTGCATCTGGGAATTCGGCAGCGTGAACGCGGACGGCATCCCGATGCAATACGTCGGGATGCGCGGCATCTGCTACGTCGAGCTGCAGGCCAAGACGGCCACGCTCGACGCCCACTCTGGGCTGGGCGGCTCGATCTTTCCGAACGCCGCGTGGCGTTTGGTGTGGGCGCTCGGTACGCTCAAGGGGCCGGACGAGCACATTCGCATCCCAGGTTTCTACGACAATGTCATCCCGCCCACGCCGCGCGACCTGGAACTGCTCGACGCGCTGCCCGACGAGTCACAGGATTTTCTCAAGCGTTACGGGTTGAAGGGGTTTTTGAAGGGCATGACCGGCGGGCTGGATCTCAAGCGCGAAGAAGTTTTCGTCCCCACCTGCACCATCTGTGGGCTGACCTCCGGTTATCAAGGTCCCGGCTCTAAAACGGTGCTGCCGGCCCAAGCCAGCGCCAAAGTGGATTTCCGCTTGGTGCCGAATCAGACGCCGGAAGAAGTTGCCGCCAAGCTCCGCGTGCACCTGGATGTCGAAGGATTCGACGATATGGAGGTGCGGCTCATCGGCGGCGAAGCGCCCGGTCGTGTTGACCCGGATCACCCGTTTATCAAGCTAGTCGTCGAGGCGGCGCGCGGCGTTTATGCGCAAGACATGCTGGTGGTGCCGATGGTCGGAGGCTCCGGTCCTAACCACGCTTTCATCGAACATCTCAAGACGCCGATCGCCACGGCGGGCATCGGTCATCCCGGCTCGAAAGCGCACGCGCCGGACGAGAATGTGCGACTCGATCTGTTTGTTCAGGGCATACGCCACACGGCGCGGATCATTCAGATGTTTGGGGAATAGGTGTGAGGTTTGAGGCGTGAAGTGCAGCTTGTTTAGGTAACTGTTCACACACCCCTGCGAAGGTTTACCCAACCTTCGCAGGGGTGAGCCGTTACGGAAGCTGTTGGTATGCGGGCGCCGGCGAGTCGCCGCATCAAGGGGCAGGGTTTGCTGCGACCGGCGTCTCGGGCGTAGCAGCCTGAACCGGGTTGACCTTTTCCTTCAATCCTCGGCCAGCCTTGAACACCGGAGCATTCGACGCCGAGATCATGATTTCTTCCTTGGTCTTGGGGTTGCGGCCTTTTCGGGCGGGGCGCTTTCTGACTTCAAAAGCGCCAAAACCCACCAGGGAAACCTTGTCCCCCGCCTTCAAAGCATCTTCAACCGAGGCAACAAATGCGTCGAGAGCTGCCTCGCTATCTTTTCTGCTCAAGCCGGACTTGGAAGCAATAGAGTTGACCAACTCTGGTTTGTTCACGTGATGACCTCCTAGGTTGGGAATGTGGCATTATTCTATGACGAATGTCGTATCAAGTCAAGCTGCCAAGTGCGCCGGGACGGGTCGTGCGCCTGCTTCCAGATAGGCGATCCTCAGGGCGCAAGCAGCCGCAAGGGCTACATCGGTCAGTGACCCTGCCCTGTCGTCATCCGCCCTTGACGCCGAAGAGCGCGCCGATAGTATAACCCGGCGCGATGCGTTCTCGCAACTTGGAAACTAGGCCATGATTGCTTTCTTGAGCGCAACGCCCAACCGCCGGATGCCTTCCACGATTACTTCCGGCTTGCAGTACGAGAAATTCAGCCGCATGTGGTGGGAGCCTTCGCTCTCATCGTCAGCGTAGAACGAATTGCCCGGCACATAGGCCACTTTTTCCGCGACAGCCACCTTGAACAGGTCTATGGTATCCACCTTGGGTGGTGTGGTCACCCACAAGAATAGCCCGCCCTGCGGTCGAGTCCACTTGACTTCGTCCGGGAAGAACTCGGCCATCGCGTCGAGCATCGCGTCACGCCGCTCCTTGTACGTGGCGCGGATGCGCTTGACATGCTGGCGCAGGATGCCGCGTTGACAGATGTCGTTGGCCACCATCTGCACGAATGTGCTGGTGTGCAGGTCGGAACCTTGTTTGGCCTGCACCAGTTTGCTGATGACTTTTTTCGGCGCGACGATCCACCCCAGGCGGATGCCGGGCGAGAGTGTCTTGGAGAACGTGCACACGTAAATCGTGCGTTCCTTCGCCAGCGTGACAATCGGCGTGAGGTCTTGGCCCTCGAAGCGCAATTCACCGTAAGGGTCATCCTCGACGATGAACACATCCTGCTCGAGGGCGACTTGTACGAGTTGGTGGCGGCGCTCTTCGGAGAGCGACACGCCGGCCGGGTTGTGAAAGTTCGGCAGGACGTAGAGGAAACGCGGATGGTGACGCTGAATAACCGCTTCCAGCTCGTCCACCACCATCCCTTGATCGTCGAGCGGCACGGTGCAATAGTTGGCCTCATAGGCATTCCACGCCTGCAGCGCGCCCAGGTACGTGGGCCGCTCCGTGCAGACCACCATCTGGTCGTCCACAAATATCTTGCCGAGGAGATCGAGGGCTTGCTGACTGCCGTTCGTGAGCAGGATGTTTTCTTCTTCGGCCGGCACGCCGTACTTGCGCATCCGCTCGACCAGATATTGCTTGAGCGGGGGATAACCTTCCGTCGGTCCGTACTGGAGCGCCCTGGGGCCTTCGGTGCGCAGGACGTAATCACACGCCTCTTGGAACTCGCGCACCGGGAACATCTCCGGCGCGGGCAACCCTCCGCCAAACGAGATAATGTCGGGCTGCTCCGTCAGCTTGAGCAACTCGCGGATCGTCGAACTCTTGATGCGCCGGGTGCGCCCGGCATAGTTCATTTCCCAGTCTGGGATTTTGGCCGCCGACTCGGCTGCGACATCAATCATAATTGGCCTCCTTTTTGAATGCTAGATCACAACGCGCCTTCGCAGGCGAGAATCTCGCGCAGCAAATCTTTGCGCGCTCCCCCGCCGAGCGTTTCTAATCGCCGCACGCCCAACGGGTCAATCACCTCACGCAAAAGCCGCACTTGCTCCAGCGTGGGCGGCTCGGTCTCGCCGGCATCCGGCGCGATCTCTAACGGGAATCCGGTCTTGGCCTGAATCTTGTCCGGTGACGAACCGGGGAAACAGCGGATGAGGCGCATCCGCCCGTTGGCATAGTCGAACTCGCCGAGGCTCGTCACGCAATAGACCGGCCCTGCGCCGGCCCGGCGCATCGAATTGTGGCCGAGGCCGGAAACGAAATCCAGCTTTTCGACAAACACCGCGCGGCTGTGACGCGGGACGTACAGCGACAACCGCTCGTTGTACGTCGTCACGTCGGGGATGCCGCCCGATCCGGGCAGACGCATCTGGGGATGCTCGTACGAGGCGCCGATGACGACGTTGTTCAGGTTTCCAAACGCATCCACCTGGGCCGGGCGGAGAAATTCCTTAAAGTGAAAACGCGGCAGCAAATCGCAAGCCACCTGCGGGAAGGAGAACTGGATCAACGCGCGACCGACCCAATGGTCCTCCACGCGCGCCAAAGCCAGCGGCGCCCAGTCGCCGACGAGTCCCTGGCTGATGGCCGAGGCAAAAATCACATTCGGCGCGTGGGTCAGCTTGGCAAGAAAGTAACCGGCCGCCACCAGCGGCGTGGCGATGCCCTGCGCCAGCACATCGCCATCCACCACCTGGCGAGCGATGCACACGCTGATGAGTTCGTCCACTGAAAAGTCGGTTGCAGGGCTATTCATCGCCTGGACTCTCTTCATTCTATCACCCCTGTTTCCCCGGCTGGCATTGACGTTTGTCGTGTTTATGGCGGGCTTTTCGTCACTCAGCGCCAGGTAGGGCAAGATGTCATTTTGCCCTACAGCCCACCTTTGAGGGCAAAGTTGTAGAGTAGGTAGAACGTGTATGCCGCTAACAACATTGCGCCTTCCACTCGAACCAGGCGCGACCCGCGCTGCATGACGACCACGAGCAGCGTCAACCCAATGAGGAATGGCAGGTCAAACATCAATGTCGCGCGATCCAACATCAAGGGTGATGCCACCGCCGCTACTCCGAAAACGAACAGCAAATCGCAAATGTTGCTCCCGGCGGCGTTGGCCATCACCAGCCCGCCACTTTCCTTCCGCGCCGCGATGACGTTGACGACCGTATCCGGCAGCGTCGTGCCGAACGCCACCAACGTCAGCCCGATGACAAATTCGCTGAGGCCCCAGGCGTGCGCCAGGCCCACCGCGCCGCGCACGACGAGTTCCGCGCCCACGACGACGAGCACCAGTCCGCCCAACGCGCCGATGAAGGCTTTTGTCACGCCACGCCCCGTTTCGCGTGAAGCGTCTGCGTCGTCTTTATCTTCATGCACGAGTAGGGTCTGCATCAACCCGCGACGGAACAGCCACACCAGCGCAGCCAGGTACACGACGAACAAGGCGATGAACAAGACGCCCATCGGTCGAGAGATCGTGCCTCGCCCCAACCATGTGCCAGCGGCCACGAGCACGGTTACGCCCAACATCACCCAACCGATGCGGCGGTCGTCGCGTCCCACCGCCACCGGTCGCGCGAGTAGCCCTACGCCCAGCGAGCCACCCAGGTTGGCGATGCACGAGCCGATCACGTCCCCGACTGCCACAGCGGGCCGCCCCGAAATCGCCGCCACCAGCACCACAACCAACTCTTCCCACTCGATGCCGACCGTGAGCAGTCCCGCCAACGTTTCGCTCACGCCGGCGCGCTCTGCCAATTCGCGTGCGCGATCCGTGAACCCGTCCGCGCCGACTTCAAGCACAACTAGCCCCGCAATGAACGCTGCAAGATAGAGAAACGTCACGCTGTATTCCCATTTTGAAATTTGAGATTTCAAATCTCAAATATCAAAACGGAGAAATCCGGCCAGATACTCGTCGAATTTCCCCGCCGCGCAGACTTCGAGGTAACGCAAAAGCTCACCACCGGCGACGGGATACAGTGGGTAACACGACGTGGGCCACGCGCCGCGCGGCGCGTGAGCCACACCCGTCACCGCCATCGCCGGGATTTGCACGGGGCCTTGGAGTTGCTCCACGATTTCTTCAGCCGTGACGATGACGGTCCGAGCCACCGCTGCCACTTCTTGATCGGCGGCCAGGTTGCCTAGCCGCGCGTTGCCGGCGCGATCGGCCACGGTCGCGTGGATCACAGCCACGTCACACGTAATTGCCGGGAACGCGACGACGGGCTGTCCCGTGTAAGGATCGTCTATCACCTTCACATCGGGACGCACCTTGAGCAAGTCGGTGCCGATCCAGCCGGGGCCTGGCATAGAGCCTACCCCCGCCATCGCCGCGCGCAGCCCGAACGCCAGGCTGTTTTCGCTCTCTTCGATCACACGCACATCGCCGCGCGTGGCCGCCTGCGTAAACATGGGTGCCAACCCAAATGCCTCGAGTCCAAAATAGCACGAGCGGATCGTGCTGACCCGTCCAGCGCCGACCAACAAGTCGGACTCGAAAGACGCCGTGAAGCACAGCAGCGTCAGATCGCGCACATCGCCGCGCAGCAATTCACGCACAAACGCAACAGGGCGGCGGTACAACGTCATCCCGCCGAGCGCCAGTGTGTCTCCGCTGCGAACGAGCGCCGCCGCGTTGGAGAGTGAGATCACCTTGTTCATCGTTTCTCCCAGACCTGACAGGTTTCAGGCGAACCAAAGGTTCGCACACCTATCAGGTCTGCTGTTGTGCCATCAACCGGTTGAGCAATCCTTCCAACTGCATCAAGTCGCCGATGGCATAGTCCACACCCTCGGCCATCTGGCCGTCTACGATCACCGTCGTCATCCCGAACAACTCGCGCGCCGGCTTTAGATTGCGCACGGAATCCTCCGCCATCACACACGCCGTCCCCGGCACGCCCAGAACGTCCAGCACATACCGATATGCTTCCGGGTCGGGCTTGCAGTGATAGTCCACCGTGTGGATGTCTATCACTTGCGAAAAGTGATGCGTCACGCCCAGGCGATCCATCACATGGTGTGCGTGGGCGGCGTCGGCATTGGTAAAGATGACCTTGTCTAGCCGGATGCGGTCCAACATCGCGTCGAGCGCAGGGTTCGGCGCAAGGTATTTTTCCAACGGAATATCGTGGACAAAACGCAAGTAATCCTCGGCATCCACTTCGTTTTCGATTTGCAGCCCACGCAGCGACGTGCCGTACTGTATGAAATAGCGACGCCGGAGCCCCTCCGCTTCGTCAGGCGTAAAGCCCATCCGTTCGATCATGTAAAGCGGAATGCGCCGCCCGATTTCAGCCATCAAGCCGGCGCTGCGAGGATATAGTGTCTCGTCCAGATCGAGGATCAGGTGTTGGAACATGCGGCACAGTGTACCGCAACGCCGCGCAAACGCAAGTTGCCTTTCCCCTGTTGGCGTTCTTTCCAACGGAGGAAAGGTAGGGATGGCGACCACCATTGACCAATTGCCCAAATCCCGGTATCATTCGCTCAATGAAAACGCACCTCCTGATCCTGGCAGCAGTCCTCTTTCTGGCTGCATGCACGGCGCCCAAACCGACGCCCATACATATCACGCTCGTCGCCGATGGGACCCGCACTCCCCTCACGACCGAAGTGACGACGGTGCGCGACGTACTGCAACAAGCCAACGTCACTCTAAACGACCTCGACCGGGTGCGCCCTCCGGAAAGCCTGGCGCTGTCCGACGGCATGACCATCACCGTCACCCGCATCATCCAGCGCACCGAGTCGCAAACGCAGACCATTCCCTTCACGCAACAGACCGTGCGTGATGCGACCGTCCCGCTCGGTCAATCCAAGGCCATCCAGACAGGACGCAATGGCACACTCGTCATCACGTTCCGTCTGACCTTTGAAGACGGCCAGCCAACGGAGCGCGTAGAAATCAATCGTCAAGTTGCCGAGCCGGCCGTGCCAGAAGTGATAGTCGTCGGCGTCGAAAGCACGCTCAGCGCAACGCCGTTCACCGGCACGCTGGCCTTTCTTGGCGGCAACAATGCTTTTGTGATGCGCCAGGCCACCAGCAATCGCCGCGCACTCACGACGAGTGGCGACCTCGACGGGCGAGTCCTGGAGCTTTCGCCTGACGGCAAATGGCTGCTGTATAGTCGCGCGCTGACCAAGACCACGGAGGGTGGCCCACTCAACTCGCTGTGGGTGGTGGACACCGTGCTCGCCACTGCCGCACCCAAGCCGCTCAAGACGCCGGGAGTGATCTGGGCGAACTGGTCGCCCAATGGAACCGCCATTGCCTACTCGACCGCCACGGCGACCAACGGCCAGCCCAATTGGCGCGCCGCGAATGATTTGTGGATCGCAGGATTCCAGGCGGGGGCATTGGGCACGCCGCAGAAAATCTTGGAGCCTTCCACAGGCGGAGCGTTCGGTTGGTGGGGCGCGAACTATGAATGGTCGCCCAACGGTAAATTCATCGCCATCGGCTCGACGGATAACGTCGCTCTCGTGGATATGAAAACGCTCAAGCAGACAACGCTGATCAGCTTTACGGCATATAACACCTTTAGCAATTGGGCCTGGACGCCCCAGGTGAGCTGGACGCCCGACAGCCAATTCGTCATCGCCGTGTCGCACGGCGCTTCACCTACCGGCGAGTCAGCCGAGTCCAGCCCCGTGTTCGACATCGTGGCTCTGGCCGCCGACGGTTCATTCAAGGCGCGACTGGCCAGCGAGGCCGGGATGTGGGCCGCGCCGCGCGTCGGGACGAGTGACATCATCTTTGGCCGCGCGCAAGCGCCTTACGCCAGCGCCGACAGCCGCTACGATCTGTTCAAGATGGACCGGGATGGCTCCAACCCAGCGCGGCTTTTCCCCGCCGAAGACAAGCCGGGACTGCAAGGCCGGCCCGACTTGGCCTTTTCTCCTGATGGAGCACAAATCGTCGTCGCTTATCAACGCGACCTCTATTTCGTGAACGTCGCCACGGGCGCGGCGCAGCCATTCACCAGCGAAGGAAATATGTCATCGCCACGCTGGTCTCGTTAGAGATTCCAAATGTCAAATCTCGGCACAGCCCGCGAGTACGCGAAATCTCAAATCGGCAAGTCAACCAATCTACAATCCGTCATTCTCACAATAGTGTGTGCGCTGGGACTGATTGCCGTTGTGCTGGCGGCGGTGATGGTCAACTCGCAACGCCGCATCGCTCTGCGTGGAATACCGGAGGGCTTCCCCCAACCCATCACTTATCCCAACCTGCCGCGTTGGGGCGTCAACGTCGCGCTCGAACAGTACGACGATGCAGCCTTGCGGCAAAACCTGGAGAAAATCCGCGCGGTCAATCTTGCGTGGGTGCGCCAGACATTTCCCTGGGCCAAGATCGAGCCGGAACGCGGCCAGTTCGATTGGGCCGCGTGGGATCGGATCGTCAACGCATTGGGCGAAACGAAATTGATTGCGGTGCTCGACACGTCGCCGGCATGGTCGCAAGCTCATCCGCCTACGGCCCAGCCCAACAATCCGCCGCTCAACCCAGCCGATTTTGCGCGCTTTGCGGCTGAGTTCGCGCGGCGCTATGGCGACCGGGTTGACTATTACCAAATCTGGGACGAGCCGAACCTGGGCGACCGTTGGAACGGCGAGGTGGACGCCGCCGCGTACGCCGAGATGCTACGCCAGGCGCGCGAGGCAATCCTCGCCAACGATCCACACGCTGTCATCCTCCTGGCCGGGTTAGCGCCCACCACCGAAAACTCGCGCAAGAACGCGAGCGACTGGCTTTACTTGCGGCAGCTCTACGAGGCCGGCGCGGGCCAGTATTTCGACATCGCCTCCGGCAAGCCGTATGGCTACTCGACCGGAGCAGACGACCGGCGCGTGAGTCCCGACGTGCTCAACTTTTCGCACGTCATCTTGATGCGCGAAGAAATGGTCGCGCACGGCGACGCGGGCAAGCCGCTATGGGCCAGCCATTTTGGCTGGAACGCGCTGCCCGCAGGCTGGAGTGGCAGGCCTTCTGTCTGGGGACAGGTCAAGCCAGACCAACAAGCCAGTTACACACTCGGCGCGATGGAGCGCGTGGAACGTGAATGGCCGTGGATGGGTGTGATGGTGTTGGAAAACTGGCAGCCCGCTGCGCCTCTGGACGATCCACACTGGGGATTTGCCGTCGCCCAACCCGATGGGACACTTGGACCGGTGGCAGACACATTCGAGAAAATGAGTGGCGCGTCGAACACGACTACCGGATTTCATCCCGCCGCACAGCCTGCGTCTATTGGCAGCAACACGTTTGTCGCCGGTTCAGCCGAGTTTTCGCCGCTGGAGCACTGGCGCTTTTCAGAGCTGGGCGCAGATTGGAAAGAGACGGGTGATAAAATCAGACTCGCGTTTCACGGCACGGGTCTGGCGTTGCGCGTCCGCCGCGCCGCCGACCGCGCCGCGTTTTACATCACGATAGACGGCCGGCCCGCCAACGCGCTCCCGCGTGACAGTCGCGGTGCGTTCCTGCAACTCATCCCGCCCGACATCGAACACGCCAGCGTGGACACGGTTCCCGTCGCCACCGGCCTGACTGATGGGCTGCACACCGCCGAGATCGTCGCCGACCGGGGCTGGAATCAGTGGGCGCTTGTCGGCTGGTCGGTGCAGGCCGACGTTCCAGCGGAAAGCCAATCAGCCGTTGCGTTAACCGTGCTGACAGTCTTGGGTATTGCCTTTGCTCTGGGTGGGGCGCTTTCGGCGCGGCACGCGATTTTGGAGATTCGGATTGCCGAGCGCCTGCGCGATGTGACGCACGCGGCGCTGATGGCGGCGACGACCGTGACGTTTTACGCCTCGGCGTGGATGACGTGGGGCCAGCAAATCCCTGCCGCATTTCGCAAGCTGGACGATGGCACGAGCGTCGCGGCGGCGTTGGGACTGGCGGCGGCGTTTTACTTTTCACCGTGGCTGATCGTCACGCTGCTCAGCGGGCTGGCGTTGTTCCTGCTGATTTTGATGCGGCTCGACTTGGGGCTGGCGCTGGCCGTGCTCGTCATCCCCTTTTACATGTTGCCGCGCGAACTGTACGAGCGCGTGTTCTCGATGGCCGAGATCGTCGTGGTGATGTGCGCCATCGCCTGGTTGCCACGGATCATAACTCTTGCAAAGGTTTCTAAACCCAAACAAGGGTTGAAACTATCCGCGCTGGATTGGGCGACATTGACATTTCTGGTCGTGGCTGTCGCTTCGCTGTTCGTGGCGGATTACCAAAAGTTCGCGCTGCGTGAGTTTCGCGTCATCGTATTCGAGCCGATTTTGCTCTACGCGATGCTGCGCACCACGTTTCACTCGTCCAGCGATCAAGATCGCTCGCGCCTGATCTGGCGCTGCGTGGATGCGCTGATGCTGGCCGGGGCCGTCGTCGCCGTCGTCGGGCTGATCCAGTACACCTTCAACATCAACCTCATCACCGCCGAAGCCGGCCAACATCGGCTGCGCAGCGTGTACGGCTCGCCCAACAACGTGGGGCTGTTCCTGGGGCGCGTGCTGCCGGTGATGGTCGCCGTCGCGTTGATCGGACGCGGCAGACGGCGCTGGCTTTATGGCGCAGCAGTTGTGCCGGTGGTGCTGGCCATCGTGTTGAGCTTTTCCAAAGGCGCGTTGCTGATGGGCGTGCCGGCGGCGCTGGTCGTCATCGGCGCGCTGGTGGGTGGACGATGGCTGTGGGCCGCCGTGGCCGCCATCGGTGCGGGCGGGCTGGCTGCCATCCCGCTTCTGCGCACGCCACGCTTTCAATCGCTGCTCGATCTGCACAGCGGCACGTCGTTCTTCCGCCTCAACCTCTGGCAGAGCGCCTTGCTGATGATCCGCGAACACCCTATTCTGGGCGTGGGGCTGGACAATTTCTTGTACCAGTATCGGGGGCGGTACCTGTTTCCTGCCGCGTGGGAAGAGCCGAATCTTTCGCATCCGCACAACGTCATCCTGGACTACGCCACGCGCATGGGAGTGTTGGGGCTGGCGGCAGGCGTCTGGCTGCAAGTCGCGTTCTGGCGCGCGGCGTTGCCGCTCCGCAAGTTGGATGATCCGTTGAACCGCGCCTTGGCCATCGGGCTGATGGCTTCGATGGCCGATTTTTTAGCGCACGGGCTGGTGGATGCTTCGTATTTTGTGATTGACTTGGCTTACGTTTTCTTTATCACGTTGGCCGTAGTGCAGGCATTAGCGGCGCAAAGCATCACGCCAAGACGCTGAGTCCGAGTTAGTATCAGTCTCGACAGGGAAATGGTAGGGCCAAATGACGCAAACTCAAATAGGCCGAATCGCTTATGCTATTGCGCGGCAGATTTTGAGGTGGGCAATTGAACGGTGACTTGCGCACCTTGCCCAGGCGAGGATTGGATATCGAGGTGGGCCCCGATCAGTTCTGCGCGCTCGTGCAGACCCAGCAACCCAAAGTGACCCTGCGGCGCAAACTCGGCCGGACTGGCGGGCACCTGAAAGCCTTGACCATCATCCGCGATGGTCATCGTCACGGCTTGTGTGGCAAACGCGATGGTCAATGAAATGTGTGCAGCCTGCGCATGACGGGCCGCGTTGCTCAATGCTTCCTGCGCCATGCGATACAAGGCCAGCTCCACTTCGGGCGTAAGGCGGCGCTCCGAGCCGGCGCGATGAAATTCTACTCGCAGATTGTCCGCCTGGCCGACTTCACGCGTAAGCATCTCCAGCGCGGCGACGAGCCCAAGGTCTTCGAGGTAAATGGGACGCAACGCTCGCGTAAAACGGCGCAGGTCAGACATGGTTTGTTCCATGAGCGTCTGGATTTCCGCGAGCGAACCTGCCGCCGGCGAATCGGCCAACGCAAGCTGCGCGAGTTGGATTCGCTGATTGAGCGCGATGAGCGATTGCAGCGTATCGTCGTGCAACTCGCGCGCCAGGCGACGGCGTTCTTCTTCCTGCCCCTGCGTGATCGCGCCGATGTAATCGCGCAGGCTTTCTTGCGCTGCCCTGACCTTGTGCGCCATGTGAATCAGCTCGGCCTGCAAGCGTCGAATTTCGGCGATGCCGCCCACCGGTTGCTCGATCGCTTCGAACTGTCCCCAGGCCAGATCAGTCGCCTTGGCTTCCAACATCTGCAAGGGTCGAACGACCTGGCGTGCTCCGAACCAGAGCGCCACCAATGCCAGTAAGAGAGCGGGAACCAGCACCAAGGGCGTGATCTCGGTGTTTCGTAACATGGGGCTGGTGACGGCTTCCCACTGTTCTTCGACGACCAAGGCCCAACCGGTTGGCGCTATCGGGCTAAAGGCGACGACATGCTCGCCGGTTGCCGTTGGCACATAGGTGGCGCCACTTTGGCCTTGCAGCGCGTTGGACAGACCTGGGTGCTTGGAGATGTTCTCGCTCAGCACCAGCGAGCCAGCTTGGTAAATCACCTGCGAGGTGGCATCGGCCACGAAGGCCGATGCCTGCTCGCTCGGCGTGAACACGTCGGCCAGAGAGCGGCGAGCCAGCGCCGTCGCCGAAAAAGCGCCTACGGCAATCGGCCCGTTTCCGGCAGACGCTGCCGCCAGCACATAGAGTTCGCCTGTCGGCGGAACGGCGAACGCCGGCGAGATAACAGGCTCAGGGCCAGCCCGTCTCAAGAGATCGGTCAACCAAGGATTGGGCGTTGTACTCAACGCCGAGGTGGGAAGAATCTCAGGTTGGTTTGCGTTGTTGCCTGGCGTTACAGCCAGCCGCGCGCCGTCGGGAGAATAGAAAGCCACGCCTCCGTCAAAATCGTGCAGCACAAAATCAGAGGCAGCCAGAATGTTGGCTGGGGATGCGCCGCTAGCCGCATGTTGCGCCAGGCTGCGCACAGCCGCCTTGCGGCCTTCGAGTTGCTCGCCGAGCGCGCCGGCAATCGAACGAGCGGCGCGCTCGTCGCGTTGGCCCACGAGAGCGCGCATGGCTCGCTGGTGAATGGTAAAGCTACCAAAGGCAATCACCAGCGTAAGAACGGTGAGCGGCAGGACCGTGATCCCAAAGAGTTGCAGGAGCAGTCCCCGCCATCGCACACCAGAATTCTTCGCCGGACGAGTCATAGGCTCAACTTTCGCCCAGCTCGCCCAGTTCGGGTGGGAGCCAGCCGAGCGAGACCGCGCGCATCACCGCCTCGGTGCGGCTGGTGGCCTGGAGCTTGTCAAAGACACGCGCGAGATGACCTTGCACCGTGCGGTCGCTGATGCCGAGCTGCACGCCGATGGCCTTGTTGGTGTAGCCCTTGCCCACCAGTTTCAATACTTCCATCTCACGATCGGTGAGCGGCTCGATGGGCGAAAGCTCGCCTCGACCTCCGACTTGGGCCATCAGTTTTTGGGCAATCGCTGCATCCAAAGCAGACTTGCCCGAGTAGACGTCGCGCACAGCCTGAATGATTTCGCCGGGCGTGGCAGTCTTGAGCACGTAACCATTTGCGCCAGCCTGAAGGACAGCCATGACGTAGGGATCGTCGTCGTAGGCCGTCAGGATCAGCACGCCGACGGCAGGCTGATGAGCGCGCACCCAGCGCGTGACCTCGATGCCGCTGGCTTTGGGCATCTGAATGTCGAGCACGGCCACGTCAGGGTGGTGCCGTTCGATAAGAGCTTGCGCCGCTTCGCCATCTTCAGCCTCGGCCACCACTTGAATGTTGCCAGCGCGCTCCATGAACTGTCGAATGCCCGCACGCACGACGGCGTGGTCATCCGCCAGAAGCACGCGAATGCAAGTATTCACAGACATAGGCTCCTCTCAAAGGGAAAGTCCAGATCGCTCGAGCTTGGCCTCCATATTGTACTCCATTTCCGTAAATGCTTGTTGCAAGTATGGGAAGGCTAGCCACACCACACTCAGCCCGAACAACAAGCCTGTCACGATACGCATCAGCGAATTGAACGAACCGAGCGCGTCACCAGCGTAAAAGGTAGCGGGCAACACGTTGCCCGTGAGCGCAGCCAGCCAGACGTTGCTGTCGCGAAAGCCTTGTCCGATGCCAGCCAGGTCACTGAGAAAGTGTGTTCCACCGTCCAACACCATCGGCGGTGCCAGCAGGACAAAGCCCCACCACGGCAGCGGCTTGACTCGCCGGCGCAGTGGAGACCACAACATGGCGAATAACCAGATTCCGCTATACAGTGAGACCATGCGATCAGACCAGGCGACCTTCCAGCCCATTTGCGCGTTGCCCACGAACTGGCGCAAGATGAGCGGGTTGTTTGAATTTTGCCAAACAGCCTGCACCTCGGCCAGCGAATACATCGCCTTGGGGCCAAAGAGGAAAAAGGATCGCTGGGGCATCTGGTGGCACTGCGTGGCGTAGATGGCATAGATGACATCCGCCGCGCCTTTCCGACCCACTTGCATCAACACGGGAGCCAAAAGTGGTAAACCAACGTATAACCCCAGCAAGATGATGACGACAGCAAGCCAGTGGCGGCAGAAGAAATATGCCAGCCGATCAATGGTGATAACAGCTTCGTGCGTGCGAGGACTCATGGTAGTGGACGTGGTAGACATGAACATCTCCTCCAGGATTCTACTGCATTCGTCAATCGCCCCTGGGCGCAGTTCTGGGCGCGCCCCTACGCGCCGCGCCAATGAACTGACCACCAAAGATCAACACGTAAGCGGTGTAGAAAGCAACCATCAGCCATGTCGGTGCAGCTTCATAGCCGACGAAGGCGTGCAACAGCCTGCCGAGCAATCCATCGTTCGAGATGAGCCAGCCCAAATCCCAAGCGGTTGACATTCCAATCGGAAGCCAGCCGATCTCTTGCAGCGCCATCACGCTGTGCCCCACCAATCCCGCTGCAATGATGATCAGGAAACTACCGGTAACGATAAAGAAAGTGCGCAGGTTCAATCGAAGCGCAGACCGAAAGATCAGATACGTGATGCCAGCCGCCAATGCCAGGCCAAGCGCCGCGCCTGGCAACGGATTGTCCCCCCGCGCAGCCACGAACATTGCACTCAGGAAGAGGGCCGTCTCCAGCCCTTCGCGCAGGACGGAGACGAAGGCAAGTCCCGCCAGCGCCCAGGCCTGACCTTTGGAAAGCGCGGCACTCATTCTCAGTTCTAGCTCGCCCTTGATCGTTTGGCTCTGCCGCTGCATCCAAAGCACCATCCACGTCAGGACGCCGACGGCCACCAAAGCCACTGTCGCTTCAAACAGTTCAGTGGCTTTTCCTTCGAACTGAATTGCCAGGGCTTGGAAGATGACAGCCACTACAGCACTGACCAGGATAGCCGCGCCCGCTCCCGTCCAGATGCAAACTTTGAACTGCGGCTGCTTGATCTTGGTGAGATAGCCCAGCAAGATGCCGACAATCAAAAAGGCTTCGAGACCTTCGCGGATGGTGATAAGTGATCCTGCAAGCATAGGTCAACTCCTGGCAAAAGACAGTGACAAACCTGAGCCTGCGGTTGTCGCCGCAGGCTCAGACATCCCTTTAGCAGTGACGAGCGAGAATGGCGGTCACTGGCCTTTGAACTGGTGATTGGCGTTCGCAGCGACAATGGGCATAGAGATAATCAGGCTGAGCAGCCCTACTGCTCATGGGTCACAGGAACAAAACTGGCCGGCGATAGCGCCTGCGCGATTTTGGCGGCCAGTTTCATATCAGCGGGCTGCTGCGGTGTATCTACGAAGGACAACCAGGCTTGCCCGTCGTGCCCGTGCACTACCAGGGACATGGGCGCACCACCTGGCCCGTATACTAGGAGCACCACGAACTGGCAGGTACACTCTGCCGTGCCGTGATACGGGCAAGTACATTCGGCGTGGGCCATGCGAGCGGAGCGCAAGTCGAAGGAACGCACAACTTGCAAACCGGCGCTCAACAGGAGCTGCGCCGCTTGAGTGGTCGCCTCGTCGCAGTTCGCTTGTATGGTCACGAGTTGCACGTTCTGGTTCATATCCATCTCCCCATACTCAGCATACGCCATACGAGCCGGAAAATCTAGAGCCATTTGTAGCGATGGGGCATAGGCCATTTGGCTTATGAGCGCTTTCTACCTGGCCGTGAGTGGCAAACCGAGCGTTTCCCAGGCGATCATCCCGCCTTCCATGTTCCACACATTGGTGTAACCCAGGCGAACCAACGTCTTGGCGGCGATGGCACTCATCCGCCCGCTGCGACAATACAGGACGATCTTGGCATTCCTGTCGGCGGGCAGCTTGTCGAGATTCTTTTCGATCTCGTTGTATGGGATGAAAGCATCAGTCTTGGCGATCTCGCCTTCGTAGGGGATGTGGACATTGATGAACGCAAAATCTTTCTTGTCCAGCATCGCCTTTAGTTGTGTGACAGATACATTCGTGTAGCTTCCGCCAGGAACTGACACCTTTGCCAGCTGGCTGGAGGTCGCTGGAGTACGCGATCCTGCACAGGCAGCCAAGAGCAAAGTGAACAGGATAGCGACGAACAACAATCGCTTCATGATTGCCTCCCTCAAGCGTCTTGTTCAACAAGTATACGACGGCAAGATAGTTGACCCTAGCGCCAAATGGCGTGTTTGGCCTAGAGCCATTTGGCGATCAGAGGGCATAAGCGCTGAATGTGAAAATAAAAAAAGCCCACCCGGTTTGGGTAGGCTCGTTTGCTCTTGACCAAGTCACTGCGCGATGGGCAACACTACTCGAAACGCCGTACCCTGTCCCGGCGTGCTTTCCACGCTCACACGTCCGCCGTGAGCTTCAACCAATTGCTTGACCAGTGCCAACCCAATGCCAGACCCACCGCTCTGCCGGTTGCGGCTTTTCTCCGAGCGCCAGAAGCGTTCAAAGACATGCGGCAAGTCTTCGGGCGCGATGCCAGGGCCAGTATCGCTCACCCACGCTTCCACGCCATCGGGCACAGCGCGGGCGCTCAACGTCACGCGCCCACCCACATCAGACGCGCCATAGCGCAATGCGTTTTCCGTCAGGTTCACCAATACCTGCTCCACGCGCCCTGCGTCGGCAGAAACCTGTGGAAGATTCTGAGCCACTTGTACACTCAACGCGACGCTCTGCTCCTCAGCGCGCAAGCGATATTTCTCGGCTACGCGCGTGACCACTTCGCCCAGGTCGAGCGGCTGCTTGTCGAGCGCAAGTTGTCCCGCTTCAGCCAGCGAGAGTGTACGCAAATCACTGATGAGCCGGTTGAGCAGAATCGTCTCCTGGTGAATGGATTCGAGTTCTTCTGGGCTGGCCGGCAGAACACCGTCAAGCATCGCTTCGACATTGCCCTGGATGACGGACAACGGCGTGCGCAACTCGTGCGCAATGTCGGCCACCATGTTCTGCCGCTGCTGCTCCATTCGCTGGAGCGATTCGGCCATCGTGTTGAACGAGCGTGCCATTTGCCCCACTTCATCGTCCGAAGTCGGCACTCGCTGTGTGAGGTCCCCGGCGGCGATGTCCTGCGCTGCCTGCGAGAGGCGTCGCATTGGCCGTGTCACCTGAAAGAACAACAGTGAGCCCATCAGCAGCGCAATCACTCCGGCGATACCGCCGCTGATCAAGACCGACATGCTGACGGAGCGGCGGAACTCGTTGATGGGCGACGTCGGCACATCCAACGCGGCGACGAGCAGCGTGCCGATCCGGTGTCCTTGAGCGATCACAGGTGTGCCGCTCGCCAGATCGTTGTCGGACAGGTGTATGCCGATCAAGGTGTTGGCTGTGTCGGCCACAACAGTGCCGGACGCATCGGCCAGCACCAACCGATGCCCCATCATGGTCAACATGTCGCCGCTCATCATCCCACCCGACATCATGCTGCCCTGTCCCATCATGCCGCCCGATGAACTCTGTAAAAGGGACTGCACGTTCTTCCAACTGCCAGTCCGGGCGTAATAATCGGCCACGCCAGGCACAAGGCTTTGCGCCCAGCTCTGCCCTTGCTGATTAATATATAGCTCGAACTGGCCCGTCGTCGTGCGCAACGTCGCAAACATCACAATTGCCACGCCGACCAGGATCACTAACGCAAACGCGCCCATCAATTTGAACCACAGGCTACGAGCCATAGCACTCCTTGCGTTCTCACTCGGCGCTGAACTTGTATCCCACCCCATGTACCGTCAGGATGTAGCGAGGATTCGACGGATCGGGTTCAATCTTTTTCCGCAGGTTCTTGATGTGCTGGTCAATCGTGCGCTCGTAGCCTTCGTACGCCTCGCCCTGAGTCAGGTCGAGCAATTGCAGCCGCGTGAAGACTTGACCAGGATGGCGAGCAAAAGCGGACAACAACTCGAATTCGGAAGGCGTCAATTCAAGAGCGCGGTCACCCACCTGCACGGTTCGACGGGCAGGGTCAAGCGACACGTCGCCAACGGTGACAACCTCAGGCTGCGACGGCATGGGCTGCGCGCGGCGCAGCACGGTTCGCACCCGCGCCACGACCTCGCGTGGAGAGAATGGCTTGGTCACGTAATCGTCCGCGCCCAGTTCCAGGCCGATCAACTTGTCGGCTTCTTCGCTGCGGGCAGTGAGCATGATGATGGGCGTGCCCCCTTCGCGGCGGACGGCGCGCGCCACATCCAACCCGTCCATCCCTGGCAGGCCCAAATCGAGTATGATCAAGTCGGGGTGCTCGCGGTGGAAGGAAGGCAACGCATCACTGCCGGTCGGCGAGAGAGTAACGACGAACCCGGCCTGCTCAAGATATAGCCGCAGCGTGCGCGCGATTTTGGTCTCATCTTCTACTACGAGGATCTTGTTGCCCATGCCTTACCCTGCAAAGAAAAAAGTCGGGGGAGTCCTTCCCCCGACTGAGATTGTATCACAAAAGACCTGATAGGTTTTAGAAACCTGTCAGGCCTAGGAGCATCTCTAATCGCCGTTGGTTGTGATGAACGCGCCGTGCCAGGTATGATACCAGACCTGCCCGCTGTAGCCATTCACGCTGAGCATCCCGAATTCCTTGCCGTCCTTGAAGGTATGCAGCGTGTAATAACCGTAGAACTGAACGATGTCATCGCCCACCTTGACGCCAGGTTGCGCCTGATCGAGATATACCTGCGCGTACTGGCGTGCCTGATCGGGCGTCACGGTCAGCTTGCCGCTGGGTTGTCGGTTGAACCAGCCGCCCATCATGCCGCCGCCCATGTGGCCGTACTTGTCATTCCACATCATGTTCGGGCCAAATTCGGGGTAGGCCGCGCCAGTGTATTGGTCAATCAGAATTTCCTGCGCGCCGATGCCGGTGTCGTTCTCGACGATCTCGGCATAAAAGCCGTTGTCAAATTGCATCACCTCGGCCACTTTCAAGTTCTTGCCCAAGGATTGAGCAGACTGTGCGGCAATCTCTTCGGCCTGTTTGAGTGTGATCGGCGTGGCGTTCGGGTTGACGTTGCCGCCAGAGTAACCGCCCATCATGCCGCCACCCATCATCCCGTAGCCAGTAGTGCCGCTATACGGCTGGGTCGCGTTCGGAGCATAGCCCCCCATCATGCCAGGGCCGTATGTTCCAGTCTGCCTGCTGTAGTTGCCGCCCATCATTCCGCGGCCCCAGTTGCCCCACGGCCCGCCGCCCTGAGCAAAAGCGGATGACACTGCCGTCCCAATCAAGAACGCTGCTACTGCGACCACTGCGATAATCCCGAACCACTTTAACGTCTTCATTCTATCCTCCAGTTTTTGTGAACCTGATGGCTTGTACAAAGCCTCTTGTGTTTTCTGTCCCGTATGATACCAACCTAATGTGTAGAAAGTGTGAAGGAGATTTGAGAAAACTATGAGTTCATGCTCCCAATGCCGTGCCGCAATGCGGGCAATTACGCCAGTCGGCCTGCATGGGCCACGCGCAGTTCGGGCAGGTCTTGACCGAAGCAACTGGCATCTGGCTCCTCGGCCGGCTAACCGCGTTGACCAGCCAAACGATGCCAAGCACCACCAGCACCAGCACGCCCAGTGGGAATACCCACATCAGCAACATGCCGATCCAGCCGAAAGGTGCAAAGCCAAAGTCTCTCATCATTCCGCTGCCATAGCCGCCCATCATGCCATAGCCTCCAAGTCCCCGACCGAAAACAAAGAACGGGCCGATCACAGTTCCAATCAGGCAAGCCACTAATGCCACCACGATAATGCTCACCCATTGCCAGGTTTTCATTCTTTTCTCTCCTGCTCACTGGCCTTCCCAGAGGCCGTTTTGCAGTAGGTAGGATAGCACGCAGATGTGTAGAAAGTGTGTAGAAGCTATGAGAAAACTATGTGGCTCTGTGCATAAGCCATTTGGCGCATGGACCATTGCGCCAAATGGCGCTATGAAGCCCCACGCCATTCAGGTATACTGGCATCAAGTTTTTTACAGGATTTCTCGAGGTTTGTGTGGAGGCAGCATGAAACGATGGATGACTTTGGCGGTTTTGCTATCAACCCTGGTGCTTTCGGCGTGTAGTTCAGCCACCCCTGGCGCGACAACAGGGCGCGCAGCCAAAATAGCCCCGGTCTCACAGCTATCACCAGCGGCTCAAAAGGCCCCTACTCGCGTGCGCGAAGCGTACCAGTTTGCGGTCGCCAACCCCGACCTGATGAAGCAAATCCCGTGTTACTGCGGTTGCGGCGCGATGGGCCACACGAGCAACTATGCCTGCTATGTCAAAGAGGCCAAGCCGGATGGCAGCGTGAATTTCGATGACCACGCACTTGGGTGCAGTTTGTGCGTAGACATCACTCAAGATGCCAGGCGCATGTTGGATGAGGGCAAATCGGTTGAAGACATTCGTGCGACGATCGTGGCGAACTATAGCCAGTTTGGGCCGCCGAATCAATGACCAATTCTCAATTTTCAAATCTCAAGTATCAACTCTCAAACCGCAGACTGCAAGTAACAGCGCTCGCGGTGTTGGTTGGCGTAGTAGTGTTGTTCGTGCCGATACCGCTCACGCGCCGCTTAACGGCGTCCTGGGGACTGGCTGCACCGCAAGAGCGGCACTTGCGCATCGAGGCTAGCCGGTATCAATACACGCCATCGGTCATCAGCGTGAACCCTGGCGATAAGGTGACGATTGACTTGACCACGACGGATGTGGTGCATGGCCTATACGTGGACGATTACGGAGTCAGCACCACCGCCGATCCTGGACAGACCTCGCGCCTGACGTTTGTGGCCGACAAAGCAGGAACGTTTGCCCTGCGCTGTTTTGCGCCGTGCGGCCCCTTGCATCCCTTCATGGTCGGCAAGCTCAACGTCGGCCCCAATTGGCTGTTGTGGCGAGCGATGGGCGTTGCGGGCATCGCCGCTTTCGCCGGATTCTGGATGATCCGAAAATGATGCGTCAGGAGACGGCGCGTCAAGAGACGCGACGCTACGAGCTCACCCAGGTTCCCTGGCTCAAGCGATTGCTCGTCAGCCGGTGGCCGCTGTTCCTGGCGCGCGCCGTCACACTGGCCGGGTTCGTCTTGACCATCGTCGCCGGGTTGATCGGTTCGCCCGTGGGCAGTCACAACTTTGCCATCATTTTTGTCTGGATTGCGTGGTGGACGTTCCTCAAGCTGATTGCGCTCCCATTTGGCGGGCGGGCCTGGTGCAGCATCTGCCCGATCCCCATGATGGGCGAGTGGATTCAGCAAGGCGCGTTGGTCGAGCCAGGCGGCAAGGGATTAGGACTGGGCCGGCAGTGGCCCAAACGATTACGCAACGTTTGGCTGCCCACCCTCGGCTTTGGCGTGATCGGCCTGTTCAGCGCCGTCACGCTAACACAGCCGCGCGTCACGGGTTGGGTGTTGTTGGGATTCATTCTCCTCGCGGCGGTGTTGAGCCTCGTCTTTGAGCGGCGCGCGTTTTGCCGTCATGTCTGCCCAATTGGCGGTTTCATCGGACTGTATTCGCGGATCGCGCCGGTTGAGGTGCGCGTCCGAGATCGCGCGGTATGCGCGTCCCATACCGACAAGACATGCGTGATCGGCAACGAGCACGGCTATGGCTGCCCGTGGCAGGCCTCGCCGGTATCGCTCACGCAGAACACTAACTGCGGGCTGTGCATGGAATGCCTGCGCAGTTGTTCCCGCGACAACATTGCTGTGAATGTGCGACCCTTTGGCGCCGACCTCGCGCGGCGCGCAGGTCGCAGTTTGGATCAAGCCTATTTTGGATTCATGATGCTGGGCAGTGTCGTCATCTACTCCGCTGTGATGCTCGGTGCATGGGGCAATCTCAAGACCGCCGCATACAACGTCGGCACTCCGGGCTGGTTCGTTTACTCAGCGGTTCTCTTGGCGTTTACGCTGGGCGTGTTGCCGGGGCTATTCCTGTTGGCCGTGTGGGCTGGGCGGGCGCTGGCTGGATCAAAGGCCTCTTTGAAGAAAGCCTTTATCGCCCAAAGTCACGCCATCATTCCGCTGGGGTTGATGGCCTGGGTCGCGTTCACGATTTCGTTCTCGTTTGCCAAGTTCTCCTACGTCTGGTCGGTTCTTTCCGATCCATTCGGCTGGGGATGGAATCTGTTCGGTACGGCCCAATTGCCGTGGACGCCATACCTATCCACCATCACGCCGCCCCTGCAAGTGTTGGCGCTGCTCGGCGGGTTGGTCTGGACAAGCATCTGGGTGCGCCGCATCGCGCAAGAGGAACTGCCGGAGAAATCGGCCACGCGGCAATCGCTGCCCGTCATGCTGTTCTGTTTAGTCTTTACGATTGGAATGCTATGGCTACTCGTGGGTTGAAACAGGAATGGCTGGCGCGGCTGATCCTCGCGCTGCTATTGGTAGCGGCTATCGCAACGCCACTCGCCGTCCAGTGGATCCAAACACATGACTCGGCGAGGAACACGAACGCGACAACCATTGAGTTGCGCGCCAGGATGGCAGAAAATGGCGGATGGTCATCAGACGCGATCAGCGCCACGGTCGGCCAGACTCTCCATCTGCGGTTGACTTCAGACGATGTGATCCACAGTTTCGCGGTCGGACAGACCGATTGGCCCGTGCTGGACATCAAGCCAGGCGAGGTCGTCACAACCGACCTGGTGTTCGACCGCCCTGGCCGCTATACGTTCTTCTGTACGCGCTGGTGCGGCGCCAATCATTGGCGGATGCGCGGCGTGATCGAGGTGACGGATCCGAAATCCGATACAACACGCGTGCCCACCGCCGAACCGCCGCTCTTTCAGAAGCTTGGCTTTGACATTGATGCAATGCCCGTGCTCGACCCACAGGCCAAACGGTCGCTCGGCAAATTGACCAGCCTGCCTTCAGCGGAGCGAGGCGCGGCGTTGCACGTCGAGTTGCCGGCCGAGTTGCGCCAGCGCGACTGGCTGCGAACACACACGCCAGCCGAAGCGTTCTCTTTGCTGCGAAACAACGACGCATACGGTGACTTGCTCGACGCGCAAATCTGGGACGTGGTGGCCTTCGCCTGGCGCAACGCAACGTCGGATGCGACGATTGCTCGCGGCGCTCAGTTGTTTACACGCGATTGCGTCGCCTGTCATGGCGAGCAGGGACGCGGCGACGGCCCTGCTGGGCGCGACTTGCCTGGACTGCAAAAGATGATGCCGGATGCCAAACGCGGCCCCGCCGATTTCACCAACCTGCGCCGACTGGCCGGACTCTCCGATGCGCACCTGCAAGGCAAACTGCTGCGCGGGGGCATGGGCACGGGGATGCCGGAATTTGGATCGTTGTATACTGCCGATGAGCAGTGGGCCTTGATTGCGTTCGTGCGTGGATTCGCGATGTACGATACAAATAGGTAAGCCATTAGACCATCCGCACTGATTTCTGCACATCGTCCCGACCCCGGAAACGCCGTAGTTGCTTAAGCTCTCGATATACGCCATTTGGCCTAATCGAGACAGCGCGTAATGGCGCTAGGAAGATGTGTGTTGCCTTGATATACTGGCAATGTCATCTTGAAAGGAAAGAGTCATGCCATGAGCAAAACACGCATCAAACGTAGGAATGAGCCGGCCCCGAAATCGCCCTGGCCGTTTGTGGTGATGGGCCTCGGGGCAGTGTTTATCGTCGTGGTGGGGTTTCTGGCCTGGCGCGGGGGCACGTCGGGCGCAAAATCGGCCAGCGCCACACCCCAAGTCACGGGCGGTCCCAAGTTGACCGTGGACCGCGACAGCATTGACTTTGGCAAGCTGCCGCTCGACCAGCCCGTGCGAGCAGAGTTCAAGCTCAAGAACGTGGGCGACCAGCCGCTGGCGATCAAGGGCGAGCCGCGCGTCGAGCTTGTCAAGGGGTGTTGACCGCCTCGCGCCGTCGTCGGTTCGACGACACTCAACACAGGACAGGAAACGACGCTTTCGATGGAGTTCATGATGCACGCCGGCATGGATGGCGCGCACGAGTTCCGCGTGCACGTGCTGACCAACGATCCGAGAGAGCCGGAAAAGTTGCTCACCGTGATTTCGTTCTGGGGCAAGTGAGATAGGCCATTTCGCTTATTCTCCAACGCGTCGAATGGCGCTAGAGTCTAGCAGCCAATGGGAGTAGAATAGAGTCACTTGCAGGAGTAAGTGACTCCTTTTTGTTCATCAGGAGAAATCACCATGGTCAAAGACCCAGTGTGCGGAATGGAAATTGAAGAAAAGGACGCCTTTGCCTCGCGCGAGAGCATGGGGCAGACATTCCACTTTTGCTCGCAGGCATGCGTGACCAAGTTCGATGCAAACTCACACGCCTACATGCATCACGAGGAAAGGCCGCTCGCCTCGCCGCTGACGACAGGCGTCAATCCCGAGTTGGGCGATTTGCGCCGCGTCGAATTGCCCCTCGTCGGATTAGACTCGGCGGCGTCGGTGCCCGTCATCGAGCGGGAGCTAAAGGCCGTGACCGGCGTGCAAGAGGCGACGGTCAACTTTCCTACCAAGCGAGCCTTCATCCAGTTCGATGCAGGCCACGCCGATTTAGAGAACTTGACGGGCGCGGTCAAGCGGGCCGGCTTTCGCGTGGGCGGCAGCCAGACCCGCATCGGTATCAAAGATCTGCGCTGCGCTTCGTGCGTCACCTTTATCGAAGACGAACTCAAAGCCACGCCCGGTGTGCTCAATGCCAGTGTCAACGTAGGCACGCAGGAAGCGACAATCGAGTATCTCCCAGAAAAGACCACGCTTGAAGCTTTACGCGGCGCTATCGAGGCGGTGGGTTACAAAACTCACCCGCCAAGCAGTGAAGAACCAGAAGATAAGCAACAAGCCGAGCACGAACGCGAATACAGTAGTCTGATGCGCAAGTTCTGGTTTGCGGCCATCATCTCGATTCCGGTGCTCGTCACGGCTTACCCCAAGTTCATCCCTGTCGTGCGCGATTGGAGCGTGGAGACGCTGCGGCTGACGTGGATCGCCGCCGCGCTCTTGACTCTGCCGGTGTTGTTCTACTCCGGCGGCCAGTTCTTTACCGGCGCGTGGGCCGCGCTCAAGCACCGCTCGGCCAACATGAACACACTCATCTCACTCGGCACGGGCGCGGCGTGGGTGTACTCTACTATCGCCGTCTTGTTCCCCAGCCTTTTCCCCGCAGGCACATCCGAGCCGTTCTATGATGTCGTCGCCGTCGTCACGGCGTTGGTCGTGCTGGGCCAGGCGCTCGAACTGCGCGCCAAGGGGCGGACGAGTGAGGCTATCAAGAAGCTGATAGGCTTGCAGGCCAAGGCTGCTCGGGTCATCCGCAACGGGCAAGAGGTAGACATCCCCGTCGAAGAAGTGCTGGTGGGCGACGTGGTGCTCGTGCGCCCTGGCGAAAAGGTGCCAGTGGATGGCGAGGTCGTCGAAGGCTCGTCGGCAGTGGACGAAAGCATGATCACGGGCGAATCGCTGCCAGTCTCCAAGAAGGTGGGCGACGAGGTCATCGGCGCGACGATCAACAAGACCGGCGCGTTCAAGTTTCAGGCTACCAAGGTCGGCAAGGACACGGCGCTCGCGCAGATCGTCAAGATGGTGCAGGATGCCCAGAACAGCAAAGCGCCCATCGCGCGGCTGGCCGATACCATCTCCGGCTACTTTGTGCCGGTCGTGATGATTCTGGCCGTGCTCACCTTCGTGGCCTGGTTCGACTTTGGCCCACAGCCGCAGTTGGTATATGCATTGGTCACGAGCGTGACGGTGCTCATCATCGCCTGCCCGTGCGCGCTGGGATTGGCGACGCCGATGAGCCTGATGGTCGGCATCGGCAAGGGCGCGGAGAATGGCATCCTCATTCGCTCAGGTGAGGCCCTACAGACCGCGCAATCGCTCAAGACTGTCGTGCTTGATAAGACAGGGACGATCACCAAAGGCAAGCCGGAACTGACCGATGTGGTCATAGCGGGCGACTGGAAAGAACAAGACTTGCTGCGACTGGCCGCCTCGGTGGAACGCTCGTCTGAGCACCCGTTGGCCGAAGCGATTGTGGAAGGCGCGAAAGCGCGCGGCCTGACACTGGTCGAGCCAACGACCTTTGACGCTATCCCTGGACATGGCGTGATCGCAACGGTAGAAGGCCGCAGGCTGGCCCTGGGGAACCTCAAGATGATGACACGCGAGGGTTTGGCATTAGGCGATCTTGAGCAAAAGGCCGCGCGGCTGGCCGACGACGGCAAGACGCCGATGTACGTCGCCGTGGACGGTCAGGCGGCGGGCATTGTCGCCGTGGCCGACACAGTGAAGGAAGATTCGGCTGAGGCGATTGCCGCGCTGCACAAGATGGGCATTGAGGTCGTGATGATTACGGGCGACAACCGCCGCACGGCGGAAGCCATCGCTCGCCAGGTCGGTGTTGACCGTGTGCTGGCCGAAGTCCTGCCTGAAGACAAAGCGCACAACGTTCACTTACTGCAGGCCGAAGGCAAGAAAGTGGCGATGGTCGGCGACGGAATCAACGACGCGCCTGCTCTGGCGCAAGCTGATGTGGGCCTGGCGATTGGCACAGGAACGGATGTGGCGATTGAAGCTTCCGACATCACGCTGATCAAAGGCAGCTTGAAGGGCGTCGTCACTGCTATCGAAGTCAGCCGCGCGACGATGCGCAACATCAAGCAAAACCTGTTCGGCGCGTTCGTCTACAACGCTCTGGGCCTGCCCGTGGCGGTGGGCGTGCTGTTCCCGTTCTTCGGTCTGCTGCTCAGCCCGCTGCTGGCTGGCGCGGCCATGGCCTTTTCGTCCGTCACGGTGGTCGGCAACGCGAACCGGCTGCGCGGGTTCACGCCGCGTTTCAGCGCCAAGTAGCGCACATCATGGAACACGCACGCGAAGCGCGTTCGGAAAAGAATGGAGATTTGAAATGACGACCGCACAGTTTATCGTCACATTCGGGGGTGTTGCTCTGAGCGTGTTTATCGCCTGGTTCTTTTGGTTCGCGCCGAAGGGGCAAACTCGTGCTGCGGTTGAAACGGGCGGCGCGCAGGAAGTGGCTGTCCTGGTCAAGGGGGGCTACACGCCGGACATCATCGTGGTCAAGGCGAGACAGCCGGTGCGCCTGAGATTCACGCGCCAAGAGAGCGCGGCCTGTTCCGAGATGGTGCTGTTTCCCGACTTGCGCAAGAGCGCCAAGCTGCCCGAAGGCGAAGAGGTCACGGTCGAGTTCACGCCCGATCAGCCGGGCGAGTATGGCTTTCAGTGCCAGATGGGGATGTTGCGGGGCAAGTTGATTGTCGAATGAGCCGACAGACACGAGATCCGAGGCGTAAACCTCGGCTCTCTTTTTTGGCACATGGCTGGACCCTAACCCTCGACTTCACCGAACACTCTTCGGATCACATCGACCTGTCCCACATCCATATCGCGGATGTAACCATGCAACACTGCTGGCGACTTGTGACCTCTTGAAATCTTCAATTCGGGTGTGCCTCGCATGGGCGACTCGGTGACAAATCCCACTCGTGGATCAGTATAATAGTGGACTGATGAAAAATGGTCTGATTGGGGCGGATTTTGTCCTATCCGCTAACATGTCAAACACTTGACAGAACGCTATTGGCGTTTCATCCAAGCTGGATTCGTGCATTTGCCGACGTGCGGCAGGCCGGTGGACTGTTCAAGATGTTAGCGGACACCACAGATTGGGGCGGATTTGCCATTGCACCGCGTATCGTTTTTGTTCCGCTTTTCAGGTGGGTTTGCAGGATGTAAGCATCTCGGTTAGAGTTGGCTGATTTTGATTCCAAGTGGAGACGGCATGCCAAACGCCGAGACACCCAAGAGCTACAAAAGTCCTCAGAAAATTGGTGTGTTTCTTTGAGAAGAGTCGCAACCAATGGAAAGCCAAACAGCATCAGATCAAGCGAGTGCTGAAACGATCCCAGAACCGAGTGCGTGTTTTGGAGAAGCGTGTGGAACAGGGGATGAGCCGAGCGGAGGCACTGGAGGCGGAGGTCGTTCGTTTGAGGGCGCGGGAGCAAGCGTTAGTTCGAGAAATCGAGACACTCAAGACCAGGGAGACGGAAGGGGCCGCAGTGCCGCAAGGGGGGCTGGCTTTGCGGTGGTGCCCTACCATCCTGCGTATAGTCTCGGCGACTTGAAAGCAAACTAGCCCGCCGATGCGCCCCAAGGTGCCGGCGGGCCAGTTTTCGATTCAGGTCAATCAGGCTTCGGTGATCTCGATCGTGATGATCTTGACGCCCGGCTGAGCCGCCCGGCCTGGATCGCGGTCTGGGATAGACAGCACCACATCCATGCCCTTGACGACTTTGCCAAAGACCGAGTGCTTGTTATCCAGGTGCGACGTGGCGCGATGCGTGATAAAGAACTGGCTGCCGTTCGTGTTTGGCCCGGCGTTTGCCATGGAGAGGATGCCGGGGCCGTTGTGCTTGAGGCTCGGATGGAACTCATCCGCGAACTTGTAACCCGGTCCGCCCGTGCCGGTGCCGGTAGGATCGCCACCCTGGGCCATGAAATCCCGGATGACGCGGTGGAAAGTGACGCCATCGTAAAACTTGTCGCGGGCAAGAAAGACAAAATTGTTGACGGTGCGCGGAACCTTGTCGGCGTACAACTCGACGACGAAATCACCCTTCTCCGTCTTGAACGTGGCCGTGTAATGTTTCTGCGGATCAATGACCATTGCCGGTGGGGCAGAATATCTTTTAGGCATTTGACCTCTCTACGCAAAGAGTGTGCGCCAGTATAGCATCGGCCACCGGATTTGCAAACCCATCCAGCAGAACCTTGCGATGGCTTCACAGGTCGGCCAGTTTTTCGATCACCCGCCACGCCACACGCCCAGCCTGTTCAAAACCCCGGATGTGCAGTTTGTCTGCCGAATCGCCCGGCGTGTGAACAGCCCATGAAGCCCGGCCGACTGCCATCAACGAAACGGCGTCGAACCCGCATCGGGCGAACGGGATGTGATCGAACATCGCGCCCGGCAGCGAGAATTTGCCCAGCGATATCTGTAGCTCGCTGCACGCTGCTCGCACGAGACCCGCCAGGTTAGCATGGGATGCCGGGCTGGCATAGGATGCCAGCCTATTTTCTTCTCCGACCATGTAAAGCTCGCCATCCACGCCGGGGCCATCCAGATTGAGGATGTACAGCCCGCCGGACTCGGCCTGGCGGCGCAACCGGTCCTCGTTGCGGCGCACAAACGCGAACGCTCCTCCCAAGGTCAATTCTTCGGCGCTGGTCATCAGCACCGTCACACGCGCTTTGTCAAACAGATCAGAGCGCCGGGTCAGACATTCGGCCAGGTGCAACACGACACCAACGCCAGACGCATTGTCAATCGCGCCGGGCGAAGCATTGCCCGCGCCGAGAAACAGGAGCGGCAGGCCAGCGCCTACCGCCACAACGCCCGCCACATTTGCGGCGAACGCGAGCGCAGGCCCAGCCAATCCTAACAGAATCAATCCTGCAAAAGACGTGCTGCCGATGATGGCGGCTGTGAACAAAGCAATCCGAATGGCGAGTGGCATCCATTGGCTTTTGGAATCATAGTGCGCGACGAGATACAGATGTGGGAGCGCCGGGTCGTCGGGCAAATCGGGCCGCATGGCGACGAGGTTCGCCGTTGTGCGCCGTACTCCCATCCGCAAGCATATCGCCGACCAGCGCGAAACCGGCGCAGCGGGGTCGGGCGCAACAGAGTTGGCTTCGACCAGACGATTGATCGGGCCAATGGCAACCATCAGCAACAAGAGCATCGCGGCTGGCAGAGCCTCCGCCCATGCGCCAAACCGTCGCGCCCAGAAAGCCATCAAGATCAGCAGCAGGCCAGCCAGAACCTCTAGTGTGATGAACCTTGTTGGAGCCGTCGAGAACTGGAACGGTTGGCGCTCGACCTGATACCCGGATTGCTCCAGCCATGCTGCGATTTCTCCGGCAACCTTTTCATCTTCGCGGCAGCCCACCCGGCGCGGGCGCGAAATAGCGCGCGCATAGCTCAACGCGACCTGTGCATCAAACTCCATCCATCACCAAGTCATTCAAAGGCAAGCCAAAGAATTGCGCCACGCCGGCCGCGTTTTCTTCCACTGCTTTCCTCACCGGTCTCGGCAATGAAACGAAAGGATAGACCGTGATCGCCAATCCGCTGTCGGCGTGGTTGTAACGCCACGTACCTACCACGCGACCGTGCTCGAGCAGTGTGCCCTCGATGTGTCCCGCCGGTCGGGAAACGCGCTTGTAGTAACGCGGCTCCATCAGCCACGACCGGTCCTTGATGCCCAATAGCAGAGGATCGAAACGATAAAGCATCCGCACCGGCCACTCGCGGCGCGCGGGCGGCTTTTCGTTCAGCGCGTCCAGGTCGGCGCGCAGCGCCAGCATCGGCTGACCGCTCACGCTCACCTCGACTACCTCATCGCCCAGCTCGGCGATGCAGCGCCGAGCATTGCCGACCAGTGCGCCGCGCCAGTGCGTCAGGTCGCGCAGAGTGGCCGGGCCATAAGCGCGCAGGTAGCGCCGCGCCAGTTCTATGTTTGCCTCGTCGGCAAGCGGCGGGTTCCAGGCCAGGTCAGGCAGCCAATACTCCCGGTGAGCAAAGAGTTTCTCGTTGCCTGCCTGACCGGCGTGGCAGGCCACACCGCGCCGCACCAGGTCGGCAAAGATGCCGCCCCAGGGGTTAAAGCACGCTTCGTCCAGGTCGAGTCCCGACGCGCGCAGGTCGCTACGGTTCATCGTCCCACGCTGGCGCAGCAACTCGGCTACATGGTCGAGCGTGGCCTGGTAGTCGTCCGGGTCCGTCCCGGCGCGAACGATTTGCCGCTCCCACCAAGAATGTCGCCCGACCATCGCGCCGATGAGTAGCGGCCACTCGTCGCTGGCGTAAACGTGCAGCGTCCCGCGCTGTCCCCAGAGCTTGACGAGTGAACGCTGGACATGTAGCCGGTCATCAAAATCGGCATAGGTCAGGCCACGCGTCCGGTTCCACAGCGCCAACCCTGCCGCGGGCAAAATCTGCGCTTGCACGCCGACGAGCGAGCGCGCCGCTTCCTCCGGCGAAGAAAAAGGCTCCGCCAGTCCAGAGCGGCGCAGGCGGAACCAACGGACTTGGGTCCCGGTCAACTTCAAAGGGTTCTCTCCATCGGTGAATGATAACTGCCCAATTCAGCCGCGCCCCCGACGACAATAGTCGGCGACTGGGGCTGTTGGATACCCAGTGTACTCAGAATCTTGGCGGAATCTGTGCCAGCCGGTGGAGCCATACTGCGCCTGATGGCCGTTGTCAAAGGGAATGGTCTTCTGGGTCAAATCTTGGCTGACTGACGGCGTGCTCAGAGTTCTTCCCTCTCCTTGAATGATGAGTGTCGAGATGACTGACCTGGGCACATCAAACGCAAACGGGCTGCCCGCGCTTGACGCGAACGGCCCGAACCTGTGGCACACCGAAGCCTGCGCCGGCTGCCACCCGCGCGGTTTGGCCGTCGCGGGCGATGGTCTTTTGCAAGTTGTTCTTGTGCGGCCAGGTGGTGCAACTCTTACGTGCGGTCAGTATAGCATCGGCTACACAATTTGTAAACTGACTTTGCAGGTCGCCGATAGTAGCCTGGCATGTTCATGAACCTGCCCCATGAAGCTGTCCGGCCTATCAAGTCATCTCAGGCGACTTCAAGTCTAAATGGCAATTCACTGTCTAGCCTATCCATAGTATAATCAACTCTGCGTCGGCCCAAGAACTCGCGGGAGAACCTTGCGAAGGTTTCACCTATCGGCCAGGTTATTTTCCGACAGCCTTCGCGAGGTTCCAGTCGGCCCGAGTCGGGAACCTGGTTTACGTCTGACAAGGAGGCATCCCATGCGTGAGGTAGTCATTGTCGAGGCGGTGCGTTCGCCCGTCGGCAAACGCGAAGGTAAGCTCAGCGCCGTGTTGCCGGTTCACCTGGCAGCGCGTATCTTCCAGGCGTTGATAGCCCGCGCCGGCATTGACGCGGCGCTGGTGCAGGATGTGATTCTGGGCTGCGTGACGCCCTTAGGCGAACAAGGGGCCAACATCGCGCGGCTGGCCGTGTTGCAGGCAGGCTTGCCCGTGCAGGTGCCGGCCGTGACGATTAACCGCATGTGTGGATCGAGCCAGCAGGCGATTCACTTTGCGGCACAAGAAATCCTATCCGGCGATATGGACATCGTCATCGCGGGCGGCATCGAAATGATGAGCCGCGTGCCGCTCGGCTCGGATTGGCCACAAGAGTGGCCGCCCGATTTTCCCTATGCGCTCATCCATCAGGGTCTCTCCGCCGAGCTGATGGCCGAACAGTGGAAATTGACTCGCTCGGAACTGGATCGCTTTGCGTTCGAAAGTCACGTCAAGGCTGCGGCCGCGACCCGGCGCGGCGATTTCTCGCGCGAGATCGTCCCGATTGACGTGGCGCTGCCCGAAGGCAAGACGGAAACGTTGACCGTTGACGAGGGCATCCGCTTCGAGCCGGACCTGGTCAAGATGGGCAAGCTGCAACCCGCGTTCAAACCCGACGGCGTCATCACCGCCGGCAATTCCAGCCAGATCAGCGATGGCGCGGCGGCGCTCCTGCTCATGTCGGCGGACAAGGCGGCGCAGTTGGCGCGAAGCGGCAAGCCCCGCGCCAGACTGGTCGCTCGTGTCGTCGTCGGCTCCGATCCCGTGCTGATGCTTTCCGGGCCGATTCCCGCCACGCGCCAGGCGCTCGACCGCGCAAAGCTCAGGCTCGACGATATAGATGCGATTGAGATCAACGAGGCGTTTGCGTCGGTGGTGCTGGCGTGGCAGAAAGAGGTCCAACCGGACCCGGCCCGCGTGAATCCCAATGGCGGCGCCATCGCGCTGGGGCACCCCCTGGGCGCGACGGGCGCGATATTGATGACCAAGCTTTTACATCACCTCGAACGGATCGGCGGGCGCTATGGATTGCAGACGATGTGCATTGGTCATGGGATGGCGACGGCGACAATTATCGAAAGAATGGCGTGAGGAGGCTGTGTGGCAATTCCCTTGCGTGTCTTGATTCTTGAGGATCGGCCGGATGATGCCGAGCTAATGGTCCACGCCTTGCGCCATGCCGGTTTTGAGCCGGACTGGCGGCGGGTGGACACCGAGGCCGATTACGTGGCGTGCCTCAGTGGAGACCTGGATGTGATCCTGGCCGACTATAGCCTGCCTCAGTTCGACGCGATGGGTGCATTGCGTCTGTTACAAGCATCCGGCCTGAATATTCCCTTTATCGTAGTCACCGGCAGCGTCGGCGAGGAAGCGGCGGTCAGCTGCATCAAGGAGGGGGCAGACGACTATTTGCTCAAGGATCGGCTGGCGCGGCTGGGACAGGCGGTGACACGGGTGCTGCATGAAAAGAATCTGCGGGAAGAAAAGCGGCAGGCTGAATTCGCGCTGCGAGAAAGTGAGGCCCGCTTTCGCCGGCTGGCCGAAAACGCGCCGGACGTAATTTACCGCTATCGTCTTTCGCCGACACGGGGCTTTGAGTACGTCAGCCCGGTGGTCACGGCTGTCACCGGTTACACGCCGGAGGAACACTATGCGGATGCCGACCTGTGGTTCAAGTTCATTTTGCCTGACGACGCGGAGTTGGTCTACCAAGCTATTACCGACGTCGAACAGGTTTCCCATCCGTTTGTTTTGCGCATGGTCCGCAAAGATGGTGCTCTGATCTGGATGGAGCTGCGCTTCGTCCCGCTCTACGACGAGGCAGGCGGCTTGACAGCCATCGAATGGATTGCGCGGGACGTCACCGAGCGTCAGCGGATGGAGCGGCAGCAAAGCGACATGACAGCCAGCTTGCGCGCCGTCTTGGCGGCAGCCGATGAATTGATTGCTTGTCCCGACCTGGATTCGCTCTATCGGCGCGCGGTGGAATTGGCTCGCGATAAACTGGGGCTGGAGCGCTGTGGTGTCTTGTTGCGCGAGGGCGACCAATTGCGGGGCACCTATGGAACCGATCAGCATGGCCGCACCACCGACGAGCACGCTATGCTGGGGCCTCATGCGGCGATCTGGATGGAGCCGTCCAGCTTGTCGTTAGAGCAAGGCACTCGGTGGATTGTGAATGAGACGCCGCACGTAGAGTGGGATGGCGAAAAGTTCGTGCGGATCGGTTACGGATGGGTGGCGGGCACGCCGATACGCTCCGCGCATAGTTTGATCGGCGTCTTGTTCAACGATACCGCCATCAGCGGCGCGGCGCTGGACCCGGCGAAACAGGAAAGTGTGAGCGTCTTTTGCTCGCTCCTGGGAAACATTGCCGAGCGCAAGCGAACCGAGCACGAAATCCTGCATCGGAATCAAGAGTTGGCTGCCCTCAACGAAATCGGCCAGACGCTCAACCGGTTGGCCGAACCGTCCGAGATCTTGCGCCTGATTCACGCCATGGTCGGACGGGTGTTAGATAATAGCAACCTTTACATCGCGCTGTGCGACGAAGCGAACCGGCATATTTCTTTTCCCATCTATACCATTGAAGGCGAACAGTTGCCGGTCCCGGGCCGCCCGTTCGGCAATGGACTGGCGGAATATGTCCTCCGCACCAAATCGCCGTTGTTGATTCGCCGCGAGGTCATGGACGCCTTGGCCCAGTTGGGCGTTGAGCCGGTGGGCCGACCGGCGCAAAGCTTGTTGGCGGTGCCGATGCTGGCCGGCGAAAAAGCCTTCGGCGTGATCGTCGTCCAGGACTATACGCGCCCCGACATGTTCAACGCGGCGCAGCTCGAGCTGCTGTCCACCTTTGCCGCGCAGGCCGCTATCGCGCTGGAGAACGCTCGTTTTTACCAGGCCGGCCAGTGGCGCGCGGCCGAGCTTCAGGCGTTGTACGAAAACTCGTTGCGCCTCAACGCGCAAAGGGAGACGCCTGACTTGCTGCGTCTCATCACCGAGCAAGCGGTTGCCTTGTTCGATGCACAAGTGGCCGGCTTGTATTCCTACGATCCGCAGCGCCAGGAGTTGACGTTGGCAGCGGCAGTGGGCTACTTGGCCGACTCGATTGGCTACCCCAATCGTGGCCGCCAGGCGCACGACGCGAAGCGTGTCGGTGCCAAGCTCAAACCGGGCGAGGGGTTGGTCGGGCAGGTCTTTGCCAGCGGCCGGCCCATGGCGGTGGAGGACTATCGCGACTGGCCGGGGCAGGCGGCGTCTGAAGGCGATTCGCGCTTCCGGGGAGCCGTTTTAGCCGTGCCCCTCATGGGACGCAGCGGCGTTCAAGGTGTGTTGGTCATTGGGGACGGGGAACAACGCACCGTGTTTGACGATCACGATGTCTGGCTGGCAGGCTTATTTGCCGATCAAGCGGCGGTGGCGCTGGAGAACGCGCATCTGGTGGCGGAGGTGCAACGCCGGGCCATGGAATTGGCAGCTCTGCATAGGGCCGGGCAAGCCATTTCTTCCACCCTCGACCTCAAGGGGGTGTTGGGGCTGGTCATCACCGAGGTCAGGAACATTCTGAACACGGAAGGGGCGTCGGTGTTGCTGTACGAGCCGGCTTTGGATGGAGCGAGCGACGAGTTGGTTTTTGCGGCCGCGGCCGGTCCTGGCGCGGAGGGATTAGTGGGCACGCGTTTGCCGGCCAACGTCGGCATCGCCGGATGGGTAGTGCGAGAAAAGCAGGCGGCGCTGGTCGGTGATGCGCAGGCTGATGCCCGTTTCTTTAGCAGCGTTGACCAGTTGAGCGGCATCACGACTCGGTCGGTGTTGGCGATGCCCCTGATGGTCAAGGGGATGCTGCGCGGCGTCGTCGAGGCGATTAACAAAGCCAGCGGCCCGTTCGCCGAACATGACCTGGAGATGTTGGAAACGATGGCCGGATCCGCGGCGACGGCGATTGAGAACGCCCGATTGTTCCAGGCCGAGCGAGAGCAGCGCGAATTGGCCGAGACGCTGCGCGAAATTGGGGCGACGTTGGCCTCGACGCTGGACGTGGACACCGTGCTGGATGGCTTGTTGGAGCAAGTGGGCCGCGTAGTGCCCAACGACGTTGCGAATGTCATGCTCCTCGAGGATGACCACGTGCGCATCACCCGCTGGCGCGGCTACGACCGGTTCGGCATCGAGGCGATGGCCGCGGCGGCCTACCCGATTGCCGACATTCCGAACTTGAGCCAGATGATCGAAACCGGTCAGCCGGTCGTCGTCGCCGACACGCAGGCTGACCCGAATTGGCTCCGTCGTTCCGAGATGGGCTGGCGATCCTATGTCGGCGCGCCCATCCGGGTGCAGGGTCAAGTTATCGGCTTCCTCAATGTGGATAGCGCTACGCCGGGCTTCTTTGGCCGCCAACATGCCGAGCGGCTGCGCGTGTTTGCCGATCAGGCGGCGATTGCGCTGCAGAATGCCCGCCTGTTTTCCTCATTGGCCCAGGAGAAGCAGCGGCTCGAGTTGCTGTATCGGCTGGGGCGTCAGCTCTTGGAGAGCCTTGACGTGCGCCAGGTGGCCCAGCGAGCATTAGACGAGATTTGCGCTGTGATTGGCGCCATCCAGGGCGTGGCCCTGGTGCGCCAGCCGGATTCAACTGGCAGTGATGTCCTGCGGATGGTGGCTCTTTCCGGCTACGCCGCAGAGTCGGCCGAGTCTGCCAACCAGCGTGCCACACTACAGGTGGGTGATGGGTTGGTCGGCTGGGTCGCCGCGCACCGGCAAACCGTCGTGATAGATGACGTCCTCAAGGATGAACGTTGGATGGTCGTATCGGGATTGGACGACTGGGTCCGTTCAACGCTCACCGTGCCGCTGCTCAGTGGGGATAATCTGGTGGGCGTGGTAGGTATCTACAGTGATCGAGAGGCTTTTTTCAGTCAGGATCATGCTCACTTGGTCGAGTCTGCTGCGGCGACGGTGGCGGTCGCCATTGCGAACGCCCAGCTTTTCGAGCAGGCCCAGAAGGAGATTGTAGAGCGTAAACAGGTCGAAGCGATTCTGGCCCAGGAACGGACATTGCTGGCCCAGCGAGTTGAAGAGCGGACGTCCGAACTGAGCGTGGCGAACGCGGAACTGGCCCGGTCAGCCCGCTTGAAGGATGAATTTCTGGCGAGCATGAGTCACGAGCTGCGCACACCCCTGAACGCCATTCTGGGCATGTCCGAGGCGCTGCTGGAGCAAGTCTACGGGGAACTGAACGAGAAACAGGTCAAGTCCTTGCGCAGTGTCGAAGAAAGTGGACGCCACTTGCTCGCGCTGATCAACGACATCCTGGACCTCTCCAAGATCGGAGCCGGCAAGATGGAACTGGATCTCGGCCCGGTCCCGGTCGAGTCGGCGTGCCAGTCCAGCCTGCGGATCATTAAAGAATCGGCTCAGAAAAAGCAGCTCAAGGTGTCCTGCTCTTTCGACGGCGCGGTCACGCTGATTCGGGCCGATGGTCGCCGGCTCAAGCAAATCCTGGTGAACCTGTTGAACAACTCGGTCAAGTTCACGCCGGAAGGCGGCATGATCGGGTTGGAGGTGCGGGGCGATGCCGAGCATCAGATGGTGCGCCTGACGGTATGGGATACCGGCATCGGCATCTCGCCGCAAGACTTGGGGCGTTTGTTCCAGCCGTTTGTTCAGTTGGACGGCAGCCTCTCGCGGCAGTATGCGGGCACGGGGTTGGGACTGGCGTTGGTGTACCGTATGGTCGAGATGCACGGGGGAAGTGTCGCGGTGGAGAGCGAAGTGGGGAAGGGGAGTCGCTTTACGGTTTCGCTGCCGTGGCGCGAGGACGAGGGGAAAGCGAACGAACAACCAGGCCAGGAGATGGGGAGAGAGCCGAACCAGGGAACAGGCAAGCAGAGAGACCTGCGACTTGCGCCGCGCGACCCGATTGCGTCGTTGGGTACAACGCGCAATCGTGCGCGCCAGGCGGGCGGGGGGCCGGTCACGATTTTGCTGGCAGAGGATAGTGAGACCAATATCAACACAGTGTCCGAGTATCTGACGATCAAGGGCTATCAGGTGGTCGTCGCTCGAAACGGGGCTGAGGCGATCGAGCGGGCCAGGGAAACCCGGCCGGCGGTGATTGTGATGGACATCCAGATGCCGGGGATGGACGGGCTGGAAGCGACGCGCCGCGTCCGAGCCGATGCCGACCTGAAAAAGATCCCGATCATTGCCATGACTGCGTTGACGATGCCGGGTGACCGAGAGCGATGCCTGGAGGCCGGCGCGAACGAATATGTGGGCAAACCGATCAGCTTGAAGGATTTGGTCAGAATGATTGAGGAGCAATGCTCAAAGCAGTTTGGAGGAGCGATGCCATGAAAAATCTGAGCACGGTTCTGATTGTGGATGATGAGCCAGTGGGGCGTGACACGCTGGAGGCGCTGTTGGCAGGGCAAGGCCATAACCTGGCCTTTGCTGCGAATGGCGCGGAGGCGTTGATTCAGGCAGCCGAACTCTTGCCGGACGTCATCTTGCTGGATGTGATGATGCCCGGTATGGACGGCTTTGAGGTTTGCCGCCGGTTGCGGGCCAACCCGCGCCTGGCCGATGTGCCCGTCGTCATGGTGACGGCCCTAGATGATCGCGACTCGCGCCTGGAGGGCATTGAGGCCGGCGCCGACGACTTTGTGTCCAAGCCTTTCGATCGCGCCGAGCTGCGGGCGCGTATCAAGACGGTCACCCGCCTTAACCGTTACCGCCGTCTGCACATGGAACGGGCCAAGTTCGAGTGGGTCGTCGAGTCCGCCGACGACGGTTATGTGTTGGTGAACGACCGTGACGAGGTGTTATACGCGAATCCGCGGGCGTGTATGCTCCTGGGCCTTCCGGCTCAAGATCAGGAGCCGATTACCAGCACCTTTGCGGAACTGGCGGGGCGGCGATACCATTGTCAGTCGCGCGAAGCCTGGTTCACCGGGTCGGAGCAACTGCCCCTCAAGCCGCCCTGCTATTTGGTGCAGCCCGAATCGGCGACGATGAACGCTGTGTGGTTGCTGGTGGATGCGCTGGCGCTTCCATCCGGCCCGGACTCGGGACAGCTTTACCGCTTGAAGGATATAACGGGGCAGATGGTCCTGCGGCGGCAGACGTGGACATTTCATTCCATGGTCTCGCACAAGCTGCGCACGCCGCTGACGGGCATGTTGGCCAGCCTTGAAATGCTGGCGGACGACGTGGCAACCATGTCAACCGAAGAAGTCGCCGGCCTGGCTGGATTAGCGTCCAGGAGTGTGCGGCGTCTCTGCGATGAAATCGAGGACATTTTCCGCTATCTGGAAGCGCCTGCTCTGGCTCACCCGCCTGGCGCGCACGATGGTCTGCAATCGGGTCGCGTGGAGGCCAGCCTCAAATGTTCTGGGATTCCAGCGCTGGTGTCCAAGATCAGCGGCGAGTTGAAGCTGGACTCGGTAACGGTCACCGTACAGGACGATCTCGCGGATGGTCAGTTCTCACTCTCTCAGCGAGCGATGGAGATGATGTTGTGGGAGCTGTTGGAAAATTCCCAAAAATTCCACCCCCGCCGCTCCCCTGCCGTGCAAGTTTCGGTGACTCGGTCTGGCCCCGGTCCAGTGTGTTTGCAGGTCCAGGATAACGGATCAACTCTCGGGCCGCAACAATTAGAGCGCGTGTGGTCACCCTACTATCAGGACGAAAAGTACTTTACGGGCCAGATGCCAGGGATGGGCCTGGGTCTGGCGATGGTGGCCGCAATGGTATGGAGCGTGGGCGGGACCTGCCGCATCCATAATCGGGAGCAAGGTCCCGGCGTGGTCGTGGAGTTGGTCCTGCCGTTAGCTCAAGGCGCAGAAGAGATAACGGCAAACTGAACGCTTTTTCCACGAATGACCGCGAATAAAAGAATGATACCGCGGCCGAATTGACATGGCCCGTAGGGGTAGCTCTTGTGGCTGCCCGGCTTGGGCGACCACGAGCTTGGGCGACCACGAGGGTCGCCTCTATGAACTCGCCAGCGGTTTTTGAAGAATTGCGCGACTGAAGGTGTGGCATGAACCACGCGAGCACCATTCTCATTGTGGACGATGAGCCGGTTGAGCGCGAGACCATGCGGATATTGCTGTCGGGGCGCGGTTACAACCTGGTGGTTGCCCCCAACGGCGCGGAGGCGCTGGAAAAAGCCAGTGCGCTTGCCCCGGATTTGATTCTGCTGGACGTGATGATGCCCGGCATGGATGGCTTTGAAGTCTGTCAGCGGCTGCGCGCCGACCCGCCCCTGGCCGAGGTGCCCATCATCATGGTGACGGCGCTGGACGACCAGCCAACGCGGTTGCGGGGTCTCGAGGTTGGCGCCGATGATTTCTTGACCAAGCCGTATGACCGCCTTGAGCTGCGGGCGCGGGTGCAGACCATCACCCGATTGAATCGTTATCATCGCTTGCTCGTGGAGCGGACCCAACGCCAGCAGGCCGAAGAAGAGATTCGTCGCCGCGACCTCGAGATGGCGCTGCTCAACCACATCATCACCACGGCTGCGTCTACCCTGGACGCCAGGAAAATCCTGCAAGTTAGTTGTGAAGTGCTGGCGCACTTTTTCGATCTTCCTCAGGCGACGGCTCTGCTGCTGAACGAAGAACGGACACACTTGTCCGTCGTGGCCGAGTACTGTTTGCCTCCGGTTCGACTGGCCTCCGAGCAGAGCCAGACAGCGTACGCCCGGCGGCCCGCGAGTACGCAAAAGTCGGCTCCGAGCCTGTTGGGACACGTGATCCCCGTGGCCGGAACCCCGGCGGCTGAAGATTTGCTGCGGGGCAAAATTCCGCTCGTCGTGCCGGATGCGCGGGCCGACTCGCGCCTATCTCTGGTTCAGGCTCTGACGGGCGAACGCGGCATCGTTTCTGTGTTGGCCCTGCCGGTCCTGATACGCGACCAATTTGCTGGCGCCATCGAGTTGGACGCCGTCGAGCGGCACGAATTCAGCGAGCAAGACTTGACCCTGGCGCAAAGCGTCGCCACCGCAGTGGGTCAGGCTATGGAGACCGGCTTTCTGTACCAAAAGCTGCAACGTTACGCGGACAGCTTGGAGGAGACCGTCGCCCATCGCACGCTCGAACTGCAGACCGAGCGGGACCGCACGCAGTCTATTTTAGAGGCCCTGGGAGAGGCCGTCGTCGTCACTGATGTGGAAGGTGTGATTCGCTATATGAACCCGGCGTCCGTGGCATTGACCGGGTTTTCCGCCGAGGAAGCTGTGGGGCAGACGTGGCGATTGTGGCAGAGTGACACCCAGCCGCCCGAGACTTTTGCCCAAATGCAGGCGACGGTGCGGGCGGGTCAGATGTGGCGTGGTGAAGCGGTCAACCGACGCAAAGACGGCGCTCTTTACGATGCCGCCATGACGGTGGCCCCGCTGTTTGAGCCGCATGTCCCCGGCCAGCCGGTGGGCTTTGTCAGTGTGCAGCGAAACATCACGCCGCTTCGACAAGCCGAGCAGCTCAAGGACCAGTTTGTCTCCAACGTCTCGCACGAATTGCGCACGCCGCTTTCCGTCATCACGTTTATCAGCGGCAACCTGGACATGCTCTATGAGCGCCTGGACGAAGCCAAGCGCCGCAAGATGATCCGCGATATCCGCGAGCATACCCAGACGCTAAACGATCTCATCAGCCGCATCTTGGAAGTCTCGCGCATTGATGGGCGGCACATTCCGATGAAGCGGGAGCGGCTGGACTTGGCGCAACTGGTCCGCGAAGAGGTGGACCAACAAATGCCCCTGGCGCGTGCCAAGTCCCAGACGTTGAACGTGATGGGCGTAGAGTCACTGATCGTGCGGGGAAATGACAGCCAGTTGCGGCAGGTGATGCGCAACCTGGTGAACAACGCGATCAAGTATACGCCAGAGGGCGGGCAGATTACGTGTGAGTGTTCTGAGCTGACCGGGGGAGCGGTTTCTGAATCGGCGTGGCCGGGCAGCGCCGGGTTGGCGGCCGGTCGCTGGGCCGCTGTGCGCGTGTTGGACACCGGCATCGGCATCAGCCCGCAAGACTTGGCGCATGTGTTTGAGCGCTTTTATCGCGTGTCGGCGCAGGGCAATATACCCGGCACGGGCCTGGGGTTGTCCATCGCTCGTGAATTGGCCGAGTTGCATGATGGCCACATTAGCGCCGCTTCGACGTTGGGCCAGGGCAGTGTGTTTGCCGTCTACCTGCCGCGGGTGGAGGAATAAATGGATAAGCCGACTTTGCTGGCCGCCGGGCGAACGGGCGCAACCATTCTGGTCGTGGATGACCAGCCGGATTTGTTGCAAGCCATCAGCCTGACTTTGGAGTCGGCTGGGCATCAAGTGCTGACGGCGGGCGATGGCGTGGATGCGCTGGCGGTGTTACAGTCACAGCCCGTGGACCTGATCCTGGCAGACATTGCCATGCCGCGCATGAACGGGTATCAGTTATACGAGCGGGTGCGCGAGAACGTGCAATGGGTGGCGATCCCTTTTCTTTTTTTGACCGCCCGCGCGATGGATAGCGATATCCGCTACGGCAAAGAGTTGGGAGCGGATGATTATCTGACCAAGCCCATCCAGCCCGAGGATTTGCTGGCGGCGGTTCAGGGCCGGCTGCGGCGCACCGAGCAATTGGCGCAACTGAGAGCGGTTCGCCTGGAAGCCGCACCGGCGCTAGGGCAGCGGGCGCTGTCTTTGGGGCGATTACAGATAGACCCTGGCCAGCACCGGGTTTGGCTGGATGGGCAGCCGATTCAACTTTCGGCCCGGGAGTTTACGTTGTTGGAATATCTGGCCCGGCACAGCGGCAAGGTGGTGCCGCCGCAAGAGTTGCTGCAGATCACTCACGGACTGGAAACTGATGCGGTGGAAGCCGGGGCGTTGTTGCGTCCGCTCATCCGTTCCCTGCGCCGCAAGTTGGGCTACCCCGTGGGCGAGATGGGCTGCATCGAAAACGTCCGCGGGGTGGGGTACCGGCTGTTAGTGCCTGAGAGCCAGACAGAACAAACTCAATAGCCGCCTCTGCCGGGTTTCCCGACAAGAACTTTTGGACCTTATCGTCACTTTGCCATGAATCTAATCCTTTTCTTCGTTGCGCTTGTTCTTGAACTTTTCTATGTCCTGATGTTTACCCTGACAATCAGGCTGGATAATTTTCGATTCTGGCCCCCACCCTCTCACCGGTCATGGCAATTCTTTGTATCTTGGTCTGTAGCCCTTCTTGTTGCCGTGAACTTTCTTTTCTTAGGGCTCCTTGACTTTGATAGCTTCTTCCTACCCCAACTCCGGCTAAAGTTTCTACTGGCCTTGCCGTTTTTCTTCTGTGGGGTTGTAATGGGATTTTGGGGCTCTACTACCTTTAGCTTACGTTCGACGCTTGGTCTGGGAGATAGATTAATCACCACTGGCCCTTACAAATACACGCGCAACCCTCAATACATTGGGGATAGCTTGAATATCATTGGGTATATGATCCTTACCAACTCGTGGATGGTGTGGATTATTGGAATCCTGGGTGTGATGCTAAATATCCTTGCTCCTTTTACAGAAGAACCATGGCTCGAAGAACGGTTCGGGAAAGAATATTTGGAATACAAACGTAAGGTTCCAAGGTTTGTTCGTCTTGGCAAGAGAGACAATGCGGCCTAACTACCGCACGAAGCCGATGTGCGGGTATGCGCCTGTCCGAGGGGATTCTGGCAGCTCGAAGGGAGCAAGTCTGAGTTTGTTCTGATCTCGCCGCCCGCTGATCTGTTACTGGATCGGCGGGCTGTTTCGTCCACGCAAGTTTCCTCGCTTGTTGATCGCGCAAGAGTGCGAAATGAGGCAAGCTGCAGTGGGGCTTGAACTTTTTCGCACGCAACCCTCGCACAACCTGCACATAGGAGTTACAGATTCCAATGCCTTTGTTTGCTACCATGATAGCTGGAGGTCAGGTGCATGGTGCGCAAAAAGGCGATGGTTACAAAGACGGTCAGTGCGAAGGCGGTGCTGTGTTCTCTCGCGTTCGTCGTTGCTTTTAGCCTTGGGTTCCAAGTCGCTATGGCTCGCGCTGAGGGCAATGGACCTACCGCACAAATCCCCGCTTCAATACACTCCTCCACTGGCGAGCAGCCGACTTTCGCGTACTCGCGGGCCGCTGGGTGCGTGATCTACCTGCCCATGGTCATGCAGGTTGCCACCGCAGATAGCCCGGCATCCACCCCCAACGATGCGTACTTTAAGCAAGAGTGGGGTCTGGAGATGGTGAAAGCTTCCCAAGCCTGGAAGTTGACTCGAGGCTCTTCGTCGGTCATCGTGGCTGTGCTAGATACGGGCGCGGACTGGAATCATCCCGACTTGGCGAGCAAATTGGTGAGCGGCTGGAACGTGATTGACGATAACGACGACACCCAGGACGATCACGGCCACGGCACGCACGTCGCCGGCATTATCGGCGCGGCGACGAACAATGTCATCGGCGTAGCGGGATTGGGTTGGGACACGAAGGTGATGCCCGTCAAGATTGCGACGCGCGAGGGATACACCTGGAGTTCTGCGATTGCCAGCGGTATCCGCTACGCCGCCGATCACGGCGCGAACGTCATTAACATGAGCGTGGCGGGCGCGGCTCCGTGCCCCGGCGATGTGCAGGCCGCCGTAGACTATGCTCATGAAAAAGGGATCGTGCTGGTGGCCTCGGCGGGGAACGATGGGGCGAACGTAGATAACCTGCCGGCCAATTGCACGCATGTCTTGGGTGTGGCTGCGACGACATCCGATGGCTCCCTGGCCGGTTACTCGAGTTACGGGAACTATGTCAGTGTTGCTGCGCCTGGCTCGCTCATTTATAGCACGATGATGGGGGGCGGGTATGGCTACATGAGCGGCACTTCGATGGCCGCGCCTTACGTGGCCGGACTGGCCGCCCTGGTTCGCTCGCAGTATTCCGTTTACACGCCCGATCAGATTGCGTCTGCCATCCTGGACAATGCGGATGAGGTGGGAGCAGGGGGCTGGGATCAACATGCAGGCTGTGGTCGCATCAACGCCTTCCAGACTCTTTCCAGGGGCGCGTGCGGCGACACTCCGACTTGCGTGGTGGGGGCAATCACACCGGTTTCGCCGACAAGTCAATCACTCGTCACCGCGCCGTTTGTTCCCGGTCGAATCATCGTCTCCTTTCGTGCAGGAGTCGAGGCGGCCCAAACCGCTCAACGCACTGGAGCCGGCGCCGAGTTCGTGCCGGCAATGCGCGCCTGGAAAGTGCAAGTGCCACAAGGACAAGAACTGGCGCGCCTGGCTGCGCTGCGAGCTGATCCGTCCGTGAGCTACGCCGACCTGGATTATGAGTTGGTGATCCGCTGAACTGGACGTTATCTTCGTTCACGATTATACTTACCCACACAGCTTACGCCTGGGCGGATAAAAAAGCGCAAACCTGGGGCGACATTTCCCATTCGCCCTGATCCAACCACGAAAAAAGGAGAAACCATGAGCAGCCTGGATGTTCCAACGCCAACCGCCGTCAAAGCGGGGCAGGGGCGCAGCGGATTAAAGTATTCGATCGTCGGCTCGTTGCTTCAATCGGCCATTCTAGAGTTACAACCCGGCCAATTGATTTTCTCAGAGACCGGCGCGATGTCGTGGATGACGAGCAACGTCAACATGAACACGACCAGCGCGGGCGGGCTGGGCGGCTTGCTCAAGCGCGCCGTGTCCGGCGCGTCGCTGTTCATCATTGACTTTGCCGCGACCGGGGGCACGGGATTGCTCGCGTTCACATCGGATTTCCCCGGTCAAATCCTTCCGGTGGATTTGCCGCCCGGCCAGTCGCTTTTGCTGCAAAAGCACGCTTTCATGTGCGCCGAAAAGAGCGTGACGCTCGACATCGGTTTCAACAAAAAGATTGGCACGGGGATGTTTGGAGGTGAAGGCTTTGTCATGCAGCGCATCACGGGGCCGGGCCTGGCTTTTGTAGAGTTCGACGGCGAGATCGTCGAGTACGCGCTTCAGCCCAACCAGACGTTGCGCGTGGATCACGGTCACGTGGCGATGTTTGAGCCGACGGTGACTTTCGACATCGAGATGCTCAAGGGGTTCAGGAACATCCTGCTGGGCGGCGAGGGCTTGTTCCTGGCGACCTTGCGTGGGCCGGGGCGCGTCTGGCTGCAGACCATGCCCATCGTCAACCTGGCGCATCGCATTGCGGAATACATGCCCAAGCCGTCGAGCAGCGGTTGAGCGCGCGGCGGATAGGAAAACCCGAAGGGTCAGTGAAACCCTTCGGGTTTTTGGGGTGGGCGAACAGGGACTTGAACCCAGGACCTCTTCTTTGTAAGAGAAGCGCTCTAACCAACTGAGCTATTCGCCCATGGACTGGCATAGGGATGCCCGTCCCGCAACACAATTTTACCTCAATCAGCCCAAACGCGGAAGGGTGATGGTTTGCTGGCCCTGGTACTTGCCTTTCTTGTCGGCGTAGCTGCGCTCACATTCCTCGTCGGCAACAAAGAACAACACTTGGGCGATGCCTTCGTTGGCATAGATGCGAGCGGGCAGGGGAGTGGTGTTGGAGATTTCCAGCGTCACAAAGCCTTCCCATTCCGGCTCGAAAGGCGTTACGTTCACGATAATGCCGCATCTGGCATAAGAGCTTTTTCCAACACAGATCGTGAGCACGCTGCGCGGGATGCGAAAGTACTCGATGGTGCGGCTGAGCGCGAACGAGTTCGGCGGGATGAGGCACACCTCGCCCTGGAAATCCACGAACGATTTCGGATCAAAGTGCTTGGGGTCAACGATGGCCGAATGGACGTTGGTGAAAATCTTGAACTCGTCAGACACGCGGATGTCGTAGCCGTAGGACGACAGGCCATATGACATGATGCCATCGCGCACTTGGGTGTCCACGAACGGCTCGATCATTTTGTGTTCGAGCGCCATCTTGCGAATCCAGCGGTCGGGTTGAATACTCACAGTTTCCCTTTCCCCTTTGAGATTCGAGATTTGAAATCTACATACTGTCCGGCGCATTCATCCCCATCAGATGCAGCGTGCGAGCCAGCACCGTCTTGGCGGCGCGGACGAGCTTGAGCCGCGCCTGTGTCATTTCGGCATCTTCCGGCAGCGACGACACGACGCGGCAGTCGCGGTAAAAGGCGTGGAACGTGGCGGCCAGGTCTTGGGCATAGTGCGCCAGGTGATGCGGCGAAAGGTCAGCCGCGCACTTGGCGATGACTTCGCGCAGTTCCAGCATCTTGCGGATGAGCGAGAGGTCGCCCGGCGTGACGAGGAGCGAGACGTCGCCGCTTGCATCGCCGAACCCTTCGGACTTGGCCTTTTTCAAAATGCTGGCGATGCGCGCGTGCGCATACTGGACATAGTAGACCGGGTTTTCGGACGACTGCTCTTTGGCCAGCTTGAGGTCAAAGTCCATCGTGCTGTCGGCGCTGCGCGTGAGCAGCGTAAAGCGGATCGCGTCCGACCCCACCTCGTCAATCACCTCGCGCAACGTGATGAACTCGCCGCTGCTCTTGGACATCCGCACCAGCTCGCCGCCGCGTTTGAGCGTGACGAGTTGGTACAGAACGATGACGACCTTGCTCGGATCCAGCCCCAATGCGCGGGCAGCCGCGATCACGCGCGGCTTGTCGCCCTGATGGTCTGCGCCCCAGATGTAAATCGCCTTGTCGAACTGGCGGTCCACGAGCTTGTTCCACACATAGGCCACGTCCGACGCAAGATACGTGGGCCGGTCTTCGGGGTCGGGTATCACGTCGGCTGAGCGGATGAGCACGGCGTCTTTGTCTTCGCCAAGCTCTTGCGCGGCGAACCACACCGCGCCGTCTTTTTCGGATGTTAGCCCTTTATCCTGCAACATCTTGAGCACACGGTCGAACAAACCGCTGGCATAAAGGCTGCGCTCGGAGAACCAGGTGTCTATATGGACGTTCATCCGCTTGAGCGTGTCGCGGACGTCGTCCAGCATGGCCTGGATGCCGATCTGGGTCAATTCGTCCACGGCCTGGGCGCGCGGCAGGTTCAGGAACTTGTCGCCGTGCTCCATTGCGAGTTGTCGTCCCAGGTCAACGAGATACTGGCCGGGGTAGTATTCTTCGGGCAGAGGCTCGTTATAGTTGATCGCCTGGGCATAGCGCGCGTAAATCGTCTGACCGAATTTGCGGATCTTGCTGCCCGCGTCGTTCATGTAATACTCGCGCTCGACGGCATAGCCGGCGGCCTGCAGGACGCTCGCCAAAGTGTCGCCGATGGCGGCGTTGCGCGCCGAGCCGATGGTCAATGGGCCGGTGGGGTTGGCGCTGACGAATTCGACTTGCACACGCGAGCCGTGCCCTACGTCCACGCTGCCCCACGGCTCGCCCTGCACCAAAATCGTTTCGACCTGTGCCGCCAGCCATGCATCGGCCAGCGCGAAATTGATATAGCCGGGCGGCACAGCCTCAACCTTGCCGATCAGGTTTATCGCTGGCAGATGCGCCACGATGCGCTGCGCGATTTCAATCGGTTTCATTTTGGCAAGGCGAGCCAGCCCCATCGAAACACCGGTGGAATAGTCGCCGTGCGTGGCCACCTTGGGGCGCTCGACGGGAATCGCGGGAACGTCGAACGTCGGCAGATCACCGGCAGCTTGCGCGCTGCGGATCCCTTCGGTGACGAGTGCGGCGATGTCATCTCGAATTAACTGCGCCATAGACTCACTTCCATTCGGTCAGCAAGATGGGCTGATTGTACCTGCTTTGGCTGTGGACGCAAGTCTGCAAATCGAGTATGATATGGAGAGCTTGAATCCATACTTGTCGAGCGGAGGAGAACTGAAATGGCGCAACTATTGGGTCGTGAATGGTCGCGTGCCGAGCTGCTGGCGCATGTCGGCGACCTTTCGCAATTGGCCGGGGTCAGGCTGGGCGAATGGAGCGAAGGAACCGAGCGTGGAGTGCGCACGGCGGACGTGCGCACCGGCTCAGGCTTGGCGTTCACCGTGTTGCTGGACCGGGGTATGGACATCGGCCCGGCTGCTTATCGTGGTGTGCCGCTGGCCTGGATCTCACCGGCCGGGTTTGGGCATCCGGCGTACTATGACCCGGTTGGCTTGGGGTGGCTGCGCACCTTTGGCGGTGGGCTGCTGACAGGCTGCGGTCTGACCTATCTGGGCGCGCCCGATGTGGACGAGGGCGAGGCGTTAGGTTTGCATGGTCGGCTCTCGCATCTGCCGGCTCGCCATGTGCGGGTCGGCGAGGACTGGCAGGGTGATGACTGCGTGTTCTGGGTGGAAGGTGAGATGCGCCAGGCGCGCCTGTTTGGCGAGAACCTGCGTCTGACGCGCCGGATCACCACACGATTGGGCGAGAGCCGAATCCTGGTACACGACCGCGTGGAAAACCTGGCAGAGAAGGCGTGCCCTCTGATGATCCTGTATCACATCAATCTAGGTTTCCCGCTTTTGGATGAGACCTGCCACCTTGTGGCTGAACCCCACCCGGTGAAGCCGCGCGATGCTGTGGCCGCGCCGGGGTTGAGCGAGTGGATGCACTTTCAGCCGCCAACACCTGGCTACAGCGAGCAGGTCTTTTACCATGACCTGCCAGCGGATGAAAGCGGTTGGGCCGGCGTCACCGTGGTCAATCCAACTCTTGATCTCTCTTTGACGGTTCGCTGCCAAAAGGCGACGCTGCCCAATTTAATAGAGTGGAAGCAGATGGGGCAGGGGGCTTATATCCTGGGCCTGGAGCCGGGCAACTGCTTTGTGGAGGGGCGCAGCAAGGATCGGGCGCGGGGCACGCTGCAGTTCTTGGAACCGGGCGAGTCCCGCGATTTTCAAGTCGAGATTGCGGTAGGAGGAAAATAGCGGCCGCTCTTTGTGGTCGGTTTCATGGATTCACCTTCTCGTGATACGCTTCAACACAAAAGAGGGAGCCTGCCCTCGGCAGACTCCCTCTCATACGTCACCGCGCGCCGACGCATCGCGCGAAGTGTGCGCCCGCTACATGTCCTTGGCTTTGTAGCCGGGGCCTTCCTTGTAGAACTTGTAGTTGGGCTGAATATCGTCCCGCAGATTGACAGCCTCGCCGCCGGCAGCGGCATACCGCGCACCGCCAAATGGAATGCGCTCCTGCCCGGCCTTGAGCGTGTACGCGGCGGGCACTTCGTCTTCAGGGAAGATCGCTTCGAAGGGACATTCCGGCACGCACGCGCCGCAGTCAATGCACGTGTCCGGGTCAATAAAGAACCACGGCCACTCCGCCTCCGGTTTGCCCGCGACGATGCACTCGACGGGGCACACCTCGACGCACGCGCCATCGCGCAGACACAGACTGGTAATGATGTGAGTCATACCTGTTCGCCTCCTCTAAGATCGAAATTGACTGGCGGCACGCGCCGCTCTTTACCCACAGTTGCGGCATTGCGCAAAGCGTGCCGCCCTACGAACCTACTTTGCTTTCGCCAAGCGGGCCGCCACGTCCGCCCAGTTGACCACATTCCACCAGGCCTCGACGTACGCAGCGCGCTTGTTCTGGTACTTTAGGTAGTAAGCGTGCTCCCACACATCGCAGACGAGCAGCGGGACGACGCCCCACTGCGTGAGTTGCTGATGCTTTTCCGATTGGAGGATGACGAGTTGATTGCCCTGCGGCTGCCAGGCCAGCACGGCCCACCCGCTGCCTTCGACGGCGACGGCCGCCGCGCTGTATTGCTTCTTGAAGGCGTCAAATGAGCCGAAATCTTTCTTGATCTGCTCGGCCAGCGCGCCCGTCGGCTCGCCGCCCCCGCCTTTGCCGGCTGGAGCCATGTTCGCCCAATAAAACTGGTGCATGAATGCGCCGGAGCCGTGGAACGCTAACTCGCGCGACCAGTGTTTGACCAGCGCATAGTCTCCCGCCGCGCGAGCGTCGGCGAGTTTCTTTTCCGCGTTGTTCAGGCCATCCACGTAGGCTTTCTGGTGAATGTCGTGATGCAGGTGAACAGTCTGTTCGTCAATGTACGGTTCGAGGGCCTTGTAATCGTACGGCAATGGAGGCAATTCGTGAGCCATTTCAGTTTCTCCTTTTCCTTTCCCGAATGAATGTGACTTGCCCCTAACTTGGCTTTTAGGGTATCATAGCGCCAACCCTGGCGCAAGCAAGACAAATTGTAGTCTCTTTCAAGGGCGTTGTCAAGAGAAAAATCCTGCACCCCCTGCGGAGGTTTCAAGGAGACCGGTAGCGAGCGCAATGACAACCTTCGCAAGGGTGAGCAGGAATGAAAGGCATCCCGCATGGCCCCCAGTACTCGACCGTCGGCGCCGCCCATCGTCGGCATCATCATCGGCATCGCGGCCGTTTCGTCTGCCTCGATCTTTATCCGCTTCGCCCAACGTGAAGCCCCCTCGCTCGTCATCGCCGCCGCACGGTTGACACTGTCCGCGCTCATCCTCGCGCCGCTCGCCTTGACGCGCTACCGCCACGAATATCGCCGGTTGACGCGCCGCGATGCGTGGCTGGCCGTGCTCTCCGGCATCTTTCTGGCGCTGCACTTTGCCACGTGGATCTCGTCGCTGGAATACACCACGGTGGCGAGTTCAACCGTGCTGGTGAGCACTTCGCCGTTGTTCGTGGCGATTGCTTCCTGGCTGTTCCTGCGCGAAAAGATTGGGCCGGCGGTGATCATCGGACTCGGCGTGGCATTGGCGGGAAGCGCCGTCATCGGCTTGAGTGATCGCAGCGGGACGCTGCGCAACGCATTGCTGGGTGATGTGCTGGCGTTCGCGGGCGCAATCACAGTGGCGGGCTATCTGCTCATCGGGCGGCGATTGCGTGCCCAGTTGTCGCTCATTCCCTATATCGCCGTCGTGTACGGAACGGCGGCGGCGGTCATGCTCGCGATGGTGCTTGTGACACGAGAGCGCGTTGTCGGCTACAGTCCTGACACCTATGTGTGGTTCCTGCTGCTGGCGCTCGTGCCACAACTATTGGGACATTCATCGTTCAACTGGGCATTGGCGCATCTGCCCGCTACGTTTGTCGCTGTTGCTACGCTGGGCGAACCCATCGGCTCAACCATCCTCGCTTACATCATCCTGGGTGAATCGCCAACGTCGATCAAAATCGTCGGCGCGGCGCTGATTCTGGTGGGGATTGTGGTCGCGTCGCAAAAGACAGAATAAAAAACCTTCGAGGCGCTTTTGTGATCGGCGCGTTTTCCGGCTTTGGCTTGATGGCCGGCCCCGCGTCCGGTGAACTCTTGGCCGCTCACGTCACAGGTAGCGCGTTGCCCCCTGCGGGTTATGCGCCTGCGTTTGATTTGGCGAGGTATAAAGACCCCGAGTACCGGAAGCTATTGGAGAACTGGGTCTCGACGGGCCAGCTATGACGAGCGCTCGACCAAAGGATAAAATGCCCCAGGACGATTCTTGACCTCCATATACAGACATGATACAATCTCCCGTAGATTTTGGTTGCCAAAGACTGCGCCTGCTCCACGTCCCTTTGACAACCAGAGTGAATTGCCCCCGGTGACTGTCTTCAGCCTGTGGAGGCAGGCCCGCCCAAGGGCGAGTGCGACTTGCACCAGGCCAGAAGTTCGCCCCTGACAGAAGGAGGTGATGGAATGCCCTAATCGCTCATTATTCTTCGACGCATATCGGTTACGCCATTCAACAACAGGAGGATGACAATGAAAAGATCGGCGTTCGCTCTCTCGTGCCTCTTGATCGTCAGTGTACTGATTGCCGCGTGTGCGCAAGCACCCGCCCCTGCGCCGGCGCCTGCGCCGACGGCCACAGCCCCGGCTGCAGCTCCCACAGCAGCGCCGGCTCCCACCAAGGCGCCCGCCGCCGCAGGTGCAAGGTTGGCGCTGGTCAAGAGTCGCGGCAAACTCATCTGTGGTGTGAACGATGCTCTCCCCGGTTTTAGCGCCCTCGATAAAGCTACCGGACAATTTGTCGGGTTCGACGCCGACTATTGTCGCGCGGTTGCAGCCGCCGTGCTCGGCGATCCCAAAGCCGTCGAGTTCCGCCCCGTGAACACGGCGCAGCGCGGCCCCGCGCTTCAGACCGGCGAAGTTGACATGCTCAGCCGCAATACTACCTGGACGGTCAGCCGCGACGTCTCGTGGGGACTCTTTGCGCCCACGACGTTCTACGACGGCCAGGGAATGATGGTGAAAAAGAGCCTCAACGCCAAGACACTCAAAGACCTCAAGGGCGCCACCATCTGCGTTCAGACCGGCACCACCACCGAGCTGAACCTCACCGACCAGATGCGGGCCGCCGGCGTGGATTTCAAGCCGGTCGTCTTCCAAGACATTGATCCGACGTATGCGGCGTACGAGCAAGGACGCTGCGATGCCGTGACCAGCGACAAATCTCAGTTAGCGGGCCGCCGCTCGGTCTTCAAGACTCCGGACGACCACGAGATCATGGACGTCACCATGTCCAAGGAACCGCTGGGGCCGGTGGTGCCGCTGGGTGACGATCAATGGTTCAACGTGGTCAAGTGGGTCGTCTATGTCACGTTCCAGGCCGAGGAATCCGGGATAGACTCTAAGAACGTGGACGAGATGGCCAAGAGCACCGACCCGGTGATCAGGCGATTGCTGGGCGTTGAAGGCGATCTCCACAAAGGACTGGGGCTGGAGAAAGATTGGGTCATCAAGATGATCAAGGCCGTAGGCAACTATGGCGAGATTTATGATCGGAACTTGGGCCCCTCGACGCCGCTCAACATTCCACGCAGTTTGAACCGACCGTGGACTCTAGGTGGAATTCTGTACGCACCCCCTTACCGCTAGTTGTTGATGGCGCAGCCCGGCCCCACCGGGCTGCGCTCCTCATCCTACATCGCAGAGAGCCAAACTATGGAACAACGCGCAACGATCCCTTTCTGGCGAGACGTGCGTGTGATCGCCATTCTCAGCCAGATCGCATTTGTCCTCATCGTGGCGGCTTTGGCCGGGTTTCTGTATGCCAATCTTTCCACGGCGATGCGCCAGCGAGGGTTAGCCGCCGGCTTTGGTTATCTGCGGCTCGAATCGGGATTTGAGATCGGCGAAGGCCTCATCCCTTACCGCCCGTCAGACACCTATGGGCGCGCGTTTCTGGTGGGCCTGCTGAATACCCTGTTGGTGAGCGGAGTGGGCATCGTTTTGGCGACGATCCTGGGAGTGATCGTCGGGGTCGCCCGGCTCTCCACCAACTGGCTCGTCAACCGGCTGGCTGCCGTCTACATCGAGATCATTCGCAACACCCCGCTGCTCGTCCAGCTCATCTTTATTTATTTTGGCGTCTTTTACCAGTTGCCGCCCATCGCGCAGACGCTCGAGTTCCCGGGCTTTATCTATGCAAACCAGCGCGGCGTCTTTGTTCCACGGCCCATCGCTTCGCCGACCTTTTTGCCGTGGCTGGCTTTCCTGGCAGCGGGGATCGTCATTGCCATCGTCCTCTGGAAATTTTCGCCGCGTCTATTCAAAAGCTCTAGCATGTTGGCGCCTGTGTTGGTGGCTGTGGCCGCCGCGCTCCTGATTCCCGCGCTAGGATGGATGTTGGTGGGCGCGCCACCGCTGACGGCAGAAATTCCGATCCGGGAGCGATTCAACTTTCAAGGCGGCCTGGTTCTTTCCTCCGAGTTCAACGCGGTTTTGGCGGGACTGGTCCTCTACACGGCCGGCTTTATCGCCGAAGTGGTGCGGGGGGGCATCCAGGCCATCCAGCGAGGACAGATCGAAGCGGCAAATGCGTTAGGGTTGAGCAGCGCGCAAATCCTGCGGCTGGTGATTTTTCCGCAGGCGATGCGTGTCATCGTCCCTCCGCTCACCAGCCAGTACCTCAACCTCGCCAAGAACTCGAGCCTCGCCGTCGCCATCGGCTTTCCCGACTTGTTCAGCGTGAACCAGACGATTGCCAATCAGACGGGCGCGCCCGTCCCCGCCATTGCGATGGTCATGGCGACCTATTTGCTCATGAGTCTCTTTACGTCATTGGTCATGAACATCTATAATCGCAGCGTGCAGATTTTGGAGAAATGAGCCATGACGATAGACACGGATACCCTCGGACCGCCCCCATTGTCGGTAGGCGTTCTCGGCTGGCTGCGGAAAAATCTGTTTAGCACGTGGTACAACGCGCTGCTCACGCTCGCTTCCCTATGGCTGATCTATACCGTCAGCAGCCAGATGCTTGTCTGGGCTGTTACGAGCGCGCGCTGGGGTGTGATCACGACGAACCTGCGGCTGTTCATGATCGGCCCGTTCCCGCCCGATCAAGCGTGGCGCGTGTGGGTGTGCGTCGTCATGGCCTCGTTGCTCTTGGGACTTTCGGCGGGCGTGTGGCGAGGCACCGTTCGCAACCTGGCAGCGGGCCTGGCCGCCACGTATGCCGTGATGACACTCTTGCCATTCGAGGCTGACACCCGCATCTGGCACATTGTCAATTTGGTCGCCATGGTGGGAGGATTCGCGCTCGGCTTGGGACGCTCGAAATGGGGACGGTGGGTGCTCGTGGCGTGGCTGGTCGCCTTTATCCTGGCGATGATCGTTTTGCAGGGCTTTCGTGGAAATCCCTGGCTGCCCGAGGCAGGCTCGAACCTATGGGGCGGGCTATTGCTGACCTTTATGCTTTCGCTGGTCAGCATCATTGCCTCATTTCCTATCGGCGTTCTGTTGGCGCTGGGGCGCCGGAGCCGTCTCCGCACCGTTTCCATTTTTAGCACCCTTTACATCGAGGTGATTCGCGGCGTGCCGCTGGTGACGATTCTGTACATGATGCAAATCATGTTGCCGCTGTTTCTGCCAGGGGAAGTGCGGATTCCGAATGTGATCCGCGCCATTGTGGGGATGACGTTGTTCACGGCGGCCTACGTGGCAGAAAATGTGCGCGGCGGCTTGCAGGCGATTCCGCCAGGCCAGATCGAAGCTGCGCAGGCGGTGGGACTCAACAACGCGCTGACGATGCTCCTCATCGTGCTGCCCCAGGCTCTACGCATGGTCATCCCGACTAACGTGGGTCTGTTCATCAGCCTGTTCAAGGATACCACGCTCGTCATGATCGTGGGGTTGTTGGATGTGTTGGGTGTTGGCCGCAGCGTGCTGGCGCAGCCCGATTGGTTGGGTCGGCAGACCGAAGTGTATCTCTTTGTCGCGGCGATCTTTTTCGTCTTTAGCTACACCATGTCGTACGCAAGTTACCGGCTGGAAACCACGCTGGGTGTCGGCAAACGCTAGAAACCAAGACAATGGGGTGATAAGCATGGTCACCGAGGTTAAAGACATCATCATCTGCCAGGACGTGCACAAGTGGTTTGATCGCCTTCACGTCCTCAGGGGAATCAGCATCTCGATCAAAGCCGGCGAGGTCGTCGTCGTTTTCGGCCCATCGGGTTCGGGCAAGTCCACGTTCATTCGCACGATCAATCGCCTGGAGGAACATCAGCGCGGCACGATTATTGTGGATGGCATCGAGTTGACCCACGACATTCGCAACATCGCCGCCGTCCGCAGTGAGATTGGGATGGTGTTCCAGCAATTCAACCTCTTTCCACATTTGACCGTGCTGCAGAACATCATGCTGGCGCCACTCTGGGTGCGTCGCTGGCCGAATGACAGGGCCGAACAAATCGCGACGGACTTGCTCAAGCGCGTGGGAATTCCCGAACAGGCTCACAAGTATCCGGCGCAACTATCCGGTGGTCAACAGCAGCGCGTTGCGATTGCGCGCGCCCTGGCGATGCAGCCCAAGATCATGTTGTTCGACGAACCGACGAGCGCGTTGGATCCCGAGATGATCAAAGAAGTGCTGGACGTGATGATTGGGCTGGCTCAATCGGGAATGACGATGATCGTGGTGACGCACGAGATGGGGTTTGCGCGCAGCGTCGCGGATCGCCTGGTCTTTATTGATGAAGGCCAGATCGTCGAGGAAGGAACGCCGAGCGAAATTTTCAGTCAGCCGAAACACGATCGCACAAAACTGTTCCTGTCGCAAATACTCCGCTAGGCGCGTTGGCGAAAATCATCTACCAGTTTTCGACCGCCGCTCCCTTCCTACTCCCCCCGCAAGTGGGGGGAGCGAGAGGGGGGCGGTCGTGCAATTTGCCATGCGCAAAGAAATGACATACAATAGCAGTGTGGCTCAAATCACTCCGTTCGGGAGGTCGAGATGATGCAAGTCCGCTGCCAGCGTTGCGGGTGGATGCAGACGCTGGGACGTGAGTCAATCGCCTTGGCGCTGGCCGAAGCCCAACGGTCGCACGAACAGCATCACGTGATAGACTGCCCGCGTTGTCGCCATGCGATCAAGGTTCCGGTCGCCGACCTGCGCCGCCGGCTGCCGGCCAATTATCCCCTGCCAGAAATCGCGCCGCCGGCCTCCAATTCCGAGCCGCGGCCGGAACCCGAATCTGCCCCTGAGACGGCTGCGCCGGTCGCTGAAAATCAATCACAAGAACCGCCCAAGGCCGTTACATGAGGCACGCACTACTCTTCACAATACCGTGCCTGAACGAGTGCTGGCGAATGAGTATCATAGAAACTGGCAGACAGGAATCGCCAGCCCATAGTAGTCTGCTGCACTTGTCGTCAATTGGGCGAATGCCCCAATGAAAACTCAAAAGAGGAGATAAACCATGAACGAGATGACATTGCAAACCGTGGACACCCAGGTTCAGGAGCCTATACCTGTGCCTGCCGAGCCGGTTCCTGTGCCAGAACCTGCGCCAGCACCGGTTGAGCCTCCGTCCGAGCCTGTGCCGGCGCCAGTTGAGCCTGCGCCAGCGCCCAAGAAGCCACGGGCGGCTCGCAAGCCAGCCGTCAAGAAGGCCCCTGCCAAAAAGGCCAAGCCGAAGGCTAAAGCAAAGGCCCCAGCCAAAAAAGCCAAGCCGAAGGCCAAGGCTAAAGCTCCCGCCAAAAAGGCCAAATAGCCTATCGGTGTTCGTGCCCCCGGCCGGGCCACCGCCTGAGAACGTGATCAAGGGCGACATCTCTACGTCGCCCACTCGGTTGCCTGGATACCACAGGAGCTACGTGGCGGGCTGGAGGATAACTGCAGCCCGTCGTCATTGGCGACTGTTGGTTTAGGCTTTGTTGGACTAGTTGAGAATTGCTCGGGGCGGATCGTCACAACTGTCAGCCTTCGCCGGTCGTTCGCGCCACCGGCCAGGCGAGTTATAGGGACCGTACTTGTTTTCCGGCATCCCGGATGTGTGTCCGAGCAAAAGACAAATGGGAAAGACGTCCTATAGTTTGTCAAGCCCCCAATGAAGGCTTGGGGCAAAGAGAAATCGTCAAGAGGCCGCATTGAAGAGAAGTCCATCGAAAAGA
>Ga0315279_10000238_pt1 | contig 119789 bp, 98 predicted proteins | sample YL17G06_20_MG_FD_203694 | JGI IMG/M metagenome (GOLD analysis project Ga0315279, IMG submission 203694) | Sediment microbial communities from Yellowstone Lake, YNP, Wyoming, USA - YL17G06_20 | ecosystem: Environmental > Aquatic > Freshwater > Lake > Sediment | place: USA: Wyoming | collected... | reverse complement strand
CAAGGCCATCTACCGCTCTCCTCTTGGAGTCCCGGGTCTTTGAGGAATTCAGTATACAGCCACCAACCACCTTGATCGTCAACGCCCTCCGGGAACTGCAGGGCGCATCATAACAACTCCTAGGATTACCGCGATCACCGACTGCACGAGCAGCACTGCCACGTCACGCGACAGGTAGGCGAGCAGGATCGAGAACCTGCTTGCCGGTGTGACGAGGAGCCGTTCGACGAAGCCGTTTCTGATGTGATCGACCAGGCCGAATCCGGCGAAAGCAGTCGTGAACAGGGCCAGCATGACCAGCAGGCCCGGTGTGAAAACCGTGTATGCGCCGCCTGGGGGAAACCCCGGAACGTTGCCCAACCCCTTCAGCAGCGGCGCGAAGAGCAGCAAGTAGAGCACGGGCTGAAACATCCCGATGAACAGCCAGACGGGGTTGCGCAAGCTCCCTTTCAGGTTGCGCACGAACAGGACCCGGAAATCCCTGAAAGATTTCATCTGCTACTCCTTGATGCCCGACATCGAGCCGGCGGAATCTGACGCGACCACGATGCCCGCATCCCTGAGGGAGTGCCCCGTGGCGCGGAGGAATACATCATCGAGGGACGGACGGGAGAGGGCGATATCCGCAACGCCGATCCCCCTCCCCTCCAGGAGACGGAGCACCACGGGAAGTGCTTCCCCGCCCCGGGACACGACAAGCCTCAGGCTCCCCCCTTCGGCCGTGGCTTCGCGCACTATCTCCAGCCCGCGCAGCACGTCCAGCGCGACCTCGGGAGCGTTCTCGATGTGGTTCACGGTGAGGGAAAGGATGTCTCCGTGGATGCCGCCCTTCAGCTCGCTGGGGGCGCCTTCGGCGACGATCTGCCCGCGGTCCATGATGGCCACCCGGTCGCACAGCGCGTCCGCCTCCTCCATGTAGTGGGTCGTGAGGAATACCGTCGTGCCGAGCTTCCTCAACAGACGGATCTGGCCTCACAACTGGGAGCGGCTCACCGGATCCAGGCCGGTCGTCGGCTCATCGAGAAAGAGAAGCTTCGGGCTGTGCACCATCCCGATGGCAATATCGAGCTTCCGTTTCTGGCCGCCTGAATAAGTCTTCACGAAGCGGTCAATAAAATCCTGGAGCCCGAGTGACTCGATGAGCTCCCCTGAGCGCCTGTCGGCGGTCGTCCGATCCAATCCGTACAACCTCGCTTGCAGGAGAAGGTTCTCCCTGCCGGTCGCCAGGGGATCGGCGCCGCCGGCCTGGCTCACGTATCCGATCTGTTTCCGGACCTCCCGGGGTTCGGTTCGAACGTTGTGGCCGGCAATAATCACTTCTCCGGCGTCGGCGGGAAGGAGCGTGGAAAGAATACGCAGCGTCGTGCTCTTCCCCGCACCGTTCGGCCCGAGAAATCCGAAAATTTCCCCCTCCGCCACAGACAGTTCGATCCCGCGAACAGCCTCGACGACCTGCGGTCGGCCCTTGCCGCGCCGGCCTTTGAAGCTCTTGCGAAGTTTGCGGACGGACATGATCTCCGCTGAACCGGAGTCCTTGACAGTCATGTTTCCCTGCATGTGTGCTCCCCCATGAGTGCGCGGCCGTGCTCGCGTAGCGTGAGCAGCCGCTTGCGTACGCCCGAGATCGAAAGATCTACTTCAACGGCAGTTTCGGCGAGAGTGCGGCCTTCCAGGTAGTGCATTTCCGCGGCCCTGCGGGTGCCCTCCTTCGCCGTCGAGAACACCTGGTCCAGCATGAACGAGTCCAGGATCCTGTCCTCCATGCTTTCCCGTCCCGCGAGACCGTCCAGCAGTGGGTTCGCGCTCACCGTCGGGCGGCGCCGATTGGTGCGCAGCATGTTCAGGCAGACATTCGTCGCAATGCGGTACAGCAGGCTCGACGGGGCGCGGGGATTCAGGCTCTTCCTGCGCCGCAGAACTTTCACGAAGGTTTCCTGCATGGCGTCAGCGGCCATGTCCTCGCTGACAAGCACCTGCCGGCAGCGCCGCAGGACCATGGGTCCATAACGGCCGTACAATGCTTCGACGTCGATGTGCTCCGTCTCCAAGGTCCTTTCCATACGGATTCTCCTATCCCGGAATGAACTGGGTGATTGCTGAAACTGAATCATGATGGGATAATAGGCTATTTTTTTACTATTGTCAATAGAAAAATTGATTTATTTAATTCTTAATTAACTATTTCAATAGTATCTATCTAGCAGCCAGGTTCTCTCGAAAAAAGCAGCGAAGCTCCCCGGAGCTTCGCTGCGTCATTGCCATGGATCCGGCCTACCTTTCAGAGAGGGCCCGAAGGTCCTCCACCTTTTCGATGGTCTGTCCCGACAGGTCCCTTCCGCGGATTCTCAACCCCTCCGCTGAGAAGCCCTTGATCGTCGTGTCCCGAAAGGTGCAGCCGATGAACTGCACGTTGTCGAGCTTCACATCCACAAGGCTGAGCCTCTCCGCCTTCCGCGGGAAGCGGCCGTCAAACACATCCCGGATCGCCACGTTCCTCAGCTCGCTCCTCTCGATCTTCAGCGAGGCAAAGCCCACGGCTTCCAGGCGCGAGTCTCTGATGCGTGAACCCGTGATCCCCGAATCCTGGATGCTGACGCCCCGGAGCGCGCACCCGGAGATCTCCGTGCCGGTCAGGTTCGTGCTGCCCAGCGTGCACCCGTCGATCCGTGTGTCTGTCAGCGTTACGCCATCCAGGGCAAGGCGAGTGACCGCCGTGCCGTTCAGCCGCGTGTCCTTGAGCCGGGTCTTCTCCGTGAACGTGCACCCGTTGATCACGACGCCTGAAAACCGTGTGTCCTCGATGCGGCTGCCTCCCTCGAGGCTGAGACCCGAAACCGGCGATCCGGCGATCTTGACGTTCTTCATGCCCGATCCCCCTCGCAGCTCGATGCGGTTGAGCTTGGAGCCGGCGATGACGACATCCTTCATCTCGGAGGTCTCCATCTGCAGCTCGCTCACCGATGCGCCGGCAAGGGAGCTGTCCACGATCGCGCTGTCGGTCAGCTCCGCGCCCCGAAGCGTGGAGGCCGAAAATGCGTTGTCCCGCACCTTTGAGCGCACCAGGCGCATTCCCGAGAGCTTGCTGAAGACAACGCGGTTCTCCTGGAACTCGAAGGACTCGCCTTCCGGCTGCTCGACGCGGGAGGAGTTCGCGGCATTTCCACCCCTTCGCCGCCCCCACCGGGGATCCCACTCATAGCGGTAATCGTCGCGGGGATGGCCCCAATCCGACCGTGCGCGGTCATGATCGGAAATGGCCCCCAGGCCCGAAGTGATCCCATCCACCATATCGCCGACCCAATCCATGTCGAAGAAAGAACGGGAGTGCCGCCGGCCTCGAGGACGGCCGGATCCTTCGCCGCCGGTTGCCTCGGACTTCGGCCCCGGACCTGGCTCATCGCCGCGGGCAGGCTCTCCCTGCTCCTGCGGCGTATCCTCCGAGATTGCGGCCAGCAGCTCCTCGGCCTGTTCCTCGGTGATCGTGCCGTTCTCCTTCAACGCGCGAATCCTGTCAGCCGCCGTGCCGTTCATCTTTCTTTGCCTCCTTCTTCCTTGCCCGCAGGAGCCGTATCGCTTCCTTGTAGCTGATCTGTCCGGCCTCGAGACCATCCAGCACCTCGTCCGCAGTCGGGGCGCTCCCCGGCAACGCCGGGGCCTCCGGGGGCGCGGGCGGTGCCGGCGGCCGGGCACTGGCAAGGTTGAGTTTCTCCTTGATCGAAGCCATATGCCCTTTCACGGTGGGGTAGCTCACCCCCAGTGCCGCTTCCATGTCACGGATCCTTCCCTCGCAGTAGATGAAGACGCGAAGGAAATGCAGCTCGTCGGGTGTCAGTGCGCCAAACTCGTTCATGACGAAGTCGCCCTCAACCTTCAGGCCGCATGAATCGCAAACGAGCACCCTCGGGTACAATTGGCCATTGCACGATGGGCATCGAACATTTGCGTCGATTCTGTTTCTGGGCATGAAGACAATATAGTATTAACTTATTTAATTGTCAATTGATTTTTTTAATTTTCATTCTTCCTTCAGCAAGTCAACACGACCTTGCCAACGTTCTTCCGTGCCTGGAGATAGGCATGGGCGTCGCTGGCACTGGCAAGAGGAAAGCTCTTTCGCACCACGGCCTTGAGAAGCCCAGCCTGGAAACCCTCGAGCGTTCCGTCCATCGCCCTCATGAGGAGTCCTATTCCCTGTTCGCTATCGAAAAGCTTCAGCATATTGAGGCCGGAAATGCCCTTGTTCGCCATGGCCAGACCGATCGGAGTCAGCAAGGGTGTCTGCAGAAACCACCTGAGGGCATGGGGGATCGACCGCTTCGGACCGGATACGAGGGAGGAGACTCCGTAACTGACCACCCGTCCTCCGGGGGCGAGTCGGCGCATGGAATCCTTCACGTACGGTCCTCCGCGCGGGTCCAGGATCACGGCGAAATCGCGGGAGTCTGCGCGGCCGTGCGCCTCGAACTCCGCATAGGTGAACGCCTGGGATGCGCCCAGCGCGCGCACGGCCTCCTTTTTTTCCGCCGATCCAACCACCGCGACGACCTGAGCTCCCGCGCGCGCGCCGAGCTGGACGATCGCCGACCCCACTCCCCCCGCGGCCCCGGGGACGAGAAGCCGGTCCCCCTCGCGCACCCGGGCTATCTCGATAAGGGCTACCCAGGCGGTCATGAAAGCGATGGGGATCGAGGCTGCTTCCTTGTCGGAGAGCTTCCGCGGCGTTCGTCGGACATGCGCGGCAGGGAGCACGATCTCGCTCGTGTATCCCCCGTAGTGGCACGCCGCCATCACCCGCTCACCGCGGCGCAGCGAACGGACCCCCGGGCCGACCTCCGCGATCACCCCCGCCACCTCGAAACCCGGGACAAAGGGGACGCGAGGCGCATCCGCGTACAACCCCATGCGCATGTGCACGTCGGCGAAGTTCACGCCCGCCGCGCTCACCTTGATGCGCACGTGATTGGGAAGCAGCGGAGGTGAAGGAACTTCCACGGCTTTCAGGACATCGGGTCCGCCGAATCTGGATATCTGCACCTGGATCATGGTGGGGGAGCATACAACAGTGTCCCCGCCGCGTCCAAGGGCAACGGCACGGATAACATTGACAGCACCCGGGGACTGACATACCCTTCGAGCTGGTCGAAGTCGTCAGTCCTGCGTGTCATCACAGCGGGGGAACCATGAGAATAACGGTCTTCATGCGCCTGCATGGACTTCGCTCCGCGCTGGCTCCTGCCGTCATCGTCGCGGCATCCCTGGCGCTGGCCTGGGCGCTCTCCCTTCTGTCGGCGTTCGTCGGATCGGACTGGGACAACAGGCTGAACGATTCCTTCTTCCGTCTTCGGTATGCTCTCAAGGGACCGGAGAAGATCCTTCCGTCAATCGCCCACGTGGACCTGACTGACTCTATCGAGGGAGAGTTGGGAATGAAGGTGGGGGACCGGCGGGATTTTGCACGGCTGGTCAACGTGCTCTCGAAGGCGGGCGCCTCGTCGATCATCTTCGATATCTGGTTCCCCGAACCGGGCACACCCAGCGGTGATGCGGCGTTCGTTGCGGCATGCAGGCGGGCCGGCACCGTGTATCTTCCGGCGATCATGCGGACCGACGAGTATCGCAGGCTCGCCGGGTCTCCAAAACAGGGCGAAGATCCGCTTTCAACCTGGCTCTGGCACCCCGGGGTCATCGCCGGTGCGATCCCCGCGGGCGCGGTCTCCTCAACGCTCAGCTTTGCGGACCTGACCGCCGCGGCGCGAGGCATCGGAAGCATCAACAGCGACCCTGACCCGGACGGGATAATCCGCCGCATGCCGTTGATCGCCGCCTACCGTGGCGGGTTCGTGCCCGGCCTTGCCCTCCGGGCGGCGTGCGACGCTCTGGGGGTGGAACCGGCGAAGATCCAGCTGACCTTCGGGCGCCGCATCCGGCTGCCCGGCGCGCAGATGCCGGATGGCAGCGTGCTGGACATCGACATTCCCATTGATCGGGCCGGCCGCATGATCATCGACTATGCCGGCCCGTGGGGCGCCTCCTTCACCCCCTACTCTTTTGCCATGCTCCTGAAGGCCGAGAACGATGCGGACCTGGCAGACAGCGTTGCCGCGGAGCTCGACAGGACGCACCTGGTGATTTCCGATCTCACGACGAGGGCCAGCGACTATGGGGCCGTACCGCTGGAGCGCGTGTACCCGAGAAGCGGAATCCACGCGAACATCCTCAACAGCATCCTCACCAATCGCTTCCTGCGGGCGCACTCCTGGGGCGAGGCCCTGCTCCTGACGCTGGCCTTTGCCGCCCTGCTCTGGGGCGCGGCATGGCGCCTGCGCCCCCTGGCAAGCTCCCTGCTCGCCCTGCTGTTCTGGGCGGTGCTCGTGGCAGGGGAGCTGGCCCTTTTCATTTACGCCGGCCTCCTGCCCGGGCTCGCCGGCCCGACCCTGGGATTCGTCTTCGCCCTCGTCGCCGTCAACTCGTACCGTTTCTTCCAGGCCGAGCGGGAAAAGCTTCGCGTCCGCACGCGCATGGAACGGTACTTCGCGCCCCGGCTGATGTCCAAGATCCTCCAGGCGCAGGATAGGCTCATGTCCGCTGAGCAGAAGGTGATCACGGTTCTCTTCAGCGACATCTCGGGGTTCACTTCCTGGTGCAGCACTCAGCCGCCGGACGCGATCCACCGCACTCTCAACGAATACTTCGAGCTGATGACCGAGATCGTGTTCCGCCACGAGGGAACCGTTGACAAGTTCATCGGGGACGGGCTCATGGCCTTCTTCGGAGACCCCCTTTCCCAGTCCGACCACGCCCTGCGGGCGGTGCGGACCGGCATCGAGATGCAGCAGGCGGTTCGCGGGCTCCGAGCCCGCTGGGAAGCGGAGGGCCGGATGCCCATCCACATCCGCATCGGCATCAACAGCGGCGAGGTGGTGGTGGGAGACATGGGCTCACGCCGGATCATGGCCTATACCGCGATCGGATCAAACGTCAACCTCGGCTCGCGCCTGGAGAGCAAGGCGCCGATCGACGGCGTGCTGGTGAGCGCCCCGGTCTACCACGCGGTGAAGGACACGGTGGCAACCCGGTTCGCCGGGAAGATCACGGCAAAGGGCATCTCGGAGGACTTCGAAACCTACGAAGTCATCGTGCCGTAGCCCTGTCCCCGGACTTCGGATTCCGCCCGGTCCTGCCGGCGGAGAGATTCCCGATCAGCTCCTGAGATACTGGTCGATGTTCCGTGCCGCCTCACGGCCATGGAAGATCGCCCGCACCACGAGCGAGGCCCCCGTGTTTGCATCTCCCGCGGCAAAGACCCCCTTCGCCGAGGTGGAGTAATCGGGATTGCACCGGATATTCCCGCGCGGGTCGTATTCCACGCCCAGCTCCTCGATGATCTTGCCGTGCGTCACGTGCACAAACCCCATGGCGAGGAGCACGAGGTCTACTTTGCGGCAGAACTCCGAGCCAGGGACCTCTTCCATCTTCAGGGACCCGTTGTCTCCCTTTTTCCATTCCACGCGCGCGAAGTGGCCCTTTGTCACGCGGCCGTCCTCGCCCGTGAAGCGGTGGGTCGTGATCGACCAGTCGCGCGCGCAGCCCTCCTCCTGGGAGCTGGAGGTTCGCAGGATGTTCGGCCATGCGGGCCAGCTCGGGTTCCAGGACTCCTGCCACTCGGGCGGCCTCGGCAAGATCTCGAACTGGTGCACTTCCCGGGCGTCCATGCGGTTCGCCGTGCCCACGCAGTCGGACCCCGTGTCACCGCCGCCGATCACCAGCACGACCTTGTCCTTCGCGGAGATGATCTCTGTCGGGTCGATCTCGCCGGCCTGCGCCTGGTTGGAGCGCGTGAGGAAATCCATGGCGTAGTGGATGCCGGAAAGATCGCGGCCTTGCACCGGGAGGTCCCGGGGGTGTCCGGCGCCCATGGTGAGGAGGATCACGTCGAAGCTTCCCCTGAGGTAGCGCGCCGAAATGTCCTCGCCGATGACCACCCCGGTTTCGAAGCGGACCCCCTCTGCCTCCATCTGTCTTACGCGGCGGTCCAGCACGTGCTTCTCCAGCTTGAAGTCGGGTATTCCGTACCTCAGGAGGCCGCCGACCTTCCGGGATCGCTCGAACACGGTCACCTCGTGGCCGGCCCGGCGCAGCTGCTGCGCGGCGGCCAGGCCCGAGGGCCCGCTGCCGATCACGGCCACACGCTTCCCGGTGAGCGTGGTCGGCGGATGGGGCACGATCAAGCCCTCGGCGAAGCCCCGCTCGGCGACCGCGAGCTCGATCTGCTTGATGGTGACGGGGCTCGTGTTGATGGAAAGCGTGCAGGACGCCTCGCAGGGGGCCGGGCAGATCCTGCCGGTGACCTCGGGAAGATTGTTCGTCATCTCCAGGCGCACGAGGGCTTCCTTCCAGTCGCCCCGGTACACCAGGTCGTTCCACTCGGGAATCAGGTTGTAGACCGGGCACCCGGTCGAATGGCAGAAAGGAATGCCGCAGTCCATGCAGCGCGAGCCCTGCCGGGCGAGCTCCGTGTCAGAGACGGGGACGGTGAACTCCTTCCACGTCTTGACCCGCTCGTCGACGGGCAGGTACGAGGATGAAACACGGGGGTGATCGATGAATCCGGAAGGGTGTCCCATCAGCGGTACACCTCTTCGGTGAGCCCGACCACCTCGGTCTCCCGCGTCTGGTCCTTGGCGATGCGCTCCAGAGCCTTGCGGTAATCGATGGGCATCACCTTCACGAACCTCGGGAGCATCTCGTCCCAGTCCCGGAGGATGCGGGTGGCGTGCTCGCTGCGCGTGTACATCACGTGCCGCTCCACGAGCTCTTTCAGAGTCCTGCGGTCCTGGGCGGTGGTGACAGGCTCGATGTCCACCATCTCGAGGTTGCACATGGTGTCGAAGAGCTGATCCTCGTCCAGGACGTAGGCGATGCCGCCGCTCATGCCGGCCGCGAAGTTCACTCCCGTCCTGCCGAGCACCACGACGAGCCCGCCGGTCATGTATTCACACCCATGGTCTCCGAGCCCCTCCACCACCGCGACCGCTCCGGAGTTCCGCACGGCGAAGCGCTCCCCGGCCATCCCGTTGATGTAGACCTCGCCGCCTGTGGCGCCGAACAGGTTGACGTTTCCCGTGATGATGTTGTCCCGCGCCCGGAAGGTGGAGGCGCGGGGGGGATAGACGATGATCTTCCCGCCGGAGAGTCCCTTGGCGAAATAGTCGTTCGCATCTCCCTCCAGCTCGAAGGTGATTCCATGCGCGAGGAACCCGCCGAAGCTCTGTCCCGCGGACCCGGTGAAGGACACGTTGATCGTGTCCGGCGGCAGCCCCTTCGCGCCGTAGCGCCGGGAAACCTCGGCGGAGAGTGTCGCCCCGACTGTCCGGTTGCAGTTGCGGATGGTCATGAACAGGCGCACCTTCTCCCCCGCCTCCAGGGCCGGGCGCGACTTGAGGAGAAGCTCCTTGTCCAGGGAAAGGCTCATGTCGTGGTTCTGCTTCGTCGTGCACCGCAGCGAGGTGCCGGGCGGAACCTCGGGCCGGGCGAGCACACGGGAGAAGTCCAGCCCGCAGGATTTCCAGTGGTCGAGGGCGGTGCGTGTCTCCAGCACCTCCACGTGTCCGACCATCTCGTCAAAGGAGCGGAACCCGAGGGAGGCCATGATCTCCCGCGCGTCCTGTGCAACGAACCGCATGAAGTTCACCACGTGCTCGGGCTTGCCCGTGAACCGTGCCCTCAGCCGGGGATCTTGCGTGGCCACGCCCACGGGGCAGGTGTTCAAGTGGCACTTGCGCATCATGATGCAGCCGATGGTGACCAGGGAAATCGTGCCGAAACCGTATTCCTCAGCGCCCAGCAGGGCGGCGATCACGATGTCCCGGCCGGTGCGCATCTGTCCGTCCGCCTGGACCCGGATCCTGTCCCGAAGCCGGTTCATCACCAGGGTCTGCTGTGTGTCGGCCACCCCGATCTCCCACGGGATGCCCGCGTGCTTGATCGACGAGATCGGCGAATTGCCCGTTCCCCCGTCGTGGCCGGCGATCAGGACCATGTCCGCCTTGCCCTTTGCCACGCCGGCGGCAACGGTCCCCACTCCCACCTCCGCCACGAGCTTCACGGACACCCGGGCGTCAGGGTTGGCGCTCTTCAGGTCGAAGATGAGCTGGGCGAGATCCTCGATGGAATAGATGTCGTGGTGCGGCGGCGGGGAGATGAGGGTGACCCCGGGAGTGGAATGCCGGACCTTCGCGATCTCGAGGTCCACCTTGAGTCCGGCCAGCTGCCCTCCCTCGCCGGGCTTTGCCCCCTGTGCGATCTTGATCTGCAGCTCGCGCGAGTTCACCAGGTAGTGCGAGGTCACCCCGAAACGCGCCGATGCCACCTGCTTGACGGCACTGCGCGCGGAATCCCCGTTGGGAAGCGGCGTGTAACGCGCATCGTCCTCCCCGCCTTCCCCCGAGTTGCTCGCCGCCCCGAGCCTGTTCATGGCAATGGCCAGGGTGACGTGTGCTTCCTTGCTGATCGAGCCGAACGACATCGCCGAGGTGACGAACCGCTTGACGATCGTCTCCACCGGCTCCACCTCGTCCAGGGGGACAGGGTCCCGCTTCGCAAAGGAGAACAAACCGCGGAGCGTGCAGAGGCTCCTGCTTTCGTCATTGATCGATGCGGCGTACTGCTTGTACACGGCGTATTCGTTCTCCCGCACGGCTCGCTGCAGCAGGGCGATGGCCTGCGGGGAGAGTCGGTGGCCCTCCGAGAAGCTGCGGTAGTGAATCGCTCCACCGGAATCCAGGGCTTCCCGCTGCGCGGGAGTGCGGGAGTAGGCGGCGGCGTGACGGGCCAGCACTTCGCGCGCAATCGCCTCGATACCCACCCCGCCGATGCGGGAGGGGGTTCCGCGGAAGTACTTCTGGACGAAATCCCCCGCCAGCCCCAACGCCTCGAAAATCTGGGCGCTCTTGTAGCTGCGGATCGTCGAGACTCCCATCTTGGACATGACCTTGAGCAGGCCCTTCTTCAGCGACGTAATGTAATGCTCGATCGCCGTTTCCAGGCTGAGCGATGCGGGAAGCCTGCCGCGCGCCTTCAAGTCGGCGATGGTCTCGATGGCGAGATAGGGGTTGATGGCGCTCGCGCCGAACCCCATGAGAGTGGCGAAATGCATCACCTCGCGCGCCTCCGCCGTCTCGATGACCAGCGCGGTGAGGTGGCGCTTCTTCACGCGCGTGAGGTGGTGGTGAAGAGCCGAGGTGGCGAGCAGCGCGGGGATCGGGGCCCGCTTCGCGTCCACCTCGCGGTCGGTGATGATAAGCATCGTGTATCCCGCGTCGACCCGTGCCTCGGCCTCGGCGCAGAGGCCCTCGAGCGACTTCTCCAGGCCTTTCTCTCCTCCCGCGGCGGCAAATGTCATGGGAATCACGCAGGAGCGGTAGCCGCCCACGTCCAGCGTGCGCAGCTTCCCGATGTCGTCGTTCGAGAGGATGGGATGCGGCAGCTTCACCTGCCGCACGTGCTCGGGCGTTTCCTCCAGCAGGTTTTTCTCCCTGCCCACGTAGCTCATCAGGGACATGACGAGGTTTTCCCGGTAGGGATCGATGGGTGGGTTGGTGACCTGCGCGAAGAGCTGCTTGAAGTAGTTGTACAGCAGCTCGGGCCGGTCGGAGAGCACGGCGAGGCTCTGGTCGTTGCCCATCGAGCTGATGGGCTCCTGCGAGTTCTCCACCATGGGGGTGATGATCATGTCGATGTCTTCCATGGTGTAGCCGAACACCCACTGCTTCTCCTGCAGGGTGGCGCGGTCCGTGCGGACGGGTCCCGAGACCTGGAACAGGCCCTTGAGCTCGATGCGGTTGGCCTCGAGCCAGCGCCGGTAGGGCTTGCGCCGCGAGACGGTGGCCTTCACCTCGTTGTCGTAGATGATCCTCTTCTGCGCGGTGTCCACCAGGAACATCTTGCCCGGCGCAAGGCGTCCCTTCTGCAGCACGTCCTCCGGGCGGATGTCCAGCACACCGACCTCGGAGGCCAGGACGACCAGCCCGCTGCGGGTGACCACCCACCGGGCGGGGCGCAGCCCGTTCCTGTCCAGGATCGAGCCGACCTTGACGCCGTCGCTGAAGGAGATTGCGGCGGGGCCGTCCCACGGCTCCATGATGGCCGCGTGGTACTCGTAGAACGCGCGTTTGTCCTCGCTCATGTGGTAGCGCTGGCCGAAAGCCTCCGGCACCATCATCATGAGAGCGTGCTCGAGGGATCTGCCGCCGGCGACCAGAAGCTCGAGCACATTGTCGAAGATGCCCGAATCGCTCTGCCCCGCCTGGATCACCGGGCTGAGCTTCGCGATGTCATCACCGAACAGGGGCGAGGACATCGTGAGCTCCCGAGCGTTCATCTTGTTGATGTTCCCGCGCAGGGTGTTGATCTCGCCGTTGTGCGCGATGTAGCGGAAGGGCTGCGCCAGGGGCCACGAGGGGAACGTGTTGGTGCTGTAGCGTTGGTGGATCACCGCGAGTGCGCTCTCGAAATCCGGGTCTCTCAGGTCCGGGTAAAAGCTCTCGAACTGCGGGGCGACGAACATGCCCTTGTACACGATAGTGCGGGAGGAGAAGGAGTTGACATACAGCTCCTCCATCGAGAGCCCTTCGGCCGCCGCCATGGACTCGATGACCTTCCGCGTGACGAAGAGCTTCCTCTCCAGCGCTTCCCCCGAAAGCGGCGCAAATGAGGCGAATGCCTGGCTGATGCGGGGCATTGAGGCGAGGGCCAGCTCGCCGAGAAGCTCGGGATTCGCAGGGACCTCGCGCCAGCCGAGGAATGTCCCCTGCCCGGCGGCAACCGCGTCCTCGACGACCTCCCGAGCCCGCGCGCGCTTCTCCTCGTCCAGGGGCATGAAGAGCATCGCCACGCCGTAGAGCCCTTCCCCGGGAAGGCTGAATCCGAGGCGATCCGCCTCCCGCGCGAAGAAGCGGTGGGGCACCTGCACGAGCATGCCCGCGCCGTCTCCCGTGCGGGAGTCTCCCCCGACCGCGCCGCGGTGCACGAGGTTCTTCAATATCGTGATGCCGTTGAGGACGATCTGGTGCGTGCGCCTGCCGTCGACGTTCACCACGAAACCCACGCCACAGCTGGAATGCTCGAAGAAGGGATCGTAGAGCCCTTCACGCTGCATCCTGATGCGGGGGTCTATGTAGCCACTGGCCGTCGCCATCTGAGTACCCCTTATCGTGCCGCAGTTATCTCATAGCACGGGAGTGAGGGTCAATACACCCGGCGCATAAATATGCATAACCGTGGGTGAGAGCGTCGGAGGTGCTGATTTGACTCCCGGGCGCTCATGGAACGAATATCGACAGGGAGAGAGACCGTGGACAAATCGACAGGGTCGTTGAAAAACTGGGCCCAGGCGCACCTGCTCTGGTTCGGCCAGTCAGGATTCCGGCTGCGCACAGATGCGGGATTGTCGCTCTTCATCGATCCGTACCGGGTGCCTGTCGGGGCGGGTCCTGCCGACATCATCCTGGTCACCCATCCCCATCCCGATCACTACGACAGGAAGTCGATCGAAGGCCTTCGACGAAACAGGGACACGACGATCGTGGTGCCGCGACCGTGCGTCGAACCAGGGCAGGTGGGCATTTCTGCCGGCGAATCGCTGAATCTCGGGCAGATCGCGGTCACGGGAATCGCGGCCTACAATCTGTCAGGCCGATTCCATCCGCGATCTCGCGGCTGGCTCGGCTACATGATCGACGTGGAAGGGCTTCGCATCTATCACGCCGGCGACACCGATCTCGTACCCGAAATGAGGGACCTTGGCCCTGATATCGCCCTGCTGCCCGTAGGTGGACTCTTCTCGATGGGCGGACGTGCCGCGGCAAAAGCGGCGGACATGATGAATGCGTCGCTTTGCATACCCATGCATTTCGGAATGTTCCTCAGCGGCAGAGGAGCCGGAGCGCGGTTCGTGCGCCGCCTGGGGGCGGGCGGCCTGGTGCTTCCGCGCGCTTGATCGGCGGACACGCGGCCGTCGGTGCGCGGCACTGCGCGCAATCGGGCCGTGAATTGTATGCGCCGGATGAATATAATTGTAGGCAGACCGCCGAAGCAGGAGGAATGCCATGTCGTTCAGGCTCAAGGAAGCGATTTTCAAGGTCAGGTGCCGGGAGCCCGGATGTCCGTTCAACTCCGAGTTCGTCGTCAAGGAGAACATCATGGGCGCCACCGAGGCGGATGTCGACTCCGAGGCGCTGAAGCTCGCGCGGAACCTGGGGTACATCAAACACGACGCCGTCTATGGCCGCAAGCACCCGCTTGCCAACCCGGACGTCACCAAGGTCTCCGGCTCGTATGACCGGATCGGTGTCGCGCCCGAGCCGCACGCGGCCCCCGCAGCGGCGGCGCCCTCAGCGGCGGGAGCAAATCCGACCCGGACATACCGGCGCGGGGAGACCATCATCCGCAAGGGCGAGAGTGCGGCGACGGTAATCGAGGTCGTTCGGGGAATAGCGTACAATATCCGGCGCCCCGAGATGGCCTACAAGCCGGGCTCCACGTTCGGCGCGGCGGCGCTCTTCCGGCAGAAGAGCAGGCTGGCCGATGTCGTGGCCGGCGAAGACGGAACAACGGTCGTTTTCTACAACCTGCGCGAGCTGGCGAAATCCAACCCGGCGAAGGCGCGGGAATTGTACGACGAGGCGATGGAAGACGTGTTCCACATCCTCGTGCACCTGGAGGAGTACTCTGCGAGCCTCGAGAAGAAGATCCAGAAGCTCGAGGCAAAGAAGGGCGCTCCGAAGAAGAACGCGAAAGCCGCAGTGAAGAAGGGCACAAAGGCCGCACCGGCGAAAAAGAAACCGGTCGCGAAGAAGAAAGCCTGGCGTCGATAGGAGCCCGAACCACACTGGCGCGGCTGGCACTGGCGGGCACGGCACCAGATACCAAGCTCCGCGCAAATGTCACGGGGTACCGTGACCGCGGTACGGGCTAGGGTCAGCCTTTCGGCCGCACCCTCGTCGTCGATTCAGCGGTAAGCGGGTCCTCGGGCCAGTAGTGCTTCGGGTAACGCCCGCGCATTTCCTTGCGCACCTCGGCATAGGTGACCCGCCAGAAGCTCTCCAGGTCCCTCGTGATCTGCAGCGGCCTGCGCGCCGGCGAAAGCAGGCGGAATGTCAGCGGAACGCCGCAGATCTTCGGGCTTCCGGCCATGCCGAAGACCTCCTGGATGCGGGCCTCCACAGACGGCTCGGATCCCTCGTAGTCGATTGCGCGCTTGCCTCCCGTCGGGAGGGTGACAGACTCCGGCACATCAGAATCAATCCGCCCCCCCATGCTCACGGCCAGCCCCTTGAGCGCAGAAACGAGCGCTCCCGCCGTGATGACCTGCCCGCCGGTGAGCTTCAGGTGGGGGGTAAGCCACTCAGACGCCCGCGCCGTGAGACCGGCATCCGAGAAGTCCCCGGCGCTCAGGTCCGGGCGCGCCCGCGCATAGAACCGCATGCGGGCGAGAAGCCGTGTCGACTGGGCATTCCAGGGAAGCAGTGCAATTCCTCGCTGTTGGAGCATCTGCTGGAAAGAGCTCATGACCTCTTCGGGCCCGGGCCGTGCGGGCCGTTCCGTGAGCACAAGCCGGCCTGCGCGCCGCACGAGAGCCCCTTTCGGCACAAGGCCTTCCCACCTGATCTCCACAGCCTCCGCCGCCGCGAAAGCAAGCGCCCGCTCCGCCTCATCGCTTTCGACGGGCGCCGCGAGACGAACGGAACCGATCGTCTCTCCGGGATCCGCGTCGAGTGCGACCACCCATTGGCCGGCCGCGCGGCTGGGAGCAGTCACGCGCCCGGACGCGCCGGGACCGAAGGAGGGGAACCGCGCGATCCTGCCCGTGACGAGCCGGTAAGAGCCGTCCGGCTCCCGGCGCGCGAGCCGGTCCGGGAACGCCGCCGCCAGGAGCGAGCCCACGTGTTCCTCCTGCTCCACGGTCCAACTGTACGCGGCGCTTTCGGCCGGGGGCAGCCTGCGGAGGATGCGCCCCATCTCCGTCTCCACTGCCTTGCGCCATGAATTGCTGCCCCCCGTGTCTGATCGGATCAGCTCGATTCGGAGCCGGAAATCAGGATCCCGGGAGATCTCGGACCCGTCGCGTTCTTGAAGCAGAGCGGCGCAGGCCGCCGCGAGCGTCTGCTGCCCGAGGGATGTCCCCCGCGCAGCCAGGACTCCGAGCCGGGGAGAGAGCCCCAGCCCTGCGACCGACCTTGCCAGGGGGGTCGGGTCGTTCCCCGCCACGAGACCGAGCATCCGCAGCATCTCCCAGGCCTGGGACCATCCCGCGCGGGGCGGCGCGTCGATCCACTGAAGCTCCCCCGGCGCCTTCGCGCCCCACAGGGCGCATTCGAGGACCAGTCCTGAGAGATCGGAACGCAGGATCTCGGGATCCGGCCGGTCGGCGAGGCGCTCGGTCTGGGCCCAGAAGCGCACGCAGAGACCGGGCCCCAGCCTGCCCGCCCTGCCCCGGCGCTGCTCCGCGGAAGAGGCGCTCAGCTTTTCGGTGACAAGCCTGTCCAGCCCGGTTGCCGGATGGAAGCGCGAGAGCCGGGCCCAACCGGAATCGGCGACGGTCGAGATGCCCGGCACCGTGAGACTGGTTTCGGCAATCGAGGTCGCCAGGATCACCCGGCGTGGTGCACCGGCCTTCGGCGGCTGGATGACCCGCCGCTGCTCCTCCAGCCGCAGTGTGCCATGGAGTGGCAGGACTTCCGCGCGCGGACCAAGGGCCGCGGAGAGGCGGCCTCCGACCCTTCTGATTTCACCTGCGCCGGGAAGAAAGGCGAGGATACTGCCCTGGGTCTCGTCGAAGAGTCGGCTCACGCCATCGGCGAACGCCTCTTCCCACCGCCCCGCGGAGGAGATCGGGCGGTATTCAGTCCGCACCGGGTGCGTCGTACCGGGACAGTGAAGCGACGGCGCTGGGCGCCCCGGCTGCGCACCCAGCAGGTCGGCGACAGCGGCCGCGTCCAGCGTGGCGGACATCGCCAAGAGGGCGAGCTCGGGCCGGGCCCTTCGCACTTCCAAGGCGAGTGCAAGCGCGAGATCGGCATGGATCGAGCGTTCGTGATACTCGTCGAAGATCACGAGCCCGACGCCCCGGAGGAGCGGATCCTCCTGGATCCGGCGGGTCAGGAGGGCTTCCGTGACGACCTCGATGCGCGTCTGCGTGCCCACGCGCGCGGCCGTGCGCACCCTGTAGCCCGCACGGCGTCCCACCGGTTCACCGAGCAGTTCGGCGATCCTCCACGCGACGGCTACTGCAGCAAGGCGGCGGGGCTCGAGCATCAGGATGGCGCGACCACTCAGCCAAGGCTCGTCCATGAGAAACGGAGGCACGAGGGTGGATTTGCCGGCACCCGGTTCTGCTGTCAGCGCCAGCGCCCGGTCCCTTTCCAGGAGCTGGGAGATCCGGGGAAGGAAGGGAACGAGGGGAAGCCCGGTTGCGGAGAAGTCGATCACATGGGGGATCCACGCGTGAGCATCTTACGCTCCCGCAGCCGCCCGCACGTCGGCCCCGGTCTCGAGGATCCGCCTGCCGCGGTAGCGCACGAGCCTCGTACCCTGCAGGGCCTCCACGCCGACCCCCACGAGCGAGGGCTCATGGGCATCGGATCCGGGAACGAGCGGAAGTCCCTCCTCCACCATGAGCCGCACGATCGGCCACGACGGATAGGGCTCGCCGATGGGCTTGCGGGAGCCGGATACGTTGATCTCCGCGCTCATGCCCCGCTCCCGGCAGAGCCGGACGATCTCCTCGATTTCCGGGCGGTGAGTGTCGATCAGGGGATGCCCTGCCTGTTTGATGAGGTCGAGGTGGGCAAGGCAGTCGAAGAGCCCTGTTTCGATCCCGGCGCGGACCGCCGCCAGGTAGTCGTCGTAGATCCTCGCAAGCGGCCTGCGGTCAGCGGAGAGATCGAACACCCACTGATCCCCCGGCCACGCGCGGACGAAATGCACGGACATGAGCACGAGATCGAAGGGATGCGATGCGAGGAATCGCTCCAGGAATTCCTCGGTGCCTTCCACGTAGTCCGCCTCGATCCCGCTCAGGATCGTGAGGCCGGGCACACGGCGTCGAGCCTGCTCCAGCTCCTCCAGGTAGCGGGGAAACTCCTCGAGATCCATGCGCAGCCGGCCGCCGTAGAAGCCGGGGCGGTAGACCGGGAAGGGCATATGGGGAGTGAAACAGATCTCGTCCAGGCCCCGCTTCAGCGCGGCGCGCGCATACGCCTCGAGGCTGCCGGTGGCGTGACGGCAGAAGTGGCAGTGGATGTGATAGTCGTGCATTGCGGGAGGAGTCTATGATTCTCCTGCCGCGATGGCAACCGGTTCATCGTCGCGCCCTTCCTCGGCCTCCGCCTCCGCCTTGGCCGCCCGGCTGCGCTCGAAGAGATAGAACGCCGAGGGCACCACGAAGAAAGTGAGGACGGCAGAGAAGAGGATGCCTCCGAGCATCACCACTCCCATGCGCTGGCCGAACTCCGCCCCCTGTCCCCGCCCGAAGATCAGCGGGAAGCTGATGACAAGCACTGTGAGGGTCGTCATCACGATGGGCCGGAACCTCAGCCGCGCCGCTTCTATCAGCGCGTCCTTGAACGGCATCTTGCCGATGCGCTCCACCACGAAGTCCAGGTAAAGGATCGCGTTCTTGGCCGAGAGCCCGATGAGCATGAGCATGCCCATGAGGCCGAAGATGTCCAGCCCGCCGCCGATGATGAACACGAGCCACAACGCGCCGACAAGCGCGAGGGGCACGGGCAGGAGGAGATAGACCGGGTAGCGCCACGAGTTGAACTGCGCCGCCATGACGAGGTACGCGAGGAAAAGGGCGAGCAGGAAGATGATCGGGCCCGACGCGGCGAGCTGGCTCGCCAGGGCCGCCTGGCCGAAACGGCTCCCCGGGACGAGATTGACGCTGCCGCCAATGAGCCCGGCGCCTGCAAGATCGGAGATGAGCATTGTCTGCATGGTGAGCGCCGTGGGTGCATTGGGCTTGAGGTTGACAGTGAGCGCCCCCGTGTACTGTCGGTTGTCCCTGCTCAGGCTCACCGGTGCCTGGTTCAGGACGAAGGATCCGAGCTGCCCGATGCGGATGGTCGTCTGCAGGGTCGGGGAGTAGATGGGCATGTTGAGAAGCGAATCGCCGCCGGAAATCGTCGTAGGATTCGCCTGCACCTGGATGGGGTAGCTGATGCCGCCGGTAATGACGTTGGACGCCTGCGACCCCGACGTGAAGGTCTGCAGGGCGGCCGCGATCTGGCTCGGGGTAATGCCGGTGCCCTTCAGCTTGGACTGATCCGGGATGAAGTCGTTCTCCAGCGTCACCTGGGAGAGGCTGGAGTTCACGTCCGCCACGTACGGGTTTGCCTGGATCTGCCGGATGATGGCGTTGTTTCGGGCCATGAGCGTGTTGAAGTCGGCCGCCACGATGTCCAGGTCGAGCGACGGCCCGAATCCTCCCCCGAACCCGCTGCCCGCGGCGACGGAGAGACGGACCGAGGGCTGATCCCTGAAGAGCCTCAGCAGATCCTGCCGGAACTGCACAGCCAGGGCTGCCACGCCCTGCCGCTTGCCGATGGGAACGAGCTGCACGACTACCTGACCGTTGTCGCCCACGACGGTCTGCACCGTGACCACTTCGGGGCGCTGCAGGAGATACGCCTCGATCCGGCTGGTCCCCTGGTTGACGACCAGCGGCGGGGTACCGGCAGGGAACCGGAGGTTCGCGGTCATGACACCCGAGTCGGTGGTGGGCACGAAGTTGAATGGCAGGCGCGGGATGACCGCGATCGCGGAGACCGCGAGAAACACGGCCGAGCCGACGAGGACCCACACCCCGTATTTCAATAGGCGGTCGAGCGATCGTGTGTATCCGTCACGGATCCACTCCAGCCCTTTTTCAGTCCATCCATGGAGCATCGTGGTGAGTGACTGCAGCAGGGAGAGGACGATGCGGACAAGATAGGAGGCGATCCCGAGGGCAAGAGGATAGGCAACGATGGCCGCCGCGTAGTACCAGTGGTGCGTGAGCACGACGATCCCTACCGCCACGACGATGCCGCACACGACGCCGAGGCCTGTCCTCCAGATCTTCCATCCCCACCGGATCGCCTTGGGAAGCTCGATCCAGCTCCGGAGGAAATCGCGCCAGTCCAGCGTGTGGGACTCGGGCGTGTAGGCAAGACGGACAGTGAGAAACAGGACGGCTTCCAGCAGAGAGAGCGCGACGGCTGCCGCAAGGCCGAGGGAGAACTGCATCAAGTAGCGGCCGATGAATCCTCCGATGAAGCTCACGGGCAGGAGCACCGAGAGCAGGGAGAGCGATGCGGCCACGACCGCGCTGAACACCTCGCTCGCCCCTTTGAGAACCGATTCCTTGAGATCGTAGCCCATCGCCCGGTAGCGCTCGACGTTCTCCGACACGACGATCGAATCGTCCACCACGATGCCGATGGCAATGATCAGCGCCAGGAGAGAGACGAGGTTGAAGGAGAAGCCCGAGAGCTTGTACAGCAGGGGCGATGCCGAGAGCGCAATGGGAATTGCGAGGATGACCGACAAGGCGGTGTTGAGCTTGCCGAGGAAGAGCAGGACGATCAGGGCCACGACGAGGGCGGTGATGAACAGCTCGTTGTAGGTCGAATCGATCGAGGCCTTGATGGGACCGGTGGTGTCGTTGCTGTAGGTCACCGAGTAGCCGGCGGGAAGAATCGTCGTGCGCATTTTGTCCCGCACGGCCTGGACCACGGCCACCGCGTTCGAATCGATGGTCCTTTGCACCGAGACCAGGACGACGGGCTTCCCGTTCACGCGGGCATAGTTCGTGTCCACGGGCATGTCCCGCACGCTGCCGATGTCATCCACCGCGATGCCGCGGGCGGGATCCACCAGAGTGTGCGCGATCTGCGAAAGGTTCGCCGGTACGTTCTGGGTAGAGAAGGTGAGCGAATTGTTCTTGCTGATCACGGTGCCGATCGGCGTGCTCACGGCCGAGCTGGTGATGGCGGAGACGACCGCCTGAGGATTGAGGTTGAAGTACTGCATCTTCGCCGGATCCAGGAGGACAACGAACTCACGCGACGGAGCCCCGTCCAGCGACACGTTGGCCACCCCCGGCACGAGCTGGAGCGTGGGGGTGAGCGTATTCTGCATGTAGGCGGCCACGTCCGCCATGCTCGCCGCCCCGCCGCTGATGCCGAACTGGACGATGGGCTGCGAGTTCGGGTCAAAGGTACGGATCGTGGGCGGATTGATCCCCGGGGGAAGCAGACGGACCGCCGCGGCGACCAGGGTGGAGACCTGGTTCGCATCGCTGGTCTTGTCCGTGTTGGGGTCAAAGCTGATGATCACCCTGCTCACGCCGATGGAGCTGTTGGAGCTGATGTCGGTAATCCCGTTCAAGGAGGAGACGACGTTCTCCACTACCTGGGTGACCTGCTGGTCGATGACGCCCGGCGTCGCCCCGGGGAACTGCGTGATGACGACCACCACCGGGATGTTCACGGCCGGCAGGAGATCCACTCCGAGCCCGAGCATCGAAATGATGCCGAATGTCACCAGGGCGACGAAAATGCCGACAGCCAGCACGTAGCGGCGGACGGAGAAGCTGACCGCGGGATTGATCTTGTTGAAGACCGTGGTCTCCAGCTGCCTGAGGCTCCTCATGAGGTCCCTCCTTGCGCGGGCGGCGCCTGCGTCCCGTTCCCGCCGGCCTGGCCGCCGGAACGGCTGCCCTGTCCGCTGGCGCCCTGTCCGCCGGCGCGCGGACTGCCACCCTGCTGACCGGAAGCCTTCTGCCCGCCGCTGCCCTGCGCTCCCTGCGCCGGCGCCCCGCCGGGAGCCTGGCCCGGCACGGCCACCGCCTGCACCGCCGAGCCTGCGAGCAGGCCGGGCGGCGCGCTCACGATGATCTGCATCCCCGCCTCCAGGCCTTTCACCACGGCCGTCGTGCCTGACTCCGCAATGATGGTGATGGGCTGCTCGACGGCCTTCCCATTCGCAATCGAGTAGACGAGGTTCTGGTCGGCCCTCGTCACGAGTGCGGCAATCGGAATCATGAGGCCCGTGGCGACATTGAGCCTGTAGCTGATGGTGCCCACCGCTCCGTACGATACGGGCACCTGCCTGGGAAGCTCGGCCACCATGGGCACGACCCCGTTGATCGGCGCAGAGGGGCTCTGGATGATGCGCGCGGGGTAGATGTGGCCGGCATAGGTGAACTGGACCGTGTCCCCGATCTTGAAATTGGGCGCGTCGCTGGGCGGCACCGTGAAGTTGATCTGCTTCTCCGCGCTCACCAGCACGTAGACCGAGGTGTTCAAGCTCACTGCCATTCCCAGTGACACGTTCACTGCAGCGATCTGACCCGCGAAGGGCGCCGTGATGGATGTGTTCTTCAGTGTCAATTGCGCGACCTCCAGCTGCGTCTGGGCCTGATCGACGGCGAGCTGAAGCTGGGCAAGCGTCTGGGTGCCGGCCTGCTGGTTCTGGTCCAGTGCGAGCTGGGCGGCGAGCACGTTGGCCTGCGCCTGCTGGAGCTGGCTCTGGGCGTTGTCCAGCTGGGACGAGGAGATGCCGCCAAGATCGAAGAGCTTCTTCTGGGACTCATAGTTCTTCTGTGCGGCGGAGAGGGCGGTCTTCGACGAATCGAGCTGGTTGGCGAGCTTCGGATTGGATTCCGTGGCGGTCTGCTGGGCGATGGAGAGGTTGATCTTCGCGTTCTCCAGCGAGGCCTGCGCGTTCTTCACGGCGAGCTTCGGCGCCGAATCGTCCAGCTGGATCACCAGGGCTCCCTGCTTGACCCAATCCCCTGCGGTGCGCGCAACCTTCGCCACGACTCCCGCCACCTGCGCCGCCACGGGGCTCTGGGTGACCGCGACGACCGTCCCCGATGTGTCGTTGTCGGTGACCAGGGTTCCTGCCTGGACGGCGACCGCCTGCACGGGGATGGTAGCGAACCTGCGTCCGCCGCCCTGCCCCTGAGCGCCCTGGGGAGCGCCGCCCTTCGCGGAGGCCGCCGGTGCCGCGCCCGGCGCGGCCGATGCCTGTCCCGCCGGGTCTGCGGGTTTTGCGCCGCATCCGGCCAGCGCGAGGGCGCCGGCAAGCGTCGTGATGATGAAGAGAGGGCTCAACCTTCGCATCGTGCTGTCTCCTAGTATCCCATGACGTTCTGAAGCTGCAGCACCGCCAGCTCAGCCGCGCTTTCCGCGCTTGCCAGGGAGTTCTGCGCGTTGGCAAGATTCACCGAGGCGGTGAGCAGGTCCTGGTTGGAGGCGGCGCCGGCGTCGCGCTGGGCGCTCACCAACTGGTACTGAAGGTCCGTGGCTTCCACGGACAGGCGGGCGACATCGACCTTTTCGCCGGCAAGCTGCACGCCTTCCCACGCGTTCTGGATCGCGGTGGTGATGCTTTTGCGCAGTTGCGCCTCCTGGAGCGTGTAGACCCCGTTCTGGCTGAGAATGGACTTCACCTGGTTCTCCACGGAGCCCGCGTCCAGCACGGGCATGGAGAGCTTTACCCCGAGATTGACCGCTTCCGCCTGGCTCACAGAGCTTCCCAGGTCCACGAGGACATTCACGCCTCCCGTCAGGCTGACCGTGGGCTGTCCCTGCCCCCGCGCGAGAGCCAGATCGACGCTGGAGCTCTTGAGGGAAAGCCCGAGCTGCTTCAGCTCGACGCGGCGGCTGAGCCCCGCGGTCACCGCCTCGGCGAGGCTCGACACCGGGACGTTCGGCGGCTCCGCGTCAGCGACGGTGAACTCCGTATCCGGGTTCTTCCCCATCAGCGTGGCAAGCGCGATCCGCGCGAATCGGAAGTCGTGCGCGGCGCTGTCCACGTCCACCTGCGCGCTGCGTGCGTTGAGCTGTGCGGTCTTCAGGTCCGCAAGGCTTGCCGCCTTCATGTCGTAGACGGCTTTGATCTGCTTCAGAACCGTGTTCTGCTTGTCGAGGATCTTGTTCTTCAACGCGAGGTTGCCCTGCGCAGACAGCAGCGCGTAGTATGCCTGCTTCACCGTATAGACGATGCCCAATCGGCTTGCTTCCGTGCCGATCTCCTTGCCCTGGAGCGTGAGGAGGCTCTTGTCCACGGCGGCCCGCGTCGGCCCGCCCCAGTATCCGTTCCAGAGCGTCTGGCTGGCATTCACGCTCACGAGCGTGAATGGGTCCGGGCTGCCCGGCGGATTGGCGGGGATGAAGCTGGGTGTCACCGAAACGCTTGTGAGCGGCCCTGCGAGGGTCAGCCCCGCCTGCGCACCGGTGGAGGCGGCGGTGGAAGCAAGGATCTTGTTCGCCTGGAGCGCCGTGTTGCCCAGGAGCCAGCTCTGCTGGGCTCCGGCGACGCCGGAAAGGGTGAGCGAGTTCTTCGAGACGTTCAGCGCGTGCTGTGCGCGCGCCACGTCGAGGTTGCCCTGCAGGATCTTGTTGTCATCGCCGCCCGCCAGCGCCGCATCGATGCTCTGCTGGAGCGTGAAGACGGGAGCCGTCCCCGTGGCGGGCACCGAAGGTGGTGTCTGGGCCGCAGCTGCAAACAGCGGGATGAGACTCACGATGACGGCACAAACGGTTCGTTTCATTATTTGTATAATAGCCATCCGGCAAATCCTGTCACCATAGAAGGCGGATGAACGTTCAATAATATTACGTTATCAGCCGCCCGAATCCCACCGTACTCGGTGGCCGACTTGACGCCGCCGGATGCGGGGCCTACCATTGAATCAGGAGGTGCGTCATGCCCGAAAAGACACACCACGCGGCGGACGTCAGTCCGCAGATGAAGGAGGCGCGTGAGCACGCAAAGGCTGCGCGCGCGTCCATGCGGAAGAGCTTCGAAGATCTCATTCCCCACGGGTTCATCGAGCACCGCCGGGCTGCGCGGAAGGAGATGCTCCTCGCCATGAGAAGCCTGCTGGACGCGGCCATCGAGCGCATGGAGAAAAAGCCCGAGTGACATCGCAGCCACCGCAGCCACGGTATTCCGTGGCGGAGGTGGCATTTCGGCAGCCACCGCAGCCACGGTATTCCGTGGCGGAGGTGGCATTTCGGCGGCCACCGCAGCCACGGTATTCCGTGGCGGAGGTGGCATTTGCGCGGCCATTGTAGGTGGCATTTCGGCGGCGCCCCGCCCCGGGGCGCCGCGCACGATCTACCGTCCGAAGAGAATCCAGCCGAGGAGGAGGATCTCCGCCCCGGCCACCGCGGCGGCGATCTCCATGTGCCCGCCGAGGTAGAAGTCGGTGCCCGCAACCAGGCCGGCGGCGAAGATGATCGAGCCGGCAAGCTTCCGCACGCTGTGCTCCAGCCGGGAGAAGTGCTGCTTCAGCTCCGGCATCCGCACGTCGATCCGGCCTTGTTCGATCCTCGTGAAGAGGTCGTCGGTTCGCTTCGGCAGGCCGATGAGCAGCCGGGCCACGTCTCCCAGCTCCTTCATGATGAGGCGCCAGCCCGTGCCGCCGTCCTTCTCCACGAGCTTCTGCACGTGGGGGGCAAGCCCCTGCCACACGCTGAAATCGGGATTCAGGCCCGTCGCCATGCCGGAGAGGATGCTCACGCACCTTCCCAGGAGGATCAGGTTTTCCGGCACCTGGAAAGGCATCTCGTACAGTAGCTCGCCGAACTCATCCGCGAACGCGCTGAACTCCGCGCTGCTCATACGCATCATTTCGCGGGTGGATTTTCCCCACAGGGTGTCAAAGACTCTCTTGCACGCGCGCTCGAGGAGGTCCAGGTCCGCACCGGGCAGGAGCACCTGGAGCCTCTGGAAAGCGCGCACGAGGCGCGAGGCGTCCCTGGTGCCCACGGCGAGAAGCACTTCGCGCAGTCCGCTGAAGGCCTCCGCGGAAAGCGTGCCGGACATGCCGAAGTCCACGAAAACAAGCTTCCATCCGCCGGGGCGGGTTCGAGTGGGAGCGGGCAGCACGAAAAGATTCCCGGGGTGCGGGTCCGCGTGGAAGAAGCCGTCCTCGAACACCTGCTTGAGATAGACGTCGAGGAGCTTCTCGGCCACCTCCGCGCGATCGATCCCCGCAGCTTCGATGGCCGCGTACTCGGTGATCTTGATTGCCCCCACGTCCTCCAGCGTGAGAACGCGCTTGGTGGTGTGGCTCCAGACCACGCGGGGAACGACGACCTCCGGCCGGTCCGTGAAATTCCGGGCGAAACGCTCCGCATTTTTTCCTTCCTGCAGGTAGTCAAGCTCCTCGGAGAGAGACCTGCTGAACTCGTCGATGAGCGCGGGCACGTTCGCGTGCCGCCGCACGGACCTGAATCGCTGGAGCCAGGAGCCGGCCGCCCTGATGGCGGCGAGGTCCGCCTCCACGATCTGCTGGATCCTGGGACGCTGAACCTTCACCACGACGGGCGGGCATGGCTCGCCCTCGGCCGTTGCCGCGCACAGCCGGGCCTGATGCACCTGCCCGATGGAGGCGGACGCAATGGGGACGTGATCGAACTCGAAGAACTTGTCGGACAGGGGCCCGCCGAACTCCGCCTCCACCTCCCCGCGGATGGCCTCGAAGCTCTCGGCGCCCACCTCGTCCTGGAGTCCCGCCAGCTCGGAGGTGATCTCACGAGGCATGACGTCAAGGCGGGATGACATGAACTGCCCGACCTTGATGAGAACCCCGCCCATCCGGATGGCGAGTGTCCGGTAACGTACGGCGATCCTGCTCAGGCGCGCCCTGCGGCTCCGCCGCGAGATCGCGCCCAGCCCCACTTTGGGAAGAAGGACATCCCACCACAGCTCGCGGACCATGACGCCGGTGAAGAAGCGCATGATCCTGCGGTACCGGGATTTCCGCATGATGTGTACTATAGCCTATCCAGGAGGAGCGGAAAGCGTCTCCCCCTCGAGGCTTTCACTGAGGAAGAAATTGGTCGCCGCCAACCGAAATGACTCCTGGACGGGATACTGGCCACCTGCCTGGCTGCCCCGGAGCACGGTTCGGCACATCTTCTGCCGCATCCCCGGCTGGTGTATACTTGACTCCATAGTATAAGCGCGGGAGCGCCTGGGGTCGTGACAAAGGTCCGGGAATGGGCTGAGCTGATCAGGAAGTCCACCGAAAGAGCCTTCTATGGCAAGGCCGACGTGGTGGAAAAACTGCTCATCGCCCTGCTTTGTCGAGGACACGTGCTCATCGAGGACGTTCCCGGAGTCGGCAAGACGATCGCGGCCAGGGCCATCGGACAGAGCCTCGGCGGGACATTCAAGCGCATCCAATGCACCCCTGACCTGCTCCCCGCGGATGTTCTCGGAGTGTCGGTCTACAGCCCCAAGACGGGCGAGTTCGCCTTCCGCGAAGGCCCGATTTGCAGCAACGTTCTCCTCGTGGACGAGATCAATCGCGCGACGCCCCGCACCCAGTCGGCGCTGCTGGAGGCCATGGCAGAGAACCAGATCAGCATCGACGGAAAGCGTGTCCCCCTGCCGGATCCCTTCTTCCTCATGGCCACCGAGAATCCAGTGGAGTTTGAAGGCACGTTTCCGCTGCCCGAGGCACAAAAAGATCGCTTCCTCCTTGCCCTGAAGATCGGATATCCCGATCGTCGTTCGGAGGAGGAGATCCTTGAGAGCCAGCGTCGGACCACGCATCCCGTCTCCGACGTCGAGGCGGTCACCGACCTTCCGACCGTCCAGGAGATGCAGGCGGCTGTGGTCCAGGTGCACGTGAGCCCCGCGGTCCGCGGTTACATCCTCGACCTGTCCGAGGCGACCCGCCGCGAGCCGCGTCTGAAGCTCGGCATTTCCCCGCGCGGATCCCTCGCCCTTTATAAGGGAGCGCAGGCCCTCGCTGCCATTCGCGGCCGCGACTACGTTGTTCCCGAGGACATCAAGGAGATGCTGATCCCCGCGTGCATCAAGCGGATCCTCCTGAGGAGCGAGTCTGTCGTGAAGGGCATCGCGGAAGAGGACATCCTTCGCGACGTCGGCGATTCGGTCGTGGTCCCCGTCGTCAAAGCAGGCCCGTGAGAACAATCCGCTGGGCCTTTGCGCTCTTCCTCGTCGCGGTGCTGCTCTTCATACCCCACCGCACTCTGCAGTTCCTTTGCCTTCTCTACCTTGCCGTGCTTGGCGCCTCCTTCCTCTATTCCCGATTTCTCTCCGCCCGGGTCGTTGTCAGGCGCCGCGATCCGCTCCTTCGCGCGCATCGTTTCGAGCCGATGGAGATCGTGCTCATCGTGGAGAACAGGAGTCCGCTCCCCGTGTATGGGGTCAGCGTGATCGACACTCTCGGACCGCTGTTCTCACGCGAGCCGGGCAAGTTCGTGCTCCGCCTGCATCCATGGGAGAGAAAAAGGATCTCCTACACCGTCGAGAGCCAGCACAGGGGCGAGTATCACGTCGGCCCCGCCGTGGTCCTCGGCTCGGATCCCCTCGGCCTTTTCCCGTGGAAGATGAGACACGATGAGCGGGAGAGGCTCATCATCTATCCCGAGGTGCTTCCTCTGGCGCTCCCCATGGACAGCGGCCTTCCCGCGGGAAACGTCCGCGCCGGCAACCGCATATACGAGGACGTCACCCGCTACCGCTCGCTCCGCGAGTATATGCCGGGGGACGATGCGCGCACGATCAACTGGAAGGTCTCGGCGAGGATGGGGAGCCTCTTTTCAACGGAGTACGTGCCGCTGCTCTTCGCGCCCGTGCTGATCCTCCTGAACATGAACAGGGAGGACTACCCGTTTCGCTTCCGTTACCACTGGGTGGAGCGGGCCGCCGTACTTGCTGCCTCCCTCGTGATGCGCTTCCTGTCACTCAGGCAGGAAATTGGATTGATTGCCTCGGCCTCGATGGGCGCCAGGGCCGAATTGCCCATCGCCCGGATCAGTGGAGCGCCCGGCCATGCCGCGGCAATACTGGAAATGCTCGCTCGCATTGATGTGTCTCGAGAGCCCACGGATTTCACCCGGCTGATGTACGCGGCGGGCGTGGACATACCCATACGGAGTCACATCGAGGTGATCACCCCGCGGCTTTCCGACGAGCAGCGCGCGTTCCTGCGCGAGGTGAAGCTGAGGGGCTGCACCGTCGAGCTCTTCCTTCTCGGGGGCGACTCCCTCGGCCAGCGGGAGCTCCTGTCGAAGGAGTTTCCCGTTTTCGTCGTCTCGGACTATGGCAATGAGCTCATCCATAAGTGACGGCTACCTGCGGCTTCACCGTTCCACGGTTCATCCGCTCATCGCGCTCTCGCTCCCCACTGTCTTCCTGCTCTGCATGGACGCCGCCGCGCGGGCGTTCATCCCCTCCCTGACATTTCCGCCGCCCCTGTTCTTTCTGGCTCTGGTCGCTATCGGCATCGAAGAGGTGACGATGGCCAACGTTCTCTTCGTCGAGAGGGCGGGCCCCGTGGCCCGGCTCCGGGAGCTCCTGGCCGTTCTCACTGCGGTCTGGCTCTCCCTCGTCGCCCTGCGCGGGGCCACGGCGCACGATCTTCGTCTCTTCCACGTCGATTTCATCTACCCGCTCGCTCTCGCGGCGATTCAGTGGACGTGCGTGTGGGCGATCCATCGCTCCCTGCGCGAAAGGGAGATCCTTCTCAGCGCCATCGCCGGAGCGCAGGGTGAGATGCTTCTGCACGCCCTCCGCGATTCCTCCCTGCAGGCGGCGGTCTCGTCCCGATCGCTGCGCGCGGTGAAGCTCATCGCAACCTCCTTCCAGGCTGCCGTGTTTGTCGTACTCCTCACCGCGGCGGTCTTGAGGGTCAGGATTGCCGCACTGGGGCTCCTCCTCTGCGCCGCGCATGCCGTGATTGGCCTCATCGTCATCGGAGCTCTGCACATGTTCATGGAGGATCAGATCCTGCTGGGAGAGGGATTGGTCGTGCCGGGTCGCATCGAGGCGGCGCGGGCGTCATCCGCGCTCGGACTGCTGCTCGCGTGCATTCCCGTGGTTCTCCTGGCAGCGCGCGGCAACGCGCCCCTTCCACTCTCGGCGCTGCTCGCTTTCTTCGAGGGGCTCCTTCGCCTGTTCCCTGCCGTGCCCACTGACCGGCTCGTTGCAGCCATGCGCAGCGTGATCCTGCGGCAGCAGCAGTACTACGAGATGATGCGCGCGATGCCGCCTTTGCCGATCAATCCTCTCTTCCTGCTCTTCATCGAGCTGCTGCGCCGGCTGATTCCCGTGGCCATTCTGCTGGCTCTGTACTTCTTCCTGGTCTCGCCGCTGCTGTCGGAAGAGTTCCTGGAACGCATGCGCAAGCGACGCCTTATCGATTTCATCCGTGCAAAACTACGGGCTTTTCTGCGCTTCTGCCGCAGGACGGCCCTGAGGATTCGGGCAGCGCTCCGTTCGGCATATCGCAGGGCTGCGCGCGCTCGCGCCCAGGAGCCGCCGAGAGACATGCGCGCTCCAACTGCCGGCGCGTTCATCCGCAGACTGCCGCTGAGGAAAAGGCTGCAAATGAGCAGGGTCCTGAAAGCGTTCGTCCAGCTTCTCCAATGGAGCGAAAGCCACGGGCTGCGCCATCGGCCGTCAGATGCGCCGCAGGAATACGCCGTGCGTTTCGCATCCATGTTCCCGGACCAGAGCCGCCGGATCGCCCTCGTCGTCGAGGTGTTGGAGGAGGTGCTGTTCTCGACGCATCTGCTGCCGGGGGTGAGGATCGAGGGCTACTACTCCTCAATCCGCCAGATCAGGAGGAGCGGGGGCGGTCAGGGCGGCGGCCGGGGCCGCGAACCCACAAGTGGTTGATTCGCGGATTGCTCCCCGCTTCGTGAAGCCAAGGAGGGGCCGTCCGCCCCGGTGCAGCCCGGGAGTTCCCTCTCGAAGCAGGTCGCGCATCCGGCTTCAGCGCGGTATGGAATGACTGCTTCCCTGGAAACCTCGGAAGGATCATGCTCACGCCATGACAGCGGATGAGCTTGAAAGGCAAGTGCGCGCGCAGGGCTACGCCTGCCGCATGGTGTCCACAAGGCGACTGGCGGAACTCCAGGAGGACATCGGCACGCATGTCAGGAGCGGGGCTTTGGACCCGGAGGTCGTCAAGGAACATCTCGGGTTCTTCGAGTATCGGCCGCCGGAAACCCTGCCCGGAGCTGTCTCGATCATCGTCGTGGCCATGCCCCTGCCGCAAGCCCGGCTCGTTTTCCACTGGAAAGGGAGCCGGGTGCCCGTGGACGTGCCGCCCGCCTACATCCATTTCGACGACGCCGGCAGAACAATGCAGGAAATCCTCACCACGATCCTGGCTCCTGCCGGGTACAGGGTGGCACCCGTCATGCTGCCGGAAAAGCTGCTTGCCGCCCGGTCCGGTCTGGCCGCCTACGGTCGGAACAACATCACCTACGTTCCCGGAATGGGAAGCTTCCTCCGACTGGCGACATTCTTCAGCGATCTGCCTCTCGAGAACGAACATTGGCATGAACCTGAAATGCTGTCACGGTGCGAAAGCTGCCATTCATGCGCACATGCCTGCCCCACGGCGGCCATCTGCGCGGATCGTTTTCTTCTGCACACGGAACGCTGCATCGTGTTTCACAACGAGCGGCCGGGCAGCATCCCGTTTCCTCCATGGATCGATCCCTCGTCGCATCGATGCCTGGTGGGATGCCTGGAATGCCAGCGGGCCTGCCCGGAGAATGCGCGCTTCCTGAATCGGGTTGAGGACGAGGGCGGGTTCACCGAGGAGGAAACTCTCTTGATTGTCGAGGGTGTCCCGCTAGATCAGGTTCCTCATCGTCTCGCGGCAAAACTGCAGGATGCTGACCTCGTGCGCCACTTCGGGATCCTCTCCAGAAATCTCCGGGCGGTCTTGTTAAATCCGACCGCTCTGGCTTCCTCGTCGGTTTGACTTTCCGCGGGGTCCAAACACCTGCCCTCAGCGGATGGAAGTCGGTTTTATCCCCTTTTTCTACTCCTCATGTGGCTTGCTGAGGTTTCATATCCGGCTGATATTTATCAGTGCGCCGGTTGGCTGGCGCGAAAAACCAAGTGAGCCCAAGGAGGTATCCGTGATGAAAAGATCTCTTGTAAAGGGCATCCTGCTGCTGGTGATCCTGTGCGCACCGCTCCTTGCATGGGCGGCGCCGACGCCCGTGACGCTGTGGGACTTCCTGAGCGGAGGAGACGGGGTGCGGTGGAGGGCGATCATCGACGCCTTCAATACGAGCCAGAGCAACATCGTGGTGAACGCGACCACCCTCACGTGGGGCGATCCATTCTACACGAAGGTGCACACGTCCGTCGTCGCGGGTGAAACCCCTGACGTCATGACCTACCACATCTCGCACTTCCCCGCGGGAATCAAGGCTGGCGACCTTCGGCCGATCACCGAGGCGGAGCTGAAGAGCGTCGGTCTGGCGTTCAAGGATTTCAACCCTGCCCTGGTGAACCTGTCCCTGGAGCTCAGCAAGACCTATGGCCAGGCGGGCACAATCTACGGAATCCCGCTGGACACCCACACCTCGATCATCTACTACAACAAGGACATACTGAAAAAAGCCGGCCTCCTCGGCGCTGACGGAAAGCCCCAGGGCTTCACCGGCATCGACAACTTCACGAAGTCCCTGCAGAAGATCAAGGGCAGCACCGGGCTCCTCCCCATGGCGATGTCCTCGTCGAATGACCCGGCGAGCGTGTGGCGCATGTTCTACACCCTGTTCTCGCAGCAGGGAGGCAAGCTCGCGGCCAACGGCCAGCTCACCCTGGACCAACTGGACACCTACGGCAAGACCGCCATGCAGGCCATCGGCGACTGGGCCAAGAACGGACTTATCCCTGCGAACGTCGACTACCCCGGATCCGTTGCCCTTTTCACCACGGGCAAGGCGGCATTCATGTTCAATGGCAACTGGGAAGTCCCGACAGTCGTGGACATGCAGAAGAAGGGCACCCTCCCCTTCAACTACGGGCTCATGGCGTTCCCCAAGCTGTACGGTACGGCAGCCACCTGGGCTGACTCGCACAACATCTCCATCCCGAACAACGACAAGAAACCCATCTCCGCTGCCATGCTGAAGGCGGTTCTTACGTGGGTCGCCTACGTGGAGAAGAACGCGACGGCGTGGGCGGGCGGCGGGCACCTGCCGGCCTACCTCCCCGTGCTGAACGGGCCCGATCTGGCCAAGCTCAGCCCCGTGAACCAGTACAGCGGCCAGGCCGCCAAACAGGTCACGCTGGAACCTGTCAGCCCGGTGTTCGGCGTTGGCGCTCCCGCCTACAACCTCGTCGCCAACTACCTGACCCCGGTCCTGCTGGGGCAGATCTCGGCGGGCGACGCGGTCTCCCAGTTCAAGGCGCAGCTCTTGAGCGCCGCAGAATAAGAAGTATACAATCGCGTGAAATCGAGGCCCCGCGGATATTCCCCGGGGCCTCTCTCCCAGGAGGATGCCATGGCGTCGATCAGCACCGAGGCGGGCGCGCTTACCGTCCAGGGAGTACGGCCTTCCAAAAAACGAACTCCCTGGCTGACCGTGATCCTCCTGGTGGCGCCTTTCCTGATCGTGTATGCGGCTTTTCTCCTCTATCCGACGGTCCGGGTCATCATGCTGAGCTTCACCAATGCCGACATCGCGGGAAAAGGGAGCTACATCGGCACGGCGAACTACGTGAAGCTCTGGAAGGACCCGCTGTTCTGGGCTTCGCTGTGGCACACCATCTACTTCATCCTGCTCACCGTGGTGCCCAACACGGCCCTCGGTTTGATCTTCGGGCTGATCGTGGTGCGGCAGAAGCGCATCCTGCGGGGCATCGTGCTCGTATTGCTGTTCATGCCCTACATCCTTCCCGTGAGCGTGGTGACGCAGATCTACCTTTGGGTGCTCAGCGCTGCATATGGCATCGTGAACTTCATCTTTAACGTGCGCATCAACTGGTTCCAGGATCCCTACTGGGCGATGCCCTCCGTGGCGTTTGTCACGATCTGGTGGACGGTGGGATTCAACATGCTCCTGTTCATCGCGGGACTGGAGGCGATCCCGCGGGAATACTACGAGGCCGCGTCCCTGGACGGGGCCGGCGGGGGCCTGCGGGTCTTCCGCTACATCACGTGGCCCCTCGTCTGGCCGGTCACCTCCCTGGTGCTCGTGCTGCAGCTCATTTCGCAGTGGCAGATCTTCAACCAGGTCTACCTTCTCACCAACGGGGGTCCGTTCAACAAGACCATCGTGGTGCTGATGTACATGTACCAGCAGGCGTTCACCCGCTACAAGGGCGGATACGCCGCCACGATTTCCCTTGCCCTGTTCGTGCTCATCCTGCTCACGTCCCTGGTGCAGATCCGGCTGCTCCGCTTCAGGGGGAACACATGACGACTCGGGGACAGTCATTGGCCAATACGGTCACCGGCTTCCTTTCGGTGGCCATCGGTCTGGTGTGGATCTTCCCCCTGTACTGGGCGGTGAACACCTCGTTCACGGTGGACGAGAAGACGGCGCAGATCCCTCCCTACTGGTTTCCCGCGCCGATCCTCCTGGACGCGTTCAAATACGTCATCAAGAACACCGCGATCATCCGCTGGTACCTGAACAGCGTCATCACCTCCGTGGCGATCGCAGGCTGCGTCCTGCTCCTCACCATGATGTGCGGGTACGCGCTCTCCCAGATCAGGTTCCGCGGCCGCCGGTTCGTTTTTCTCGCCATCCTCGCGGGGTTCATGATCCCCGGCGCCACGAACGTCGTCCCCCTCTTCATGTTCATGAACTCGCTGGGCATGGTGAACAGCTACTGGGGTGTCATCCTCCCGCAGCTCGCCTCGCCGATCGCGGTGGTCATCTACAAGCAGTTCTTCGACCAGATGCCGGGGGAGCTGAGCGACGCGGCCAAGATGGACGGTGCCACCGACCTGAGGATCCTCTTCCGGCTGTTCCTTCCCCTGAACTGGGGAATCACCTGGGCCCTGGCGATCATCCTTTTCATCTGGTCGTGGAACAACTTCTTCTGGCCGTTCATCGTCATCAGCAAGACCCCGATGATGACGATTCCCGTCGGGATCACGCAGGTACAGTCCTGGTACGGGATCGCCTATCCGCGGCAGATGGCTTCCGCCGTGCTTGCAGCGTTGCCGACGGCGGTGCTCTTCGTGATCTTCCAGCGCCGGGTGGCGCAGGGAGTGGCAATTACATCGGGAATCAAGTAGCAGCTCACAACAGGAAACGACATGGCAGGACAACTCAAGGCGCGCATGACCCTCGACCGTGATTTCACCATCGGCCGGACCGATCCCCGGATCTACGGCTCATTCATCGAGCACATCGGCAGGGCGGTCTACGGGGGGATCTTCGAACCGCGTCATTCCACCGCGGACGCCGACGGGTTCCGGCGGGATGTGCTGGACCTCGTGAAGGAGCTCGGAGTGCCATTCATCCGCTACCCCGGGGGCAACTTCGTCTCCGGGTACGACTGGCTGGACGGCGTGGGGCCGGTGGAGAAGCGGCCGCGCAAGAAGGACCTCGCGTGGCGGACGGTCGAGCCCAACACCGTCGGCGTAAACGAGTTCGTCCGCTGGGCCGGCAAGGCGGGAGCCGAGGTGAACATGTCGGTGAACCTCGGGACCCGGGGACCCGAAGAGGCGCGCGCCCTCGTCGAGTACTGCAACCACCCCCCCGGCACCTACTGGAGCGACCTGCGCGTGTCCCACGGCATCGCGCAGCCGCACGGAATCCGCACGTGGTGCCTGGGAAACGAGATGGACGGCCCCTGGCAGATCTGCCACAAGACCGCGGAGGAGTACGGGCGCACCGCGGCAGAGACGGCGAAGGTGATGAAGTGGACGGACCCCGGGATCGAGCTCGTCGCCTGCGGAAGCTCCTACCCCGGAATGCCGACCTATCCCCAGTGGGAAAGCACGGTCCTCGAGCACCTCTACGAGCACGTCGAGTACGTCTCCCTGCACTGCTACTACGGCAACCAGGAGAACGATGTCGCCAATTTCCTGGCGAAGTCGCAGAACATGGACGAGCAGATCAGGACGGTGATCGCGGCCTGCGACGTCGCCCGCGCGAAAAAGCGGTCGAAAAAGACGATCCACCTTTCCTTCGACGAGTGGAACGTCTGGTTCCATTCGCACGAGGCCGATAAGAAGGTCGCGCCGTGGACGGTCGCCCCGCCGATCCTGGAGGACCTCTACACCTTCGAGGACGCGCTCATGGTCGGCTGTCTCATGATCACCCTCCTGCGGCATGCAGACCGGGTGAAGATCGCCTGCCTGGCGCAGCTGGTGAATGCGATCGCGCCGATCATGACGACAACCGGCGGCCCCGCATGGCGGCAGACGACCTTCTACCCCTTCCTTCACGCATCCCGGTTCGGGCGGGGAATGGTCCTCAACCCCGCCATCGATTCGCCGCGCTACGACAGCAAGGACTTCACGGGTGTCCCCTTCCTGGAGGCGGCGGCCGTGCACGAGGAGGAGCGGGGAGAGCTCACGATTTTCGCCGTGAATCGAAGCCCGAAGGAACAGTTGGAGCTGGCCGGAGAGCTGCGGGGCTTCCCGCCGCTCTCCGTCGTGGAGCATCTCGTCCTGGAGAATCCGGATCTGAAGGCGGTGAACACTGCAGCGTCTGAGAAGGTGAAGCCTCGATCGGGCGGTGGAGCAAAGATCGACGGCGCCCGGCTGGAGGCCCGGCTTCCGGCCCTGTCCTGGAACGTGATCCGGCTCCGGCCCGCTCCTTCGTGAGCCGAGCGCGGGAGACGAAGCTCTATCCCTTGATTCCCGTCAGCGTGACGCCTTCCACGAAATAGCGCTGCCCGATGAGAAAGACGATGACCGGTGGGACGATGACAATGAGGGAGGCCGCCATGAGGTTGTTCCAGAAGGTCGCGTAGCTCCCGATGAAGAACCGAAGCCCGATTGCAAGCGTGTAGGTTTCCTTGGAGCTCAGGTAGATCAGCGGGCTGAAGAAATCGTTCCAGGCAAAGAGGAACTGAAAGAGCCCGACCGCGATGAGGGCGGGCTGGATGAACGGGATCATGATCTGCCAGTAGATGCGCCAGTAGGAGGCGCCGTCCATCCGAGCGGCGTCGTCGAAATCCTTCGGGATCGTCAGGAAGAATTGCCGCAGGAGAAAGACGTTGAAGGCGCCGCCGCCGAACCAGACCGGAACGATGAGAGGGAGGAAGGTGTTCACGAGGTGGAGATTGCTCCACAGGAGGAACTGCGGGATCAACACCACCGCCGGCGGCAGGATGATCGCGCCGAGGACCAGGGCGAACCAGAAATTGCGGAGCGGGAACCGGAATCTGCTGAGCCCGTAGGCCGACATGCTCGCGGTAAGGAGAGATCCCACGACGTTGGGCACGACCACGATCATCGTGTTCCTGAAATACAGGAGGAACGGGCTCGCCTGCATAGCGTCGGCAAAGTTCTGCCAGTGGACGCGGGCGGGCCACACAATCGGCGGGTACTTGAATATGTCGCCCAACGTCATTACGGAGCTGCGGACGAGCCAGAAGACCGGCAGGAAGCAGAACGCAGCGCCGACGACAAGCGCGAGGTAGACCAGCGCCTTGCCCGTGACGCGTCCCGCGGTCATCCATTGCCCCCTTCGTAGTAGACCCACTGACGGGAAGTGCGGAATATCAGCAGGCTCAGGAGGGACACGATGACGATGAGAACCCACGAGAGGGCGGCTGCCCCGCCGATATTATTGCGCTGAAAGCCTTCCCGGTACAGCAGGAGAACATAGAAGAGGCTCGCATTGTTCGGTCCGCCCCCTGTCATCACATAGGACTGCGTGAAGATCGTGAAGGAGGCGATCAGGCCGGTGACCACGTTGAAGAACGTGACGGGGGAGATCATCGGGAGCGTGATTGCGCGGAACCGGTGCCACCAGTTCCCGCCGTCGATCTCCACCGCTTCGAGGAGCTGGCGGGGCACGCCCTGGAGGGCTGCCAGGAAGATCACGATCGTGTTTCCGGCTCCTCCCCAGACGCTCATGATCACGATGGAAGGCACCACTGTGGTTTGGGAGGAGATCCAGAGCGACTTGTGGAGCCCTACCCCCTGGAGCAAGAGGTTGAAAAGCCCGAAATCGGCGTTGAAGAGCCACAGCCAGAGCGCGCTCGACGCGACGACCGGTACAATCGTGGGCATGTAGAAGATGCTCCGATAGATGCTTCTTCCCCTTATTCTCTGATTGAGGAGCATCGCCACGACCAGGGAGTAGATGGTCGTGCAGACAACGTTCAGCACGACAAAGTATGCCGTGACTTTGAGGGTGTTCCAGAAATAGAGGTCAGTGGTGAAGAGCTTGACGTAGTTGCGAATCCCCACCCAGTGTGGGGCAGTGAGAACGTTCCAGTCAGTGAGGCTGATGAGGACGACGCCGATCATCGGCGCGATCACCCAGATGAGAAGTCCCAGGATCACGGGTGAGGCAAAGAGATACCCCGCTATCGCTTCCAAGGCTTCTGCGTGGAGATGCCGCCTTCTCATTCCCCCGCCCTCCGGACCGCCGCTTCGGCGCGCCGCCGGCATACAGGCGCCCCGGGCCATTATGGCACGGGGCGCAGTCTTTGAGAACTCTGAATCGAAAGGGCGCCTACTTGCCCTGGAAGATCGGTGTGATCTTGGGCATGATCTCGTTCTTGATCACGTCCGCAGCGCTCTTCTGGCCAAGCCATACCTGGCCGAGCGCGGCCGATATGACGTCATCCATCTTCGCGAAAGTCGGGACAATATAGAGCGGGAGCTGGTGCGAATAATTGAGCGCGAAATCGACGACGGCCGTCTTGTACTCCTCCGGATGGCGCGGGTTGCCGATCCATTTCTGGAGCAGGGTCGGGTCAGTATACCACTGCTTTTCATTCGGCAGCCAGATGCCGTTCTGGAGCAGGGGCAGGGAGCTGTTGGGATCCATAAGGAACCCGAGGAGAGCGAGCGACTCGTTGAGGTGCTTGGTGCTCTTGTACACCACTTCGGGCGTCCCCACAGACGTCGTCGCCAGCTTCTTCATGTAGGGCAGCACGCCGATTCCGAAATCAAGTCCCTGTTGCTCCTTCGTGGTTCCAAGGGTCAGCAGGTCCCATGTGCCGTCCATGGCCATTGCCACCTGCCCGCTGAGAAGGGCTGTCCCAATGGCGCCCGGCATGTTCTGCGACCCCGGCACGGGGCTCACGTGGTGAACGTTGATCATGTCTGCCATTTTCTGGATGGCATCGATCGTCGCCGGGTCGTCCATGATGAGCTTCTTGCCATCCGGGGTGGTCAACCCGCCGCCGTTGCTCGCGGCAAAGGTGAGCCAGGGCATCCACCACTGCGTCACCCAGAACCCGAACGTACGGATGTTGTCCTTGTCGAAGTCGGCATCATTCGGGGTCTTGCCGTTTGCGTCCTTGGTCAGCTTCTTTGATACGTCAACGAAGTGATCCCAGGTCCATGCCTTGCTCGCTTCTGCAGGCGGGTAGGGAAGGCCCGCTGCGTCGAAGATCTTCTTGCTGTACCAGATCACCATGATTTCGTTTGCCACGCTGATGCCGACGATCTTGCCGTCAGGGGTGATGAACTTGATGACATCCAGCTTCGGAGGCCCCTTCTTGTAGAAGTCCGTCAGGTCCACGAACTTTCCGCTCATCCCCCATGTGAGCACGTTGGGCTCGTAGAACGTGCTGACGTCGGGCAGGGTGCCGGCGGCCGCGAGCGTCGTGATCTTCTGGTCGAACTCGGTGTTCGACCCGAATCGGAGACCTTCGACCGTGATGTTGGGGTTCTTGTCCATGAACGTCTTGAGCAGTGCGGTCGTCGTGATCTCCTCGTTCTGATCTCCCCAGTACGCATACTGAATCGTTGCCGGACCCCCGGAGGGCGCTGCCTTCTCACCGGCTCCGGTCGCGCCCGCGCTGAACGCAACAAGGAGCAGGAGTGCCCCCGAGAGTGCCGATACCATGAAGACTTGTCTTCGCATGATTCTCTCCTCCTCTGCCTGTGAAGATAGCTATAAGCTATCTTTCGCATCTGACGTCCCGCAAGGTGCGTTTGTCGAAGAAAACGTGTACAATTCCGACTTCCGTGTTCGTTTGGAGTCCTTTTGTATCTTCCGCCCCCGGTGCAGGTCGGTTTTGTCCCCATATTCTCTGGAACAGGCAACTTGAACCGTTCGCCGGTGAGCGAGATACTTGCCTGGTGAGAACGACATGAGCAGTGAAGTCACCGTGTCCATCGACGGAGGGCTTTGGCATGCCTACCAGGATCTCGTCCGTGACAAGGTCATTCCCTATCAATGGAAGGCGATGAACGATGAGATCCCGGGCGCGCCGAAAAGCCATTCCGTGGAGAATTTCCGCATCGCGGCCGGCATCCGTGACGGGAACTACGAGGGGATGGTTTTCCAGGACAGCGACCTGGCCAAATGGCTGGAAGCTGCCGGCTACCTGCTCGACGGAAACCCGTCGGGCAACCCCACGCTCCGCGCCTGGATCGACGAGGCAGTGGACCTCATCGCGCGCGCCCAGCAGCCGGATGGCTACGTGAACACGTATTTCACGGTCAAGGAGCCTGCGCGGAAGTGGAAAAACCTCCGAGAGGCGCACGAGATGTACTGCGCCGGCCATCTCATTGAGGCCGGCGTATCGCTCTACCGGGGCAGCGGCAACCAGAAAATCCTCGAGGTGGTGCGGAGGCTCGCGGACCATCTCGATTCCCAGTTTGGCACGGAGAAGCCCAAGCTGCGCGGCTACTGCGGCCACGAGGAGGTGGAGCTCGCGCTGGTAAAGCTCGCCCGTCTCACCGGAGAGCAGAGGTACCTTCGCCTTGCCTCGTACTTCGTGGACGAGAGGGGTCGGTCGCCGAACTACTTCGAGCTCGAGGCATCCACCCCCGGGTACACGCCGATCTTCGGCATAAAGTCCCTCGACTACTATCAGGCCCACATGCCCGTCCGGCGGCAGAAGGACGCCGTAGGTCACGCCGTGCGCGCCATGTACCTGTACGCGGCCATGGCGGACATCGCGATGGAGACCGGCGACGCGGCGCTCACGGACACGTGCGACCGTCTCTGGGAGAGCGTGACGCGCAGGAAGATGTACGTCACGGGAGGCATCGGGTCGTCGGCGCACCTGGAATCGTTCGGCGCCGATTACGATCTCCCGAACGATATCGCGTATGCGGAAACGTGCGCCGCAATCGGGCTGTTCCTCTTCTCGTCCCGCATGGTGCGGCTCCACGACGAGGCGAAGTACGCTGACGTCATGGAACGCTCCCTGTACAACGGCATCATCAGCGGCCTTGCCCTTGACGGGGAGAGCTACTTCTACGTGAACCCGCTGGAGGTCGTGCCCGCCGTCTGCGACGCGAACGGCAGCTACCGGCACGTGAAGTACCGCCGGCAGCCCTGGTACGGCTGCGCCTGCTGTCCGCCGAACATCGCCCGCACCCTTGCCTCCCTGGGAGAGCACACCTATCATCTCCACGGAGATACCCTCTTCGCCGACCTCTACCACGAAGGCACCGTGTCCTTCCCTGTCGGCGGACGGACGGCGAGCCTTCGGCAGCGCACGCGATATCCCTGGGACGGCCTGGTGACCTTCCAGGCCGTGGGTGAGACGGCAGCGGATTTCACCCTCGCCCTGCGCATCCCCTCGTGGAGCCGCGGCCACTCAGTCACGCTGAACGGCGCGCCGCTCTCGGGCGCTGCGGGTCCGGACGGCTACGCGCACATCCGGAGAATGTGGACGAAGGGGGACACGCTGGAGCTCAACCTCCCCCTGAGGATCGAGCGGATCCACGCGGACCCCCGGGTCCGCGCGGATTACGGCAAGGTGGCGATCCAAAGGGGGCCTCTCGTGTACTGCCTGGAGGAAGCCGACAACGGCCCGCACCTCGCGATGATCCGGCTCCCGCCCGATGCCCCGCTGGAGCCGGTGCAGCGCGTGGACCTGCTCGGCGGCGTGGTTGCCATCCACGCAAAGGCAGTGAGCGGCGGAGATGCGGGGAACGGAGGAGGCGGAACCGCCCGGGGAGCGGTGCCGGCTTCCGGCGAGCTGTACACCCGCAACGGGCCGCCGAACGCGCCCACGGCGAAGCAGCTTCTGTTCATCCCCTACTATGCCTGGGCGAACAGGACCCCGGGGGAAATGGCGGTCTGGATTCGTGAATGAGCAGGGGTGCGCGCGCTTGACCGCCACGATTCAAAGGATGAAATTCCAATGATGGGGGAATACGTCCCTTCGGGTCGCCGCGACGAATGTCTCCGCCTCGGCTGCGCCCATGCATTCGAGGCCGTCCAGGCCGACCATCTCTCGGTCGAACAGGCCGGAGTCACCCGCGTGCGATTGTCCGGCGAGGCCTGCCTTCTCTTCAGCATTCACGGCGGACTGGTGGTGCAGACCTGCCAGGGCGATGTGATCGTGCATCCAAACGAGGCATTTCTCCATTCAGCGGGCCACGGAGAGATCACCCTCTGCCGCTCATCCGCGGCGGAGCTGTACATCCTGCGCTTCCGTCAGGCCGGCGCCCTGGAGGGGAACCCGGGCCGGCGCCTCGAGGTGCCCGACCACGTGACCGTGCGGAGGCCGGGAAGGCTCACCCACCTGTTGAGGCGGCTCATCGACGAGCTGCGCCGGTCCGCGCCTTCGCGGGCCGTTCTCCACCACCTCGTGGTGCTCGCGCTCTGCGAGCTGGCGCACTCGTCCCAGGTAGGCAACGGGGCGGCAATCCAGGAAGCGGGCCGGGAGAGCATCGCCTCCCGGGTGGACGCGTATATCGCGGCCCACTATCACACGCCGATCGGCACCCCCGACATCGCGCACGAGCTGCGCTACAATCCCGACTACCTCGAGCGCGCCTTCCGCATGGAGCGGCAGATGTCCATCCGCGAGGCGGTGCACGACCGGAGGATCAAGGAGGCGCGGGCTCAGCTGCTCCTGCAGCGCTCTCAGGGAGTGGCCGAGATCGCGGCCCTCTGCGGCTACGCCGACCCCGGCTATTTCCGCCGCGTCTTCAAACGCGCAACAAACATGACCCCGCGCGGCTACCGTCTCGTTCACTCGGCCCAGCTCGGAGGAGTCACCTCGAGCTTCGCGGCGGGCTTCGACGCATGACCATTGCCTTCGACGTGTCCGACACCATCGAGGCGCTGAACGCAGGCCTCTTCGTCTCCCCCGGGTTCGGCATGCACGCTGTGCGCGTCATCGACTCCTACGAGCTCATCTTCGTGACGCAGGGCCGGCTGGACATGTTCGAGGAGGACCGTCCCTTTCCCTTGGTGCGCGACCAGACGCTTCTTTTGTCTCCCGGCGTGCGCCATGGCGGCCTTCTCCCCTACACGCCCGACGTGAACTTCTACTGGGTGCATTTCCGGGTCAAGGATTTCCCCCTGCAGCCCGCCTGGGTGAGCGTCCCGAAGGTCGCCACGATCCGCACCCCCGATGCGCTCACCGAGCTCTTCTGCCGCTTCATCTCCGACCAGGAGTCCGGCATCCTGGACCCGCTCGGTGCCGCGCACCTCGTTTCCCTCATGCTGTGCGCGATCAGCGAAGACGCGGTCGAGGAGGGTGGACAGCGCGCACGCGCGGGGGGCGGAGACGAGCAGGCCGCCCTCGCGGCAAGCGTCCAGGGGTACATCGACGCGCATTTCCCGAAACCCATCACCACCTCGACCATCGCCGCGGCGCTGCGCTACAACCCCGACTACCTCGAGCGCGTCTTCCGGACGCGCACAAAGATGTCCATCCTCGATGCGCTGCACCAGAAGCGCATCAACGTGGCCCGCGCCTCGCTGCACAACGAAGCCGGCAAGAATATCAACGAGATCGCCTTTGAATGCGGGTACTCGGACCCGGGATATTTCCGGCGGATGTTCAAGCGCCTCACTGGCCTGACTCCCAGGGAGTTTCGCACGCTCTACGCCCGTACGCACATCAACACGCACTGAAACGAGGCAGACGAGGCCGTTCGTCTTCCCGCCCATGGTGACGCCCGCCGTTCCACAGGGTGTTCAAGGAATGAACGCGTGCGGTGCGTCGTTGAGACGCCCCATGCGCCGGGAGGAATCGGATGAGGTCAATGAGAATTGCCGCGCTCGCGGCGGCGTTCGCCGTCCTGCCGCTGGCGGTGGGGTTCGCCCGGGGGGCGGGCGGTTTCACCTGGGGACAGCAGATCTTCGACCCACAGCTCGCCAACCTCGACATGCAGTCGAGCCTGGTGGGAGTCTACGGCTACGGGGTGTCCTGGCGCGGCCAGCGGACGGGCGGGTTCGCCCTCGCCGTCCATTCCGACGGGGCGACGCCCGTTGTCGAGGGAGGTTTCATTGGCGGCATTGCGGGACAGGAGTTCCGCCGTTCCCCCTTCATCGGCGCGGTGAATCTCTGGGCAGGCATGGGCGGCCTTACTGCGGGACGGGGAGTCCCTCCCGAAGGTTCTTTCGCAGTGTTCGGGGAAATCACCGCAGAGCTGGGCGCGGCGTTCATGCCCGGTGTGATGCTCACCGGCTACGCGGGGCTGCAGGCGATGTCCGCGGTCTCCTCGGGCGAGGCCTTTTTCACCCGGGTGATGTACACTCCCGTCATCGGGATGCGCCTGGCCTGGGGATCGTAGGAGTGTAGATCCGTTCCATGGCCCACAGGATCAGCCGCTTCGGCGCGATCCGGGCAAGCGCGACCGCGGTCTTGTACAAAATGCCGGGCACGGAAAAGAGCTTTCCCTTCTTGAAGGAGGACACTGCATACCGCGCAGTCTTCACGAGGTTCAGGTAGACGGGGCTGCCGGTCGCATACTTGCGGTCGAGCCCCGCCCTGATGATCATCTCCGTGGCCATGCTGCCAGCCGCAAACGTGCAGATCGAGACGCCCCTGCCCCGGTATTCACGGGAGAGTCCCTCCATGAAAGCCTGCACGGCGTGCTTGGATGCGGAATACACGTTCTGATACGGCGCGGGAACGAGGCCGGTCACGCTGGTGACTGCAAGGATCGCGCCGGAACCCCTGTCCAGGAAATACCGGAGGAACAACATGGTGCACTGCATCGTGGCCACCTGGTTGACGGCGATGATCCGCAGGCACTCCGCCATCGATGCCTCGAGGGTTCGGCCGTAGAAGGTGATGCCTGCGCAGTTCACCAGCGCGTCAACCTGCCCCAACGCGGTGGCCTCCCGGAACAGCGTCCGCGGCGCCTCCGCCTCCCCCAGATCAAGGGAGATGACGTGGGCATGCGATCCCGACCGGGATTCGATCTCGGTCTTCAGCGCTTCCAGGCGGTCGCGCCGGCGGGCGGCAATGACGACGTCGGCCCTCTCGCGGAGCGCAAATGAGAGCGCGATCTCACGCCCCAGCCCGCTGGAGGCTCCTGTCACTACCACCAGCCTGCCGGTAAAGTCCAATTGTGGCATTGCCCGGCATTATAGCCTACGCCTTCTGCCTGGCAAGTCAGTACCCGTCATTGGACGCGGCGGGTGCCCTCTCCTGCTCCCAGCGACCGCCGGAGGATGGCGATCTGCCCGCCATGGTAGGCCGCATGCTCGACGACCCCCCGAAGCGTGTCCTCGAAGGTGACCTTCCTTCCCGGCACCACGGCGGCGAGCCTGTCCGGAGACAGCAGCCTCGCCGCTTCCGCGAGCTCGCGGTGGCTCGCGGCCAGACCCTCCACGAGCCTGCGCCATTCGGGTTCGCCGAGTCCCGCAGGAATCGCGGGCCAGTCCACCCCCTCACCCGGTTCGGGAAGAGCGCCGCCTGCCCCGCCTGTGGCCAGACGGGCCCGCGAGTCGTCGCACCAGAACGCGATGTGCCGCACCAGCTCCCCGATGGTGTGGGACCCTGCCGCGGCCCGGGCCGCCGCCTCGGCGGCGGTCACGTCACTCAGCAGCTCGGCCAGGGCCGGCCCGTGCCAGACGGGCCCGGTGACTGCCTTCACGATGCGAACGGCGATGTCGTCCTGCAGCGAGGCGGAAGCCGCCGGGGCCTTCTCCAGCGACGGAGCCTGGTTGTACGCGGCGGACTTTCCCGGGGGGATGGTGAGGAAGCGCCACTGGCCGCCGCGGAGGGTCCGGCCGAGCATGACCATCTGTCCGACGTGGTACCCGGCATGTGTCAGGGACCGGACAAGGGCCTCCCTGACGGCGAGCGGCTGGCCGCGGATGGTCACCGTGCGGCCGAGGTCGGCATCCAAGAGAGGGCCCAGCGCGTCGAAGAGCGCCTTCCAGCCCGCATCCCATTCGGCGAGCAGCTCCTTCCGCGCGGCCGGCCGCGCGGCGAACTCGCCTTCCCGGTCCCGCCATGGCTTCTCGCCGTCGCTGGTGAGAAAATCGGTGAAGCGGGACTTGAGATTTCCCGAGATATGCTGGACGAGGGTCGCAATGGAATTGCCTTCCCCTGGCGCTGCCCTGCCAAGGTCCGCATCCTCGACCTGCCCGAATGCGCCCTCACCAAGCTTCCGGTACCTCTGGTATTCAGATTCGATCGATGCCACGACGTCTCTCATCACGTCCCCCTGCGTCAGTGATTGTCCCCAATGTAGCCTCCCCCACTGCCCGCGGGAAGAGCCTGCCCCATTCGTGGTATATTTTCGGACGTGACACGATATCAGCGGGCCCGAAGGCTCGCCCCGCTCCTTTTCCTCTTCCTTCTCCTTCCCTGCCTCTCCCCCGCGGCCGAGGCCCGAATGGATCCCCGTCTCTCTTCGCCCGGCGGGACGGACACGGACTTCCTGGCCGCCTTTTCCCAGGCCTCGGCTGACTGGGGAAACGGGATCGAGGCGGTCATCGAGGAAGCCTACAGGAAGTGCTTCCGCACCTACATCGTCACGGGCAAGGTCATCACGCTCCACCTTCCCTTCGCGGAAAACAATGAACGCTCGGAGCTCGCCGGGAGGAACCTCGCCGTACCGTGGGGAGGCAAGGGTGATCCGCTGGGCATCTGGGACCAGATCGACACGCTGATCGCCTCACCGGATTTTACCCGCTACGCGGATGCGCTATCGGACGGCCGGGAGAAGATCGTGATGTTCGACCTGAAGACGCGCGGCTGGTCGACGACGAGGGACTGGTTCGCCATCGACCAGATGAAATCCGGTGTCTACCCGGGCCTCCCCCACCAGCCCTACGTGCTGACAAAGGCGCGGGGCATCACCGCGCCGGACATCTACAATTACCTCTACAGCGTCGGCCGCCTCGGGGTCGACTGCTCGGGATTCGTCTGGTACGTGCTCACCTCGGCGGCCCGCGCCGGCGGCCTGGACCTCAACCGGGCCCTTGCGCGCTACCTGGGCGCCGCGCGCCCGTCGACCGCCGCCTGGTATATCGGCACGTGGTTCTTCGATCCGCGCAACAAGAACCTGGAAGTGGTAAAGGACGAGGTGCGCAACCTCAGGCCGTGCGACGTGCTCGTCTTCCGGGGCGAGGATGGCACGACGAGCCACTCCGCCGTCATCCAGTCCGTGGACATGGCAGCGGGAACGATCCGCTACCTGCAGTCCACCGATGTGGCGGAACAGAACGACAGGGGCGTCCACGAATCCCTCATTACCTTCGATCCGCGCACCCCGGAGGTGAGCCTGCGGAACCCGGCGGTGGTCTGGCACCAGCGCCGCTCCGCCCCGTTCCCCGGCGAATCGGGCGTCAATTTCTGGGACGACGGACAGCGCTATCGCGCCTACCCCGAGTACGGGGGCGGCGCCGTGGTGAGGCTGAAGATGATGCGGAAGCTCGTCGAGCGCCAGCTCACCACGGGAAGGAAGTGACGTCCATCCCTCCGCGGTGCTCGATGAGCTGCCGGCATCGGCGTGCGTAGGCGGCCGAAGGACCGTCTCCGGGGGCATGGGCAAGGACCCGTGAGAAGAGCTTCAGGGCCCCGGCGACATCGCCTCTCTCGTAACGTGAAAGCCCCTCCTCGAACTCCGCGATCAAACGGTCCGCCGGGGCCTCCGGCGCCCCTTTCTCCGAAAGAAGCTCGTACACCCTGAGCCTGACCGAGCCGTCCCCCGGAACCGCGCCCAGCATCCTCACGATGAAGCCGGACCCCGCAGCCTCACGGACTGTCTCGGTGACGATGATCGAGGTACCGAAGCTCACGTTCAGGCCCTCCAGCCGGGCCGCAAGGTCGGCGGGAGGCCCGACCAGCGTGTAGTCGGGCAGTGCCCGAGTCCCGAGGAAGCCCGCGATGCAGTCCCCCGAGTGGATGCCGATCTGGGACGCAAACACCGACGGTGCCGCTCCATTCAGCTCCCTCTCCAGTGCCCGTACGCGCAGGGACGAAAGACAGGCTCGGCGCGCGTGATCCTCGCACTCCACTGGCGCGCCGAAGCAGGCGGTGATTCGCCCGCCGCCGGTTCCCTGCATCATCCCTCCAAGCCCCAGGATGGCCTCCCCGACCGCGGCACGGTGCGTGCGCAACCGGCGGACCACCTCCTGGGCGTTCTCCGCGGGGGACTTCGCTGACACTCCTTTTTCTGCGAGACACAGGACCGTGACGTTTTTCCGGCTGCCCTCCGGAACAAGGCGGGACCGGGAGCCATCGATCGTTCCCAGTGTCTCCGTGGACACCCTGCCGGCGAACGCGGCCCGCACGGTGCGGGACGCCCCCCGTTTCCATGCCAGCTTGAGGGACGAAAGGGCGATACCGGTGACCAGCATGGCTGCGGTCGGCACCGAGGGAGGCACGAAAAGGCGGTACTCGATGAAAACGACCCCGAGGCCTGCAGCCGCGGCGCCCGAGGCGGCGATGCCCACGAGTAGGGACAGAAGGGGCTTCATCCGCAGCAGAGCAAAGGCGAGCAGCAGGGAAAGGACAGCGGCGATGAGCAGCGCACTGCTCGCAGACACTTCGCGAAGGAAGCGTCCCGACAGCACGGTAGAGACCAATGCCGCGGAGGCCCGGGCGTCCGTGGCGGGAACGTCGAACGGCGTGACGACGGGGTGTGCCGCCCCTTCACCCGGCTCCAGCGACACGATGCAGAAGGACCCGGCCAGGCTGTCCCGCAGGGATGCGCGCGACGCCTGGAGCCTCGAGAAGATCTGCCGCGCATCGGCGAAGGCGGCGGGGACCCGGTCTCTCTCCGCCCGGACGATGTTCTTCTCGTCGTCGGAGAGCGCCCCGCTCTGCAGCTCCCGGTCGGCATCCGCTACTATCCGGGTCTCCGCGTCCCCCCCGAGAAACTGGTCGCACAGTGAGAAGAACCGCGCGCGGACCACGCGCCACTGCTCCGCGTCGGAGTCGTTCCCGGCCGCGAGCATGCCGCGGCCCAGCCGCGCCCCCTCCTCGTAGACGTCCAGGAGGGATTCGGAAGAACGCAGGTAGGTGAGATAGCCCTTCGAATCGAGGTCCCTCAGATCCGCAACCAGGGAATCCTCCAGCCGTCTCTGCTGGACGAGAAAGCTCCAGGGGAGGTGGCGAAAACCGTCGTCGGCTGCAAAAGGCCAGTCGAGGAGCATCTCCCCGGATCCGTCGATCGGGATCGCAAGGGCGGCGGCCTGTCCCCCGGGGAGGGCCGCGCCGCGCAGAAGCACGCGTCCCGGCGAGACCTCGACCGCGGGATTTCCCAGCAGGTCGAGGGCCGCGGCGAACGCAAGCTGCCCGACGTACTGCCCCTGGATCCGGGCGAGAAGCCGCGTCCGTCTGAGCACGCCGTCCGGGTCGGCCGCATCGGAAGGAAATCCGCCTCCCCGGGCGCCCCGCACCACGGGGAGAACCGAAGGGCGGATGCTGCCGGCGTGAAACAGGGGGTCGCGCCCCGTGACCAGGACAGGGATCGACTGGCGTTGAAGGGCGAGATCGGAGAGATCGGGCGCCGTTGCCGGATCCGCCGCGGCAAGGAGGCCGAGGGGGACATACACCCGGGCGAAGAACGCGGCTGCCTGCCCGAGGAGCGCGTCGTCGTCCCGTTCGATGCCCATTGCGGCGCTGAAGAGCCGTGCCTTGGCCTTTCCGACGAGCCCCACGAGGTCGGACACGTAGCGCGCCGCGTCCCGCGGCCTCACCGAGCCCCGGCGGATCGCATCGAAGAGCGACTGGATGTTCTCCCCCATCTGCGCGAACTCCCGGTCCAGGGCGTTCGGCAGCGTCTGCCGGAGAACTGAAGGGTCGAGCGCCGGCGGGCTCCTTTGTGCCAGGGGAAGATCGAGGACCGCGTACCGCGCATCCATCTCCTTGAGGGTGATCAGGCCGTCGGCAAGGAGTCCTGCAAGCGAGCCCGCCTGCGAGTCGATGTCCACCAGGAGAATGCTTTTCGCCGCGGGAGCGGCAGGTCTCAGCCGAAGCAGCCGGTCGAACGCCCGTCCATCGAGCCGCTGGAGCACCCCGACGCTTCCCAGGATGCCGAGAACCGCCGCCGAGACGAGGGGGAGAACGAAGAAGAGAATCGTGCGCGCTGCCCGCATTCGGACAGGATACCCTTACCGCCGTACGCCTGTGCAAGCGCCCGACGTGCCGATCCGGGAAACACGGCGCTTGCTTTTCCGTGCGGCCGGCGCGAGATTGTAAAAAAGGTGTTCCCCGACAGCCCAACGGCTGTGCGGCGAAAGGAATGTTCCGTGCGTATCCGCGGCAACGTCATCCTGCAGTACTCGGCGGCGACGTTCGTCATCGTGACGGCGATTTCGATCGCCCTTGGAATCATCCTCACCCGGAGGATCGAGGAGTACCAGATCCGCTCGCACGTGAGGCTCTACCAGGAGGTGGCGAAGCTCACGCTCAAGGATGACACCGAGGCCTACGCACTCTTTACCACGGAAGACCCCGGCTCCGTGACCCCGCACCTGGCGGGACTGTTCAACGAGCTTCTCTCCCTGGGCAACATCTTCCGGGTGAAGGTATGGGGCCGTGGCGGCAAAATTCTCTGGAGCGACCAGTCTGAGCTCATCGGGCAGAAATTTCCCGACAACGACGGCTTCCAGGAAGCGATGACGGGCACCGTGGCCTGGGAAAATGCGATTCTGGAAAAGGCGGAGAACATCGACGAAAAGAACCAGGGAGTCACGCTGGAAATCTACACTCCCGTGTTCAGGGGAAGCGGTGTCGTCGGCGTCGTGGAGCTGTACGAGGCGGACCATGACCTCTTTGCGCAGATCGAACGGAACACCCTCATCACGTGGGCGCTCGTCGTGGTCGCCGGCGCGCTTCTCTGGCTCCTGCTCTTCATCATTTTCCTGCGCGCCTACAGGAGGCAGATACGCACGAACAACGAGCTCGTGGAAACCCAGGACGTGACGATCTTCGCCCTGGCGTATCAGGCTGAGCTGCGGGACAGGCAGACGGGCAAGCACCTGGAGCGCACGGCGATCTATGTGCGGGTCCTCGGGGAAGAACTGGCGAGGCTGCCACGGTACCGCGCCTATCTCACGCCGTCCTACCTGTCGGACCTGGTGAAGTCGGCTCCGCTGCACGACATCGGAAAGGTGGGGATCGCGGATTCGATCCTGCTGAAGCCCGGGAAGCTCACGCCGGAAGAGCGGGGAGAAATCAACAAGCATTGCGAGTACGGGGCCCGGGTGCTCCGGATCGCGGAGGAGAAGCTGAAATTCCAGTCCTTCCTGAGCATTGCCATCCAGCTCACCCTCTATCACCACGAGAAATGGGACGGCTCCGGCTACCCCCACGGCGCGAGCGGGAATGCAATTCCACTCTCGGGACGGATCATGGCGCTTGCCGACAACTATGATGCCCTCCGGACGGAACGCCCGTACAAGAAATCGTTCTCCCACGAGGAGAGCCGCGCGATCATCGTGGGCCTCCGCGGCACGCACTTCGACCCTCTTCTCGTGGATGCATTCCTGAGTCAGGAGGGAGAGTTTCGACGGATATCGGAGGAGCTTGCGGATTAAGGGCGCCTACCCGATCTCGATCATGCGCTCCACGGCCGCGAGCGCGCGCCGGCGGATATCCTCCGGCACCTCGACGACATAGCGGGTCTGCTCCAGGGCGGAGAGAGTCTGCTCGAGGGTAATCTCGTTCATGTGGGGGCAGCGGACGCTGCAGAGGCGGAGCATCTCCTTGCGCGGATTGGCGGCGGCGATGTTGTCCCCCATGCTGCATTCCGTGAGCAGCAGGTAGCGGGGAGCCCGGGTCTTCTCCACGTACGCGATCATGGCCGCGGTGCTCCCCGAGAAGTCGGACGCTGCCACGACCTCCGGGCTGCACTCGGGATGCGCGAGCACCACGACATCCGGGAACTGGCGGCGGATGTCGCTGATGTCCTGCACGGTGAACTTCTCGTGCACCTCGCAGCGGCCCTGCCATCCGATCATCTGGTACTCCAGGCCGTCCGAGCGCTCCCCCTGCGAGGAGCGGGGCGTTCGTGTCGGGAAGATGATCTTCCTGCCCGTCTCCCGGGCGACGTTCTGCGCGAGAAACTCGTCAGGAAGGAAGATCACGCGCTCCGCGGAGAGGGACTCCACCACCTTCGCCGCGTTGCCCGAAGTGCAGCAGATGTCCGACTCGGCCTTCACGTCCGCATAGGTATTGACGTACGTGACAACAGGGACGCCGGGAAACCTCGCCTTCAGCTCGCGGACGTCGGCTGCCGTGATGCTCTCTGCCAGCGAGCAGCCCGCCTTGGGCGACGGAATGAGGACGGTCTTCTCAGGGTTCAGGATCTTGGCGGTCTCCGCCATGAACCGCACCCCGCAGAAAACGATAATGTCTGCGGTGGTCTTCGCGGCCTGCCGGCACAGCTCGAGTGAATCCCCGGTGAAATCAGGTATGGAGTGGTACAGCGCCGGCTCCATGTAGTTGTGCCCCAGAACCACGGCGTTGCGTTCCTTCTTGAGGACATTGATCCTGTGTGCCAGCTCGGACTTGTACCTCAGCTCCACATCGGGAACAACATGCGCGAGCTTCTCTTTGAGCTGTTCGTAGAGCCTTGTGGCGGTGTCCTGAACCTGCGGCATGCGCGTTCCTGCATTCAACGTACCGTGATTCGGGAAAAAGGTCAAAGCAGGGTGTTGCGACCGGGCGCGCGATTGCGGGAACAGCGTGCGCGAAAACCGCGGTAACGTACGTTACCGCGGTTTGGCGCGACATGGTTCGCCGGAATCCGAATGCCACTGAATACCGCGGTCACGGCCGCCCTACTTCGGCATGTGGAGGATGTCGCGCGGCTTGCTGCCCTGCGCCGGACCCACGATGCCGCGCATCTCCATCTCCTCCACCAGCCGTGCGGCGCGGTTGTAGCCAACTTTCAACCGGCGCTGCAGGTACGAAGCGGACGCTTTGCCCTGGCCCATCACGATCTCGAGGGCCCGCTCGAAGAGCGGATCGTTGCCGGGCTCTCCCTGGAAATCGCTGGAGTCCTCGTCGTCGAAGAAGACCTCGTCCTCGATGTACTGCGGGGGGCCGAGCTTCTTCACGTACTCGGTCACCGCATCGATCTCCTCGTCGTCGATGTAGGCGCCCTGGATGCGCACGGGGAAAGGGTTCCACGCGGCGGAGAACAGCATGTCGCCCTTTCCCAGGAGCTTCTCGGCGCCGACCGCGTCCACGATGATCCGGGAATCGAACTTGTTCGCCACCATGAAGGCGATGCGGGAGGGGATGTTCGCCTTGATGAGGCCCGTGATGACGTCGATCGAGGGGCGCTGCGTGGCCAGCACCATGTGGATGCCGATAGCCCGGGCCATGGCCGCCAGCCGCGCGAGGGTGGATTCCAGCTCCTTGCCGGTCGTGGCCATGAGGTCGGCGAACTCGTCGACCACGATCACGATGTAGGGCAGCCGCTGAACGCGTTCCTTCTTCGCCTTCTTGTTGAACGCGCGGATGTCGCGCACGCCCAGCGCGTCCAGCAGCGTGTAGCGCCTCTCCATCTCGGAGATGCAGTACTGCAGCGCCTGGAAGGCCTTCTTCGGGTCGGTGATGACGGGTGTGAGAAGGTGAGGGCAGCCGTTGTACAGTTTCAGCTCTACGATCTTCGGATCGATGAGAAAGAGCCGCACCTCGTCCGGGCTGCGGCGGAAGAGGATCGAGCAGATGATGGAGTTCACCAGCACGCTCTTGCCCGAGTTGGTGGCGCCTCCGATCAGCAGGTGCGGGGTCTGCACGAGGTCGATCACCTGCGCCTCCCCAAGGATGTCCTTGCCGAGTGCGAGGGGGATCTCGTACGGGGATTTCTGCATCACGTCCAGGGAGATCATCTCCTTGAACGCCACGATGGATCTCACCCGATTGGGCACTTCGATGCCCACGGCATGCCGGCCCGGGATGGGAGCGACGATGCGCACGCTCGGCGCGGCAAGGCGAAGGGCAATGTTGTCAGAGAGGTTGGCGATCTTGGAGACGCGCACGCCGGGGGCAGGCAGGACTTCGAAGAGGGTGATGACCGGCCCCTTGCGGATCCCCGTCACCTCCGCGTCGATGTTGAACTCCTTCAAGGCGTCGGTGAGGATCCGGGAAGCCCTCTTGGTCTCCTCGTCGATGATCCAGTACTCGTTGTCGTCCCGATTCTTCAGCACGTGATGCACGGGGATGCCGTACATCTTCGACACGCCGGCCTGCTTCGGGAACGGAAGCTCCTCCTGCTCGGGACCCGGCGTAACGATCACCGCTGGCCCCTTGTGCGCGGCCCGGGTCTGGAGCACTGGGGCTGCGTCCTGAACCTCCGCTTCTGATTCCGCCGGCAGGGGGGGGTCGTCCATGACCACGGCTTCCACGACTTCGATCGGTTCGGCGTGCGCCGGCTCGGGCATCCCGGCGACTGACAGGGGAAGGAGCGCACGCTTCGGGCCGTCTCCGTTCGACGCGACGCGTGTTCCATAGGGGAGCGTGAAGAGGAAGATCGTTTCCAGCGCCAGGAGGAGGAAAAGCAGCAGCGCCGAGGGGACGACGCCGAAGGAATCCACGAGCGCCTGCGGCAGGAGCGAGGAGGACCGCGAAAGCACGTGGGACAGCAGGCTCAGCGTGAGAAACGGGATAATGGAAAACATCAGCAGGAGGGCTGAGCGCCTGCGGAAGACACGGCCCAGGAGGAGCGCGGCGCAGGCGAAGAGATAGGCGGGGACGAAGAAGCCCGCCCACGAGAAGGCTTCCAGCAGGAACGCGCCGGGCGCCGCGACCGGTCCTCCGACGTTCGCCAGGTGGAGCGCAAGAGAGAGGATGCAGAGAAATGTGAGAGACCCCAGCCCGATGGCCAGGGCGGAAACCGCAGGAGCAACCCTCCTGCCAAAAGCGATCACGAGACCCCCCTCCTATGTATATCGGCCGTGGTGAGCGCGAATTGACTGGAACAGGATGCCCGGGCGCGCTACTCTCACGTCAGAGGGAGGTGGCCAGATGAGCAGCCGATCGTCGGGGGCATTTGCCGCGGCCGCCGTGTTGGCACTGGCGTGCGCAGTTCCTGCTTTCGCCCAGCGCGCCGAGGCCAACCGCGTGCAGGACGCGATCGAGGTGTTCCACGCCATCACGTCCATTCCCGAGTACCAGGTGCCGGCGGTCCTGATGAAAAACGCCTACGGAATCGCCGTGATTCCCCGGGTCCAGCGGGTGAGTTTCATCGTCGGCGTGCAGCGGGGCCGAGGCGTTCTGGTTGCCCGCGGCCAGGAGGGCTGGAGCCGACCGCTCTTCATCTCCCTTACCGGCGGCAGCGTGGGCTGGCAGGCCGGGGTCCAGTCCGCCGACATCGTGCTGTTCTTCCGCACGCGTGACAGCGTGGAGCAGATCCTGAGCGGAGGCTCCACGCTCGGGGTGACGGCGTCCCTCGCGGCGGGGTCAATGGGCCGGGAAGCCTCTGCCGTCACAGACGCGGACCTGCAGGCAGAAGTCTATTCGTACTCCCGGACACGGGGCATCTTTGCCGGGGTCGCTCTCCAGGGCGGTGCCCTCACCATCGATTACGATGCGAATGCCGCATACTATGGGAAGGACATCTCCCGAGCGGAGCAGGTTTTTCAGGGTTCCGGGCTGCCGGATCCCGCCTCGGCGGTGAAGCTGCGGCAGGAGATCGCCTCGTACGACAAGTCGCTGAAGTAGCCGGGCCCGCGACCGGCACGGAGGATCCCTGAAGGAGGATTGCCATGATCGATTCCCTGTACGAGTTGATCGCAAAGGCAGGATTTACCGATCCCCTGCACGCTCCGCTCACCCACTTTCCCATCGGACTCGTGATCGGTGCCTTCCTCTTCTTCCTGGTGGCGGTGCTCTTCGGGAGGAAAGACCTCGTCGTCACGGCCCGTCACGTCTCCATCCTCGCCTTCCTCTTCGTTTTCCCGACGATACTTTTCGGTGTGTTCGACTGGCTGCACTTCTTCAAGGGCGCCCTCATTGCGCCCATCAAGTACAAGATGGTCCTCGCCTCAGCGGTGCTCGTTTTCCTGGCCATCGGCATCATCCTCGGAAGTGAAGTGAAGGTGCGCACGGCCCCGATGATGGTCGTCTACGCCCTGGCGGTCGTGGCGGTGGTCGGCCTGGGCTGGTTCGGCGGCAAGCTGGTCTACGGCGGATGGTCGCCGGCGCCTCAGGCGGCGCCTGCCGCGGCCCAGGCGGGAACCGCGCCGTCTGTGCCAGCGGGCGCGCGGCTGTTCGCGAGCAACTGCTCAGCCTGCCACCCCAACGGCGGGAACGTGATCGTTGCGGAGCTGCCTGTGAAGAAATCGAAGATGCTGGTGAGCCCCGCGGGCTTCACGGCCTTCATCCGGTCCCCGAAAATGCCGGATGGATCGGAAGGGCAGATGCCCTCGTTCCCGGCCGACCAGATCACCGACAAACAGGCCGGTGAGCTGTACACGTACATCCAATCGATGCTCGCCGCCTGGAAATAGAGCCGGCGGAGATCCTCCTCGGGCCCGAATGGATTCGCGAATTTCCTCGCGAAGCAGTGGTCGGCGCCCATTCTGATCTGTATTTTGTCATGACTGCTTTGAGGAGGGTCTGACGAATGGCATCTCACGCGGAGAGCGCCGGGCACCACACGGCGTTCCCCTGGTTCACCGATCACGGCAAGCGACCGGGCCTCCGGGGGTTCCTCACGTCCACCAACCATAAACGGATCGGGATGCTGTACATGGTGGCGGTGCTGAGCTTCTTCACCATCGCCGTGATCCTCGGCGTGCTCATGCGCATCCAGATGCTGTCACCCGACAGCACGTTCCTCACCGGCCAGGCCTACAACGCGATGTTCACCGTGCACGGGATCGTCATGATCTTCCTCGTGGTCATTCCCGGGATCCCGACCATCTTCGGCAACTTCTTCCTGCCCATCCTCATCGGCGGTGAGGACATGTCGTTCCCGCGGTTGAACCTCTTCTCCTGGTACCTGTACATGGCCGGGGCCTTCGTCGTCCTGGCCTCCCTGGCGCTGGGCACCGGCCCGGTGGACACGGGCTGGACCTTCTACGTGCCGTACAGCCTCAACACCACGGTGAACGTCCCCCTCGCCGTCTTCGGCGTCTTCCTCCTGGGTATGTCGTCCATCCTCACCGGCATCAACATCGTCACCACGACCCACCAGATGCGGGCGCCCGGGATGACCTTCTTCCGCATGCCGCTCTCCGTCTGGGGACTGTATTCCACCGCGTGGATCCAGGTCCTCGCGACCCCCGTCATCGGGATCACTCTCGTGCTCATCATGCTGGAACGCCTGTTCGGCATCGGCGTGTTCGACGCCGCAAAGGGAGGCGACCCGATCCTCTACCAGCACCTGTTCTGGATCTACTCGCACCCCGCCGTGTACATCATGATCCTGCCGGCCATGGGCATCATCTCGGACCTGTTCCCCGTGTTCTCCCGCAAGAACATCTTCGGGTACAAGACCATCGCCTTCTCCAGTCTGGCCATCGCCAGCGTCGGCTCGCTTGTCTGGGGCCACCACATGTACGTGAGCGGGCAGAGCGATACGGCGAGCATCGTGTTCTCCCTCCTCACGTTCCTCGTGGCAGTGCCGAGCGCCATCAAGGTGTTCAACTGGGTGGCCACGATGTACAAGGGCTCGGTAAAGATCGACCCGCCCTTCCTGTACGCGCTGGGATTCATCGCGTTGTTCGCCATCGGGGGTCTCACGGGTCTGGTCCTGGGGGCGCTGTCCACGGACGTGCACACGCACGACACCTACTTCGTGGTCGGGCACTTCCACTACATCATCTTCGGGGGCATGGGATTCGGGCTCTTCGCGGCCCTGCACTACTGGTTCCCGAAGATGTTCGGAAAGACGTACGACTACAAGTTCGCCACCGTGTCCTTCATCGTGCTGTTCGTCGGCTTCAATCTCTTCTATATGACAATGCTCATCCTGGGGTGGGCGGGCATGCCGCGGCGCTACTATTCCTACCTGCCCAAGTATACCGACCTGCAGGTCATTGCCACGGTGGGTTCATGGATCATGGTGGGCGGGCTGGGAATGATGTTCGGAAACCTCTTGTACGCCTTTTTCAGGGGAAAGAAGGCCGAGGCGAATCCCTGGGGCGGTGCCACCCTCGAGTGGCAGATCTCCTCGCCCCCGTCATTCGAGAACTTCGAGAAGGTGCCTGAGATCACGCACGGCCCCTACGTCTTCACGAAAGAAGCGAACGCCGAAGGGAAGGGAAAGTAGAAGCCCAATGGAACTGGAAGTCCGAGATCACAAGGTTTTTTCCAGGGTCGGAATGTGGCTGTTCCTGCTCTCGGAGATTCTCATCTTCGGGGGCCTGTTCCTCGTCTACGCGATGTACCGGGCGAAGCACCCCGCCGATTTCCACGCCGCATCCCTGGAGCTGAGCCGGTTCGACGGGACGCTGAACACCGCCATCCTCCTCACGTCGAGCCTCACGGCGGTGCTCGCCATCTTCTCCCTGCAGGAGCTGAACAAGCCCCGCCGGACCGCGTGGTTCCTCGCCGCCACGATCGGTTTCGGTTTCGCCTTCCTCGTGGTGAAGGCGTTCGAATGGGGCGCGAAGTTCCAGCACGGCCTGTATCCCCGGGCGGCGGAGCTGGGAACGCGGCCGCATGGAGAGATCCTCTACTTCGGTCTGTACTTCACAATGACCGGGCTGCACGCCCTGCACGTGATCATCGGCATGGTCGTGCTCTCCGTAATGCTCGCCTGGGTCCTCGGGAAGAAAGCCACCCAGCAAAAGTCCGCGGCGCTTGAAAACGCGGGCCTGTACTGGCACCTCGTGGATATCATCTGGATCTTTCTCTTCCCCCTCTTCTACCTGATTTCCTAGGAGGGCGTCTGTGTCGTACGCGCGCTACGTCTATGTCTGGATCGCCCTGCTCGTGCTCACCGCCATCACCGTCACGACGGCGGGGCTGAACATCGGACGGGTCGGAATCATCATCGTGCTGGCAATCGCCGCGGGAAAGTCAACGCTCGTCCTTCTATGGTTCATGCACCTGCGCACGGAAAAACGCCTGCTCCTGAAGCTCCTGGTGCCCATCTCCATCGCAACCCTCGCGATCTTCATCGGGCTCACGTACACGGACATCCTGACACGGTAGGCGGAGGAGACGGCATGCAGGGAACGACGACAACGGCCGCAGTGGACAGCGCATTCATCGTGATCATGGCGCTGAGCTTCCTGCTCTTCGCCCTGATCATCTTCTTCACGATTTACTTCGCGGTACGCTATCGCCGCAGCAGGAACCCTGAGCCGTCCGACATCGGGGGAAACTGGAAGCTCGAGGCGGCCTGGATCGCCGCCGCGGTCGTGCTCGCGCTGGGGATCTTCTTCTACGGGCTGACGGGGTTCAAGTTCCTGAAAAAGCTGCCCTCCGATTCGCTGGCCATCCACCTCACGGCGCGGCAGTGGTCCTGGCTGTTCACCTACGACAACGGCAGGAAGAGCACCGACCTGGTGGTGCCGCAGGGAAGGAACATCGCGCTCACGATGGAGACCCCGGACGTGATCCACGGGTTCTTCATCCCCTCCTACCGGATCAAGCAGGACATCGTGCCGGGCATGAAGACCTACACGTGGTTCAAGGCGGCGGATCTCGGCACCTTCGATATCTTCTGCACCCAGTATTGCGGCACGGAGCATTCCAAGATGCTCGCCACCGTGTACGTCGTGGCCCCCGACGTGTTCCAGAAGTGGTACAACGGCGAGGACGTGGACATCCCCGGGCTCACATCATAGCCACATCGCCCGAAGGGCGGTATGGTGCAAAGATGCGCGCGGTTCCAGTCGTGCCCATGCGGGAGACGGTCTCAGGCACGCCGCGCAAAGCAGGACATAGTTTTATAGAAAACTTTTTAAAGTCATTTGACAAAGGCCTTTGTATTTGGTATAAAAGTCACTGGAAGGCCTGCGAGGAGACGGAGGAGTTCACTGCACCGGTTCCATGAGCGGAGCCTCGATGGGCTCGAACGCTGCCGGCGCACTGTTCCTGATTGGAGGATCGCTTGCGTGCGAAAGAGGCGTGTCGGGAGTGCGCGGCGAATTTGCGCTGGCCGGAAGGTTTTCGCGTCCGGGAAATGATGGCCGGGCTCTCTGATATGCCGCCAGTCAGAGCAATGGCGCCCGTGTGACGGTGGGATCCAGCAGAGATCGTTCGCGGGGAACGGTCGAGGTACAAGACGGAAAGCGCATGTCAACAGGTGGTGTCAGCGGGATACTCCCTGCGACGAAAGTCTATGCAAAGTAGCAGAGTCCGCCGGAGGAGCTTCCGCTACGCTGTGCTTCTCTTCCCGTTCCTGATCTTCTGCCTGGCATTTGAGATCGTCCCCATTCTCGTGGTGGTCAAAAACAGTTTTTTCACGAGTGCCGGTGCCGTCACCCTGCGGAACTATACGGGCCTCGGGTCTGTTTTCTACGTCCTCTCTTTCTGGAACAGCATCCGGCTTTCCTCCATCACGGCTCTGCTGGGGACGGTGCTGGGCTCCTTCATCGGCTACAGCATCCACATGGCGCGATCGAAGCGGATGCACGAGCTTTTCGTCGCGTTTTCCAACGTGACGACCAACTTTGCAGGGGCCCCGCTGGCTTTCGCATTCATCATCATCCTCGGCGCCAACGGGGTGGTGACCCTGCTGTTCGCCAGGCTTCTGGGGCTACAGCTCTACCCGGGCTTTCAGATCTACTCCTACGCAGGACTCGTTGTGGCTTACCTGTATTTCCAGCTCCCCCTCATGATCCTGCTGATTCTGCCGTCCTTCAGCGGCCTGCAGGCCGAGTGGCGGGAAGCCGCCACGAGCATGGGTGCCAGCACCTGGCAGTACTGGCGGCACATCGGCCTGCCTCTCCTGACCCCTTCACTGTTCGCCGGCTTCGTCCTGCTGTTTGCCAACGCGTACGGCGCCTACGCCACGGCCTACACCCTGGTGGGCGCAAAGCTGATGCTGGTCACGACCCAGATCGCCTTTGTCGTCACCGGCGAGGTGCTCCATGACCCGGCCATTGCCAATTCCATTGCCACTGTATCCCTGATCATCATGGCCCTTTGCATCGTCCTGTACCGGGTCGCTCTCACGCGGGCACGGGGATTGAAGGTATGAAAAGACGCGTCCCCGCCATGGTCGTCTTCCTCTCCCTCTTCGCCGCCTACATGGTTGTCCCGATCGTGGCCACCTATGTCTTCTCGATCGCCGTGCGATGGGACCGCACGATCCTGCCCGAGGGGTACACCCTGCAATGGTACGCGGACATGATCCGCCACCCCTACTTCGCGATCACCCTCAGGAACTCCCTTTCTCTGGCCGTGTATACCGTTGGCGCGAACCTGCTGCTGGTCGTGCCGGCCGCCTACATCGCTCATGCCTTTCTGCCCGCTGCCAAGGTGCCCATGGATATCGTGACGATCTTCCCTTTCGCAATCCCCCGCGTGGTTCTCGCCCTGGCGCTGGTGACGGTGTTCACGGTTCCCTTCATTGCCCGCTCGCCGCTGTTGCTCGTCTGCGCCTGTACCGTGTTTACCATGCCGTACATGTACAGGACGGTGGCCAACAGCCTCGAAGCGATCGATCTGCGCACCCTCAACGATGCTGCCCAACTCCAGGGTGCCAGCACACTTCAGATCCTGATCCACATCGTCGGCCCGAACATCATGAACGGGATCGTGAGCGGCAGCCTGCTGGTGTTCTCCGCGATCATGGCAGAGTACACCCTGGCCCGCCTCATCACGGGCGCGCGCTTCAAGACATTTCCCGTACTCCTCGTGGAGTTCACCCGCAGAGACGGGCGTATCGCATCTGCCATCTCGGTGCTGGCCTTCACGGTCGCCCTTCTGCTGTCGCTCACGATCATCGCGGCGGCCCGACGCGGCAGCCGATCCGGCGGGACCTCCGGCGGCTGAGAAGACGGGGCACTCGGAAGGGAGGTGATGAAGCCAGGAAAAGCAGGATCGATGTCCCTGGGCAACAATCTATCGCGCACGAAAGGAGTTCACATGAAGAAGACAACGGGGTCTGTTCTGGCAATTCTGGCGCTCGGTATGGTGCTGTCCACCGGGCTCTTTGCCGGCGGCACCAAGGAGCCCGCGGCAGCGACGTCCACTCCGCTCAGTACGGCGAGCATGGATGATCTGATCGCGAAGGCGAAGCAGGAAGGCACGCTCGTCTCCTATGGCCTGCCCGACGACTGGGTCAACTACGGCGGCATCCTGAACATCATGAAGACCGTGTATGGCATCAAGTGCATGGACACGGACATGGGCACCGGGGAGATCATCGCCGCGTTGAAGGCCGAACGGGCCGGGGCGGTCGCCGATGCGACGGATCTCGGCTTCAACTTCGCCACGGTCATCACGGCGGAAAAGCTTTCCCAGCCCTACAAGAACCGACACTGGGACGAAATACCCGATTTCGCGAAGGACCCCGGCGGTCTCTGGTCTGCCGCCTACTGGGGGGCCATCGCCTTCACGGTCAACAAGGAGATCGTCAAAAACGTTCCCCGCACCTGGCAGGATCTGTTGAAGCCCGAGTACAAGGGCATGATCGCCATCAAGGACCCGCGAAGCTCCGGAACCGCAAACATGATGGTGCTGGCCGCGGCATTCGCCATGGGCGGGAGCGAGAAGAATGTGCAGCCGGGCCTCGATTACTTCAAAAAGCTCAAGCAGGCCGGCAACATCAATGCGACGTCACCCAGCACCTCGGCCATTCAAAAAGGCGAAGCCCCGATCGCCCTGTTCTGGGACTTTGACGGGCTGTCCAAGAAATACTCCCTCCCCATGGATTCCCTCGAAGTGGTCATCCCCAGCGACGGTACTGTGGCGGGGATGTACATCCAGTTCATCGCCGCGGGGGCTCCTCATTCGAATGTGGCCAGGCTGCTGATCGAGACGGAGTACGCTGACGAAGGTCAGGTCGAGTACGCAAAGGGCTTCGTTCACCCCATCCGCAAGAACGTCAAGCTGCCGCCGGATCTGAAAGAGAAATTTCCGCCGGATGCGGATTACCGAGTCGTGAAGTTCGTCAACGACGCCAAGACCCTGGGTGATGCGGCTCAGAAGATCGCCGACGGTTGGGAAGAGATCGCGGCTATCAAGTAATCGCCGGACTGAGTTCATCCACAAGCGGGCAGCGGGGTACTCCCGGCTGCCCGCGCGCTGATCCGGGCATGTTCAGGGAAAGGATATGTTGAAAAAACTATTGGTGACAGGCGGCGGGGGGTTTCTCGGGGCGAATATCCTCATGCAGGCGGAGCATGGGCTGGCCCTGCACGCCATCGATCAGCTTCCGGTGATGCTGGAGCGGGAGAACCTGACGTGGCATTCCATCGACCTCCAGGACCGCAGAGCCCTCCAGGACATCTTCCTCTCCCTGGAGCCCGACGCGGTCATCCACACCGCGGCCATCTCGGACATCGACTACTGCGAAGCGAATCCGGAAAAGGCCGACGCCGTCAATGTGGGAGTCACTCTGAACGTTGCAGAGTTGTGCCGGCGCACGGGAGCTCGTCTGGTGTTCTTCTCCTCCGACAGTGTCTTCGACGGCAGAAGGGGCCGGTACAGGGAAAGCGACACGCCTGAGCCCCTGAACCAATACGCCCGAACCAAAGTGAAGGCGGAGAAGGGGATCGAGGAGATCCTGGCGAACCACATCGTTGTCCGCCCTTCCCTCATCATGGGCATCCCCGTTCTCCGAACCGGCAACTCGTTCCTGTGGCGGATGATCCAGTCTCTCAGGAATGGCCGGCAGGTTGCTTTGCCCAAAACGGAAATCCGGTCCCCGGTGGACGTTCTCACCCTGAGTCGCGCTGCCATTGAGATTGCCGGCAACTCTCTCACTGGTGTTCTTCACATCGCCGGGAATGAATCGCTCAGCCGATATGACATGGGCCGGCGAATCGCACTCGCGCTCGGCTATCCGGTGGAGCTGGTCGTGGACACGCAGCCGGAGGTTGCAGGCGGAAGGGCGCCCCGGCCGGCGGACGCCTCCCTCGACAACGGAAAGGCCAAAAGGGTCCTGAAAACGCCAATGAAGGATTTCGATGAGGCAATGAAGTTCATCATCGCGAACAAGGGAGACAGAGAGCTATGAAAGCCCCCCCCATCATGCACGATCTGGTGATCCGGTTCGGAAACGAGTACGGACCGGAGGAAGAGGAAGCGGTCATCCAGGTGCTTCGGCGCGGGGCTCCGACCTCGGATGTCGCCTGCCGGAAGTTCGAGGAAGAGTTCGCCTCGTATTGCGGGGCCCGCTATGCCAGGACCGTCACGAACGGAACGGCGGCCCTTTTCCTTTCCCTTCTCGGGGTCGGTGTTGGGAAGGGCGACCGGGTGCTGACGACCCCCCTGACGTGGATCGCCACTGCGGCCTCGGCCGTCACGCTGGGAGCCGAGGTGGATTTCGTGGACATCGATCCGGTCACCTACAACATGGATCCTGGAAAGCTGGAGGACAAAATGCGGGGAGGCGCAAAGGCGGTCATCCCCGTCCATCTCTACGGCCAGTGCTGCGACATGGACCCTGTTCTCGAGATGTCGGCACGGCTCGGTTTCAAGGTCATCGAAGACGCATGTCACGCCATCGGGGCCGAGTACAAAGGCAGGAAGGCGGGGAACCTGGGACATGCGGGGTGTTTCAGCTTCCACGAGCAAAAGAACATTTCCACCCTCGGAGAGGGGGGGATGGTGGTCACGAACGACCCCGACACCTTCGAACGGGTGTCGCTGTACCGCTCCCACTGCACGCGGGTGTACGGCCCAAGCCTCAAGTACTGCCAGATCGACGAATCGCGGTTTCCCATGGGGAAGCGCTTCTGGTACCAGGATTTCGACGATGCGGGGTACAACTTCCGCATGACGGACATCCAGGCCGCGGTCGGAATCGTCCAGCTCGCCAAGCTCGATCGTTTCAACCGGCGGAGGATTGACAATGCGGCGTATCTCAGCGGAAAGCTGGCGGGCATCAAGGGCCTCGTCCTGCCGAAGATCATGCATGGCAACACCCACGTCTTTCACCTGTATCCGGTGCTCATCCAGTCCGACGAGTTCGGGATGGAGAAGGAGGATTTCGTCCATGCCATGCTCCACCAGAAGGGAATCAAGGTGGGGACGCACTATACTCCGATCCATTTAAGCGAGGCCTTCAGGAAGCGGGGCTTCTGCAAGGGCCAGTTCCCCGTCGCCGAATCCGTGGCGGACCGCCTGGTGACCCTGCCCGTCAATCCGCGGCAGACGCGCGAAGCCCTCGATTACCTGGTCGAAAGCGTCGCGGGCCTTGCCGGAAAATAAGACGACGCTCGGGCCGCGGTGCCTATTCCTCGCGAGCCATGACCCGGCAGGCGTCCGGGAGAAACGAGATCCACACCCGCTGATTCAGTGAAAAGCGGGTTCTTTCGCTCTTCGTGATGTCCGCCGTGACCCGTTGGCCGTGTACGTCGACACCCACCCGGGTAAGAGCGCCGTGGAAGGTGATGGTCTCGATGATCCCGTCGATCACGTTCCGGGCCTTCTCTCCCGGGTCCCTGTCGTGGACCGTCATGTTCTCGGGCCTCACGAGAACGACGACATTCGGGGAGCCGCCGCTCTCCGCACGGGACGGAGTGATGAGGCGTATCTCGTTGCACGCGACCTCGTTCCCGCCGACCACCACTCCGTTGAACTGGTTGGCGGTGCCGATGAAGCCCGCCACAAACCGCGTCCGGGGCTGGTGATAGATCTCCTCGGGCGCGCCAATCTGCTCGATGACGCCCCTGTTCATGACAACGACGAGGTCTGAGATTGACAAGGCCTCCTCCTGGTCGTGCGTGACGTACACGGTGGTGATCGCCATCTCGGACTGGATGCGCCTGATTTCTCCCCGCAGGGCGATCCGAACCTCGGCATCAAGGGCGGACAGCGGCTCATCGAGGAGCAGGACGCGCGGCCTGATGGCCAGCGCCCGCGCAAGAGCGATCCTCTGCTGCTGGCCGCCGGAGAGCTGGTGGGGGAAGCGCCCCGCGGTCTCACGCAGGCGCACCATGTCGAGGATCGCCTCCACCCGGCTTTCGACCTCCCTTCTCGAAAGGCGGTGCATCTGCAGGCCGAAGGCGATGTTGGCGGCCACCGTCATGTTCGGGAAGAGAGCGTAGCTCTGGAAAACCATACCGATGTCCCTGCGGCTGGGGGGGATCGGAGTGATGTCGGCACCGTCCAGGAATATCCCTCCGACGTCGGGATCGGGCTGCTCGAAACCGGCGATCATCCGCAGGGTGGTCGTCTTGCCGCAGCCCGAGGGACCAAGGAAGGAGACCAGCGCGCCCTTGCGGATCTCGAGGTTGAAATCCTTCACGGCGGCAACACCCGGGAAAGTCTTGCTGACCTTCTGTAAGCTCAGATATGTCACGTGCGCCGTCCTTCCCTGCTTTCAACGCGCGCCCAGGGCGCCTTCACGCTCTCGATCCGCCCGACCCATCACCCAGAGGACCGCGAGTGAGGTCGCCCATGCGAACAGGAAGCTGATCACCGCCAAGGCGCTCGCCTGCCGGCCGTCGAAGCGCGTGAACTCGACGAGGTAGATGGGAAATGTCTTGAAACGCGCGCCCACGAGGAGGTTCGCGAGGGTGAACTCGACGAAAACGGTCGAGAACACGAGGAGGGCGCCGCTCACGATCCCGGACATGATGTTGGGAGCGATGACCCTTGTCATCGTCGCCAGCCAGCCGGCTCCGAGTGAATGCGCCGCCTCCGTGAGCGTCCTGACGTCCGCGGCGTTCAGGGCGTTGATCACCGGCCTGTACATGAATGGAAGCGAGATGACCATGCAGGCCGCCACGAGCATCCCCGGGCTGTAGACGATCGCTCCCCCGAATCTCGCATAGCACCTGATGAGGGAAAGGGCGAGCACGACGCCCGGCACTCCGAACGGGAGGATGGTAAAGAGCTCCACGAGGGGCCGGGCTTTCGGCAGGCGCAGGTGGGTCCAGTACGCCGTGGGGGTGACAAGCACGACGGATGCGACCATGGCGGCGAGGGAGACGACAAGGGAGTTCATCAGTGTCATCCCGAACGCGCGCCTTCCCATGGCGGCCTCCCACCACTGGAGCGTCATGCCTTCGGGAAAGATCGTGCGGTCCCAGCGGGTTGCGAACGAGAACAGCAGTGTCGCAGCCAGAGGAACGAGCATGTAGATCAGGAACAGGCCGATCGCGAGGCCTCGCCACCACGGGGGTTTTTTCATCTCTTCCACTTCCGGCTGAGCCTGTTCGTCCACAGGTACCCGACGACGCACACAGCCATGATGAGAAGCGAGATCGTCGCCATTGCGTCGGCAGTCCCCGGTTCCAGCTGCACCTCCCCGCGGACCAGCGCGGCGATCCTGATGGTCACCAGGTTGATATCCGGGCCGGTGAGGGTCCAGGCGGTCGCATAGGCTCCATAGGAGTTGGCAAACAGGAGAAGGAAACCACCGATGAGCGACGGGGCAAGGATCGGAAGCGCGACCCGCCGCCAGTATTCGAGTTCCGACGCCCCGAGGTTCAACGCCGCCTCGCGCCACTCGCTGCGCAGGCCTCGCAGGGACGGCTGGATGAGAAGGATCATGAGGGGTATCTGGAAATACAGGTAGGCAAGCACGAGGCCCGTGATCGAGTAGACGCGGAAGGCCGGATAGAGGGCAATCCCGAAAAGCTTCGACAATAGCAGGGTGACGATACCCGTGGACCCGAGGGTGACGATGAACGCGAAAGCAAGCGGAGCTCCACCGAAGTTTGTTGCAACATCGGCGAGGGCGGTAGCGGCCCCCCGGAAGAAGCGGCTGCGCGCATTCATGACGGCATACCCCGCCAGTGTGCCAAGAACGACCCCGAGGGCCGCCGTGATCGCGGAGAGCCTGATGCTGTTCGCGAAGGAAGCGCGGATCACGGGAGACATAACGCGCGAGAAATTCGCGAGTGTGGGTTGCCCGTCTCCGTCCCGCAGGCTGGAGGTCACCACCGTTGCGATGGGCACGATCTCCATCAGCAGCCCGAAGAGGAAGAACGGGAGGAGGGGGGCCCAGAGCAGCAGCGACCGGGCCCTCGGTCGAAAACGTGCAGGCGTGCCGGTCATTCCTTACCGCACTAGACGGTCGTGGTCCAGCCGTCGCTGGCCAGGCTGACCTGCCCGCCGTATCTCTCCCGGACCTGCGTCACGACATCGGCCTCCTGCGAGGGGGGATACAGGTGAGTGAGCACAACGCGGCCCACGCCCGCCTCCCGGGCAATCTCACCCACCTGTCCGGCGTTCAAGTGGTCAGGAACGCTCCAGCCGTCTGGAAGGGCGCATTCGCAAATCAGAAGATCTGCTCCCCGCGCGAGCCGGGCAAGGCGGCCGGCGGAGGAGGCGTCGCCCGAGTACGCCAGGACCCTGTCCCCCCACTCGAATCGGAAACAAAGGCTTGAGAGGGTATGCCCACTGAGGTCAGTCGTCAGCGTCCATCCCGGGGGATAGCTCGTCGTCTCCGCGCCCATCTCGCGGACCTCGAGGGCGTACCCCTCCGGCTCGATTCCTTCGTAGATCTCGAACAAGCGCGAGATGAACGAGGAAAGCCCCCTGCAGCCGACGAAGGTAAGGGGGAGTGAGCGTCGGAAGCCCGGAGTGGAATTGCATGCCTGGAGCAGGGTGGCGAGGTCGAGGGTATGGTCGGGGTGGAGGTGGCTCACGAGCACAACAGCGAGGTCCTTGTAGCTCACCCCGGAAGCCGAAAGGCGCGCAAGCGTCCCCGGCCCCGCATCGACCAGGATCGGGGTCTCCCCGATCCGCACCAGGTACCCGGGAGCGGCGCGCGCGGGCAGGGGGACGCACGTCCCGGATCCGAGCACTGTCACAGTCATCCTGTCCAAGCGACCGTCCTTCCCGCGTGGATTCTACCGCATCCCTGGTTTTTGAAAAGGCCATCGGGGAGATGCAGTCCCTCCCGATGGCCTGAATGGGCGCTCCTTGATGCCGTCGGGACCTATTGCCCCGTGCCCACAATCGCGTCCCAGCCGTTCACGATGTTCTTGATCGCCACCGAGAACGACGCGAGGCTGGTCGGGAAGTAAAGCTTTGTGTAGGCGCTCTGGGGCAGCTGCTTCGAAGCCACCTCAGCGGGGAGGACCACGTCAGAGCGGGTCGGGTGCGCGTACCCCGTGGCAAAGGACACCTGCCCCTCGTCCGAAAGGAAGTAATCGAGCGCCCTCTTGGCGGCGTTCGGGTGCGGCGCGCGGCTGCTGATGTACTGCGCGAAAATCATCCCCACGGTTCCGTCCCTGGGGATGACGACCTTGAGGGGAAGCCCCGTCGAGTCGCGCTTGGCAAAGCCGTCGAAATCGTACACGAGGGCAATGGGTGCTTCGCCCTTCTGCACCGCGGCCACGTTGAGCACAACGCCCTGGCGCAGGTTGCCGCTGTCGCGAAGCTGCTTGAAGTAGTCCAGGCCGGGCTGGACGTTCTGCTCTCCGCCGCCATGGGCGTACGCGGCCGCGAGGACGGAGGCGGTGGCATAGGTGGAGACGCGCGGATCCCTGGAAACGACCTGGTCCTTGTACTCAGGCTTCAGGAGATCGTCCCACGTCTCCGGGACGTTCTTCACGATATCGGTGTTCACCAGGAAGCAGATGGCTCCCCAATACGATGCGGCCCACCTTCCGTCCGGATCCTTGAACCTGTCCGGTATCTTGTCCCAGTTCGCGTTCTTGTACGTCATCGCGAGGTTGTTGTCCAGCAGCTTTCCCAGGAAGTCGTAGCCGATGTCGGCGACGTCCATCACAGGGGCGTCCTTTTCCGCAAGCAGGCGCGTGATCTGCTCGGCGCTGGTCATGTCCGTGTCCGTGTGGACGAGGCCGTAGCGTTTCTCAATGGCCTTCCAGGCGTTTCCAAGATTCACCCAATCGTCCGACATCCCGTAGCTGATGAGCTGCTTTTCGACACCGCCGGCGGTTCCCTTGTCCTGTTGACCGCTGGCGAAGAGAAGACCGGGGAGAACAAGGAGCAGAAGAGCGACGCTGAGAAGCAGGTTTCTTTTTTTCATCATTTCCTCCTTAAACGGTTTCCACGACAGGATATCCTGGAATGATGTCTTTGTCAACGACCTTTTTAAAGAGTATTGACAAAGTTGGGAACGATTGGTACAAGGGGATGTTCGGACCTTTCACAGGAGGGCACGTGCCGATGAACGGCAGCTCGGTGCAGCGGATCAAGGACTCCAACCGGAAGAAGATCCTGGGCCTGCTGATGGAAAAAAGGGAGATGAGCAAGCAGCAGGTCGCCCAGGAAGCCGGCCTGAGCATCCCGACGGTCACGATCAACGTTGCGCGCCTCCTGAAGCAGGGTATCGTGGAAGAGGCGGGTGTTTCGGCGTCCACCGGCGGCAGGAAGCCGATGATGATTCGTTTTCTGCCGAACTCCCGCTACTCCTTCGGGGTGGACTTCTCTTCCAACCACCTGACATCCAGCAGCCTCATCAGGGTCATCCTCGTCAATCTCGACGCGGAGATGCAGGAGGAATCAACATTCGAATATCGGGATTTCTCCTCGGTGAGCCAGATCATGGCCCATGTGAAAAAGCTCACGGAGAAGATCCTCTCGAAAAGGAGGATCCCCCGTGAGCTCGTCATGGGCATCGGCTTCTCCCTACCCGGCACCGTGAACGAGGGCAAGCTGATCCTGGAACAGGCGCCCAATCTTCCCCCGGACCTGGGGATGAATGCCCTGGACTTCAAGAAGTACAGGGCGCTTTTCCCTTTCCCGATTTTCATTGAAAACGAGGCGAATGCCGCAGCGTACGCGGAGCTCCTCCTCGGAATCGCCCGGCGGAAGCGCAACCTGGTGTTCCTCTCCATCAACAGGGGAATCGGAGCCGGGATCGTCGTGCGGGGGCACGTCTACAAGGGCAGCAACAAGCGCGCCGGGACCGTGGGGCACGTCACCATCGAATCGAAGGGAATTCGATGCACCTGCGGGAGGAAGGACTGCTGGGAGATCTACGCGGCCTCGGGGGCCCTGATCAGGAACTACCGCAAGGTCTCGGGCAGGAAGCTCAAGGACACCCAGCAGTTCCATTCGCTGCTCGGCTCCGCGGACCCCGTGGCGTTGCAGGTCTGGGATGCCTATCTCGAGTATCTGGCCATTGGCATCAACAACATCATCCTCAGCCTCGACCCTCACTACTTGATCATCGGCGGAGAGATCAGCGAGTTTGGCGATCAGCTCCTCGAACCCCTCCGGGCCAAGGTATTCGAACAGAACACCTTCTACAAAAGGGACGACCTGGAGATCGTCATGTCCAGGCTGAAGCAGGACGCGTCGATACTAGGGGTCGCTCTTCTGCCCTTTCATGCGCTGCTCCGACGCGACGCGAAAGTCATCTGATCCCCATGACCGAAAGGGACCCGATAAAAGTCTACGATGCGCGCTGGCTGGTCGACGAGCTCAGTCAGGAAGGGGTCAGGCGTCTGGTGGAGGCGACCCTGATCTACGGCAGGCTGCTCGGCGTGGATACAGTCACGATCTGCAGGGATGCGCGGATCGGGAGCGGCGCGGTCATGGAGCTTGCGCTCGAGACCGCCCTCAGGGCGGGCCTCAACGTTTTCCTGTGCGCGGACCCCGTCAGCACGCCGCAGAGCTACTTCGCGTCGTTCAGGGTGTCAGCGGAACACCCCGGCACAATGGGGCTCACGATCACGGCATCCCACAACCCGGCCAGCTACGTCGGGCTCAAAGTCGTTGTTCCTCCGGCACAGGCCATAGGATTGGAGTGCGGCCCCTTGGGAGGTTTTCGGAGAATACGCGACATCTTTCACAGCCGCGAAACCCTTGCCCGCAGCGGGGGTGGCGCGCTCCGCGTACAGAGCCTGGCGAACGAGTATGTCGAATTCTCGCTGCGCGCTGCCGGGGTTCCGGAGGGCAGCCTCGAAGGCATCCCTGTCGTGTTCGACTTCTTCAACGGCTCCGCGGGCCCGGAGATGATGGATGCCCTTCAGCGGGCAGGCGCATCAGTGCTCCCGCTTCGCCTCGTTCCCGACGGGAACTTCCCCACCGGCTCCCCCAATCCCACCAGCGCGGGAAAGATGGGGAAGGCGGTCGCCCTGGCAAAGGAGACGGGAGGCGCGGCGGTGGTTGGCACGGACGGGGATGGAGACCGGCTGGTGTTCGGCGACGGGAACGGCATCCTCAGCGCGGGTATGGCTGCGATCCCGATCCTCCGACACGCGCATCCGGGGGGAGCGCACGAAAAACAGGCAAAGGTTCTCCACGATCCGAAAGTCAATCCTCTCGCCCTTGCGGAGTGGGCGGGTCTCGACGTGGCGCCGGTCCTCTTCCGCAACGGCCATTCCCACATCAAGGAGCACATGCGAAGCATCGATGCGCTGGCCGCCGTCGAAGAGTCCGGCCATTTCTATCACCGGCTTCGCGACGGGGAGAGAACCATCTATGCCGAAAACTCCCTCGTCACGATCCTTCTGTTTTTGCGTTCCCTGAAGGAACGGTCCTCCCTCATGGACGAATTGTGGGAGACACAGAACCGCGTTTTCACCACGGGCGAGTTCAACTATCAGCTGGAAAATAACCAGATGCGCGACGCCGCGTTGGAAAAGGCCCTTCAGTGCTTCAGCGAGGAGGGCGCCGCCGTGACTTCTCGGACGGCGGACGGCATGGATCTCATGGGTTTCTTCGTGCGCGGGGGAATCACTCTCAATACCGGGGAGCCGCGGACGGGCTGGTACCAGGTCTACATTCGCATCGCCACCAATGAAAAAGCCGTCATCCGCTCGTACGTCTCGGCCGATGACCCGGAGGTGGGATTGCGAAAGGAAAAGGGGCTCAGGGACATCTTCACGAGCTTCGGGGGCAGGGTGATCGACTAGAGATACCGCCCTTCGGGCGGTGTGCCCTAGCGCGGGTTCGCGCGGTCCTGACCCGCGGCCGCGGGAACGGGCTCGAGCGGGCCGGCGGTGATCGAGAAGAAGGACAGTGCGGCATCCCGCGGATCGGCATCTCCGTAGAGGAACGCGTACATCACCGAGGAGACGAGGATCTTCTTCACGTAGTCCCTGGTCTCGGCGATCGCCGCCGACTCCACGAAGAGGTCCGCGGGAAGACCCGGGTTCGCCCGTTCCCATTGCCGCAGCCGGGAGAGGCCGGCGTTGTAGGCAAGCAGCGCCTTCGTCACGCTGCCGGCGGTGCCAATGAGGTCCTTCAGATGCCGTACCCCGATCGAGAGGTTGGTTTCGGGGTCGCGGAGATCCGGATCCACGATGCGCAGCCGCTGCGCGACCGATGCGGCCGTTGACGGCATGAGCTGGGAGAGCCCCACGGCCCCGGCGCCCGACACGACCCGCGCGTCGAAGTAGCTCTCTTCCCTTATCATCCCATACAGGATGTAATCCGCGATCCCGGCGTCCCGGGACAGCGGCCCGATGAGGTCCGCAAATCCCCTAGGATAGTACATCTGAAGTTCCGGCAGGCTGAGCCTGCGCTTGCGAGCGATGTATCCGACGAAGTACATGGAGCTTCGAAAGTCGCCCGCCTGTGCAAGAAGGCGCGCCGCGTCGATGATCTGCGCTTCGCTCAGGGTGTCGCGGACAGCCCAGAGCCGGGAGTAGGCCTGCGAGGGAAGCCCATACGGCAGGAACCCCAGCGCGAGGGGATCCAGCGCAGACGCGCCCGGGGCCGTGTCGGATTGCGACGCCAGCGCTGCGGGAACCGCGCGGTCAGGCATGTCGCCGAGCATGCTGGCAGCCAGTATTCCGTAGTACCCAGCGGGGTCCCTGCGCTCGGCGTCCTGGAACAGGGAGCGCGCCGTCACCGGGAGAATGGCGCCTCCGGCGCTGCGCGGGTCCCCCGGCAGTCGGAGAATGGCTCCCTGCTGCCATTCGCGGGCAATCAGGTAGGAAAGCTGAGCGCGCACGTCGTCCGGCCCCGCAGCATCCAGGGCGTGCCACAGGCCAACGAGCGCCCTCCATTTCCTGCCGGCAACGAGCTCGGCGATACGGCTGTGCAGGAGATCCGAGAAGTACGACGCGTCGTTCCAGGCCGGCGCTTCCGCCTCCACCTGGCGCGGAAGGTCCGGCGGATCGGTGGCGAAGATGATGTCGAGAATGAGCCAGCGCGCCCGGTCACGCTGAACGGGAGAGGCGCTATTCGCAATTACGCTCCGAAGCCATTGGAGCGCGCGAGGGTACTCCTTCGCCCGGCGGTACAGCCGTCCCGCCTGTTCCTCCGCATCGATTCGCGCCTGTCCCGTAAGCCTCCCGGTGAGCCTTTCCATGAATCGCGCGCCCACCGCCGCCCTGCCGGCGTACACGTAAGAGCTGCCCAGATCGCTCACCAGCGCCCCGTCGGCCACAAGTCCGGGATCGATCGACGAAAGCACGTTCTCCAACAGGGGGATGCCTCGCGACCAGTCTCCCTGCACCAGAGCGTTCTTTCCGGCCAGGAGATCCAGGTCCAGCGCACCGAAAAGCTGCAGGTACGCAGGCTCCCCGGCGATGAACGTGTACACCCGGCCGTGCAGCGACGACACCCTCTCCTTGAGGAATAGCTGCACGATGAGATCGTGAGCCTGGGGCATCTCGAGGCGCATCGAGCTGACGGCCCGGAAGAGCAGCACCTCGGCATCCGGATTCGAGAGGCCGTCCGCTTCATGGAGCACCGCTGCGTCCTGCCTGTCCCAGTACAGGGCTTCCACGAGTACACGTCTGCCCCGCTGCTGAAGTTCGGCCGGCACGGAGGACGTGCTCACCCGACGGGCAATCTCGATGGCCTTCTCGTAGCTCTTCTGCTCGACGTACCTCCGGGCAAGGAGCACCCCCGCTTCCTCCTTCCAGGGGCTTGGAGACCTCTGCCACGCCGTCTCCAGCATCCGCAGGGATTCGGCCGGCTTTTCGAGGGAATCGAAAACGAAGGACAGGTAGAAGGGAGCGCCGGTCGGGAGGGCGAGACTTTCCGCGGGGTTCTGGGCGGAGAAATCGACAAGGGCGAGTGCCGAGTAACGTCCCTGTGCCAGGTCCGATCTCAGCTCCTCTTCCGGCGTCCCCCAGATCTGCCGCGGTCCGCATCCCGCCGTGAGAAGGGGAAAGGCCAGGAGGAGAAGAAGGATCTCAGTTCGCTGGAATGATGATCCGCGTGCCGGCAAAAATGAGGTCCGGATTCGGGATGGAGTTGGCTTTTGCAAGCCGGGGATACAACCAGGGATTGCGATAATAGGTCGCGGAGATATCCCACAAGGTGTCACCCTTCTTGATGCGGTAGGTGACGGATCCCGGGGAAGGAGCCGCGGGAGCAGGCGCAGGAGAAGCTGGTGCGGGTGCGGCGGCCGGGGCTGGTGCCGCCGGGGCGGGGGCAGGGGCTGCGGCGGGAGCTGGAGCCGCGCCGGGCTGCGCGGGTGCGGCCGCGCCGGCTGTCGGGAGCGGCGGAATGGTCGGCCCCGTTATCGCCCGGTACACAAAATATGCAATGGCCCCGACGAGAGCCACGCCGAGGACGACGAACAGCACCAGGAGGAGGATGTTGGGGCCGCGCCGATGCACGGTCTCCTCCCGCCGATCCGTCTCCCCGACCGGATAGTCCTCACCGGTGAGCGGCGGCTCTTCGAACTCCAGGCCTTCGGCGGATTCATTCTCCAGCGCGAACTCGGGTTCCGCGAATACATCCTGATCCGATGCGCCCGCAAGGCTCGTGTCGAACCTCTCGCGTTCTCCGGTCGACTCGTCGAAAGCCTCCGCAGTGAGCTGCCCTTCCTCATTGATGCCAATGAGCAGCTCGATCTCGGGTTCCCCTTGCGCGGCAGGCGGAATGTTTTCTATGATGAGACTGCCGAGGTAGCTCGCTTCGGAGATCGATGAGCCATTGCCGCGATACAGATCCACCTGGACCTTTTCCTGGTTGTCTTTCGCGGTCGTGAGGACGAGCTTTCTGGTGCCCCTGAAATCGACGTCGATCACCGGGTAGTACGAACCGTCAGCGACCTTTATGCCGATCGTCGAATCGCTCACGTGGCAGGTTCTCCCTCGGAAAAATCGTACCCCGGCGTCACTGGTTTGTCAACAATCGTTTTCTGGAATCGCGGGTCGGGAAGCGACAATGAGGCAGCGCTCTTCATCGAGGAACGGCAGCGCGAGCGGAACGAGCTGGAAATCGAAGCCCGCACCCCGGGACCGTCGAACGTCGTCGATCTCTTCCCGCGCGCGGTCTTTCCGTCCCTTGAATGCAATGGCCGTCCGCCATCGAATCGCGCTCTTCTCGATGTCGCTCAGGAACCTCTCGAAGGGCGCCACCGCGCGGAACGTCACCACGTCGTAGTCGCCCTCGGCGTCAGAGAGATCGGCCTGGACCACGCGCAGGAGCGGAAGGCCGAGAAGGACGGCGCACGTCCTGAGAAACGACACCCGCCGCGCCATGCGCTCCAGCAGGGTGAAGGAGACCGAGGGCATGGCCGCGGCAAGAGGAATCCCCGGAAATCCGGCACCCGAGCCGACGTCCAGGGCGGTCCCGCCGATCGACTTCACCGCCCCGCGCACGGCCGTCCATCCAGCGAGGGAGTCCAGCACGTGCTTCACGACCAGCTCGCGGCGGTCGGTGAACTTCACCAGACCGAACCGGGGGTTCCACCGCTCCAGCTCGTCGAGGTATTTCTCCAGCAGCGCCTGGACATGGCCGGGATCCGGGACGGAGAGTCGCTCGAGGCCGCTCCCCAATATCGCTGAGGCGTCGCGTCTCTCCGTCATCGCACCCGCCTCAGGTGAACGAGCAGAACGGCGATGTCCGGCGGGCGCACGCCCGGGATCCGGGACGCCTGGCCGACGGATCCGGGACGTATTCGACGGAGCTTCTCCCGCGCCTCCGAGGAAAGGCCGGCCGCGGTGTCCCAGTCGAATCCCGGCGGGATCCGCTTCTCCTCCAGGCTGCGGAAGCGTCCGACAAGGTCATCCTGCCGTCGGATGTATCCTTCGTACTTTACCTCGGTTTCCGCCAGGGAGAGCCAATCCACCGCAGAGCCTGCAAGCGACGGCTCGCGCGCTGCAAGATCAGAAATGGCGAGCCTCGGGTCCTTCAGGGCCTGCTCGAAGCTCCTCCCCCTGTGGGATGCGAGGGAGACCACCGCATCCGCATCGAGGGCCGAGACCTTGCGGCTGCGCAGCAGCTCGCGGATCTCTTCCACACCCCGCAGTTTCCGCTCCAACCTCTCCTCGGCATCGGCGTCCTGGAGGCCGACCCGCCGGCCGTGCTTCAGCAGCCGGAAGTCCGCCGTGTCGTGGCGCAGGGAAAGGCGGTATTCGGCGCGGGACGTGAACAACCGATAGGGCTCATCGGTCCCCTGTGTGACAAGGTCGTCCACCATGACGCCGATGTATGCCTCCGCGCGCGAGAGCACCAGCGGCTCCCGGGACTGGAGGTGGAGCGCGGCGTTGATGCCCGCCATCAGCCCCTGCGCGGCGGCCTCCTCGTAACCGGATGTGCCGTTGGTCTGGCCGGCCACGAACAGCCCCTCGACGGCCTTGGTCATCAGGCCCGGCCCGAGCTGTGTGGGGTCGAGGTAATCGTACTCCACCGCGTACCCGGGCCGCACGATCTGGAGGCTCTCGAGGCCGGGCAGCGTGCGCAGAAACGCCTCCTGCACCTCCTCGGGCAGAGACGAGGAGACGCCGTTCAGATAGACCTCGTCGGTCCCCAGTCCCTCGGGCTCGACGAACACCTGATGCCGCGCTCGCTCGGGAAACCGCACGACCTTGTCCTCGATCGACGGACAGTATCGCGGACCACGGCCCACGATTTTTCCGCCGTACAGTGGTGAGCGATGGATGTTGTCCCTGATGATTCGATGCGTCTGCTCGTTGGTGTACGTGATCCAGCAGGGAACCGCCGGCCTCTCCACGCGCTCCGTGGAAAAGGAGAATGGCCGCATGAGCGGGTCGGGCTGCTGCAGATCCATGCGCGCGGTGTGAAGCGATCTTCCAAGGCCGCGTGCCGGGGTGCCCGTCTTGAGTCGGCCGACGGTGAACCCCCGCTGCCGAAGGTGCGCGCCCAGTCCCTGCGCCGCCGGTTCTCCCAGCCTGCCGCCCGGTGCGCTCCATTCGCCGATGAAGAGCTTTCCCTCCATGAATGTGCCTGTTGTGAGCACCACGGCGGGGGCCATGATGCGGTTGCCGCGCTCGGTGAGCACGCCGCTCACGCGCCCGCCCGGATCCAGCAGGAGATCGACAACCGTGTCCTGGAACAGGGAAAGGCCTGACTGCGCCTCGAGGGTGCGCCGTGCAAGCGATGCGTAGAGGGCCTTGTCGGCCTGGGCGCGCGGCGCCTGCACGGCAGGGCCGCGGCTTGCATTCAGCATCCTGAACTGGATCATCGAGGCGTCGATGAGCTTCGCCATCTGGCCGCCGAGGGCATCGATCTCGCGCACGAGGTTTCCCTTGGCGATTCCGCCGATGGCGGGGTTGCACGACATGCGGCCGATCGTGTCGAGGTTCTGCGTCACGAGGATCGTCGAAAACCCCAGCCGTGCCAGGGCAAGCGCGGCCTCGATGCCGGCATGACCGGCACCGATCACCACGGCATCGACATCCCCTTCCCGTCGACTCGGCGCCGGCATGCTATTTTCCCACGCAGAACCGGGAGAACATCCGGTCGAGGATCTCGGCGTTCGTCACCGCGCCGGTAATCTCACCCAGCGCGTCCATGGCATCAGCGAGATCCACGGCGAGCAGGTCTGGTGTCGCCCCCTCCGCGAGAGCGGCGCGGAGACGCTTCAAGCCGGCCAGCGCGCGGGCCAGCAGGTCACGCTGCCTCTCGGAATCGACGAGGGGTTCCGCCCCGTCCGCCGGTGCGCCTCCGAGAGCGGCCACGGCGAGGGCGCGCTGGAGCTCATCGATCCCCGTGCCGGTCACTGCGCTCACCGTGAGGAATTCTTTCGGAGCCGGGAGGAGCCCCCGCAGGTCCGCCTTGTTCCATACGCGAAGGAGAGGTGCAGGGCCTTCCCGGCGCTCGAGAAACTCCCGGTCCCCCGCGTCCATCCCGCGCGTCCCATCAACGAGGTAGACCACGGCATCGGCGGCGTCGATCACTTCATGCGTTCTTCGTACACTTTCGGCCTCCAGGGGATCAGCCGTCGCGCGCAGACCGGCCGTATCGAACAGGCGGACGGGGATCCCCTCGATGCTCGCCGTGCTTTCCAACCAGTCACGGGTCGTCCCGTGGATCTCCGAGACAATGGCCCGGTCCTGGCGGAGCAGGAGGTTGAAGAGGCTGGACTTGCCGGCATTCGTTGCACCCGCGAAAGCGATGCTCACCCCTTCCTGGTACACCCTGCCCTGCCGGTAGGAGCGGGCAAGGGCCTCGAGAATCCGCTCCGCTTCGTCGAGCTTCTGCGTGTCGACGCCCGCGTCCGAATCTTCGTCGGGATAGTCGATGAGGACCTCCAGTGATGCGCGCAGATCCAGCAGCGCGTCACGTGCCCGCCGGACCCGCTCCTCGATGGCTCCCCCCAGGCGCTGGAGGGCAAGCCCGCGAGCCCTGTCCGTCCTCGCGCGCACGATCTCGTTTACCGCCTCTGCCTGGGTGAGGCCCATCCGGCCGTTCAGAAACGCGCGCTGGGTGAACTCACCGGGACCGGCGGCGCGGAATCCGGAGCGGGCAAGCAGGGAGAGGAGCCTCTGGATCACCGGGAGGCTTCCGTGGCAGAAAATCTCCGCCCCGTCCTCTCCCGTGTAGCTTTTCGGTGACTTGTACACGGCGATGAGGACCTCGTCGACATCCTCACCGCCGTCCCGCATCACGCAGTGATGGACGGTGTGTCCGGGTGCTCTGACAATATCGAAACGGCGCGGGACGAGCGGGGACAGCAGCTCGAGGGAGCCCGGCCCTGAGACCCGGATCACCGCCAGCGCGCTCGATGCCGCGGGCGTGGCGAGCGCTGCAATCGGGTCATCGGGAGAATGGATCACGATCACCAAGGATAGCTAGTCACCTGCACGTGTTCAAGGTGAAGTTCAGATTCCCCCCCCAAGGAGCGAAAAGAGGAGGATGATCAGTACGAGAGTCGTGACGACGCAGTACAGCCAGTCCCGCTCGAGGGCAAAGGCGACGAGGGAGAATGCCACGCGCACGATTGGAACGGCAATCAGGGCGAGAAGCCCGAGCTGGATGAGCGCCGCGCTCTGCCCTGACAGGACAGCCGCGACAACGGCGGTGATGTGGCTGAGGAAATCGGGTTCTCCGTGGAAGGTCCCGTAGCGGGGAATTTCCGCACCGTGCGCGCTCAGATACCAGATGCCGCCGGCCAGTGTAATACCGGCCGCGATGATGACGCCGGCGCGCAACAGCAAACCGATCCACCGCTCGATCCGACGGTCATCGATGCCACGCGGCTTTCTCATGTCACAGCCTTCCCGTAAAGCCCTTGTAGATCATCTCGAAGCCCACGAAAACGATGACCAGGGCAAACACGATCCGCAGCGTCCGCGTCTTCGCAGCCGAAAGGAAGCGCGTTCCCGCCGTCGATCCCGCGAGCACTCCGAGCATGATGGGCAGGGCGAGTGCCGGATCGATGTATCCCCGGCTCAGATAGACCCCCGCGCTCGCCGCGGCTGTAACCCCGATCATGAAATTGCTCGTCGTCGTGGAGACCTTGAAGGGCATCCGCATGACCCGGTCCATCGCGATCACCTTCAGCGCGCCGGACCCGATTCCCAGGAGTCCGGAAAGCACGCCGGCGAGCGTCATCAGGCCGAACCCCGTGGGAACCCCGCGCACGTTATACCTGCGGATCCCTTCGGGTCCCGGATACGTCCCGTTCATTTTCAGCCTCGTTGCAAGCGAATCGCGAGGGACAGGAGGGCCGTCGCCGGGCGGTGCACGATACGTGAGGGAAGCGGAGTACATCAGCATGAGGCCGAACACCACCGCGATGATGCCCGGCGTCACATGCAGGGCGATGATCGCACCCCCCAGGGCGCCGAGGGTCGTGGCGATCTCGAGGAACATGCCGATGCGGATGTTGCTGATGCCTTCCCGCACGTAGGCAGAGGCGGCGCCGGATGAGGTAGCGATAACGGAGATGAGGGACGCGCCGATCGCATAGCGGATGTCGACGCCCAGCACGATCGTGAGGAGGGGGATGATGACGATGCCCCCGCCCAGACCGGTGAGCGAACCCAGGAACCCGGCTCCCGCGGATGCCCCCGCGAGGATTCCCGTCAACGCCCACGTCGTCATGATTGTTCCTGTCGCGTCATTCCGCCCCTCCCGGTTGTGGAAGACTACCGTGCTGCGGAGGCGGATGCAAGAGAGGCCGTGTTTGTGTTAGTCTTCGGCGGGGGACGCGATGCTCGACACGGATATCGAGGGACTGGACCCGGCGCAGGCCTCGCAGTACGTCCTGGCCTTCATCACCACGCTGAAGCAGACCGAGAAATCACTCGGCGCTGCGCAGGAGGAGACCAACACGTGGACGCGGCGCGTCACCCTCGCGCGCTCCCGCGGGGAAGAGGGCCTTGCCGCGCAGGCGCAGGCACGGTTGTCGGACGCCACCGCGAAACAGGCGCAGCTGGAGACTGAGCTCGCCGACCTGAAAGCAAGGGTTGCGGTCCTTAAGGACAAGCTCGTGCGCGTGCGCATGACGGGCGGCAGGATGGTGGACGCGGACCTGCTTCTTGCCCAGCTGCAGATGGTCGTGGGGAAGAAGGACGAGCTGGGTGAAGCGATGAAGAAAGAGGAAGCGAACGCTGCCCTTGACGAGCTGAAGAAGAAGACAACGTAGCCCATCCACGAGGGGCACATTCGCAGGAGGAATGGAATGACGAACACGCTGAAGGACCTCGCCACGAAGAGCCCGAAAAAAATCGTCCTTCTCGTCATGGATGGCGTCGGCGGCCTGCCCCGCGAACCGGGGGGAAAGACGGAGCTGGAGACGGCGCGCACGCCGAACCTGGATGCGCTTGCAGCCACGGCCGAATGCGGGGTGCACCTGCCGATCGGTTTCGGCATCACCCCGGGATCCGCGCCTGGGCACCTGGCGCTGTTCGGCTACGACCCGCTGGAGTTTCCCATCGGGCGGGGCGTCGTGGCAGCGACAGGCGTGGCCTTTCCGATGAAGCCGGGAGACGTAGCGGCGCGGCTGAACTTCGCGACGCTCGACCAGACGGGGGCGATTTCCGACCGGCGCGCGGGACGGATCCCGACGGACAAGTGCGCGCAGCTCTGCGAGCTTCTGAAGGGCGTCTCCATCAAGGGGATCGAAGTATCGGTGCGCCCCGTGAAGGACTACCGGGCGGTCGTCGTGTTCCGCGGCAAGGGACTCTCGGACCTCGTGGCGGACACGGATCCGCAGGTCATGGGCGTGAAGCCCCTGGATCCGGTGGCCACTGACCCGAAGGCCGCGCACACGGCGCAGGTGGCGAAAGATTTCGTGGCCCAGGCCCGCAAAATCCTGGCAAGCCAGAGCCCCGCGAACGGCGTACTGCTCCGCGGGTTTGCCGAGCTCCCCCACATCCCCTCCCTCCCCGAGCTGTACAAGCTTTCCCCCACGGCCCTCGCCGTGTACCCCGACTACAAGGGGGTCGCCCGGCTGGTGGGGATGGAGGTGGTCGAGGACCTCGCCGATCTTGACGCGCAGGCCAAGGCGCTGAAGACCGTGTGGGACGCGCACGACTTCTTCTTCATCCATCACAAGTACACCGATTCGAAGGGCGAGGACGGCGATTTCGACGCCAAGGTGAAGGAAATCGAGAAGGTCGATGCTTTCCTCCCGAGTGTCCTGGCGATGAAACCGGATGTCATCATCGTGACCGGCGATCATTCCACGCCGGCCGTGGCCAAGGCCCATACCTCGCATCCCGTTCCCTTCATGATCGCCGGTGACGGCGTGCGGTCCGACGGCACCCAGAAATTCGGGGAGAGGGGCTGCGCAAAAGGCATCTGGGGCACGATCTCCGGCCAGGTGCTGCTCCGGATCGCCCTCGCCTATGCAGGCAAGCTGAAGAAGTACGGTGCATGAACAAAATCCGCCTGGCGGCGGCGCGAATCCGCCTGGCGGTAACGCGACAGTGAACGGGGACATGCTGGACGACTACCGTCGCTCCAGGGTCCCCGTTTCCCGGATCTACGAGCCCGCCACCCTCTGCGCCGTCCTGGGCGCGTCCGGCAGGCCCGAGCAGGACCTCCTGCTGGAAAACCTTCGTGCCGACCAGGTGCCGTGGATGCATCGAAGGGGCGGAGGAGGGACGGTGGTGCTCGGCCCCGGGCAGGTCGTGCTCGCCGTGGTCACGGAAGTCGACTCCCCGTTCAGGAACAAGGAATACGCGGTCGAGATCAATTCCTGGATCGTCGAGGCCCTCGATCGTCTCTCCATCACGGGCGTACACCCGGCGGGTATTTCTGACCTGGCGGTCGGAGAGAAGAAGATCGTCGGCACCTCGATCTACCGCTCGCGCCTGGTGCTCTTCTACCAGGCAAGCCTCCTGGTTTGCAACGACATTTCCCTGTTCACCCGATACTTGGCAATGCCCGTCAAGGTCCCCGACTACCGCCGCGGCAGGACGCACGAGGAGTTCTGCACGACCCTGGCCCGGGAAGGGTACACCGGGAGTGTTTCGGACGTGATGGGAGCCTTGAACGAGAAGGTGGGAGCACGGCTGCACTCACTGCGATAGCAGATACCGCCCATCTACCGCGTGGGCATGTCTGGTACTGCCAGCCGCGGGCCTGGATACCGCGCTCCGCGCGGTGTGCATGTGGCCTCCCCGTTCGGCGAGTACCCGCCGCCCGCCGCGCCGTGTACGTTCATGACGGAAGGGAGCATGAAATGGCAAATGCCTTGAAGGATCTTTCCGCCGCCCTGCGAGGGGCGATTCAGAGAGCGTCAACATTCACCGTGGGCCTTGAACGGGATCCGTATACAGTGAGCGGAGTGCTCATCGGGGGGGACCGTGTTCTCACCGCGAGCCACCTTGTTCCCGATGAGGGAATCACGGTCACGATGCCGGATGGATCGGCAAAGGAAGCGAAGCTTGCGGGCCGGGACCCGATCCATGACCTCGCCCTGCTTCGCCTGGGCCCGGACGTGAAGGCGGGTGACGTGCCGGCAGCCTCGGTCGCCGTGGGTGACATCGTCGTGTCGCTCAAGCGTGATTCCTTTGACGGTATCAACGCGGCCCTGGCCATGGTGAGCTCCATCGGCGCAAAGCTGAGGATCGGCCGGAGCGGGGTGCTGGAACGCTACTTCCAGACCGACGCCGATCGGCTGACGGGCACCACGGGCGGGCCGCTCGTGGACGCGGAGGGCGCGTTTGCCGGCATCCAGGTCTTCAACCGGCGCATGGGCGCCGAGGTCGCAATCCCGTCTGACCTGGCGCTCACCCGCGCTCGCCTGCTCGAAGAGAAAGGGAGCGTGCCCCAGCCGTACCTCGGCGTCAGGAGCCAGGAGGTTCCCCTCACGAAGGCGGGGAAGGAGTCGGTGAAAGGGCGGCAGGACACCGGGCTTCTGCTCGTCTGGGTGGAAACGGGCAGCGCAGCCGAGCATGCGGGCCTCGAAGTGGGAGACATCCTGGTGGGCATCGCCGGTTCCCCGGTTGCCGACCACGAGCAGCTTCTCTCGATCCTGTCGGAGCGCGGCGCCGGAGCAAAGGTCGACACCCAGGTGATCCGGGGCGGGTCGCTTCGCAGCGTGTCCGTGACAATCGGCAGCAGATGAATCGGCCCCGGCCCCGGGCGCACATCAGGGTCCGCGCGCCGGACCCGCTTCTCCGTTCCCAGATCGTGGAACGGCTCGCGGGCCTGGGAGAAATATCCGTGGACGCCGAGGAAGCGGCATCGGGGGTGTCCATGAACGGCGCGCCCATGGACGCTGCGGCCGTCGAGACGTCCGTGGAGGGGTCGGCCCTCACTCCGCGCGAGACGGAAGTGCTCGGCCTGCTCGCCGAGGGGCTGGCGAACAAGGAGATCGCGGCGCGACTCTCGTTCAGCACACACACGGCCAAGTTCCACGTCGAATCGATATTGCGAAAGCTTGATGCCGCCAATCGCGCGGAGGCAGTCAAGGAAGGCATCCGGCGGGGCCTGATCGGGGTGTAGGGCCGGCGCGGTGTGCGGGTGTCCCTTCATGCCGCGCCACCCGTCCATTCCGCTTGTTTTTCACCCCTCGATGCACCTATCTTGAAACCCATGCGTCAAAGTCAGAAAGCCGGGCGCAAAGGGCGCGGCATCGAAAGCCTCACGGCTCTTCTGCCCTTTGTGGGCGCTCACTGGCCCGCCCTGGCAGCGGGATTTGTGTTCATGCTCGTTCAGAACTATGGAGCGGTCCGGGTCCCCGCCTATTTTCAGAAGATCCTGGACGAGATCACGGGAGCCAACCGCTCCGGCGAGATCGGGAGCCTCATCCTCACCGCCTGCCTGTACGCGGCGCTGACCGTGGTGTCCATGTACCTGATGCGGCGGCTGATCATCGGGGCCTCGCGGCAGGTCGAGTACAGTCTCCGCGAGCGGATCTACGGACGGCTGCTCGAGCTGGACTACTCCTTCTACATGGCGCACGAGACCGGGGATCTCGTCTCGCGGACCACGAATGACCTGGACAACGTGCGCACGCTGCTGGGCCCGGGGATCATGTACATCCCCAACTCGCTCAGCATGTTCGGGCTCTTCTTCCCCGTGCTTTTCCGGCTGAACCCGCTGCTCATGGCCGTTGTCTCGGGAGTCATGGCAGGCGTCATCGCGCTCGTCTTCGTAGTCCTGCCCCGGCTGCAGCCGTATTTCCAGAGGATCCAGGAGTCCACGGGCGCCATCAACAGCCGGGTGTGGCAGGTGGTCTCGGGCATCACCACGGTGAAATTGCACACCATGGAAACCGAAGAGGAGAAGAGGTTCGCCTCCCTCAACCGGGATTTCCTGGGCCGCAACATGGCCACGGTAAAGATCCAGGAGTTCCTCTGGCCCACCTTCATCTTCGTTTTCTCCCTCACGCAGCTCGCCGTGATCCTCGTCGGAGGCCGTCTCGTGATCACCGGCGCCATGAGCCTGGGGCAGCTCCTGCAGTTCAACGTCATGATCACCACGCTCACGTTCCCGGTGCTCTCGCTGGGCTGGATCATGTCCCTGATCCAGCAGGGGATCAGTGCAATGGGCAGGATCAACGCGATCCTCGACGGACCCGTGGAGCGGCGCGCGGACTGGAGACGTCTGGGCAGCGAGGCCATGACATTCAGGGTCGACGGCCTGCGCTACGCCTACCCCGGTCATGACACGCCCAGCCTGGACGGGATCAGCATGTCCATCGGCCCGGGTGAGTTCGTCGGGATTACGGGCACCATCGGCAGCGGGAAGTCCACCCTCGTCAACGTCCTCACGGGCCTCCTGCGGCCTCCGAGGGGATCCGTGTTCGTCGGCGGCACTGACATCCGGGACATCGAGCCTGCCTCGCTTTTCTCGAAGATCAGCATCGTGTCGCAGTCGCCGTTTCTCTTCTCGCGAACGCTCGCCGAGAACATCGCGATGGGGCACGACGGCGGCAGCGAGGCCGGGGTGGCCGAAGCCGCAGAGCTCGCCGGGCTCGCCGGCGACGTTGCCTCGTTCACCGAAGGGTACGGCCAGGTCATTGGGGAACGGGGCATCACCCTCTCGGGCGGCCAGAAGCAGCGGACAGCGATCGCCCGCGCCCTGATGAAGGAAAGCCCCGTGGTGATCCTCGACGACTCGCTCTCCAGCGTGGATGCGCGCACCGAGTCCACGATCATCGACAACCTGAGGCGCCTCCGGGGACGCAGGACTCTCATCATCGTCTCGCACCGGATTTCCCCGTTGAAGGGCGCGGACCGCATCTACGTCCTGCACGAGGGAAAAGTGGCGGAGCAGGGTTCGCACGCGGAGCTCGTTGCGAAGGGCGGCCTGTACGAGCGTCTGGTGCGCTACCAGCAGATGGAGAAGAGTCTTGCGCAGCCGGGGGTCGCGGAATGACGGCGGGAACGGACACGAAGATCCTCCGGCGGCTGCTGCCCTACGTCCGCCGCTATGCGTGGCTCGGAATAGGCGCCCTGGCCTGCCTGGTGATCGTCGATGCGGCGAGCGTCCTCCAGCCCTACCTTGTGAAGCACGCCATCGACACGGACGTCGTTGGAAAGGACCTCGCGGGGCTCGGCCGCACGGGCATTCTCCTGGTGCTGGTGACGCTGGCGACATACGGATTCTCGGTGCTCTCCGGCTACGGCATCCAGTACCTCGGGCAGCGGCTCCTCCTCGACCTGAGGATGGATCTTTTCCGCAAGGTGCTCGGGCTCTCCAACGACTACTTCGACCGGACTCCGGTCGGCACGACCCTCACCAACCTGTCAAATGACCTCGAGGCCCTGCGGGAGTTCATCGCGGAAGGGATCGTGAGCACGGTGGGGGACCTCCTGAAGGTCGCCCTCATCCTCGTGGCCATGCTCCTCATCAACTTCAGCCTCGCGCTGGCGGCTTTCATCGTGATCCCGCTCTTCGTGGCGGCCACCCTGCTCTTCCGGGCGCGCATTCGATCGGGGTTCCGGGAGGTGAGAAAGGCCAACGGCGAGATCAACGTTGCCCTGAGCGAGACGATCTCGGGCGTCCGCGAAATCCACCAGTTCGGCTACGAGGAGCAGAGCAGGAAATCGTTCGCGGGCAACAACACCCACTACCTCAACGCGTATCTGAAGGTCGTCAACGCGTACGCCCTGTTCTTCCCGGCAATCGAGATCGTCACCAATGCGAGCATGATCCTCACCCTGCTGTTCGCCCACTTCTGGGCGGGCATCAGGCTGCAGATCGGGGAGATCTTCGCTTTCTTCGCCTACATCAACATGTTCTTCTGGCCTCTCCGGCAGCTTGCGGAGAAGTTCAACCTCCTTCAGTCGGCCAGGGCCGCCTGCGAGAGGATTTTCGCCCTGGCCGATGAGAAGGTGACCATCATCTCGCCGATCGACACGCACGGGGGCGTCATCAGCTCTCCTGCCGAGCTGGTCTTCGAGAACGTCCGCTTCCACTACGCGCCTGACGCTCCAGTTCTGCGGGACATCTCTTTCCGTGTCGCCCCGGGAGAGAAGGTCGCGATCGTCGGACCGACCGGGAGCGGGAAGACCACGATGATCAGCCTCGTGACACGGCTGTACGACGTGCAGCAGGGCCGGATCCTTCTGGACGGGGTCGACGTTCGCACGATACCCCTCGAGAAGCTCCGCCGGGCAGTGGCCACCGTGCCCCAGGACGTCTTTCTGTTCACGGGTACGGTGGCGGAGAACATTTCCCTCCACAACCCCGCGGCGGACTGGCGGGCGGTGGAGCATGCGGCGCAGGAGGTGCGCGCGAACAGGTTCATCGCGAAACTCCCGCGTGGATACGCGGAAGAGGTCGGGGAAGAGGGGCGGCGGCTGTCGGAAGGCCAGAGACAGCTTCTCGGTCTCTCGCGCGCCTTCGCGCGCGATCCGGGTCTCGTCATCCTGGACGAGGCCACTTCGAACATCGACTCTGAGACCGAGCATCTCATTGGAGAAGGGATCCAGCGGCTGCTTGCCAACCGCACCGCCCTCATCATCGCTCATCGCCTCTCCACAATCCGCTCGGTGGACCGGATTCTCGTTCTGCTCGACGGCGAGATCGTGCAGGAAGGCCATCACGACGACCTGGTCACCCGGGACGGGCTGTATCGGCAGCTCTACGAGATGCAGTCGCTCATGCTGGCGAAATAGGGGAAGGCGTTTCCCAAGCGATACGGAGCGCGCATCTGCCCGCCGCTCTCCCCTTCGCGGACTTCGTCTCCATCCGCGGGAACCGACTCTGCGAGGCGGTGACGCCCAATGAGGCGCCTGCACGCCCGACCTGATGAGCGACCATGCGGTACGGCCGCAGGCCTCACTCGGCCGGACCGGGCAGCTTGACAGCGTGGCTCGAAGTGGGACGACACGTGCCTTGGAGAGATCATTTTCATGCCGTCAAGCGACACGGTTGTGAAGGTGCTGAGCCAAGACGCGTTCCTGAAACGGAACTTCTGAGTAGTGCGGCCGGGCTCTCGGCACCCTGGTCTGCGGCCCTTCGGCTCTATGGCCTCTCCCTGTGACATGCGGACGGTTTTGCGATATAGTCCCGCCGGCAAGGGAGGAGGAGTCCAGTGAACGAGTTGTACCGTTTCTTCAAGTCCACGCGGCTGGCGATCGTCCTGATTCTCTTGATCACGCTGCTGTCGCTGCTCTCCACCCTCGTCCCCCAGGGCAGGGAGGACGCGTTCTACAAGGAGAAGTACTCCCCCGCGCTCTACGGTCTTATCACGACCCTGGATTTCAATCGTTTCTTCAAGTCCGTCCTCTTCATCGTCCCGGTGGCGATGTTCACGTTGAGCCTCGGCGTCTGCGCGGTGGACCGCCTAGTGCGCCAATCGCGCTCGAAAGCGAAAATGAAGTTCGGACCCGACATCGTCCACCTTGCCCTGCTGATGCTCATTGCGGGGGGGCTCGTCACGGCCCTGGGTCGGCAGGAGAAAGACATTTCGATGAGCCAGGGAGAGGAAGCCGCGGTGAGCTCCCACTACTCGATCAAGCTCCTCTCTTTCGAGTTCCTGAAGTATGAGAACGGGTCTCCCAAGGCCTGGATATCCACCGTGGACGTGTACCGGGACGGAGTCTTGGAGTCAACCGGATTTCCCATCAAGGTGAACCACCCCCTGCGGCTGAAGGGCGTTTCGGTCTACCAGACCACCTATGAGAACCAGGCGACGTTCCGCCTCCGCGACACCACCGGGGCCGAGGTCACCGCCCGGATCGGACAGGGTTTCGAGTACGAAGGCTCCTTCTGGTACCTGGCTGACGTGATTGAGGACGGGGGCGCACAGAAGGCGCTTTTCCAGCAGTACAAGGACGATGACCTGATCTCGATGAAAAAGCTCGCGCTGAATGAATCGTTGGGCCCGTATACGCTGCTGGGCATCAACCAGAGGATGACCACCGGCCTGCGGACAGTGAATGATCCTGGCTTTGCGCCCGTGCTTATCGCGGTCATTCTCCTGGCGCTGGGCCTTGCGCTGACATTTCTTCAGAAAAAGCGGGAGGAGCGCGCCTGACGGCGCGGCCCGCCGGGCCGTCCGACTTTTCTATCCACGCACGCCGATTCCTGCTATCCTCCGGCCGAAAGGAGTCCCCGACACATGGCACAAGCCTTCGCAACGGCAGCGCTCATCCTCATTGCCCTCGCTGCGGCGCTCCAGATAATCTTCCTCCTCCGCAGGGGCGAGACGCGCGACCCGGTCTCGCACTGGGCGCTCCTCGCTGCGGCGCTCCTTTTGTTCGCGGTCACCGTGGACCGGAGCATCAGGATCAGCTTCCCCGCGGTCACCAACACCTACGAGTCGCTGGTGTTCTTTTCCGCGGTGGTCTGCGCCGTGATCTTCGTCCTCCGACTGGCAATGAAGTCCTCGGTGATGCGCTTCATCCTGCTGGGCGGCACGGTGGTCGCCCTCGCACTGCTCATGATCTCATCCTCGCCGCTGGCGCCGCGCGAAATCCAGCCGCCCATCCCCGCGCTGCAGTCCCTCTGGCTGGTGCTGCACGTGACCCTCGCTTTTATCGGCGAGGCGTTCTTCGTCGTGAGCTTCGTGGCCGCGATTGTCTTCTTGGTCTCGCACGAGGAGGAGAAGAAGGGGGCGGTGGACAGGATCATGTACACGTCCATCGGCATCGGGTACCCGATCTTCACCGCCGGCGCGCTCATCTTCGGCGCCATCTGGGCCGAAGTAGCCTGGGGTCAGTGGTGGAGCTGGGACCCGAAGGAGACATGGGCCCTCATCACGTGGCTGGTCTACACCGCCTATCTGCACACACGGCTGGTCAGGCGTCTGCGGGGGAAAACCTCAGCCGCGCTTGCCATCATCGGCTTCGTGTTCACCATCTTCACCTACTTCGGGGTGAACTTCCTGCTTTCCGGGCTGCACAGCTACGGCTGAGAGGCCCCCGCGATGCGTGATCCCTCTATACATCTGCGCATAATTAAAAGGACATAATTACTGAACTGTGGTATACTCCTAATACGGAGGGGGTGAACCATGGTTGCGAGAATGCTACGGTTACATCCAAAAACATATAAGAAACTCATCCAGCTTAAAAAGGAGGCTGAGCGAGAAGGAATCTACCGCGTCGCAAAGCGGCTTCACGCCGTGCTGTTGAACTCGGAAGGGCGATCCAGCGGAGCGCTGGCTTCTATCCTTGATACTCCACGGTCGAGGGTTTCCGAATGGTTAGCCAACTACGAGGAGTACGGAGTGGAAGGGCTTTTGGAAGGGTACCGATCCGGACGACCGCCGCTTCTAAGCGAAAGACAGATACGTGATCTCTACGACATCATCGAGAGTGGGCCGGTCGCCTACGGGCTGGACAGTGGGGTCTGGACGTCTCGTATGATTTCACGCCTCATCGAGGAGGAGTTCGGCGTTGATTACCATCCAGGTCATATCCGCAAGCTCCTCCACCGGATTGGATTCTCCGTTCAGAGGCCTCGACGGGTTCTGGCGCGGGCTGACGCTGAAGAACAAGACCGGTGGCACCGGAAAACCTATCCGAATCTAAAAAAAAAGCGCAAAGAGAAAATCGCGCGCTCATCTTCACCGATGAGGCGAGTTTCCGCCAGGACTCCACGCTCCACTCAACGTGGAGCCCAATCGGGTGCCCGCCCGAAGTCCCCGTGACCGGAGCACGCAAGAGCGTGAAGATCTTTGGTGCCGTTGAGATCTATCGCGCCGAGTTCCTTTACAAACAGGATACGGTGTTCAACGCGCAGACCTACCTCGTGTTTCTGAAGGAACTTAAGCCGCACTATCGTCACCGTGGAGCGATTCTGGTGCAGGACAACGCCTCCTACCACAAGGATGGTGAGGTATGGGCATGGTTTAAAAGTAATCACGATTGGCTGGAGGTACATCAGTTGCCTCCGTACTCTCCCGAGTTCAACGCAGCTGAGCGAATCTGGCAGCACACTCGAAAGAATGGGACTCACAATCGGTACTTTGTGACAACTGATGAACTGCTGTGCACAATCGTTCGGGTCTTTGATGAGATACAGGAGTATCCTTCTTTGATTCGTGGATATTTACTTCCTTTTTGCGCTTGATGTCCTTTTAATTATGCGCAGATGTATAGCTGACCTTCCTCATCCAGAGGTCATAAAGGGGGAGGAGGATCAGGGCCAGGAACGAGATGGCCAGGCAGACTCCCCCGAGGATCACCAGAGGCGCCATGGCGGCGAAGAACTTTGCCAGCCACCAGGAGCCGATGTCCGCGATAATCGAGCACAGTGAGAACGCCATGACGACAATCTTGACGGGCTCGGCGAACGCGGTGAAGGAAAACACGAGGCACAGCAGGAACACGAGCGACAGGATGCCCATCACGTGCAGGTGGCTGAGCGAAACAAGCCTCGGAATGGACTTCCCCGTATCCCTCTGAAGAACCGCGGAGACATCCGAGTAGCTCTCCAGCGCGACCCCCCCCGTCCTGGCATCCGTCGAATGGCAGGTGATGCAGGAGTTGTCGAAGATGCCTTTGACGGAGGAGAAATCGGCTTCTTTGGCGCCTGCCTTCAGCCAGGCCTTCATCTTGCTGTACTCCTCATCACTGGCGAAGTTCTCTTTCATTGCGCCGTCCACTGCCTTCTCCAGGGTGGTAACGCTCCCCGATCCATAGAATGCGATCCGAACGTCCGCCACTGACAGCCCCGGCTTTCCGTCCACCGCACTGTAGTTGAAGTAGATATTGAAGAAACCAAGGATATACCCGATTCCTGCAACGCAGAGAAACAACGTGATCGCAACCTTTGAGCTGATTGGGAGATGGGCCAGGCCTTCGACCTTTTTCCAGAACATCTCGGACTCCTTTGCTGCGTTAGTTTAGGGCAAAACGTCTTTTCAAGCACGATTCATCTGCTAAGACTAGAGATTTGAAGGATCACGCTATCCTAATCGCGACATACGGTCAAGTTATTTTTTATTCGCTATTTTCTTGACAATTCTACTCAGGAAATGGTATCACATATTCTTCCTAAGAAATCAACAAAGGGTTCTGGAGATCTTTTGACCCCGGCAGAATGCCGTCACAGGAGGAGCAAGAAATGAAGCAGGGAAGAACGGTTCTCTCTCTCGTGGTGGGCCTTGCGATTCTTGGAGGCACCGTTGCGCTCTCTGCCCAATCCGCGGGGGATTCGGCTTTCCTGCCCGGAATCACGGTCAAGGATCCGTTTCCCAACGGGTGCGTCGATTGCCACAAGGACCAGGGAGGCGGAAAGGACTACCGGGTGATCGCGGAACTGGCCAAAATAGACGGGCATCCAAAAGTTGAAAAGATAGTGAAAACCGTTCCCAAGGACTGCTTGATGTGCCACAAGACGGGGGCGAAGGCGCCCGAGCTTCAGAAGGTCATTCACCGGGTGCACTTCGACAAACCCGCTTCGAATCCTTTTGTGACCGTGTATAAGGGCGCCTGCCTCAACTGCCACGCGCTGGACCAGACCACCGGCGCCATGAGCGTGAAGAGCGGGCCCAAGAACTGGTAGGGAGAACGCGCGCACTCGGAGCCACGACACCCGTTGAAGTGGCGGCGTCCGTCCGCGGGCGACGCCCGTCATGTGAAGTCAGAGGAGGAAGTCCATGCCGCATCCGAGGAAGGAAACCGTTGACGGCCAGGGCCGGAAGAAGCCCTTCGTTGGCCGCGGACCGGTGGCAGCCGTCATCGTCCTGCTTGGCCTTCTCGGCGTTCTTACACCCGCCGGGGCCCTCGACTACACGGGAAGGATCGACACCCGCTACCTCTTTCGAGCAGGTGACAACGCCTTTGGCAACGACATCTACAATTACCATTCCCTCGAGCTCTCTGTCCTCAAGAACTTCACGTTCTCCTGGTACGGCGGGGTGATAGCCGCTCTGAATCCCACGGTGAACACGTTCGACGGGACAACCGAGGTAAGCGACAACGCACTGCGGAACCTGCAGGACGCCTCCAACCCGGGACAGTATGTCAACTACACGATCTACTCCGCCTACGTGAAATACGACGCGGGAGTCTTCGGCGCCATCCTGGGGCGATGCAACCCCGCGGACTACGACCTCACACGGTTCGATGGGCTCATGGTTTGGGCTCTGCCTTTGGACTGGTTGAGGCTGGAGGCTTTCGGGGGATTGCCGTGGCACTACGCCTTTGTGGCCAATCCGCTGAACATTCCTCAATACTGGGGAGCGGGGGAGGTTGCGGCCGGCGGCGGCGCGAGTTTCACGTTTTTCGATGAAGTGCTGAAGCTTTCCCTGAGATACCTCTACCTCCGGGAAATCACGCGCTCGGATGGCCTGATCTCTTCGTCTCCTGCAACGTACCTGTCCGCGGACAGCTTCACGAAGGGGAGCGTGAGCATCGCCCCATTGCAGTGGCTGAACGCGGGGGCCGGTGCGACGGCCTTCGGTCTCACCCCCCTGGGCGTCAGTGCGTGGGTGTCGGGAGACATCGAGCCGATCCACCTTTCCTATTCAGGGGATTTCCAGATGCAGCTCATCAACGTGTCCTCGGTTGCTGACCGGCTCACGGAGTTCGCCGCTCTCCTCACCGCGAGCAACCCGTACGTCGACGCCTCAGCGTCCCTGACTGAGAATATCGGCGGCTTTTTCCTGCCGGGAGGCCTCCTGAGCGATGTGGAGCTGGAGCTGACCTATGAGCACCGCCAGCCCGTCTCCGCCACCGACCTGTCGATGTTCAACCCCCAGTATGACCAGTTCCGGGTTGCCACCCTGCTCGGCGCAAAGGGTGGTTGGTCGTTTCAGGCCTTCTACTCGTTCCTCCTCACTTCAGGCGTCCAGAATACCCTGCATGTGGTGGGAGGGGAGATCGGCAAGAAATGGAGCTCCTTCGATGTCCGCCTGGGATCTTCCTTCAATGCGAGCCTCTACGAGACAGACTATACGCAGATGGTCCTCCAGGACAGCTTCTATGCCCAGGAGTACTACCTGAGGGCGAAGTGGCAGATCAATCGCTCCTTCGACATTTCCCTGAGAGCCACGTACGAGAACGTTCTCCTCACCTCCATCACGAGCGCTCCGCCTCTGAACACGGGAGTTACCTACACGGCAATGACAACTCTGAATGGATCGTCAAGGAATTATTTCCGTGTCGATGTGCGGGCCGGTTTCCGCTACTAGGAGGAGCACAGCATGAGCGAGCAAGAGAAAGGCAGAGTCCGTCGCCCCGCGCTGATCGTCCTGTACGCGGGTGTGCCCGTGGTCGTCCTGGCGCTCGTTCTTGGCGCCCTGTACGTCTGGGGGGATGCGAAGGCCCCCAGGCCGTTGAGCGGCTTGAAGATTAACCACAAGTTCAAAACAGATACGGTGGGACTCTCCTGCGATTCCTGCCATGAGCTGAACAGCTCCAAACCGCGTCTCATGAGCTTCCCGAACCACGACACCTGCTCCGCCTGCCACGCGGATGAGCTGGACGCGAACTCGCCGCAGAAGAACTGCGAGCTCTGCCACACGCAGCCCGACTACAAGACCCAGGTGCGAAAGGACCAGGTCCTCTCCCCCCTGGTGATATTCGATCACCAGCAGCACCAGAAGTCAGGCGTGGACTGCGCGCAGTGTCACGCGGTATTCGACAAGGATGTCCTGACCGGGGACGAGATGCTTCCCTCCATGGACACCTGCGTGAAATGCCACACCGACCAGAAGGTCAAGGGTGGAACCGACTGCTCCTTCTGCCACGTGAAGGGCCTGGAGAAGATCAAACCCCAGACGCACAACGCAGCCTGGAAGACCGTCCACGGCGCGGGCCTCACAAAGGACCTGATCGACTCGAGCTGCAAGGTCTGCCATACGAAGGAGCTGGGCAACAGCTGCACCAAGTGCCACCACCAGTCGCCCCTGACCGTCGGGAAAACCGTTGCCTGCTCCACGTGCCACGGGGACGGGTTCGACAGGACGCGGCCGAAGGACCACACCCCGCTCTGGGTCTCAAGCCACGGCAAGGGCCTGACCCAGTCCCGCATCGACCAGAGATGCTCCCTCTGCCACAACCCGGCGAGCGGGAACGACTGCCAGAGCTGCCATCGGCGCGAAGCGCCAAAGAACCACACCATCGGATGGTCGCTGAACCTGCATGGCGTGGCTGTCCGGTCCAACAGGCAGTCGTGCTCCACCTGCCACGACCAGTCCGAGTGCATTTCCTGCCACACCACCACCTCGCCGTTCACCCATACGGGCACGTGGGGTGCGCCCTATGACCGGCACTGCCTGAGCTGCCACATCGAGGGCGGGGGTTACGTGAGCGGGTCGATGCAGGGCAACTGCAGCGTCTGCCATAACAAGACGGATGTCTTCGCAAAGCACACGGCCCAGCATTTGCCCACAGTACCCGTCCACAACACATCGATGAACTGCTCGATATGCCACTCGCTGACCAGCATCAACGGCCCCAAGCACCCGGCCACGCTCACCTCGACCGCCTGCGTGAGCTGCCACTTCTGAGAGAAGGCCGCGGGGACGGATGGCGCAGTCGCCCCGTCCCCGCGTTGGGAGCAGTGCGACAGGCCCGAACTGGGGCGCGGTTGGCGAGATACTTACTCTGAAGCGCTGGGGCTGAATTGCCGCAAGGCTCTGGTGGGTCGACTAGAGGGGTGGTGCTCCAATCAGGCAAGGGGGGCGCGCCCCCGCTCTCGGTCGCAACCGCTCTCCGCGCAGCCGGGGGCAAGCCCAGACCGCAGTGATCCTTCCTTCCATCCCGCTTGCCCACTTCCAGGAGTAAAAAAGAGAGGACCTTATTGAGGGCCCTCCCCGTAGTGAGCTGCTACTCGTGTGAGAGACTGGGGCGGGAGAGCCCGCCCCGATCTCAGCTTGCCACGCGGCTGCCTACTGCGGCCGCGTGCCCTTGGTCAAGGTGACGGGATAATTCGCGTCGAGGTTCAAGATGTCGATGGAATCATAGAGGATCTGCGCCACAAATGTCGGGTTGTGGATGCCGCCGCTCCTGTCCTCCATGGAGAGTTTCAGGTTCCAGTACGCCTGCGACTGGGGGGCATCGAGCTGGATCTTGGTCGAGCTCTGGTTGAATACCCAGTCCTGGTGCCACTCGTTATGCACGCCTGTGCCATCGAGTGTGAAGGTGGTGACGCCGTCCGGCTTGACGATCGGGGTCGGGGTCCCGCCCGGGAAGTTGGCGGCAGTCGCGAAATAGCCGAGGAGCGTGTTCCTCAGGCCCTTGATCTCGAGCAGCTTGTCTTGAACTGAGCCGTTTCCATCCCAGTCCGCAGGTGCCAGGTGGGTAGTCGGGAACGTGGTGCCAGCAGAGGCGTGACAGGTCTTGCAGAGCGCGGTGATGTCTTTCTGCGCGCCGTGTACGTCTCCCGTCAGGTAGAATCCGTGGCCTCCCAGCTCCAGGGAGCCGCTGAGGTTTCCCGTGGCCGGGTCGAACTTGTGGCAGCTCACGCAGGAATCCGCCGGCGCCCCGGCGCCTGCGACATGGGCAGAGGCCCCGGCGTAGGTATTCGCCCCTTCCGCATAAAAGTTCTTTCCTAGTATGATGTCGCTCTGCGGCCCATGGTGCGATCCGTTGTAGCTCGCCCATTGCAGCACCGGTATTACCGGGCTGGCGGTGGTGGTCGCGTACGGTCCGGCCAGCCAGGTCGCGGCTCCGGTCAGGGATTGATGGCAGTTCGCGCAGAGATTGCCGGCTCCGTAGTTATAGGTAGTTCCGTCCACGAGAGTCGTTGCCGCCTCGGTCCGCAGGCTGAAGTCCCCGGTTTCGTGCGGCTTGTGGCAGGTGAAGCACCCCGGCGGGCTTGCGGGTTCCTGGTTGCCTGCCGTACCAGTGGTCAACCAGCTTACGAAGCCCTGAGACGTATGGCATTTTGAGCAGGCGGTTGTGCCGGAGACTCCGTTGCAGTACATAGCGTCGCTTCCATCGAACTCGAATTGCCCGACAGCACCTGCGATGAGCACCCGCGGCCCGTTGAAGTGGCCCGAGTTCTCATACCCGGCCTTGTTCGCAAGCACTAGCGGCCCGTAGGTGGAACTCGTCTCCCCGGAATGGCAGGCCTTACAATCGGTGCTCGCCGCCCAATTTGCCGTCGCGGCCGGTTGACACCCGATCAATAGGGCTAGACCGGCCAAGGCAATCAAGAGAGCGAGAATTCCCCGGTGTTTCATAGTTTCCCCCTACGGTACGCCGTAAAGTTAAGACATCGACGATGTCAGAATATGGAAAACGCCCTTCGAATTGCGAATCCGCTAGCTGGCGCCTGCATGGCCTGGAAATGCACCATGAATGCCGATGAATGCAACTCTTTTTCCAGAAATGATTTACACTTGCCATAGAATCGGTCAGCTATTGGATGGCATGATTATCCTATAGATGAGAGGATTTGTCAACTTTTTTTTCACGACTTCTTCATGACTCGTGAACAAATCGACGATTTTCCGCTGTCAGGTGGCGAGCCGAGGAATTATACGAACAGCCTCGAACGCGGCCGTCCCAAGCCATCGCTTCAGCGGGCGTTCGCCTCCTCAAGAATCAGGGCGACCTGCTGCACGTCCTTCGCAAAGTGCTCGGTCAGCCTCTTTTTCTTCAGATTCTCTCGGACGATCCAGGCGATGTCCGCGTCCCGGACTGCCGCGCTCTTCCTCATAAGCATGAATCCATCCCCCGGAGACTTGGAGACGAATACGCTTAACGCGTACCCCATGCCCTGGCGGAGCACTTTGAAGGACTCCACCTTCCGGCTCTTCGCGTCCATGCGGGAGATGGACGTGAGAATGCTGCGGGCGGTCTCCAGGCAGAAACCGGCAAACTCTTCATTCGACAGGATCGGCGGGTGCGCGAGGCCTGCGGCGATGGCGCGCATCTCCAGGGCCGAGGCCCCGGAGAGCCAGTCCGAAACGATGCTCTTCAGCGCCTCGAGGTCGCGCTCCCCGATGAGCTGGAGTGCCATGGCGGCGGCCTCGCGCACCCGCCAGCGCGAGTCGGATGCCGCGGCCTTGATCGCGGCGAGCGCCGAGCGCCTGCGCGGCCGCGGCAGGCCGGTGCCGTACAGCGAGCCGAGGGCGAGCACGCAGCAGACGGCCACGTACGCACCGGGGGTGTTCTCCGGGGCTTTCGTGGCGGACCTCACCGCCGTCTCGAGGAGGAACTCCCACTGCCATCCCTGCAGGGGCATGCGGGCAACAGCATCGGCAAAGGAGTAGGCGAGCTCGAGATTTCCCCGCGGCCCGGGGAGGCCCGAGTTTTCCTCCAGCAGGGTCCGAAGCTGCGGCAGCGTGCCGCGGGAACCGAACAGGATGCCGAACGCGGGAAAGGATCTCACTGCTTTCTTCTCCCCCTGAGCGAACGCTCTTCCACGATTTCCCAGCTCACTTCCCGCCACCATTCGGGCCCGTCGAATGCGGTGACAATATTCAACAGCGCCACCATGCACGAGCTGAAGGAGGTCTCGGGCAACACGAGCTTGATCCGCACCCTCACCTCGGGCGTGGCATCGCCGCAGCCGAGATAGAAACCCTCGGCAGCAGGAAACAGCCGTCCCTTCTCGGCTCCGCATCTCCCCAGAGCACAGTCCCGCAACGCGCCCCAGGTTCCGCCGGATTCTACGCCGGCATAGAGATGCCCCTCCGCCCAGAGTGCGCCGGTCAGGCGCATGCGCCAGCCCGGGCTGACCGCCCGGTTCATCGCCAAGAGGAATCCCCGATCGACGCGCGCGGCGTCCAGGAATGCGATGGGGATCAGGGGAGGCAGCGCCTGTGCCGAGGCCAGCCCATGCTCGGAGAAGAGGACAGCCTGCACCTTGCCCACTTCCGATTCGATGGACCCGGGAGCGATCAATGCGGCGAGAAGAACCGGTTCGTGCGGCATGGCTCACGAGTCTCCCAGAAAACCGTAGCACGCGCACCCGCGGGCCTCAAGGGAAACCGGCCCCTGCAGCATTTCCAACGCAGGAGCTCGCGCGCGTTTCCTCTTGACGCGTCCCGCATTCTCCGATATATTCGATACTACTGACTATTCATATTTTTCAGAAAAGGATAAATATGGCGAAAGAGGCAAAAGCGGGCGCCGGGTGCTGCGGGGTCGAGGCGGTGGTGACGGTCGATGCCCGGGGGCAGGTCGTGCTTCCAAAAGACCTGCGAGCCGCGGCGGGCATCAAGGCCGGTGACAAGCTGGCCGTGGTGAGCATGTACAGCGAAGGCAGGGTGTGCTGCCTCTCTCTGCTCAAAGTCGAGCAGCTCTCCGGCACGGTCAAGGATATCCTCGGCCCGGTTGCCCGGGAGCTCGCACAGTAGGAGGAACATCGATGTCCAGCGAGATGAGAACGGAAGTGCGCCGTCACTATGCGCGAACGGCGGGAATGGAGGTGCGCGGCGCCGCAGGGGCGTGCTGCGCGGGAAAGGTGACGACGGAGGCCGACGCGCGAGGGTATACCGGGGACCAGCTCTCCGCGATCCCCCCGGAATCCGACATGGGCCTGGGGTGCGGGAACCCCACGGCGCTGGGCGAGCTGCGGCCCGGCGAGACGGTCGTCGACCTGGGATCGGGCGGTGGGATCGACTGCTTCCTTGCCGCGCGGAAGGTGGGTCCCGCGGGAAGGGTAATCGGGGTGGATATGACTCCCGAGATGATCGACCGGGCCCGCGCCGCCGCCCGAAAAAACGGCTTTTCGAACGTGGAGTTCCGGTTGGGTGAGATAGAAAGCCTTCCGCTCGCGGATTCCAGCGTGGATGTCATCATCTCCAACTGCGTCATCAACCTTTCCACGGAGAAAGAACGGGTCTTCCGTGAGGCTTTCCGGGTCCTCAAACCCGGGGGAAGGCTCATGATCTCCGACATCATGCTCCGGGAGAAGCTGCCCGAAAGGCTGGCGACGAACGCGGCCCTCTTCGCCGGGTGCGTGGCAGGCGCCGTCCTGGAGGAAGACTACCTGCACATGATGCGCGAGGCCGGGCTGTCCCGCGTCACGGTGGCGCGGGAGAAGGAAACAGAGGATATGTTCGGGCCGGCCGATGAGGCGTCGCTTCTCAAGCAGGCGCCTGACCTCACCCGCGACGAGCTGAAACGGCTGAAGAAGTCGATCGTGAGCGTGCAGCTCACCGCGCAGAAGTAGACTGCAGCCTTCCCCGCCTTGCCTGGCGCGCTTCATGCCTGCTACAATCCCGGCATGAAGCGCAAGGTGCGTCGGATCGCGGGGAATCTGGCGGAGCGCCTCTCGCACGTCGATGGGGTGCAGGCCGTTCTCCTGGGGGAGGCGGCCGACATCGAGGTATTCGACCCGTACTTCACGATCGATCTTGATGTGTACACCGCGGGGGCGCCCCCGAGCCTGGAGGCGCGCAGCACGTTGCTGCCCGGGATGGACGCCTTCGAAACTTCCCCGGTGGCCGCAGTGGACAGATTCCTCTTCGAGGAGCTGCCCGCGAGCATCCACTACATCCGTTCCGCCGACGTGGACAGGATGCTCCTTCGCATCGCAGAGCAGACGTGGGTGTTCCACGAGCCGGGCACAAACGCCTTGTACAGGATCGAACGGGGCGAAGTGCTCTTCCGCCGGGGCACCTGGCTCGAGGAGGCCCGGGCGGCCCTCGCGCATGTGCCCGCGCAGTTCTGGTGGCAGGCGCGCCTGCGGGCGTTCTCCCTTGCAGAACGCGCGCTCGCGGACCTCGGCGCGGCGGCCCACCGCGCCGACACCCTCTTCTTCCTCCTCTCCGCATCCCGGCTTGCGCGCTGTGTGGCAAGCTTCCTGTTTGCGCTGAATCGCCGCTTCGAGCCGTCGGACCGGATGCTCGCCGAGCGGATCGCCACGCTTCCCGTTCTGCCGGATGGTTTCATGGGGCAGCTGGACAACCTCATCCGTCCCATCGGGGACATTACTATGGAAGCGCGCCGCGAGATTGCCCAGCACATCGTGCGCAGCCTCATGCCCCTTGCCATGGAGGAAGGTGAGTGAAAGCCGGCCTTCGAGCCAGCCTCCTCGCCGCTGCCCTCCTTCTTTCAATAGGGTGCTCGTCGAAGCTCCAGGGCTTCTGGTTCGAGGCTCCTGAGGGCGCCCGCATCGACATCTGGCAGTCCGCGCGTGTCTCTCGGGACCAGGAGACACGCTTTCAGCCGGTCGCCGGCAGGCTGTCATCGCCCGAATACCATCTCGCATCGCCCGTGATCGTCACATCCGCCGGTGAGGCGTTCGCCTTCGCCTACAGGAGCGATTTCGGTCCGAGCACGCTCACGATCTTCTCGGACAGGAACAAAGTCCTGAAGTCCTTCCCGCTGCCCGCCACAAGCGGGAACTCTCTGCGGTTCATGATTCCCCTGAACATGGGGAGCAGGGTCTGGGGCTGGCAGCTCTCCGCTTCGGCGAATCCCGCCCGGGGAACCCTCACTCTCGAGGGGGCGGGCATCCTTGCCTCCGTGCACGGCTTCGCCATCGAGCCGGGCCTCCTCACGGTTGACGGGAGCGTGGAGGTGATGTCCGCATCGGCAGGCTCGACTTCCGCGCGTCTCACCGAGGCCTCCCGCGGAGAGATGGGCGGCGGGATCTGGCTCCTGCGGCTCACCCTCGGCGACGGGGCGGCGGGCGGCAGGGTCGTCTTCAGCGAGCCCGGCGGCGGCAAGGCAGATTTCGACGTGAACCCGGCATCCACGCCCGGCTGGCTGGACTTTGCCCGGGGCAGCATGCCCTTCGTTCCCCGTGACATCGTCCTTACGGGAACCCTCAGAAGCCTCCAGATCCTCCGCATCCCGGCCGAGGCCCCGATCCCGGCCGACCCGGGACAGATCCTCACCTGGGACCAGTCCTCCTGGCGGAAGCCGGATTTCGAGCTCTTCTCCTGGAGCCGGTTCCCGCGGGTGCTCATCATGGACATGGCCTCCTACCAGGTCCAGGACGCCTTCTTCAAGAGGCTGGCGTTCTTCGTGGAGAAGGCAGGCCATGCCGGGAAGCTCGAGTCTCTCACTGCCCTTGCCGGGCTGCACGGCTACAACGCCCACGATTACCGGGCAGAGGACCTCGCCCGATTCTTCACCGCGGCCCAGAAAGACCCTGTGGGCCTGTCAGCGGAAGAAGAGGCCCTCGCCCGGGTCCTGGTGGAGAACGGAGTGATCAGGAAGACCTCCGACGGGTACGCCCCTGGTGACGGGTGCGTGCTCTCCATCTCCCGCAGCTCGTCGTCGATCCTCCGCTCCCTTCTCCTCACGCACGAGAGCTTCCACGGCTTGTTCTTCACGATTCCCGCCTTCCGCGATGCCACTGAGGCCGCTTGGGCCGCTCTTTCGCCGGACGAGAAGGCTGTCTGGATGGACTACCTTGGCACCCATGGCTACGACACCACGGACCACTACCTGGTCGTGAACGAGTTCCAGAGCTACCTTCTTCAGCAGGATCGGACGGGGATCGGGGGATTCCAGAGCATCACCCTTGCACGGATGCGCTCGGGGAACGCCCGGGAAGCCGCACTTGCGCGGCGGCTCGAAGCCTCCCACCCCGCCTCCTTCCGGGATTCTTTTGACGCGCTGGACGGGGCGCTCCAGTCAGCCGGCGGACCGCCGGGAGGCCAGTCGATCGCTGTGAGGAGAGGAGAATAGGAGAGCCGGGAGATTTAACACTTGCCTTCTGAGAGCCCTTGCTGTTACACTAGTATTTCGTCTCGCCATGTTTCCGGGGGAGGGGGACTATGGAGATTCAACGGCGCTTCACCCGATCCGGGGAAAGCCCTTATTCAGGCATATCTTTCGAGCCGCGCACTTCGGAGATCCGCAATCCTGACGGCACGGTCATTTTTCGACAAGAGAACGTGGTCGTTCCTTCTCATTGGTCGCAGATCGCGACCGACATCCTTGCCCAGAAGTACTTCCGCAAACGCGGGGTTCCAGCGGCTGCCCCAATGGCGGTCGCCGCAGTTGCCGCGGGAAGCGGCGGCACCTCCTCGGCAGCCGGCGCCACCGCCGCAGGCACGGCATCCGGCACAGGTCAGGAAGGCGCCACCCGGGGGGAGACCGATGCGCGCCAGGTCTTCCACCGGCTTGCCTTCACGTGGATGGACTGGGGCAGGAAGCACAAGTACTTCACCACGGAGGAGGACGCGCAGACCTTCTACGACGAGATGTGCTTCATACTCGCCCGACAGATGGGCGCCCCGAATTCTCCCCAGTGGTTCAACACGGGGCTGTACGCCGCCTACGGCCTGAAGGGGCCTGCCCAGGGTCATTATTTCGTCAATCCCGACACCGGTGAAGTGGAGAAGGCGACGAGCGCCTACGAGCGCCCGCAGCCCCACGCGTGCCAGCCATTCCGCGCGCCTGTCTCGACTCCTTTCGGTCCAGTCGCGATCGGGTCAATCGTCGAGGGAGGCCTTGTTGGCCTCGAAGTATTCGACGGGACGGACGATGGACGGGGCACGACCAGGGTGATCGCTGTTGCTGAAAATGGTGTGAAGCCGGTCTTCCGTGTCATTCTCAAGAACGGCGCCGCCCTCGAGGCCACGGGCGATCATCTGGTGCTCGCATCTCGGGAACGCCGGAGCGAAGCAGAATGGGTACCTGTCGAGGAACTGTCACCAGGAATGCGGCTGCATCATGCCACCAGTCGCGCCGGTGTCGTCTCCGCTCGGGCACATGCGAAAGCTGTTGCGGAAGGACCTGATCGACATGCGGAAGAAAGTCCGACGACAATTCGGGAGGAGGCCGTTCTCCGCCTCGAGTTTGCGGGGCTCCAGCAGGTCTATGACATCCAGACACTGAGCGGACAGTACCTCTCGAACAACATTGTGGTGCATAACTGCTTCATCCTCTCCATTGAGGACGACCTGGTGAACGAGGGCGGGATCATGGACCTCATCACCCGCGAGGCCCGCCTGTTCAAGTACGGGTCCGGCACGGGCACGAACTATTCGAATCTGCGCGCCTCCAGCGAGTCCCTCTCGGGGGGCGGGGTGTCCTCGGGCCTGCTCTCGTTCCTCAAGGTGAGTGACCGCTCCGCCTCTTCGATCAAGAGCGGCGGCACGACCCGGAGGGCAGCGCGGATGGTCACGCTCGACGCGGACCACCCCGATGTCTTCCGCTACATCGACTGGAAGGCGGAGGAGGAGCGCAAGGTCGCTGCGATGGTCACCGGCAGCAGGATCCTGCGCCGGCACACGAAACGGATCCTCGAGGCCTGCCACCTGAGGCCGGAAGACAACGGAAACGGCCACGGCACGGCCGCATTCGATCCCGGCAAGAACAAGGACCTGGAGCGGGCGGTGAAGGAAGCGCTCCAGGAAGAAGTCCCTGCCAGCTGGATCCACCAGGTGATCCAGCTCGCCGAGCAGGGCATCTGGGACTTCGAGCCGGAGGAGTACACCACCGACTGGGACAGCGAGGCCTACAACACGGTGAGCGGCCAGTCGTCCAACAACTCCCTGCGGCTCACCGACACCTTCATGGAAGCGGTGCTCGATGACGGCTGGTGGGAGTTGGTGAACCGCACGGACGGCAAGACCAGGGAGCGCGTGAAGGCGCGCGAGATCTGGGAGCGCATCGCCACCGCGGCGTGGCTGTGCGCGGATCCCGGGCTGCAGTTCCATACCACCGTGAATGACTGGCACACCTGCCCGCAGGACGGGGAGATCCGGGCCTCCAACCCGTGCTCGGAGTACATGTTCCTCGATGACACCGCGTGCAACCTCGCCTCGCTCAACCTGATGACCTTCTACGACGAGCATACCGGGGAGATCCGCATCGACGACCTGCGCCACGCCATCCGGTTGTGGACCATCGTGCTGGAGATCAGCGTGCTCATGGCGCAGTTCCCCGCGCGGGAGATCGCCCGCAAGAGCTACGACTTCCGCACCCTCGGCCTGGGGTATGCGAACCTCGGCACCCTTCTCATGGTCATGGGAATCCCCTATGACAGCGCGGAAGGCCGCGCCATCGCGGCGGCCCTGTCGGCCATCGTGTCCGCCGAGGGCTATGCCACGTCGGCCGAAATGGCTGCGGAGCTCGGGCCGTTCCCCCGATTCACGGCAAACCGCGAGGACATGCTCCGCGTCATCCGCAACCATGGACGGGCCGCCTACGGCGCGGCCCCCGAGGAATACGAGGGCCTCTCGGTCATTCCCCAGCCCATCGACGCGCTGTTCTGCCCGCCGGACCTGATGGCCGCGGCGCGGCGCGCATGGGACAGGGCGCTCTCACTCGGAGAGAAGTACGGTTACAGGAACGCGCAGGTCACCGCGATCGCGCCCACGGGGACGATCGGGCTTGTCATGGACTGCGACACCACGGGCGTCGAGCCCGACTTCAGCCTCGTGAAGTTCAAGAAGCTCGCCGGTGGAGGCTATTTTAAGATCATCAACACCTCCCTGCCTCCGGCGCTCCGCCGGATGGGCTACGCGGAGGAGCAGATCGAGGACATCGTGCGCTATTGCCTCGGCCACGGGTCTCTTGACGGTGCGCCGGGCGTCTCTTCGGATGCCCTGCGTCAGAAGGGGTTCACGGATGCGGCGATCGAAAAGGTGAACGCCTCCCTGGCCAATGCTTTCTCCACGGCGTTCTCTTTCACGTCGCACGTGCTGGGGAAGGACTTCCTGGAAGACACCCTGGGAATCCCCGAGACCACGTTCTCCCAGACCGGTTTCTCCCTGCTCTCCCACCTTGGGTTCAGCGCGGCGGACATCGAGGCCGCCGATCTCTACGCCTGCGGCACGATGACCATCGAGGGCGCCCCGCACCTGAAGCCCGAGCACTACGCGGTCTTCGACACCGCCAGCCCGAATGGAAAAATCGGGAGGCGCTCCATTCCGTGGAAGGCGCACATCGAGATGATGGCCGCCGTGCAGCCCTTCATCTCGGGCGCGATCTCAAAGACGATCAACATGCCCTCCTCGGCAACCATCGACGACATCAAAGGTGCCTATCTCCTGTCCTGGCGCAAGATGCTCAAGGCCATTGCGCTGTACCGGGACGGCTCGAAGCTGAGCCAGCCCCTGTCCTCTCTCATGCCCGGGTCCGATGCCGCGGCCGCCGCGGTCCTGGCCATTGCCAAGGATTCGGGTGAATCGAGGATCGGCCTCGCCCTTGCTCCCGCGCGCGGGAAGAAGAGAAACCCCCTTCCCGCCAAGCGCTTCGGCTACACGCAGAAGGCGAAGATCGGCGGCCACAGCATTTTCCTCCGGACCGGTCAGTACGAGGATGGGACCGTGGGGGAGATCTTCCTCGACATGCACAAGGAAGGCGCCGCCTTCCGCTCCTTGCTGAACAGCTTCGCCATTGCCGTCTCGCTCGGCCTGCAGTACGGCGTGCCACTGGAAGAGTACGTGGACGCCTTCACATTCACCCGGTTCGAGCCCAATGGCATGGTGAGCGGCCATGACCACATCAAGATGACCACCTCGGTGCTCGACCTGATCTTCCGCGATCTTGCCCTTTCCTACCTGGGGAGGACGGACCTCGTGCAGGTGAAACCCGACGACCTGATCGCCACCACGACGAACAGGAACAACGGGCACCGCGACGAGGGGATCGGGAACGGCCATGGCGAGGTTGTGGCGCTGGACAACGAGGTGCACGTGGCAAAGATGAAGGGCTATGAGGGAGACCCCTGCCCTGTGTGCGGGCATTTCACCCTCGTACGCAGCGGCACCTGCATGCGCTGCGACACGTGCGGCTCGACGACAGGGTGCAGTTGAAAGGCAGGCGCTTGCGCCCGGCCCCACGTTTCGCTATCTTTTGCGCGACATGGCCGAGCAAAGCGCCTCGCAGATGAGCTTCCGCCAGCCGCGGCTGGTGAATCGGCTCTTTTACCGATTCATGCTGGGGCTCCTGCGGGGCGTCATTCTCCGCTATTTCCAGATCACCCCGGTCAATGTCTCAGTGGTGCCCCAGTCAGGTGCAGGGATCATCCTTGCCAACCACGCCACCCTGTTCGACCCGATCTGGGTCTACGCCATGCTGAAGCGCCCGGTGTACTTCGCGGCAACGGAAGATCTCTTCCGAAAGCGCGCCCTGGGCCGGCTCATCAGATGGTTCGGCGCCTTCCCGAAGCGCAAGGCCGCCTCGGACCTCACCGCCGTACGCTCCATCTTCACGATCATCGACAGGGGTGGCCTGGTCGGATTGTTCCCCGAAGGCGTGCGCACCTGGGATGGGAGGAACCAGCCTCTCTTCTCAGGGATCGCCAAGCTGATTCGCAAGCTCGCGGTGCCCGTCTATGTGTGCCGGCTGGAAGGCGCGTACCTCGTCTATCCGCGGTGGGCCCGGCACTTGAGGCGCATCCCGATCAGGGGAGTGTTTTCGCGCCTGTACGAAGCGGACGGCATTCCTGCCGATGACGGGCGGATCCTCGCCGACGTCGCCGCGGCAATCCGCAGCCCCGATTTCCAGATGAGCGTGCCGGCCGCCTCGCGCCGCAAGGCAGGGCTCGCGGTGAACGTGACCCGCGTGCTCTACCGCTGCCCGAGCTGCGGCACGATGGAGGGATTGAAGCTCGTGCGGCCGTTCAGCACGAACATGATCGAGTGCTCAAGCTGCTTTTCCACCTGGGTCATCGACGCCGCCTGCCGCCTGTCGGTCGCCGATGAGAACGGCCGCGCCGAGGGAGGCTGGATTCCCTTGCCGGCCCACTACGAGCACATCAGCACGATGCCCCTCACGCCGATCCGCAGCGAGGTGCGACTGGGCCTGGGACAGGACGAGCACATCCTCCTGATCTCACGGCCGCGCTTCCTGTTCACCCAGGAGAGATTCCCCAACCTGCGCGTGTTCGCATTCGGCAGGGCATTCCTCACGAACCAGCGCCTCATTTTCCGCACGCGGATCGGCATTCCGCTCTCCGCGCCGCTCTCCGCGCTCGGGGCCCTGTCCGTGGACCCGGGCGACAAGCTGCACTTCACCTTCGGGGGAAAGCTCTACCGCATCCCCTTCCGCAATGAGAGCGCACTGAAGTGGTTCGACAGCATCCATCGGCTGAAAAGCGTGGTGCGGGACCGTGCGGCAGGTTAGTGGGCGTCAGGTGAGCGGGCGTCAGGACGGAGAGATAAAATAGCTGACCGTTCCACCGTCCGGATCCACGCCGCTCTGGGCGTTGAAGCGATCCAGGATCCGGCGGCCGTCGCTGAAGAAGTAGTACCAGTGTTCGCCCGCCGGCATGCGAAGCGAAATTGAATACATCCCCGGCGATATTTCCTCGAGAGGACTCATGAAAGGATCCCAGTTGTTGAAGTCCCCGACGAGGGACACCCGCCGGCCGGGGCTCCCTTGAAACACAAAGGTGAGCGCATCGCCCTGCGGCTTTGGATTGATGATCGTGCGCACCGGCTCCTTCTCCAGAGTGTACACTGAGAAGGGAACCCCCGCGGCATCCGTGTCGGTGAGCGGGTTTGCGGGGTCTGCCATCCACAGCCCGTCCACGACGATCCGGTAGCGGATCTCCCGCACTCCCTCAGGAACGGGATAGTCGAGGACGAACACGCCCCGTTCGTTCATCGTGTAGGGGTGGAGCACCTTCCAGGCCTCGTGCGCGAAGCGCACTCCCACGAACCGCGACGGCCTGTCCGGCTTGAGGCTCAACACCAGCACATCGTCCAGCATCCGCGGCGGCCTCGACGAGTCGATGCTCTTCATCGCAATGTCCAGCGTGATCGGATCGGCGGCGAAGACCGTCCCTGAGCAGAGGACCATGCAGGCGAGGAGCAGGCACCGCATGAGCCCGACCCGTTTCGGGCGCGTCTGGACAGTGGGGCGGTGCGGGACGGGTTTGGGCTCGGTGTGGGAAGCGTGTCTCTTCATGTTGGACGTCCGGAAGCTTTTGCTTATAATAGATGTCGGCCGGAAAGCCCCGGCGCTTGAGTAATGGCGCGCTCGCGACGTACCGACACTTGATGCAGGAGCCTCATGCCGCGCAGAGAGGATATAGAAAGGTTCACGCAGGTCCTCAATTCACTCGGCGACGAGCCTGCCATCCGGGCCGCGCGGTCAGAATCCATCGAAGAGATGCCCGCGCCGGGAGAGGAGTCCGCTCCGCCGGAATCTGGAGAGCTTGATTCACTGGGGCTCGAGGGGGAGGGGGCCGAGGTTCCGGGGATCGACGAAGGGGAAGCCTTCGGGCAGGAGGCCGCGGGAGGGCCGGCCAAGGCCGGTGCGGCAGGGGAGGGCTTGGATTTCGCCTCACTTTTTGGGGAGGAGGCTGCCCCCGAAGGAATCGAAGAGCTCGACCGGCCGGCGCCGAAAAGCGGCGGTGCCGCGGGCAGAGGGCCCCGGGGCCGGGAGGCCCCGCCCGAGGCAGGTGCCGTCGAGGCGCTGCCGGAAGAAGATGCGTTTTCCTTCCCCGAAGGAGAGCCCGAAAGCCTCCAGTCGGATCTTTCACAGATGGAGACATTGTCCGCTGAAGAGACGGAGCCCGGACCGGGCGCTGAGCCGGGCGGCGAGGCCTTCGAAGACCTCGGCGCATTTTCCCTGGAGGCTCCGGAAGCCGGCGCGTTCGAGGCACCCGCGTCTGAGTCCCCTGAAGGTCTCACGGGAGCCGCATTCGAGGCGCCCCAAGCCGGCGAGTCAGCGGGGGCAGAGAGCTTCGAGCTTCCGAATCTGGATGACCTGAGCTTCTCCGAGCAGATCGAAAGCCCCACGACGGAGGCACCTCCGTCAGGGGAGCCGACGCTCGAAGAACCCATACCTTCGCTCGAAGAGCCCATACCTTCGCTCGAAGAGCCCTCATTCGAACAAGCCGCGCCGTCCGAGCCAGCGGGTGAAGGCCCGATCTCGGGGTTCGACCTGGACACGGCCACATTCGAGGGCGCCGGCGCGGGGACCGAGGCGGACCAGTTCCCCACCGAGCCGCCGGGCCTCGGCCCCGTGGCAAAGGAAGAGCCGTCTGCTGTGCCCGATGCGGGCATGGAGTCCCTCGGAGAGGAGAGCCTCGGAGAGCTCAACCTGGACGAGTTCAGCCTGCCGGAGTCCGCGGAGCAGTTCGGCATACCCGGTGCCCCGCCGGCAGAACCGCAGGCGCGCCCTGCCGAAGCCCCCCGGGGAAGGCCACCGGAACGCGAGCGGCCGGCAGAGCGCAGGCCCCGGCCACAGCCCCCCGCGCCCCCCACTGAGCCCGGTGTCGGCGAAGGTCAGATCGAGCTCACCCCCGAACAATTTGCCCAGCTGAAGAGGGTGCTCGAGTCCCTGCCTCGGAACCTGAAGATCGTGGTCCAGGATCTCATCGGCGAGGGCACCGCGACGGGCGCCGATCTCGCGGCCCTGCTCACGCTCCTCCTGCGGGGCGCCGCCGCGCAGGAGATCGCCACCCTTGCGGGACGGATCTCGGGGAAGCGCATCAGGATCCCCGCGGGGTACGAGAAAAAGACCGGCGTCGCCTTCGAGGCCGAACAGCGCACCTTTGCGTACGCGTTCCGTGAGAATTTCCTGCCTCTGCTTCGGGTGGTGGCCATCACCGTTCTTGCAGGCGGGCTGTTCGGCTTCCTCGGCTACAATTACGTCTATCGTCCCCTGTTCGCGTATGCAAACTACCGCGCCGGCTACGCGCAGATCGCCAACGACCGCTACTCTCTGGCCAACGAGAGATTCGCGCGGGCGACATCGGTCTGGCCCCTGAAGCGCTGGTACTACAGCTACGCGGAGGCCTTTGCGGCGAAACGGCAGTATCTCCTTGCTGAAAAGAAGTACGACGACCTTCTCAAGGCCTACCCGGGGGACAGGAAGGGCACCCTGGACTACGCCCGGATGGAGTCCACGCGGCTTGCGGACTACGAGAAGGCGGACTCGCTCCTGAAGGGATTCCTGGACGCGCACTTTGACGACTACGACGCTCTCCTGGCCTCGGGCGATAACAACCTGCTGTGGGCGCAGAGGGACAAGACGAAGTTCGAGCCGGCCCGGCTGGCCTACGCGACGCTGCTCGACAAGTACGGGGCACGCGACGAGCTGCTCTTCCGGATGCTGCGCTACTTCATCCGCACGGACAACGGCGAGGAGGTGGAGAGGCTCCGAGCATTCTACGCGACCCGGCCCGAGGTGAAGATCGATGCACCGGTGTTCGCCGAGCTTGGCGGCTACCTCGTGGATCACCGCCGGCTGGACTACGCGCAGGACGTGCTGTTCCGCGCGGACAAGACCCAGCCCGGGCTCTACGAGGCGCATTACAACCTCGCCCGCTACTACCGGATCGTGAAGAGCCCTGACGACGAGAAAAAGGCGCTGGACGCGACCGTGAAGCTTCTGGACCTGACAAAGAATACCGACCCGGTCACCCGCCGAAGGCTTGCCGTGGAAATCGACACCCACACGCGTCTCGGTGAGTACCACTATGGAATGCAGGAGTTCCTCCCCGCGGAGAAGGAGCTGCAGACCGCGATCAGGCTGATGGAGAACAACGAGAGGATGAAGCTCATCGACAAGGACCGCCAGTTCGGCAGGCCGTACGCGGTCCTCGGCGACCTGTACTATGCTATCCAGGGTGATCTTCAGAGCGCGGCACTTCAATACAAGAAGGCCATCGACAACCTGTATACGGACCCCGAGCTGACGTACAAGATCGGGTACATCCAGTACGCCCAGAAAGACTACCGGGGTGCATTGGACAGCTTCACGGGCGCAGAGGACGCCTCAGCGTACCCGTCGGGCAACGAGGCCCTGAGCGCCGCCGTGGAGACCGGGCAGCCCAGTGTCCCCGCGCCGTCGGGCCAGCCGCCCCAGAACCTCCTCTACGCGCTCGGCGACACCTTCTACCAGCGGGGCGACTATTTCGCGGCCCAGGGATATTTCCTGCGGCTCCTGGATCGGCTGGAGACGCGAAGGGCGGCGCTGGGATTCCTGCATCCCGAGGATCGGCCGGATGACCGCGCGCTCCTCGACTCCCTGGTCAAGGTGAACAACAACCTTGGTGTTACGATGTTCCGTCTCGCGGAGAGAACGGGGGATCGAAAGAAGAGATCGGAGGCAATGGTCTATCTCTCCGCAGCCGCGGAAATTGCAGGATCCCTTGCGCGGAGCCCCGACACGGTCAGGAGAAGCGAAGACAGGAGCGTTCCGTCGCTGAACATGCGCGGCATCCTCTACCCCGTGACCGGGTTCGTGCTGCAGATCTATGCATTGCTGCCGAAGGACTTCCAGTCCGTCGACTGGTAGTCCTGGCCGCAGACAGCAACCGGCGGCCCTTGTGCTCATCGCCTAAAGCGCGGGAAACATCCAGCCGTGCGTGTCCGGCAGGGCGCCATACTGTATGCCTTTCAACATCTTGAGGAGCTCCCGCGTCACCTCCCCCACAGCACGCGAACTGAAGACTGCTTCCCGGCCGTCGTGGGTGATCGATTCGATGGACGTGATGCCGGCCGCCGTGCCGGACACGAAGCACTCCCGCGCTTTGGAGAATACCTCTTTCACCGAGACCCTGCGCTCCTCGATGGCAATCCCCTTCTCCTTCGCAAGCAGGAGCACGCTGCGGCGCGTGATGCCGGGCAGGATCGTGTCCTCCAGGCTGGGAGTCACGAGGGTGCCGTCCTTCATCACGAAGAAAATGTTGCAGGAGGAGCCCTCTTCGAAGTACGCGTGCTCCCGCGCGTCCAGAAACACCGCCTCCATGTACCCGGCCAGCTCGGCTTCTTTCTTCGCAAGGGCGCTGGTAACGTAGTTGGAATCCGACTTGATCCAGCCCGTTCCCCCCGGGTTCGCCCGGACTCGCGTGGTCGTGACGGCCCTGGAATTGCCGGGTTTGAAGTACGAGCCCACGGGAGTGGTGATGACGATCACCCAGGGTGAGCGGGAGATTCCCACGCCGATGCCGGGCTCCGCGAACGTGAAGGGACGGATGTAGACCGCGCTGCCGAAGATGAAATCATCGGCCGCCCACGACGGATCGTAGGCGGGAGCGAAGCCGATCGCCTTGTTCCTGCCCACAACGGTGCGCACCGCGGTGAGGAACATCGACGCCGGAAACGGAGGCATCAGCAGCCCCTTCATGGAGGCTTCCATCCGCTTGCCATTTTCGTCCGGTCGAAACAGCGCAAGCGAGCCGTCCGGCTGGGGAAAGGCCTTCAAGCCCTCGAAACACCCCATGCCGTACTGAGTCGTGTAGTTCACCAGGGGAAGGTCGGCATAATTGTTCCTCTTCAGCAGCAGCTCCGCCTTCCGATCCGGCGAAAGCGCCTCCTCTTCCCGGGGGCTCAGGTGAGGCTTTTCGACGTACTCTTCAACCCAGGCGCCGTCCTCGTTGCACTTCGCCCGATAGGCCCATGGGTCGATCTCCAGACTGAACCCCTTCGCCATGACGTTCCTCCTGGGCCAGTATAGCAACAACGGCGGCATCGCTGGAACACCTCGGCGCCGTGACTCGCGGGGCCGACATTTTTGGCTGGAGATTATTGGAGTGAGTTGTCGATCATAAGAGTGACCATGGAGCACACCAGAGACCACATCATCTTCTTCATGGCTCAGAAGATGTACTTCCTCGAGAAACGGGGAAGCAGAGAGGTGTTCAACCGCCTGGTGGAGCACTTCGAGCAGATCAACCTCGACGGGCTGCTGGAGTATCTCACGCGGTACTATTCCGCGGACGTCGAGAGAGAGCTCGACGACTTCTACCTTTCCGAGGGAGAGCTCGTCTTCATCTCGCGCCGCAAGAACGTAAGATTCAAGCACGTCTACCGGGACGGCCGCCTGCGCCTCGTCGGGATCGAAAGCGAATGACCGTCCCATCCTGCGCCGGCTGTCGTTAGGACGGCTGCTCCTACGCAGGCTGCTCCCGCTTGCCCTGCTTTTCCAGGAGAGCCGCGACCTCGTCCCGGAATCCCGAAGCCATGGCGCCGGCGCAGGAGTCCATGTCGTCCTGCTGGATCCTCTGGCACAGCCGACGGTACGCCTTTGACTCCTCCTCCACCAGCTTCAGCACAACCTGCCTGCCGTCATACAGGCGTACGAGTGCTTCGCGGGTCTTGTACTTCTCCTCCCGCGCATGTGCGAGGGTTGAACGAAACTTCGAGACTTCCCTGGCCTGGCTGGCGAGCAGGGGTCCAAGCTCCTTCAACGGCACGAGGGCGAGAGAGAAGCCTTCCCTGCGCGCCTTGTCGGCGGCCGCCTCCTCCTCGAGGATGGTGGCGTACTGGCGACGGATGCTCCCGATGATCTCATCGAATGTCCTGGTGAAGTTGGCAAGGAAGGAGGTGCGCATTTCGGGCTTGATGGTCGGGAGGAGCTCCCGCATCTTCTGGTTTTCCCCATTGTACCGCTGTACCTGCATGAGGATATTCTTCACGGCCGTGTGCGCCCGAAGACCGGGATTCGACTTCACCCGGGTGTTCACGTCGGCGAGGATTGTGCTGACCTGCAGGGTGTCCACTCCAAAAACCCTCTTCTCCTCATGAGGCCGGGCGAGGGGAAGAATCTCCGTACAGAACAACCGCTGGACGAGAATGGCGAGCAGCAGCACGGCGAGCGACTTTTCCTGGGCGCCCATGTCATCCGCCGCGAGTGACTTGTAGCGCGTGGCTTCCAGCGCGACCAGGACGGGCGCGAGCAGGGTGCGTTTGAACTCCACGATGCCCTGCTCCACGGAGTGCCGCAGCCCTTCCGCCGCGGCGAGAAGCCGGTGCTGAGGCACCGCGAGTACATCCAACAGCGTGTACAGATCGTTCGCCTTCTCCCGCAGCTCGATCCAGTCTCCGCTGATCCTCTTTTCCAGGTCCGGCATTCGGCGCTACTCTAAGCGATTTTTTCCCCGTCCGCAACCGAGCCGCGCAATTGTCTCGCGCGCGCCGTGCGACGACGGCGCGATCGCTTCGTGCGTGCCGCCGGACAGCGGCGCAATCACCGCGCCCGAGCGGCCCGTGTCAGGGCACGCGCTGGGCCGGCTCAGTTACAACGCCGCGGCATGGTGGGATGCATCCGATGCGCGTGGCATCGATCCTCACCGGCTGACGCTACTGCCGGGGGCTTTCCGGGGCGAAGGGTGGATCCTCTTCTCGAACCAGGCCAGGGACGGCGGCAGGCCCTGCGCCGCGCTCACGCGCGCGAGCTCAAGGGCCGCGGTACCGACAAGCTTTTCCCTCTCATGCTCGCCGGCGCTCATGTACAGAAACCGTCCTTTCGGCAGCTCGCGCGCCATGCGCGGGTAGTTGCGCGGGTCATGGATCTTGTCCTTCGTGCCGTTGAGGACGAAGACCTCCCTGCCGATCGCCGAGAGCCTGCCGAACAGCTCGAAGTCGCGCGCAGCCTCGGCGGAGCGCTTCCACTTTCCCACGTCCGCACCGTAGACAAAGGCCCGCGCCCGCTCCTTCTGGGCCGGCTCCCGCATGTCCCCCAGCATCGCCCTGAAGACGAAGGGGCGCAGGGCCCTGACGATAGGCACGGGAAGAAGCGGCGATATCCAGCGCAGCACCCACTTCGGGAACCAGAGCGCGTGCATCGGGTCTGCGAGGAGCACCGTCGGGGCATCAAGGAAGCCGCCGATCATGCCCTCAAGGGCGATCGAAGCGCCCCAGCAGACCGCCACCAGAACGAAGTCCCTGCGCCCTGCGAGTCCCAGTGCTGCCATGACGAGCCGCAGGTCCCGGGCCGACCGGGCGACCGACATGTCGGGTCGTCCGGAACAGAGCCTGCTGCTCCCCTTCTCGCGCGTCTCGACATAGTAGAGTTCCGCCTTGCCGTGTACAGCGGTATAGAAGTCCTGAAACCCTTCAGGAATCACCCCGAAACCCGGCACCAGGACTATAGGGCGCTGCGCTGCGGACCGGGGCGTCCGTGGCGCGCAGTGGATCACACGGATCTCGGCGTCTTCGACAGGAACCAGCACCTGCTCACCGATCTCCCAGAAATGAGGCGCCGCGGAATTCGCGGCTTCAAGCAGCGCGGAAACGCCCCGGACCTCTTCATCCGTCGCCGTCAGAGCCGCCTCCACGAGCCGCTCTTCTTCCCGCATCACGCCACACTATCGCGGGGGCCGTCCGCCACAATCGCTGGCCCGAGAGACTGCTGGAACTGGATCGACCTGGGCACGCCCCGCGACATCGTGGCGGGTCATGCGTCCGATCTCACGGGATGGACAACCATGACCTCGACCCCTCCCGCTGCCGGAAGTATGGCCGCGCTCCCCCGGACCTCCACGTAGGCCGAGAAATTCAACGGCGCCCCGGACCCGAAGTCGATGTCACGCACGGGCATCCGTGTCAAGTTGGTGACGATCAGGCCATGGCAGGGATGTCTCAGATGGATTTGTTCCATGGCGGCCAGACCCTTTTGCCTTCGAAGACCGTCGAGCGTGTCCATTGAAGAGGAGATGTACGGGCCCCGCACCCTGTTCACGGCCGCCTTGACTCGAACGGCGAGTTCCCCCACCGACGTCTTTACCAGCCCACTGAGATCGATCACAGCGGTAGCGAAGCAGAGCGCACACCCGAAGTAGTTCCTGGGAAAGCCCGGCATGATGCGGCGGAAATCGACCGGACAGGTGACGGAGGTCTCCGGATTGGCTTCTGCGCTGATCCACGTCGTGAGGTACTTCTTCCAAAGGAATGCGGTAATCACGTCGTTTCCCGAGAGCGAGGAACCGCGCGACTGCTCGATCGAGCCCATGTGCGATCTGATCACCTCATCGGAAATGAAGAAGCGTTCACTGTCACCAGGCCCCGCTGGCGCGCTGCTTCGGTCCCCGTCGTAGAATAGCCCGCACCTGTCGCGCACCTCCTTGGCCGAGATCTCTTCTGCACCGGGGCGCGGAGTCGAGCGGAGCGCTTCACGGTCCATCGAAGGCTCGAGAATGCGCGCTCCCCGGCATGTTCGCGCCCAGCTCGAAAGGAAATGGAAATAGCTGAAGCCATCCACCAGCGCATGTGACATGCTGACAGCCAGGACGGACCCTTTCGGAGTTTGAGAGAGGGCGATTCTCGTCAGCGGCTGCCCTTCGAAAGAGCTCGCCGGCGTCACATATTCCTCCACTCTCCGGGATCGTTGGAACGCCAGATCGGTCTCAGCGAGGTCGAATGTCAGGCCCACGTCGGTGGGATGGAAGGCATACTCGGTGTCAGAGGTCTTTTTCAGCTGGCTTTTCACCTTCGGGAAGGAGATGAGAGTGTCGGCCAGTCCGCGTCGAAGGGCCTCGGGATCGAGCGTTGCTGAATATGAGAATGCGAAGGTGATCGGCTGCGATCCGGAGCCTGTGAACACATGCTCAATGGGATTCAGGGCAAGCGCTGGCATGGATATCGACCTGGCCCGAGTCTACACTCTCACTCCCCACCGCACAACGTGCTGTCGACTCGTACGATGAAGACGCGATGAGCCCCTTGTATCGACGGCCCCCATAAGAAGGATAGCTCCTCGACCACCGAATCAAGCTCCATCCAATCACGCCTCCTGGCCTGCAATCGCCGCGTCCCTGCGCCCGTACTAGAGGGGCGAGGAGGACTGAATGAACAATCTCAACTCCATTCTGATCGAGGGCAACCTGGTGAAGGACCCCGAGCTTTCCTACACGTCCAAGGGAACTGCGGTGTGCAAGTTCTCCGTTGCGTGCAACCGTTCCTGGAAACAGGACGACGAGTTCCAGAAGGAGGTCTCCTACTTCGACGTCTCCGTGTGGATGCGGCAGGCGGAGGTCTGCGGAGAGTACCTGAAGAAGGGCCGGGGCGTCCGTGTCGTGGGCAGGTTGAAGCAGGACCGCTGGACGGACGCGGACGGCAAGCCGCACTCGCGGGTGGAGATCGTCGCCGAGCACGTAGAGTTCAAGCCCCAGCTCAAGAAGCAGGACGGGGACGGAAGAGAGGCAGAGAAGGCGGAAGTGGGAGAAGCAGAAGACCCCGGCGAAGAACAGAAAGAAGAGGCGAAGGAAGCTGCCGGTTTCTAGCGACCCCGCCGCCGATTCCCGACGGTGAGTGGCCCCTGTCCATGAGAGGCCGCTCACCGGTCATGTGGGCCTGCAGCGGCCGGACCTTCCTCGTGCCTGGCCTTGTCAACGCGGGGTTGTGCTTCTCAGCGGGCTCAAGAACTGCATTGCTCTCGTCGGTCATCGTGGTCAACTACAGTTGAAGTCGAACTGACCTGTGCGCGAGAGTTCCCGAAGCGACAAAGAGGGCGTGCGCTTTTCCGTTTCTTCACACGATTTGCCTTGCTTTCGTTTCAGTGGACAGTCTGGACTTGTGTCCTGGGCAACACCCAAGTGTTTCGTTTCATACTCCATCGGTGAAGTATGGTTCAAGGACGAGTGGCGTCGGTGAGTGTTGTACCATCCTTCGATGAACTCAAAGACGGCTCGCTCGGCCTCCGGAGCACGAAGCCGTGTCCGATCCAGAGGCTCGCACTCCAGCGATGGTTTACTACAATACTTATCATCTATCTCCAAGGCGTCAGTTTGTGAGTGGAACCCCCGTTCCGAGTTGGAACAGCGAGCGGAACAGTGTTCCAAGCCCAGCATCGTGTTTGCTTACCGCAGCAGCTACAGACGGGACAACCGACGCAGAACTATTTTTAAACCAGTCATAGATAACGGTTTGTGAGAAAGTAAATCATCCACCGCCTGAGGCGGTGGCTTTAGCCCCGGCCTCTAAACCGAAGTTCCAGCGCCTACTCAATACAACTGCTTATATTGTAGCCAGTTGCAAAAAATGGCACTTCCCCGTACTGCCTACATTCTCACCGAGACACCCAATAACTCAAACACCTTCGCCTGAAGAG
>Ga0315279_10000237_pt1 | contig 119813 bp, 103 predicted proteins | sample YL17G06_20_MG_FD_203694 | JGI IMG/M metagenome (GOLD analysis project Ga0315279, IMG submission 203694) | Sediment microbial communities from Yellowstone Lake, YNP, Wyoming, USA - YL17G06_20 | ecosystem: Environmental > Aquatic > Freshwater > Lake > Sediment | place: USA: Wyoming | collected... | reverse complement strand
AGAGAAAGATTCCCGGGGGTAGATGAAGGCGTGCTTAATCTGCCGCCAATAAGGCTTGAAACGCTCCTTGAGCCGTGCTATAAGGAAGGGGCTAAAAGTGGATATGATGTGCCTATATCCACCCTTTATGACCATTGAATGGCTTGACAAGAAAGGATAAAAATAGTATACTTACACTAAAGATTGTATGAGTAAAAATAGGGGAATTCGATGGTAAGATTAAGTGAAATACTAAGAAGACAAGAAATGGATAGGGTATATTTTGACGAACATAAGGCCCCTGCTTTATATAAATTGAGCAGTGATTCTGGCACCCTCTCAGCCCAGAATCTATATAAAGAATTACTGGGTCTGATGCGGCAGGTTTTGTTGGATATATTAAATGCCAAACAGATTGATTTGCCTTCGCTTAAAGATAAAATAAATCTACTTAGCGAATTTATAGCTAAAGACGATGGCGCCTTGCTCAGATTAAGCGAGTACTATGGCGATTCAGAGGATTACTTGGTAGTCCATAGCGTAAACGTCTGCATATTATCTTTAGAGATTGCCAGGGGCTTGAATTATACCCCGGAAGCAATGTTAGATTTAGGCTTAGGCGCATTTCTGCATGATATAGGTATGCTCAAGATAAGCAGTATACTTCAACATAAACGCCAGTTATATACCGCAGAATACGAGGAGGTCAAGAATCACGTTACTTATGGGGCACAGATTCTGAATAATTTAGGCCGGCTAAACGACAGGGTTGCCTCCATCATAAGCCAGCACCATGAGCGTAGAGACGGTAGCGGATATTTAGAGGGACGAAGCGGTGACCAGATAGATGAGTACGCCCAGATAGTGGGCCTGGCAGATGTTTATGAAGCCCTGATACATTCCCGTCCGCACAGAAATAGAGCTGTGCCTTTTGAATATGAGACTATAAGAGAGATAATCTCCAATAGGGATATGTTTAACCCCTATATATTAAGGGTTTTTCTGGAACGCCTGACTCGGCATCCTGCTTATATGCTCTGGCTGACCACCAGCGGTATATATGAGATATTGAAGCAACAGAGCAAGATAAGCGCTGAGTCAGAAATTAAGCCTAAGATTAAGTCTCTAGGTAAGAGGAGATATGCCTTATTTGCGGCTATGCTGGTAGCTGTTTTAGTTGGCATAGCTATATTAAAGTCTAATATCATTATACCTCATAAAGAGATAGTCTATCCCGTAGGCAGCGTTCTTAGTATAGCAAAGAATAGCCAGCCCTTAAAACTCGCCTATAATTTTACAGATAAAATGCCACATCCCTATTCAGCTTTTTTGGACCTCTCCGGTATGAATCTAGAGGGATATCATTTTTTAGCTTTCTTGGCTAAGTTAGAAGACAAAAAGACCAATAAAATGAAGTATGCAAATTTAAAGATAGCTGTAGAGAATACCAGCAGCCAGACAGCCGACTATTATGTCCAGGGCATAAATAATAGATGGCAGGAATTTCGTATTCCCTTATCGTACTTCGATGCCATAAAAGACTGGTCTTCTGTAGCGAGTATTTCTTTTATATTACAGCCTTGGAATATTGATGCTAAGCAAGGCCTGCTTTATGTAGACAATATCCGTTTCCTCAAGAAGAAATAGAGAAGGGATTTTTAAGATATGTATCAAGAACATTGGGGTTTTAAAGAGAAGCCATTTGAGAATACGCCTGACCCCCGTTTTATGTATTACTCTGTAGAGCATGAGGAGGCCCTGATGCGGCTTTTGTATGCCGTAAGAGAAAAAAAGGGGGCAGCCATGCTTTCCGGAGAATATGGTTCAGGTAAGACCCTGCTCAGTAGAGTAGTTATGGCAAAGTTGTTAAATGAAGATGACCGCTATAGAGTCGCATTAATCGTAAATCCTGCCATACCCAAAGAGGAGCTCCTTGCAGAAATAGTCTACCAATTCGGACAGGAGATAACCAAAGAAGAGAGCAAATCTGAATTATTGCATAAATTGAACAGCCTCCTTTATAGAAACATGAATGATAAGCGGCATAGCGTGATTATTATTGATGAAGCGCAAACGATTGAAGATGAGGCCACGCTGGAAGAACTGCGCCTGCTCTTAAATTTTCAATTAAATGAGATGTTTTTACTTACCCTGCTTCTGATTGGGCAACCGGAGTTAAAAGACAAGATAGACAAACTCCCGCAATTAAGACAAAGGATGAGCATCAGGTATCACCTTAAGACATTGGACGCTAATGAAACAGCCCAGTATATCAGGCATAGATGCCGTGTTGCGGGCAAAGAAGAGTCGCCTTTTTCTGATAAGGCAATTGGCCTGATTTATGATGCCTCCGGGGGCGTGCCGCGCGAGATAAATAATCTCTGTGATTTGTGCTTGGTTATTGGTTTAGGCGAAAAAGTCAACTTAATCAATGAGGATATTGCCTCCCAGGTAATTAGAGATATAAAGCCAGGAATCGGCTTAAGCGATAATCTAGTAATGGAGGAACAGGATGGTTAGGATATCAGATATACTCAAGCAAAGAGGGCCCCCTCCAGAACCTGAAAGACAAAAAAAAGTAGAAGGAACCTCTCCCCCCGAGGGAGCTAGCGAGAAGACAGAAGAGAAGACAAGCGAAGGCATCCAGGTTACTAAGGCCATGGCAGAAGATAAGGGCAGGGCAGAAAAAGAAATGCAGGTATTAAAAGCCATGCGCCAGATGCAGCTTGACCCAGAGGAATCAAAAAGGATTTATAATCGCGCCTCGGCATTTATAAAAGAAGTTTTAAGCAAGGCACAGTTAGATGCCCCCATAGATTTAAAAGAGGCGCACGAAATTGTAAAGAATATAGTTGACCGCATTGTCTTAGAAGATAAGGAATTGCTCTTATTGATAACCAGCTCTAGCGAGGAAAATTATTTATATGCCCACTTAGTTAATGCGGCTATACTTTCTGTCATCGTGGGCTTGGGGTTGGGTTATAATAAATCAAAGCTTAATGAATTAGGCCTGGGCGCACTTTTGCATGATGTGGGCATGGCCAAGGTGATGGATGTTGCTAATAAGCCTGGCGTATTAGATGAGGAGGAATACTCCAAGATAAAAGAACACCCAAAGCACGGTGTTGATATCTTAAGCAGGGTAAAAGATATTAATCAAGCGATTATCTATATCGTTAAGCAGGAACACGAGCGATACGACGGCACTGGCTATCCAGAAGGCCTGGAAGATGACCAGATAAATAAATATGCCCAGATTGTGGCAGTGGTGGATGTTTTTGAGGCCTTAACCCATGCTCGTCCTCATCGTAAAGCCGTGGAGTCTAATGAGGCAATAAAGGAATTGTTAACTATCTCCTCCGGCGGCGCCTTTGAAGCGCTGATTATAAAAACATTAATCAATAAGGTAGGGCTTTATCCTGTGGGCAGTTGGGTAGAGTTAAATACAGGCGAAATTGCTAAAGTCGGATCATCTAATGAGAATTCGCCCCTAAGGCCCCAGGTCAATATAATTTTTGACGCAGATAAAGAAAAATTACCCCAGATAAAATCCATAGACCTCCTCCGGCACACCACTATTTTCATCAAGCGCAGCCTAAATCCCAAAGACTTAAATTTAAAGTTGGAATGAGCCCTTGGCAGATGCTACATCCTTTAATGCGCAAGATCGCAATGCCTTTTAAGTTTTTATTTCTAAAGGCGTATAAAAATGGAAGATAAGAAGCAAAAGCGAACGCAAGATACTAAGCGCAGGCAGGCAGAAGGAACCTTGTCGGTTTCGCAAGAGAAATTGAAGATTGTACTGGATAATGTCCAGGATGTTATTTTTCAACTTTCTCCTTTAGGCATCATTGAATATGTGAACCCGAGCATAGAAAAAAATTATGGCTATAAGCCCGAAGAACTTATTGGACAGCCCTTGAGCAAAACAACCCCCATAGACCAAATACCCAGAGCTTCAAAATTGTTAAAAAATATCCTTTCCGGCAAACCAACTGAGAATTTTGAAATAAACCAGCGAGATAGTCAGGGCCGGATTGTGCCTATGGAAGTTAGTGCTGTGCGTATACTAAAAGGAGGCAGAATAATTGGGATACAAGGGGTAATGAGAAATATTGCCGAGCGCAAGCGCTTTGAGGAACGTTTAAGCAAGATAAATGAGTGTTTTTTAAGATTAGGGTCTAACTATGATGAAAATATCAACCGCCTTACTTTTCTTTGTGGTGAGCTCTTAGCGGCAACCTGCGCGCTCTACAATCGTTTGGATAAAGGTTTGCTTATTGCGGTGGGGCAATGGAATACGCCAGAGGATTTTAACCCTCAGGATAAACCTGAGGGGCATATCTGTTATGATGTAATTAAACAGGCTAGTGATGAAGTCCTGGCAGTTCGCAATCTGCCAGAAACCATCTATGCCAAGACCGACCCTAATGTGCTTATGTATAAGCTAAAGACATATATGGGCAAGGCAGTTAGGTGCGGCAATACCTTTGTGGGTTCCCTATGCGTAGTTTATCAAGAAGATTTTGTCCCTGCTGAGGCAGACAAAAGAATCATAGGAATCATTGCTTCTGCCATTTGTAGAGAGGAAGAACGCAATGCGGCCCAGGAAGAATTAAAATATGCCTATCATAAACTTAAGGAAACCCAGGCAGAGCTGGTGCAATCTGCTAAAATGGCTTCTCTTGGCCAATTAGCCAGCGGCCTGGCCCACGAGATGAATAGCCCCCTCACCGGAGTCTTAAATAATGTACAGTTAATTAAGAGCCAGATACAACAAAAAAAAGATTTTAGTTTCGTTGACTTTAAGGAAGGTTTAGACACCATTGAAGAATCTGCGGCGCGCTGTAAAAATGTCATCCGTTCCCTTTTAGATTTTTCCCGTTCCTCAAGGGGCCCTTTTTGTTTCCTTTCCCTAAATGAAGTAATAGAAAAAGTCATTATCTTAATAGAGCGTGAAATGCAATTAGAAAAAATCAATTTAGAAAAGCAGCTCCAGATAGACTTACCCCAGATTTTAGGCGACCCCCAACTCCTGCAGCAGGCTATATTTGATATTATTGCTAATGCCCGCTGGGCAATAAAGGAGACGAAAAAGGAAGGCGGGCTAATTACTATCAAGACAAAATATGCGCCAGAAAATAAGACAGTTTTATTATCCATTTCTGATAGCGGCATAGGTATCCCTGAGCAGAACTTAGGGAGGATATTCGAACCTTTTTTTAGCACTAAGCTCACAGGCGAAGGAACAGGCCTGGGTTTATCTATTGTCCATACCATAATTAAAGAACATAAGGGTAACATTGAGGTGCAAAGCACAGTGGGTCAGGGCACAACCTTTAAGATATCATTACCAGTTTTAGGGGAGGCGTAATTATGAAAAAGAATGTTATGGGTAAGGAAACTAAATTTTTGATTGTGGATGATGATAAAGGCGTAAGATATTTTTTAACCAGGTTTTTAAAGCAAAAAGGATATAAAGAGGTCCAGTCAGCGGCTACAGGCAAAGAGGCGCTTAAGATTATAGATGAGGACAGGATAAAAATAGTCCTTTTGGATATAAGATTGCCGGGTATGGACGGGGTAGAGGTTTTGCGCAAGATTAAAGCGAGAGATAAAGATATCGGCGTTATTATGATTACGGGTTTTCCCGATGAGAAAATAGGCCAACAGTGCTTAGAGCTGGGTGCCTCTGATTATATTATGAAGCCATTTGATTTAGCCTATCTGGAATTGAACGTGTTGACGAAGATTGTGACTATGACATAGCAAAGCGGCCGGGCTTTGTAGTTTGACCTCATTAATCCTAACACTTTTAGTTATAATAAGTTTCATCCCTCCTTAAAAACCTTAAAAAGTTCTTGACTATTTCCTTGAAGACATTATAATAATGTTCAATGGTTGAACAACCTCCAAAAGAAGAAATACTGTCTATTATCAAAGAGATAGAATCAGATCCAACTGCAACCCAGCGTGTTCTTTCTGAGCGGCTGGGTATTTCTTTGGGCAAAATCAATTACCTGCTTAAAGCGCTGGCCAAAAAAGGGCTGATTAAGGTCAGGAATTTCTCAAAAAATCCCGGAAAATTAGGAAAGATTCAGTATTACCTCACCAAAGAAGGGTTAGAGCATAAGATATACCTTATGCAGCATTTCCTCAAGAAAAAAGAAACCGAGTATAATAATATTAGAAAAGAGTGGGAAAATCTTAATGGCCATACACTGGTGTCCAGGGAGATTAGATGAGATACTTAGTAACTGGCGGTGCTGGTTTCATCGGCTCAAACATAGTTGAACGTTTATTAAAAGACGGTTACTTTGTGCGTGTCTTGGATAACTTCTCTAGCGGCAAACGCGAAAACCTCGCTTTCATAGGGACTGTCCCCGACGAAGGCTCTAACCGGAACCTGAAGGGGACTGTCCCTGCCTTTGAGCTTATTGAAGGCGACATCCGCGATAAATCAACCTGCTCTAAAGCCTGTGAAGGCATAGATTATGTCCTGCATCAAGCAGCTCTGCGCAGCGTCCCTAAATCTCTGCAGGACCCTGAAAGCTACAACGAGGTAAATATCAGCGGCACCCTGAATATGCTGCAAGCAGCGGCTAAAGCCAAAGTAAAACGTTTTGTTTTCGCCTCCTCAAGCTCAGTCTATGGCAATGTGGATAAATTTCCTGAAAAAGAGGATGCTTATCCTGTCCTGATTTCTCCCTATGCCTTAACAAAATTAGCCGGGGAATATTACTGCCGCATTTTTAGCACGCATTATGAGCTGGAGACTGTTTGCTTACGTTACTTCAATGTCTTTGGCCCCCGCCAGGCCTTAGATGACGAATACGCTGTAGTCATCCCCAAATTTATCCACTGTATCTTGCACGATGAACAGCCGCCTATCTTTGGCACGGGAAGACAATCCCGCGATTTCACTTACATAGATAACGTTGTCGAAGCAAACATCCTCTCCGCTATAGGGACTGTCCCCGACGAAGGCTATAAACTAGCCAGCAAGGGGACTGTCCCTGCTTCTAAAGGAAATAACGCCTTTCACGAAGTCTTTAACGTCGCTAATGGCAGGGACAATACGGTTCTACAATTGTTAGAATGCTTAAATAAAATCATCGGCAAGAACATCAAGCCTATGTTTTTACCACCGCGTCCATGCGATGTCTTGCGTACCTGCGCCGATATTTTAAAAATTAAGCAAAGGTTAAAGTTTGAAGCAAAAGTAAGCTTTGAGCAAGGTTTACGCAGGACAGTGGAGTATTTTAAGGGTAGGATGATAAATGCGCAACAAATATTCAGTGGATACTAATAACCGGCTGATTATCGGAAAGGGTAAAAAGAAGGTCGCTGCAGACGGCTCTTTCTCAACCGATAAAAGTAACCGTCTTATCTACCAACTCAACGAAGCTGGCTCCTGGCGTAAGCAATACGCTTTGCCTCCCAGGATTGTTTTTAAAGGCGTCTGGAATTTGGATGCAAACCACGACTTGACACTGATACTGGATAAGAATAAAAACCAATTTCAAGGAGATATTTTAACCGTTAAAGGTGATATTATTTCTGCTGATAGCGATATATTAGCTTTTGAGATAAAAAGTTATGATAGAGATGGCCTTTTACATATCCAGATACTAAAATTAAATATAACTTTATTCGCGGATGAAAGTAATCGCTTATGTTTTATGGTTAAGAAGCTTCGGCCGGATATCTTAACTTTAGCAGGCAGCTGGCAGGTTAACGAAAATCAGCAGATTATTTATGAGTATGAGAGGACCGAGCTGAAGACTAAAACTAAGCTCTCTAATACCTTAGTCTTTCGCGGATTCTGGCAGATTAACAGCCTAAACAGGTTAACTTATATCTTAAAGCATAGCTCAGGCTCCCGGTTTGATTTCCGGGCCCAAATAGAAACCCCGACTATCTATCCTCAGAAAGGCGTAATAAAATACCGTTTAGGCATCGGGATAAGGGCGGATAGGTCGAGAGAGAAGATAATTTCTCTTTATGGAGCCTGGAAGTTTAGCCGCAACCTGGGGTTGGTTTTCCAGATGGATTATAATAAAGAAGGCCTGGAGTCTATGGAGTTTGCTGCTGATGTTACTTTTCAAGAGAATACGGTTTCTTTTGCTCTCAAGAATAAAGAAGGAGAGCCATTAGGCATAACTTTAACTTTTACGCACAAATTCTTGAAATGTAGAGATGCTGAAGCTTTCCTACGCCTGAAAAGGCTCGGCGAAGAGTCAGGAATTGAGGTCGGCTTAAAGATTCCCTTTTAAATATGTTTGCACTGGGTTGCCATAAGGACCCCGAAGATTTACGCGATATTCCGATGGGCTTAGTTTTGCCGCCGGTGCCTTTGCCTAAAAGCATAGATTACACCCCTAAAATGTCACCTGTCAGGAATCAGGGAAACGAAGGGACCTGTATTGCCTTTGCCTCGGTTGTGGGAGTAAAAGAATATCAGGATAAGAAGGAGTATAAGAGGCTAATCCAATTATCCCCGCGTTATCTCTACTATTTTTGTAAAAGATTTGACGGTCAGCCTGAGCAGGAAGGCACATATCCCAGGATTGCGATGAAAATTCTGGCAAAATATGGAGTAGCTGAGGAGTCCTGCTGGCCATATAAGCCTTTTCAAAAAGACCTGCCTTGTGCTAAGGCCGATAAGGAAGCAAAAAGATACCGTATCAAAGCCTATGCCCGGCTACAATCGGTAGTGGAAATGAAAAGGAGCTTGGCAATAAACGGCCCTTTTCTTGCCGGAATTAAGGTATTTAAGAGTTGGTTTAGTAAACGGGTGATAAAGAGCGGATTAATCCCCCTGCCGGAAAAAAACGAAGAGACTGTGGGCGGGCATGCGGTGTGCGTCGCAGGTTTCGATGATGCTAAACAAATCTTTAAATTTAAAAACTCCTGGGGCAGAAGCTGGGCAGTTCAAGGTTATGGCTATTTAAGTTATGCCTATATGCAGAAATATTGCGTGGATGCCTGGAGCGCAACCGACCTGATCTTAAACCCTAAAGCCTTAGTCAAGAAGAGAGAAGAAGCAATAATAAAATCAACAATGACGTCCAAAGAGGTTAAATGAGATATTTAGTTACTGGCGGTGCAGGTTTTATTGGCAGTCACTTGGTTGAGCGTCTTCTTAAGGACGGCCACAATGTGACGGTTATTGACAATTTTTCTACTGGCAGGCCCCAGAATTTAGAGCAGCATAAAGGAAATAAGAATCTCCGTTTGATTAAGGAAGATATTTCGTCTTTTGAGAATATTAGCCCATATTTTGCAGGCATTGAGGTCGTAATACATTTAGCAGCCTTGGCAGATGTGGTTCCTTCCATAGTTAATCCCACTGCATATTATAAGTCTAATGTTAGTGGCACATTTTCTGTTGCAGAATCTACCCGTTTATCAGGAGTTAAAAAGTTGATTTATGCTGCCTCCTCATCTTGCTATGGCATACCTGATATTTATCCTACCCCTGAAACAGCTAGGATTTTGCCTCAATACCCCTATGCGCTTACCAAGTATTTAGGCGAAGAGATAGTCTTTCACTGGGTGCAGGTTTACAAGTTGCCCGTTGTTTCTTTAAGGTTATTTAATGTTTATGGAGAGCGGGCTCGCACTTCTGGCACTTATGGAGCGGTTTTTGGCGTATTCTTGGCACAGAAAATTAACAATAAGCCTGCTACAGTTGTCGGTGATGGCAATCAGACAAGAGATTTTATCTACGTTTCAGATGTAGTTGAGGCTTTTATTAAAGCTGCCTCAACAGACATAAAAAATGAAGTTTTTAATGTGGGCTCAGGAAATCCGCAAAGCATAAACAGAATAGCATCTCTTCTAGGAATGGAGAAAGTACATATCCCTAAAAGGCCAGGTGAGCCGGATTCTACCTGGGCAGATATTACTAAAATTAAATCCTTGCTTGGTTGGCAGCCCAAAGTCACTTTTGAAGAAGGCATAAAGAAGATGTTAGAAAACATAGATTATTGGCAAGATGCACCTGTGTGGACTCCTGAAACAATCGAAGCAGCAACGCGCGAATGGTTTCAGTATTTGGCAAAGGAGAGATGATGGACCAAATAATTGCAAAAAAGATACAGCCCCTGAATTCGTTGGCAAAGATTGTAGCTGACTTTAAGCAAAGAGGCAAAAGGATAGTCCAGTGCCATGGAGTTTTTGACCTGGTTCACCTCGGGCATATCCGGCATTTCAATCTAGCCAAAAAAGAAGGAGATGTACTTATTGTAACGATTACAAGGGATAGGCATGTCAATAGAGGGCCTGGCCGGCCAATTTTTAATGAAAATTTACGGGCCGAGACATTAGCATCTTTATCGGTTACTGATTACGTTGCTATTGTTGATTCTTCTACAGCTGTTGAATGTATTAAGATTCTGAAGCCAGATGTCTACGCTAAGGGGCCGGATTATAAAGAAAGAGAAAAAGACGTAACTGGTAAAATCTACGAAGAGGAAGAAGCGGTCAAGTCAGTGGGGGGCAGGTTTGTCATCACGGATGATATCACTTTCAGCTCCTCTAGTTTAATCAATGATTATCTTGATGTTTATTCTACTCGGACAGTTAAGTATTTAAGGGCACTTAAAAAAAGGTATTCAATAGAGGAGATAATCCAAAGCTTATATCGCTTAAGAGACTTAAAAGCATTGGTGATCGGAGATGCGATTATTGATCAATACCATTATTGCACACCCATGGGAAAGTCTTCTAAAGAACCCTTGGTTGTTAATAGATATGTATCAGAAGAGTCATTCACAGGAGGTAGTCTTGCCACAGCAAACAATGTGGCAAGTATCTGCGGTGAAGTTGATTTACTGACTGTTTTGGGTGAAAAAGATTCCTTTGAAAGTTTTATTCGCAGCAAATTAAGCCCTAATGTGAAGCCTGTATTCTTCTTTCGGTCCGATACAGAGACCATCATAAAAAGAAGGTTTGTAAGTGATGGAGAAGATAGAAAATTATTTGAGATCTGTTATATGAAAGACAATGACCTGCCCAGAGACGAAGAAGAAAAAATAATGCAGTATCTTAAAGATAAAATTAAAAATTATAATCTGGTAGTTGTTTCTGACTTTGGACACGGTCTACTGACCAAGCGGATTATTAAGTTTATTTGTGCAAAGGCAAAATATCTGGCTTTGAATGTCCAGACAAACAGCGCAAATATCGGCTTTAACCTAGTGACGAAATATCCGCGTTCTAATTGCACTTGTATTGACGAGATGGAACTGCGTTATGCCACCCATGACAGATTTAGCGATATACGCACTCAAGTCAAAAAAGTCTATTACCAGATGGGCGCTGAATTTATTATTGTCACTCGTGGCCCATCCGGTTCCCTGTGCTACTCTCAGAAGTACGGTTTTCATGAAACACCTGCTTTTTCTTATCGGGTGGTGGATAAAATCGGAGCAGGAGATGCTTTTTTTGCTTTTGTCTCACCGTGTTTTGCCGGAGGTTTACATCAAGATTTAGTCTCTTTTATCGGTAATGCTGTGGGTTCTCTGGCAGTGCAGATAGTTTGCAACAGAGAACCGGTAAAATTTGCGGATTTGGTTAAATTTATTACTCGGCTTTTAAAATGAGCAAAGGCGTTAAAGGATATTTTGAGATTTTAAAAGATTTATTTGACAAGGTTATCGCTACTGGTAAAAATAGAGAGAGATATAAATTAGATAAAGCGATTGAAATAGCAATAGATATGATTACTGAGCAGGCCTCTTGTGGCGGTAAGCTTTTATTTATCGGCAACGGTGCCAGCGCTGCTATCTCCAGCCACATGAGCACTGATTTCTCAAAGAATGCCGGAATAAAAGCACTCAGCTTTAATGATAGTTCTCTATTAACCTGCGTCAGCAATGACTATGGATATAAGCATGTCTTTGAAAAACCCATTGAAATGTTCGCAGATTCTCGGGATATCCTGGTTGCGATTAGCAGCTCAGGTAAGTCAGAGAATATAGTCAGAGGCGCGAAAATTGCCCGTTTAAAAGGTTTAAAGATCATTACCTTGTCCGGATTTAAGAGTAATAATCCCTTAAGAAAATTAGGTGATATTAATTTTTATCTACCCATTCGGGAATACGGATATGTTGAAATAATTCATCAATCCCTGCTGCATTGCCTGGTTGATATCATCATCAAAGATAAATTAAAAATAGGCAAGACAAAAAATAATGGATAAATTAAAAACTATTTTAGTTACAGGGGGTGCAGGTTATGTAGGTGCGGTTCTGGTGCCTAAATTGCTGGATAGAGGTTATCGCGTCAAGGTTCTGGATTTATACATTTACGGAGAAGATGTGCTTACTGCTGTCAAAGATAATCCCAACCTCCAGGAGATTAAAGGCGATATCCGCAACCAGCAATTGCTGAAGGAAGTTTTGCCTGGTTGCGATGCGGTTATCCATCTTGCCTGTATCTCTAATGACCCGACTTTTGAGCTTAATCCCAGCCTTAGCCGCTCCATCAACTATGAGGCATTTGAGCCTTTGGTAAAAATTAGCAAAGAAGAGGGCGTAAGAAGATTTATCTACGCCTCAACCTGCAGCGTATATGGCGTAAGCGATGCTAAAAATGTGACTGAAGATCATCCGCTGGTCCCTATCACAGATTATAATAAATACAAAGGCCTTTGTGAGCCGATCCTCCTGAAATATCAATCCCCGGATTTTACCACAGTGGTTATTCGTCCTGCCACAGTTTGCGGTTATTCTCCCCGCCAGCGTTTTGATCTCACTGTAAATATCCTGACCAATCACGCCTACAATTCAAATCGCATTACTGTTTTTGGCGGCACGCAGACGCGGCCGAATATCCACATTGCTGATATCACTGACCTTTACTGTCAACTCCTGGAATTGCCTGATAGTCGGATTCAGGGCAAGACTTATAATGCTGGTTATCAGAACCGCAGCATCGCTGATATAGCCGCTATTGTGCAGAATGTGATGTTTGAGCAATTTCCGCAAAGGGCCAAGCCCAAGATCACAACCGTCCCTTCGGATGACCCGCGGTCATATCGTATTTCTTCCGAGAAAATCAAGAATGAGCTCGGGTTTATCCCTCGGTACACGATTGAGGATGCAGTGCGTGATTTGATAAAGGCATTCCAGGCTCAAAAACTGCCGGATTCACTCCAAGACATCCGTTACTATAACATCAAGACAATGAAGGCGGTTAATCTTAAATAGGAATCAAAAATGGCGGATTTAAAGGCCAAAAGCAGGGATTTAAGAAAGGCAATTTTTAAGACCATCTGCCTTGGCGGCGGCGGCCACATCCCGGCTTCTTTGTCGATAGTAGAGATTTTAACTGTTTTATATTACGATGTTTTAAAGATTAACCCTAAAAAACCCAATGACCCTGATAGGGACAGGTTTATTTTAAGCAAAGGCCATGCCGCAGTGGCATTATATGCAGTGCTTGCGGATAAAGGATTTTTTGACAGGCAGCACCTCGAGACATTTGGTAAAAGAGGCACTATTTTAGGCGGACATCCGGATATGCATAAAATTCCTGGGGTTGAGGCATCCACCGGGGCTTTAGGGCATGGTTTTGGCTTCGGCATAGGAATGGCCTTGGCAGGAAAATTAGATAAAAAGGACTACAGAGTCTTTATTCTTTTAGGTGATGGCGAATGTCAAGAAGGCTCAATCTGGGAAGCAGCATTGTCCGCTCCCCAGCATAAATTAGATAATGTTGTGGCGATAATCGATTACAATAAATACCAGGCATTAGACAGGCTCGACAAGATTGTCTCTTTAGAACCTTTGGCTGAGAAATGGAAGGCATTCGGTTGGGAAATAAGAGAAGTCGATGGGCACAATATCTCTCAGTTGCAAGATGTTTTTAAATCCGTTCCTTTTGTTTTGGGTAAGCCGAATTTAGTTATCGCCCATACGATTAAAGGCAAGGGTATCTCTTTTATGGAGAATGTACCTATCTGGCATTACCGTCTACCTAACGAGGAAGAAATGCAGATAGCCTGTAATGAATTAGGCCTAGATTTAATGGAAAGGCAAGAATTGCGATGAGGAACGCATATTTATCAACTTTGTATGATTTAGCAAAAGAAGACCAGCGTATTCTTGCCCTGGTGGCTGACAATGGCGCTATTGTTTATGACAAGTACCGTCAGGATTTTCCAGGACGTTTTATAAATTTCGGCATTTCCGAAGCCAATATGATTAGCGTGGCAGCAGGCTTGGCTTCCTGCGGCAAAATACCTTTTACTTATACTATTTCATGTTTTCTAACTATGCGGGCCTTTGAGCAAATCAGGAATGACGTTTGTTTACAAAAGATGAATGTTAAATTAGTGGGGATTGGTGCAGGTTTTATCTATAGCAATCTCGGACCAACGCATCATGCCACAAAGGATATTGCGATTATGCGCACTTTGCCCGGTATGACCATTTTTTCTCCCGCAGACCCTCTGGAGACAAGTAAAGTAACCACTGCTGCCGCCCGGATTCAGGGGCCGGTGTATTTACGTTTAGCTGCAAGCTCAACCCCGTCCGTATATTCAGGCGATTACGATTTTAAGGTCGGTGAGGGCGTGATATTAAAAGAAGGAGAAGATATTTCTGTTATTGCTACCGGTAATATAATACATGAAGCCGTCCAGGCGATAAATGAGTTAAAAGATACAGGTCTCTCCATCAGGCTGATAAATATTCACACTATAAAGCCTATTGATGAAGATATTATACTTGAGGCTGCATATCAGACGCAGGCGGTTCTTACGCTTGAGGAGCATTCTATATTCGGAGGCCTGGGCAGTGCCGTTGCTGAAGTTATACTTGAGAACAACAAAGCCCCCGTCCATTTTAAGCGAATGGGCTTAAGTGACTTTCCTACAGGGTACGGCTCGTATCAGGATATGAAAGAGTTAAACGGACTTTCTAAGCAGGATATTTGCAGGGAAATCAGGGCTTTATATGAAAGAAAGAAAAATTCGGCACTCGCAAAAATATAAAATGGTTCTATCATGAGTAAACTTTTAAATATTGTAACCGATTTACATAAGAAAACAAAAAGGGATTATCTTGCCAGGATGATGGATGATAAAGTGGCTTGTTCTAAGATTGCCAGGGAATATGGCCAAGGATACTGGGATGGAGACAGAAGATACGGCTATGGCGGTTATAAATACGACGGCCGCTGGGAAATTGTAGCTAAAAAACTCATTGATACCTATAAACTTAAAGATGATTCACGTATATTAGATGTGGGATGCGGCAAAGGATTTTTGCTTTATGAATTTAAGAAATTACTCCCTGGAGCTTACATCAGGGGTTTTGACATCTCAGCATATGCCTTTGAGTATGCCAAAGAAGAGATAAAATCTAATCTTTTTATTCACCGGGCAGAAGATCCCTATCCTTTTAGTGATAATGAGTTTGACCTCGTTGTTTCTATAACGACGCTCCACAATCTCTTTATAAATGAGCTAAAATCAGCTTTACGGGAAATTGAAAGAGTAGGCAAAAGCAAATTTGTAGTAGTGGAGAGCTACCGCAATGTTGAGGAATTGTTCAACTTGCAGTGCTGGGCATTAACCTGCGAGTCGTTTTTTAGTAATCAGGAATGGGTATACATATTTAATGAATTCGGCTATACGGGCGATTATGAATTTATATATTTTGAGTAGGAATAAGCACAGATAAGATGATAACCAGCAAAAGGCTGAAGATTTCTCTGGTGGGCATGAGCCCGGCGATAGTTCAGAAGGGTGTCCGGCTCAAAGGTATCCCCTTAGCCCCACTGGCATTGAAGGCCTATGTTACCAGCCGCATTGGCAAAGAATCTCTCGATTCTATTGATATCCAGACCAGAACCTTCTTTGTCGAAGAAGAAACTGTGGCAGAGATTACTTCTAAAATTCTTGCGGACAAGCCAGATGTAGTCGCCTTTTCCGTTTATATCTGGAACTATCGAGAAGCCATGGAATGTGCCCGCATATTGAAGGAAACCGATGAAAAAATATTTATAATCTGCGGTGGTCCGCAGGTATCACCTATAGCGACAGAGATTATGGAAGAACATTCATATCTCGATGCTGTTACATATATTCAAACTCCCGGTGAGGTGGTTTTTTATCAGTTCGTTAGGGCGCTTATCGAAAAAAGGAATTTTGATGCTGTTGATGGAATTATTTATCGCAAGCCAGATGGTTCATTGGTCAAGACCTCCGCTCTTACCGAGGACATCGATTATTCGACAGCCGCCTCCCCGTATCTTAACGGCCAGCTTTCGCTTGACCCAGGAGATGCTTATACAGTAGTGCTTGAAGGTTTTAGGGGCTGTCCCATGGATTGCGGTTATTGCCTTTGGGGCTGCGGCATTAAGAAAATAAATTATTTTCCGCTGGATAGGCTATTAAGGGAAATCGAGGTTGTTTACCGTAATCCCAATATAAGACAAGTAATTCACTCTGATTCAGACATGCTCCTGAACCGGCAACGGACGGAAGTCATAATCAAACATATTATTAAACAGGATAGCCTAGCCGAGAGCAATTTTAACGTAAACATATTGAACCTTAATGAAAATATTGCAAAACTGCTGGCGAAGCTGCCGAAATATCATTTTTGCTTTGGGATACAGACTACCAACCCTAAGGCCTTGGAGCATATCAGCAGGTTCAGGCCTGATATAGAGATCTTCAGAGAAAAGTTTAGGGCCTTCAGGCAGTGGGTTCCTAATGCCGATTTTTTCATTGATATTATGTTGGGCTTGCCAGGTGATGATTTAGAAGGTTTTAAGACGACTTTAGAGGCATGTTTATCATTTGAGCCTACGCGGCTTCGTACATTTTATCCTGTTTTTCTTCTGCCGGGCACCAGATTCTTTGAACAAAGGAAAGAGCTTGGTATACGTCACGGTCAAACTGCGCCATTCTGCGTTATCGAAACAGAAGATTTTCCTAAGCAGGATATAGAAAAGTCGTTCTGGTTGGCATTTTGGACAGAAGTTTTCACTTATTATTTTCCAGCTATTGCTAAATTTTTCTATGAGGTTTGTACTGGGCAACCAGAGGAAGGGCGGATCGATAGGATTGAGAAGTGGATTGCCGCAATTGAAGAAAGATTGGATATTTTCGGTTCTTATTCCAGCATCGTAGATGTTGCTACATCTGGCTCAGTGCAGGAATGGAATAAATTAAGGGGACAATTATTGAAAGGAGTATCTGAGACAAAAGGGGCTTACCAGATTTATCGGGCGATATATGAACAAGAAAATAATATTCATCCAGGTTATATAGATACAACAATTAAGCTGGGTATCGACGTTTTCGACTACATGCATCTCCATAAAATAGACAGTGTTGACTTTAAGAATTTTAATCAATTACCTAGCGCCCTAACAAGAGGCATCCATATCGATGAAGTAAAAAATCTGTTTAGCAGGTATGCGCGATGATTAACCGGGGAGTATTTAAGAATAATCAGAACTCGCAGGAGTTTAATAGGATATGAATTTATATATTTCCAGTCAAGATAAAAAAGTTAGTAGCGGGCTCTTGTATACCAAAATGAAGATTTTTCACTTCAAGGATAAAATAGATTCTCTTCCCGAGCAGAAAAAAGAGGTGCTTTCTCCCATTCATATCAGGATAAAGCCTACAAATATGTGCAACCATAACTGCCGCTACTGTGCATATAGAGTAGATAGTCTGCAACTCGGCAAAGATATGGTTACCAGAGACTATATCCCTGGCGAAAAAATGATGTCCATTTTAGACGACATAGTTGAAATGGGCGTAGAAGCAGTTACTTTTAGCGGCGGAGGAGAACCATTTTGTTATCCATATCTACTAGAAGCCGTTAAAAAATTATCTAAAACTCCAGTTAAATTTGCAGCTATAACCAATGGTTCAAGATTAGAAGGAGAGCTAGCCCGGATCTTCGCGCATTATGGGACGTGGCTGAGGATTTCCATAGATGGGTGGGATGATGATAGTTATTCTTCATACAGAGGAGTTCCTAAAGGCGAATTTAGGAAAGTAATAAATAATATGGAGCATTTTAAAAAGTTGGGAGGTGCCTGTTTCTTGGGAGTTAGTATAGTAGTTGACAAAAATAATGCGCCCCATATTCACGAATTTATAAGACAGCTTAAAGATATAGGCGTAGGCAGTGTGAAGGTCTCTCCATGTATAGTTAGTAACGATGGGATAGAAAATGATAATTATCACCAACCAATTTTTCAAACTGTAAAAAACAATATAAGGAGAGCAATAGAGGATTTTAGCGATGAAGATTTAGAAATATTCGATGCCTACCACAAATTAAACGAAGAATTTAATAAAAAATATGCTTGGTGTCCTTATCTTCAAATATTACCTGTCATCGGAGCGGATCTTAATATCTACCCCTGTCAGGATAAAGCCTATAACTTAAGTGAGGGTTTAATCGGTTCGATAAAAAACCAGCGCTTTAAAGATTTTTGGTTTTCTGATAAAAGTAAGTTCTTCAGAATAAATCCTTCGGTTCATTGCAATCATCGCTGTGTAGCAGATGCTAAGAATAAACTAGTTTTGGATTATCTTAATGCCGAGAAAGGGCATTTAGGTTTTGTATAACTTTAACAGATGCACCGGCATATAAAGTATTTTCGAGATGGTTTTTAAAATAATTATAGTTAGGAGCGTATTTTGATGAGTTCCTGTCGTTTGTGCCAAAAAAAGCAGTTTCTGACGCTGCTTGATCTGGGCGCGCATCCCATTGCCCACCATTTTCTGAATAGTCCATCTGAAGAGGAATACCGTCATCCAGTAACTCTCTGTTTCTGTGAACACTGCGGACTTATCCAACTCAGTAATCCTATTCCAGGGGAATTGCTCTATACAAATTATATATGTTTTAGTTCATGGAAATATCAGCCGCATATTCCCCACCTTGTACAGATGATTGAGGATTTTACTGATTTAGATAAGTCATCTATGGTTCTTGAAGTTGGCAGTAATGATGGTATTTTTCTTGATGCCCTCCATCATAAGGGTTTTGAAAAACTCGTGGGTATTGAACCTGCCCACGATGTTTGCCACTTCGCCCAGCAGAAAGGTCTGAATGTTATTTGTTCCTATTTTACGCCTCAGACAGCAGAGGACTTTGTGGCCACTTACGGCAAATGCGACCTTTTTATATCACGGCAAATGTTGGAGCATATCAGCGATCTAGAAGGCTTCCAGAAGGCTATGCAGATTGTTCTTTCTCCGGGAGGGTTTGTGGTTTTTGAAGTGCCCAACTTTGCTTGCAATCTTGATGCGCCCGATTATACCATTTGGGAAGAACATGTTAACTACTTTATTCCCGAGACCCTAGCTTTGTTTTTATCTCAAGCAGGAATACAGATTATTCATAAAGAAACAACAGTTTTTAGCGGAGGCGCGCTTATTGTCATTGGGCAATATTTGGGTTATCCTCGGCTTTCACCTTTCTTTGAACATATGAAGACGCTTCGGGAAAAGGCCATTAGGTATCGGGAACGCTGGCCAGTATTTCGCAATGCCCTTATTCAATATCTTCGCCAGCATAAAGAAAAAGGTGGTAAAGTAGCGGCTTATGGTGCTGGTGCAAGATTTTGTTCTCTCGTTAACTTTTTGAACCTCGGTCCTTACATTGAATTTATCGTAGATGATCAACCTGAAAAGCAGGGCAAATATATGCCAGGTTCTAAGTTGCCTATCTTGCCAGGGAATGCCCTAGAGGAGCATTCAATAGACCTTTGCCTGTTAGCAGTAAATGCGGAAAGCGAAGATAAGGTGATAGCCAAGCACCCTGAGTTTCAGAAAAGGGGTGGAGAATTTGTCTCTGTGCTTCCTCCCAGCGATCGTCTTCCTCATTTTTGGAGGCAGATTTGATGGATCTGGCGAGTTTAAAGGTTACAAGGGGTAAATCATGAAGGTAAATAAATTTAATGAAGAGGTCCTTTTTGCCATTGGCAAGAGCCTGACGGTCGGCAGGGGCGACATTGAATTTCTAAAAAACAGATCCAAGCGCAACGAGCGCAAACGGATTAGGCTATGTACCCACCAGGGCATTGAAGATAGCCTTCATGAGATGTTTATTGTGCATGCTAAAGGGACTTACATAAGGCCACACAAGCACCTGAAAGCAGAGTCGTTGCATATCATAGAAGGCTCGGCTGACCTCGTAATCTTTGGTGACAAAAAGAAGATAATAGAGGTTGTTCCTCTGGGTGATTATTTATCGCAAGATAAATTTTATTATCGCATCCTTAAACTTCGCTACCATACCTTGCTTATCAAATCCGAGATTTTGGTATTTCACGAAGTAAAAACAGGACCGTTTAATAGATCAGATACGGTTTTTGCTCCCTGGGCACCGCAGGAGAATAGCCCTGCAGAGGCAAGGGAATTTATGAGACAGTTATTGCGAGCCGTAAAGGAAGGAGAAGAGGGAAATGAATGAAAGAGAATTGTGGCGTAAAGCAAAAGATTCACACGGAAATAAACATTTAACTCTTGGCAGGTATTGGACTTATAACATTTATAATACTCCCAAACGAATACTCTTTACCTTAGCCAGATATAAATTTGCAGCAAAGATAATAGGGGCTGGGAATATTCTTGAGGTAGGTTGCGGAGAGGGGCTCGGAACCTGGCTTCTGGCTAAAGAGTGCGGTATGGTAAAGGGTATTGATACCGATGAGGAGGCTATAAAAGACGCAAAGAGAAATTGGGATACTCCGTTTGAGTGTGTTGATTTCCTGACGATGAAAAGCGAAGAATGGGATGCGGTAGTGGCGCTTGACGTGATAGAGCATATATTTCGAAAGAACGAGAACAGGTTTTTTCGAAAGGTTGCGGATTGCCTCACTCAGGAAGGAATCGCCGTTATAGGCACGCCTAACTCCACTTCATATAAATACTCCTCGGAGATGGTGAGAAATGCGCACATCAACCGTTATTCCTGGAAACGGCTTAAGAAGGTTATGGAGAAGTATTTTCACAACGTGCTTATGTTTGGGTCTAATGATGAAATGGTTCATACTGGCTATCTGCCAATGGCGCATTATCTGATTGCGGTTGGGACAAACAAAAAAATGGCGGGAAATTCTAGAAAGAAATAAAATCTACAAATGAATAACACATTTTATCAGCGCGACACCTGCCGCCTATGCAGAGGGAATAATATAAAGAACGTCCTTATGCTTGCGTCAACAGCGCTCTGTGATGCCTACTTACCTTATGAGCGCCGCAATGAGGCACAGGAGGTCTATCCTTTGGGACTATTTTTATGCCGCGATTGTGGCTATGTGTATCTTCCTTATGTGGTTGACCCCGAGATTATATACCATGATTACATTTACGTAACTAACAGTTCCTTGGGGCTCAGTGAGCATTTTAAGAGCTACACCGATCAAGTTCTGCAGCGTATAAATCCTGCCGAAGGGAGCCTTGTAATTGATATCGGCAGTAATGATGGCACGCTACTTAAGTTTTTTAAAATGAAAGGCATGCGCGTCTTGGGTATCGAGCCGGCAAGCGGCATTGCCAGGGCCGCGACTGATTCAGGAGTCAAGACCTTAGTGGGTTTCTTTAATTCCAAGTTTGCCAAGAGAGTCAAAAATGAATACGGCAAGGCTACGATAATCACTGCAAATAACCTTTTTGCCAATATCGATGATTTAGAAGATTTCACCGAAGGCGTGCGTGAACTCTTGGCTGGGGACGGGGTTTTTATAATCGAGTCTTCTTATTTAGCGGATATGATTGAAAATATGGTATTTGACTTTATCTATCATGAACACTTATCGTATTTATCTGTAAAACCCCTGATAAGGTTCTTTGACCGTTTTGGCATGGAATTGATAGATATCCAGCGCATACCGACAAAGGGTGGGTCGCTACGATATTATATTCAACTTAAAACAGGGTCCCGGCCTGTTTCGGCTTCCGTGTCTGAGATGGTTGCTTATGAAGAGCGTATGGGCCTTGGCCGTCCAGACATATTTAAAGCTTTTGAAAGAAAAATAAATGAGTGTAACGCTAAGCTGCTCAGTTATATTAATAAACTTCAAAATCAGAGCAAGACTATTGCTGGCTATGGCGGTTCGGCAACCAGCACTACGTTGATATATCACTTTGGGTTAGGCCAGATCTTGGACTATATCGTTGATGATAATACGGCAAAACAAAACACTTTCAGTCCTGGTTATCACATCCCCGTGTTGCCATCAGAGGTTTTATACCAACGGAAGCCAGATTATGTAGTGTTGTTAGCCTGGAGATACATTGAGCCGATTATAAATAAGCACCGGAATTTTCTAGAACAGGGTGGCCGTTTTATTCGTCCCTTACCAAAATTTGCTATAGTTGGAGACGGGAAGGGAAAAGATCTTTGAAGCGAATCCTTGGAGATTCAGGCAGTTTCATTTTTTATTAACGATGATGTTATATAATCGAATGATTGAAAATTAAATGTTTTCTAAAAAGCAAAAGAAAGTAGTAAATATTGGTGTAGTCGGGGCAGGTTTTGTAAGCCAGCTGGCTCATATTGCCAATTACGCACTTCTTGATAACTGCAGGGTAGTTGCCCTTGCTGAACTTAAGCCTAGGCTCCGAAAACTTGTTGCCCAGAGGTATGGTATTGTGCGAACCTACCCTAGCCATAAAGAACTTCTTGATGATCAGGAAGTGGAAGCAGTAGTGGTTGTAACGCAAAGGCCGATGATCGGGCCAGTAGCGCTCGATTGTTTAAATAAAGGCAAGCATCTTATTACCGAGAAGCCCATGGCTGCAACCCTGAGGCAGGCCCAGATACTGGTTAAGGCCGCCTTAAAGCAAAAAGTTTGCTACGCCGTAGGGTATATGAAACGATACGATGAAGGTATTCAGCAGGCAAAAAAGATTATTGATGAGTTGTTAAAGACAGGGGAGCTAGGGCCTATTATCTATGTCCGGGCACATTGTTTTATGGGGGATCCATATTGTAATATTGACGGAAATATTGTAACCGGAGAAAAGATTCACAAGGATATCCCGACTTGGCCAATTGCTCCAAGCTGGATTCGCGAAAATCAAGAGAGCGAATACGCATGGTTTCTTAATGTTTATTGCCACAATATTAATCTCCTCAGGTTTTTATTGGGTTCAACTCCTTCTGTGGATTATGTACGGTTCGATAGGAAAGATGCTCGGGTAGCGCTTCTTGATTTTGGTGAGTATGAAGCCGTATTAGAAGCCGGTAGTTTTACATATCACAGCTGGGATGAGGTTACCGAGATTTATTTTGCTCGCGGTTATTTAAAGATTGAGACGCCTCCGCCTTTTCTGAGAAATGCGTCGGCTCAAATCAAACTTTATAAAGGAAAAAAAGAGCAGCAGATTTATATACCTCAGTATAGGCGGCTATGGGCTTTTCGGAGACAAGCAGAATCTTTTATCGCATGCATCCTGGAAAAGCGTCAACCTATTGCTAGCGGATTTGATGCCCTCCAAGATATGCGATTGATAGAAGAGATGTGGCGTATGGAATACAGGCGTTAAAGATTATGTCAAAGATTCAAATGAATAGCAATAAACTTCATTTATATTACAGGCAAAAAGGAATTCTACCTACGCATGCTCGGTTTGCTTCTAACGAAGACTTAGATAAATACCAAGCTTTCCGGGAAAATCTTTTTTGTAATAAACTTCATATACCTCTTCAAATGTTTAAGGGTGTAAAACTTATAGAATTTGGGCCGGATTCCGGTGAAAATGCATTAATTTTTGCGAAATGGGGAGCATCTCTCACGCTTGTTGAGCCAAATCCGAATGCCTGGCCTAAGATATCGGGCTATTTTGAGAAATTTGATTTGAAGGATAAACTAAACTCATTAGTAAAGACGGATCTTGAGGGTTTTCAAACAACGGAAAAGTTTCAGTTTATTGATGCAGAAGCAGGGATCTTTACAATTAAGCCTGGTTCGGTCTGGATTGAGCTTTTTGATAAAATTTTGGAGGAAAACGGACTTTTTGTTATTTCATATATGGAGATTTACGGTTCTTTATTGGAATTGTTTCTTAAGTTAATCTATGTAAGGGCAAGGGGTGTCTTGGGCGGGGGTTCTAATAATATCGCATGGAGGCTCTTTCAGGCCAAGTGGGATTCTATAGCGCATACTCGTTCTTTTGATCAGTGGGTTACAGATGTTTTAGATAATCCTTTTATAAGATTAAATTACTTTCTTAGCGCAGGAGCCTTATGTTTGCAGCTTTTAAAATCAGGATTTTACCTTTATTCTTCTTGGCCTAACTATATTGACACGATGGATGTTTACTGGCATAAAAAAGAATTTTCTCCTGAGGATAAATTGGCAAATAATCTCGCCTTCATCTCGCGTAGCAATTTAAGTTTTACATTTGGCAAAAAATTATTCTTTGCCTCTGAGTCATTGCAAGACGTTGAGGCTATCAATAGCTTATTGTGGGAAATTGTATCTTTGGTTGATAAATCAATTGATGTTTTTGATCGCTCTTCTATTGAGAAGTGCAATGATTTGTTAGGCAGGGTTAAGTACTTTATTTTGAATAAGCCAATTATTGTGAACTCATGCCGAGATAAACAAGAGGCCTTACAATTGACTGAGAGCGTTAGTCGCATACTTAAACTTCTTATCGCTGGCGACATCGATAGCTTAATAAGCTTTTGTAATTCCGATTATGTTTTTATCAAATCATGGGGTCTACCGACTCATTTTGCTGTGTTCAAGAAGTTAATTATTTAGGATAAAAGGCTTATGAATTTTATCTATAATCAAATTGAGCAGGTTCGTAAAGGAGGCATATCTATTTTATTTGGAAAGTTATGTGCGATTCCGCTAATTCTATTAGCGTTACCAGTAGTTTTTCTTGTGCGCATATTGCGGCCATTAGTAGTTATAAGATTTGAATCTTTACATAGTAACAGAATCGGACATTTTGCACTTGATGCAGAACTATATCTTTGCGAACGAGACGCAGGTATGCACAATTCACGCAGCGTTGATATTTTTTACTACAATGGGCAGATTTCTAATTATCAGCTTAAGAGGATGTGGGACAGAAAGTTACATATTTGTTATTTTGCTAAATGGGTAGATAGGATTAATCGCCTTTTACCAGGAGCGCAAAATCATGTGGTTCCGATGTCATCGAGCAGAGATATCTATGGTCTTTTTAAGGATTTAGCGCCTCACCTTTCTTTTACAGCCGCAGAAGAACGCCTGGGACAGGAAGGGTTACGGACATTAGGGATACCGGATGGCAATCCTTTTGTCTGCTTTAATGCCCGTGATTCGGCTTATTTGGAAACTGAGCTTTCCAGCAAAGATTGGAGTTATCATAACTATCGCGATTCAAATATCCATAATTATTTACCCGCAGCAGAAGAGTTAGTTCGTCAAGGGTATTTTGCTATCAGGATGGGTGTTTTTGTAAAGGAAAGATTGAATATTGCTAATTACAAGATCATTGATTACGCGGTAAATTATAGAACAGATTTTCTTGACATATATTTAGGAGCCAAATGTCGTTTCTTTATTTGTGATACTGCTGGAATCTATGCTATACCTATGATTTTTAGACGGCCAATAGTTTGGGTAAACTATATTCCGCTTGAACACGCACCTACTTGGGGGACAAATCATCTATTTATACCCAAGAAACTCTGGTTACGAAAAGAGAGGCGATTTTTGACCTTTCGCGAAATTCTTTATTCCGGAATAGGGAGATTTCTTAAAAACGAACAATATGAACAAATGAGAATAGAGGTAATTGAGAATACTCCGGAAGAAATTACCGCTTTAGTTATAGAAATGGATGAACGATTGAAAGGTAGATGGCAAGATACTGAAGAGGATGAAGAGCTGCAACGCTGCTTTTGGTCAATTTTTAAACCTAGCGAATTAAATCAGGTTTTTTTAGCGCGGATCGGTACAGAATTTCTGCGACAAAATCAAGAGCTTCTGGATTTAGATACAGAGAGGAGGCAAAGTTGCAAGAACATAAGAGAAATAAATTTAGCATAATCATAGCAGGGCTTGCGGTTGCTATTGGTATTGCATTGACTTTATTTAGGCACTGGGAGCCAAGCAGTGAAAGCTGGGGATACTGGTTATTTGCCCGCATTTTTGCTGAGACAGGCAGATTCGTTATTGTTAGCAGGGGTTCTCTTTACGTACTTTATCTTAATCTGTTTCGTGGATTGGGTTATCCCTATTCAGTTATTGTTGAGTATATAAGCACATCTTTAATTCTGGCTGTTTCTTTAGTGCTTCTTTTTAGACGGTACCTTGGTCTATTTTGGGCAGTTTTTATTGTAATTCTCTGGTTGCCATTCTTTCAGGCCGCCGAACCTCCTATACAAAATTTGGCATTAGCCTGTTGCTGTTTAGCTATTGCCGCCAGAAACACAAAACCCACCAGATTCCGGCTGGCGCTTTCTTATGCTTTATTTGGATTTGCATATATGTTCCGGACTCCTTATATAATTTTCATAGGCGTCTTTGCGACCTGGGATATACTCAAAGTTTTTAGACAAAATAATTTGAAAAATTCATTTCTTATATTATTTCCAAAAAAATATGACTGGCCGATTTTAGTTGTATTGGTTCTTTTAGTTTGGTTTAGCACTATGCAGTCCGGCCATCCTTGGAATAATGGATGGTTTGCAACTACCAGGTGGTTTCCCAGCAAAGGCAAGACATTGTCTGACGCATCTTTTATTCAAAATTACAACTGGTATTATATTTACTACAAGTACGGAACTTTTAAAGATAAGGATTTTTATTTTACCAATCAGGAGGCATTTGGTGGAGCTAAGGATATGATTGGACTGATTCGTGCTAACCCTCGGTTTGTAGCTTCACAATTTATCCGCCAGATTAAAGGAAATTTCTCTACTATCGCCAGTTTCACGCAACTGCCGCAGTTTTTGTATACAAAGATTGACCGGTTAGGCTATTTCTATTACGTTATATTCCTGTTCTTTACCGTTCCTTTCGTATTTGCTATTTCTTACGGCGCTCTTCGTTGCTGCAAGGATAAGGTTATGATCTTGTTTATTATCGCCAATATTTTGCTTATCGGAGTCAATGCGTTAGTTGCTTTCAAGACAAGATATATGCAGCCCTTGATTCCTATTCTTACCCTGTGTGCATTCTGGTACGGAAATAAGATTTACAGTATTTTTAGCAACAGAATGATGTCATTTAAGTTAACACAAAGGCAAGGTTTGACCGTGAGAAATATCATTATCTTTTTTGCCTTTATTTTCTTCTCTAATAGTTTCCTGACTTGGGCAGCTATAGTAAAGAATGTCGCAGCTGATATCAGCAAAGGTGAAATTAAAGTTATGGAGGATAGGGATTATTCATATAAAGCTTCTTTTAATTCGTTTATGCCTCTAATTCGGAATTGCAAAGGAGTATTAACTCTTGAGCACGCATTCATTGGCGCCTTCACAGAAATTCCTCTGGATAGAATCTACGATATATGGGAGATTCCCCCCTTCGGCCATTTCGGGGATTCTACTTATAAAGGTTTATATCCAGACCGCATAGATTGTATTTTAATTTTCCATGAGTTAGCTACAGGCATCGGATACGCCACAAACTACCAGATCCGTTATCAAAATTATATTAAACCTTATGCACAGTACCTGCGGGATAGGGGGGCTAAGGTATATGATATTGAAAAGTTTGGCCAAGCTGTTTTTTATTAAAGCCTAAAGAGATTTGATAGGGGAAGGAGATAAAATGAAAGACATAGCCGCAACCGAATCCAGGATAATAGATCTTCCAAAAATATTTGACCCAAGAGGGAACCTGACATTTATTGAAAATAGCAAGCATACTCCTTTTGATATCAAGAGAGTATTTTATATCTATGATGTTCCAGGCGGAGAAAGAAGGGCAGAGCATGCCAATATTGAAACAGAACAATTATTAATTGCCATGAGCGGCAGTTTTGATGTGACGGTGGATGACGGCAAGGAAAAGAAAAGGTTCCATCTTAACAGGGCATATTACGGGTTATATATTCCAAAAATGATCTGGCGGGGTATTGATAACTTTTCTTCGGGTGCTGTTTGCTTGGTTTTGGCATCTACATTATACGCTGAGAATGATTACATAAGAGAATACGGCGTTTTTAAAAAGATGAAGATGTCCCCATAGGGCTATTGAAGAAAAATGAAATTAGAAGTTGTAAGTTATAAAGAGGTAGATCAAAAGAAGTGGGATGGATTAATCTATGATGAATCCAGTAATGGAGAATTCATTAATTCAAGGGAATATCTTTCCTATCATCCCGAAGGCAAATTTATTGATGATTCAGTAGCGGTAATCGATTCAGATTCCGGTTTTTTAAGGAGTTTATTTCCTGCAGCTTCTACTCTAGAAAGCAGGGATATTTTGATTTCGCACCCCGGCACTACTTTTGCCGGGATTATTTTTGATACAAAACAAGTTTTTTTAGAAGAATTAACGCTGCACCTTGAATTATTGCTTGCTTACTATAAAGCAAAAGGATTTAAGAGCATAGAAATTAGAATCCCTCCTGCAATTTACTATAATCATCCGAGAGAAGACTTATTTTTCTTACTTTGGCAGAAAGGATTTAAACTATCAGGATTTCACTTGGTTAGCGGCATTTATTTAAAAGATATTAGAAACGAAAACGATTTACTGGCTGCTTATATGCCAAGAAGAAGAAATCAAATCAGAAAGTTGCTAAAAGAGGAAAACTTCATTTTTCGTAAAGTAGACAGGATAGATGATTATATGTGGAGGAGCGTTACGGAGAATCTGCGAGAAAGATATAAATCAAAACCAACCCATACTTTTGAAGAAATTTCCTGTTTGCATTCCAGATTTCCAGAGCAGATTGTTCCTTATGTAATTTTTGAAAAGGATACTAAGGAATACGCCGCCTTCGCTGTCGTTTATAAATTTAAAAAAGTAATTCATACGCAGTATTTGGACTTAAATTATAAATTGTCAAAAAAGAAGCCCAATTTGTTTCTTATTCATAATCTACGCTTAGAGGCGCTAAAAGAAAATTTTAATTATTTCAGCTTAGCTCAGGTTACCGAAAGTTGGGGAAGTGTCCTGAACAAAGGTTTATTTGAGTATAAAAAGCAGTTTGGCGGAGGTTGGGTTGTTTTCCCTAAGTTTGAGAAATCCTTGTAAAGAAAATTATAAGTCAGGATGTAGCAATGATTGAATTTTTGAATCTTAAAGAAATTAATAAGCGGCATAATCAGGAGATTTTGCGGGTGGTTAAAAAAGTGATTGATTCCGGCTGGTATATCTTGGGTAGAGAAGTCGAGGCATTTGAGGAAGAGTTTGCGGATTATTGCGGAGCAAAATTCTGCGTAGGCGTAGCCAGCGGATTAGACGCCTTGCATTTAATACTAAGAGCCTACGGAATTGGCAAGGGCGATGAGGTAATTGTGCCTTCCAATACATATATTGCAACTTGGCTTGCCGTAAATTATGCTCAAGCCATTCCCGTTCCTGTTGAGCCAGATATAAAAACTTACAATATAGACCCGGATAAAATTGAAGGGAAAATAACCAACAAGACAAAAGCAATAATCACAGTCCATCTTTATGGTCAAAGCTGCGATATGGATAGAATTAATGAAACTGCGAAAAGATACAATATTAAAGTAATAGAAGATTCAGCCCAGGCACAGGGTACATTATATAAAGGCAGGAAAAGCGGGAGCCTGGCAGATGCATCCGGATTTAGTTTTTATCCGGGTAAAAACCTCGGGGCTTTAGGGGATGGGGGAGCTATAACAACTGACGATAAAGAGTTGGCAAGAAGGATAAGGTCTTTAAGGAATTACGGCTCAGAAAAAAAATATTATAACCAAGACAAGGGTTTTAACAGCAGATTAGACGAAATTCAGGCTGCTATCTTAAGAGTCAAATTGAGATATCTTGATAAGGAGAATGAGTCTCGCAAGAAAATCGCCAAAAGATACTTAAAGCAGATTAAAAACCCTAAGATAATTTTGCCTTACGTCCCAGATTATACTGACCCGGTCTGGCATTTATTTGTTGTCCGCTGTAGCGCAAGAGACCTACTGGGGGAATATCTAAAGCAGGAGGGGATAGAAACCATGATTCATTATCCAATTCCGCCTCATAGACAGAATGCATATAAAGAATTCAGCAGCATGGCTTTTGCTGTTTCAGAGAAAATACATAATGAAGTTCTAAGTTTACCCATAGGGCCGTATCTGAATAAAGAGCAGGTAAAATTTATATATGAAAAGATTAATAATTTTGGTTAATAAAGGAGAGAGAAATAATGAATAAAAAACTTTTATCAATAATTTTACTTTCTTATTATAGCGAGGATAAGATCAATGATGTTTACTATCAGGTTAAGGCGCTCTTTGAGAAAGAGGAGATAAATTTCGAATTTATCGTGATAGATGATGCCTCACAAGATAGGTCTTTCGAAGTAGCAAAATCACTTGAGCAAAAAGAGGGTAACGTATGCGCATATCAATTAAGCAGAAATTTTACAAGTTATTATTCTATATTTGCTGGCTTATCTGTTTGTAACGGAACCTGCGCTGTTGCTATACCGGATGACGGGCAGCTGCCGTATGAAACAATAGTTAAGATGTACAGGCAATGGGAGTCTGGACATAAAATTATTATTCCTCATAGGGTTTCCCGCGAAGACAGTTTTTTAAATAAAATGTTTTCCAATCTTTTTTATAAAATAATGGACAGCCTATCGGATGTTGCCTATCCGCCAGGCGGGGCCGATTTATTCCTTATCGACAGAGAGGTGATCGATATAGTTAATGCCCGGATTCATCCTATTAATACGGCGATTGTCCCTGAACTGCTAAGATTAGGTTTTAATCCATATTTTTTACCCTACCAGAGGCCCAAGGGTGATAATAAAAAATCAAGATGGCGCTTTACGCAGAAAATTAAATTGGCCAAAGATATGTTTATTTCAAGTTCATCTTTCCCGATTAAGTTAATATCTTTAACCGGCGTATTCTTTTCTTTGTCCGCTTTTATTTTAATATCTTTTTATACCTATATAAAGTTATTCGGCAATCAGTTATTTTGGGGTTACTTAATTCCCGGGTGGACCTCGATTATTATATTTATTTCATTCTTTAGCGGTTTGATTCTATTGGCTTTAGGTGTTATTGCCGAATATATTTGGCACATTTATGAGGAAGTCAAAAACCGGCCAGGCTATTTAATAAAACAAAATGATGAGATAAATCTAAAGAAAAAGTATACCGTTTAGGAGTCTTTAGGTAAGAAATAAATATGTGCGTATCGTTTTGCCAAAATGGAGTGCAAAATGAAATTTCTTATTTTCATTTGGAATATTTTTAAGAGATACCATAATTTACTTATAATTAATATAGCCTTAACGGTTTTCTTAAGTTTACTTGATGTATGTTCTCTTTTTAGCGTTGGCCCGCTTATAGATTTTTTAATTAATCCAAGTTTGCAAAATCCAAGTCCCCTCACGCATCGCATACTAGCGATAATATATTCTATCGGCTTGCCGGTAACCTTAAAGGGATACTTGTGCATTTTTGTCGCACTTATTATCCTAAGCAGCGGTTTTCGTATTTTTGTCAGGTATTCAATTCTTAAGATAAAATATACGGTGATGCGCGACCTCATATTGGGAACATTTGAAGACTTTTTTAATGCACGCTGGCACTTCTTCAGCGGCAGCAGGCACGGGGTGCTTCTTAACACATTTATGGGTGAATTGAGCGTGGTGGGAGATGCCTTTGGTGCGATAGGTATTTTCTTCGCTACGTTTATTCAGCTAATTTTTTGTTTAGCGGTTCCCTTTTATATTTCATGGCAGGTAACATTATTAAGTTTGCTAATGGCTTTGTTTTTTGTTTGGCCGTTTGTTTTATTTGGAAAAATAAGTTACAGATTAGGAAAGCTGAATACATCCACTGCTAATCGTATTGTGACAGCAGTACAGGAGAGTTTGGAATTAGCAAAGATTATCTTAGGATTTGGCAATAAAGATAAGAGCTATAATGAACTTAAGTCTGCTTTTGAAGCTCATACGCAGGCTACAGTTAAATCGCAGACCCTTACCAATGCTATCCCAGAACTATATCAACCTTTTGGGGTTATTGTATTGATCGTTGCTCTACTTGCGGCTGGGAAATTCTCTATTTCTCTTTCAGCGATGGCCGTGTTGTTATTGGCTTTATTGAGGGTAGTCTTCTCAATAGGCAGCTTAATATCCTATAGGCATTCCTTAGAAAACTTTTTTCCTAGTTATGAGCAGATAGACGATTTTAGAAATAAGGCAAAGGAGCTTAAGCAATATTCAGGGAACAGAGTATTTATAGGATTTAAAAGAGAGATTGCGATAGAAGATGTAACCTTTGCTTATCTGGGGCATAATCCAGCGTTGATAAAGGTCAATATGAAGATTCCAAAAGGCAAGATGATAGCCGTGGTGGGTGAGTCAGGCGCTGGTAAGTCAACCCTTATCGATATAATTATGGGATTTAATGAGCCTATGAAGGGCAGAGTTTTATTTGATGGTGTTGATTTGAGGGAGTTTGATATAAATTCTTATCGTCGGCGGATTGGCTATGTACCCCAAGATAGCATTCTATTTAATATGAGTATTCGGGATAATCTGCTTTGGTCTAAAGAAGACGCTACCAGCCAAGATATCAAATATTCCTGTCGATTAGCAAGTGCAGATGAATTTATTGAGAGGCTTCCTAATGCCTATGACACTTTGGTTGGAGATCGTGGCGTTCGTTTATCTGGCGGCCAGCGTCAAAGGATAGCGTTGGCTAGGGCTATCTTAAGACAGCCGGAGCTTCTTTTTTTAGATGAAGCCACTAGTTCTTTGGATACTCAATCTGAAAAGTTGATTCAGCAGGCTATTGAAAACATCGTAAGAGAGACTACCATTATAGTTATAGCTCATCGCCTTTCGACAATTGTTAATGCAGATTATGTATATGTTCTTAAAGAAGGGGGAGTAATAGAAGAAGGGACATATCTAGACTTAGTTAAAAGGGATTGTCATTTTAACCGTATGGTAAAGCTCCAATTACTTAAGGTAGCGTGACTAATTAAAAAATAATACAGAGGAGTTAAATTGCGATAAAGGAGGAATAAAGTGCTTAATAATAAAACTATTTTAATTACAGGCGGAACAGGGTCTTTCGGCCATATATTTACCGAGATTTTATTTAAAAAATATAAGCCGAAAAAAGTTATAATTTTAAGCCGTGATGAATTTAAGCAGCATCGGATGCATAAGGTCTTTCCAGATACTAAATATCCTATCCGATACTTTTTGGGCGACATAAGGGATAAGGGGAGGCTATGCAGGGCATTTGAAGGAGTCGATTATGTAATCCATGCGGCAGCCTTGAAGCATGTTCCTGCCCTGGAATATAACCCTATGGAAGCAGTAAAGACCAATGTTGTTGGCGCAGATAACATTGTTGACGCGGCAATTGATGTGGGCGTAAAAAAAGTAATAGCCCTTTCAACAGATAAGGCTGTTAATCCTATAAATTTATATGGCGCCACAAAATTGGTCGCAGAAAAGATTTTTATTGCTGCTAACTCTTATGCCGGAAGGAGAGTAAAATTTTCAGTGGTAAGATATGGAAATGTTGTCGGTTCTAGGGGAAGCGTAATTCCTCTTTTTATGGATTTAAAGAGGCGGGGGGTCAAGGAATTTCCAATAACGGATGAAAAGATGACGCGTTTTTGGATTACCTTAGAACAGAGCGTGGAATTTGTTATAAGTGCGTTGCTAAACTTAGTTGGCGGAGAGGTTTTTATCCCCAAGATTCCCTCAATGAAGATAATAGATTTAATCAAGGCAATTGACCCCCGAGCTAAATTAAAATTAATAGGAATAAGGCCGGGTGAAAAAGTTCATGAAACCCTGATTTCCGAGGATGAAGCTAGAAAAACTAAAATATTCAATGGAATGTATGTTATTACGCCTCAATTTTATGAAAACGAAGCTGTTCGCAATTTTTATGATAAGTACCCTTTGGTTCCAGAAGGTTTTATCTACAGGAGCGATAAGAATGACGTTTGGCTTACGGTAAAACAACTGCAAAATATGATAAAAGATATAGCTTTAGATTGAGGATGAAGATATGGGATATGTCCCTTACGGCCGTCAGCGCATAGATTCGGATGACATTAAAGAAGTAGTCAAGGTCTTAAAGTCGGATTGGCTTACTCAGGGGCCAAAAATAAAAGAATTCGAGGCTGCTCTCTGTAAATATGCTGGTGCAAAATATGCGGTTGTTGTTTCTAGCGGAACCGCGGCCCTGCATATTGCGTGTCTGGCTGCAGGAATACAGTTAAGAGATGAGGCCATAACTTCCCCCATAACATTTATCGCTTCAGCAAATTGTATCCTGTATTGTGGAGGGAAGCCTATTTTTGCTGATATCGAAGAGGAAACGGCAAATATTGACCCGGAAGAAATAGAAAAGAAAATTAACAGGAGAACCAAGGCAATAATTCCTGTTCATTTTGCTGGTCATCCGGCCGATTTGGAAGAAATTTACAAAATGGCTAAAAAAAACGGTTTGTTAATAATCGAAGACGCAGCGCATGCTTTAGGAGCAGAATACAAAGGTTCAAAAATCGGCTCCTGCGAATATTCAGATATGGCGATTTTTAGCTTTCATCCAGTAAAATCAATTACTATGGGTGAAGGTGGCGCAGTTCTAACAAATAATAAAGATTTATACGGAAAACTTCTAATGTTTAGAAACCATGGAATCATGAAAAGCCATTCAAAGCTTAGGGTTAAAAATCAGAAGCTAATTGGAGATTGGTATTATGAAATGCAAGAATTAGGTTTCAATTATCGTATTACAGATTTTCAATGTGCCCTGGGGATATCTCAACTGAAAAAACTGGATAAATTCATCCAACGGAGAAGAGAAATTGCAAGCATATATGAGCGGGGTTTAAAAAATAATGACTATTTTAATTTACCGCAAGAGAAGAATTATGCTAAATCATCATGGCATTTATATCCTATCAGGATAAAGGATAAATATAAAGCCAAGAAAAGAGAAATCTTTTGTAAATTAAGAGAAAAAGGGTTAGGTGTCCAGGTGCATTATATCCCAGTTTACCGGCATCCTTACTATCAAAATTTAGGATATGGTAAAAACAGTTGTTTTAACGCTGAAAATTTTTATCAGAGAGAAATAAGTATCCCCATATACCCGTCCATGAGGGATAAAGATATTAAATATGTTTCCGACGCCATAATTAACGTGTTCAAAAGAATTACGTAATGGGACAAGCAGGATAGCCAATGAAAGTACTTTTGATTAATCCGCCGATAAGAGAGTGGGCAAAGCCCAATGTTTTACCTTTAGGCCTAGGATATATAGCAGCAGTTTTACAGGAGAGAGGCCATGAGGTAGAGGTAATGGATATAAATGCTTACCGCTGGAAACCAGAAGAAGTAGGCAAGAAGATTGAAGATTCAGATTTTGATGTAGTTGGCATAGGAGCAATTGTTACTGTTTATAAATATGTAAAATGGTTAATATCTATATTGAAAAAATATCATCCCACAAAAAAGATAATCGTAGGCGGAAGCGCGGGGGCATCTATCCCCCAGATTATACTTGAAAAGACAGAAGCTGATATTGTTTGTATAGGCGAAGGTGAGGATACGATAGTTGAACTTCTCTCTAGCCTGCGGGGCAAAAAAGACTTGGGAAGCGTAGAGGGGATATGGTTTAGGGAGATGGATAATAAAATTTGCCGCACTAGGCCCAGGCGTCCTATCAGGGATTTAGACAGAATTCTTTTTCCATCATGGGATCTTTTTCCTATGGATATTTATTTAAGAAATCCCGTAGGCGCTCCCAATAGAAACAAATGGGTAGATGGGGGTACTGATGATAATAATGTGTTGTCTATGAATGTAAGCGCAACGCGGGGGTGTCCGTATCAATGTATTTATTGTTATCATGATTTTATGGGCCAAAGGTATAGATATAGGTCAGCCCAAAATATTGTAGAAGAGATAAGGGTCCTGTATGAAAAATACAAAGCTGAGTATATCCATTTTATAGATGATGAATTTTGCCTAAAGAGTGGTTTTGTTTATGATTTCTGTAAAACTCTTAAATCAGAGTTTCATGGGAAAGTAAAATGGGGTTGCTCAGGCAGGGTAAATCTGATGACCGAGCCTTTAATCGCTACAATGGCAGATGCGGACTGTGTTTTGATCGCTTATGGAATTGAATCCGGTAGTCAGAAGATGCTAGACGTGATGAAGAAGAACGTAACTGTAGAACAAGCTAAGGAAGCTGTTAGATTGACACAAAAATATTTAGGCTGGGCAGATTGTTCGTTTATGGTGGGAACTCCCGGAGAGACAAGGGAAACTATTCAGGAAACCATTGATTTTTGTAAAGAATTTAATTTAATTCCCGAGGTGATATTCTTTATGACACCTTATCCGGGGACTGAATTATATCGTTTTGCCCTTAAGCAAGGTAAGATACCCAATGAGGAAGAATATGTACTTAATCTAGGAGAACAGGGCGAAAAGGCAAGGGTTAACTTTACCAGCATTCCAGATGAAGAACTTTACAAAATTCAGACTGAAATGATAAATGAATTAGGCGCTTGGAATAAATTAAAACACCCGGAAGCGAGGTAATCCTTGCATATATTAGGTATTATACCAGCTAGGGGAGGAAGTAAGGGGCTCAAGGATAAAAATATTTTAGAGTTAAACGGAAAGCCCCTTATCGGTTATACAATAGAAGCCGTCTTAAATGCAAAACTCCTTAATAAAGTTGTTGTCTCTACAGATAGCGATAAGATAGCAAATCTTGCCAAAAGTATGTATGGAATAGAGGTTGTAAAAAGACCATCTGAATTTGCAAGAGACGACTCTCCTATTGAGGAGGCGTTATTACACGCGGTTGAATATTTAGAAAGAGAAAAAGAGTTTAAGGCCGATATCGTTGTCTGGATGCAGCCCAATGTACCGATAAGGAAGGATGGCATAGTGGATGCAGTTGTTAAAGAATTAATTAATTCTGACGCGGACTCCTGCGTTACCTGCTATGAGGCTCACCAAATACCCGAAGTAATGAAAGTTATGGATAAAAAGGGCAGGCTTGTTCCTGTGTTCAAAGATGTAAGCGGTATACGCAGGCAGGAATTTCCCAAAAGATATTTGCTTGACGGCTCAGTCACTGCTTTAAGAGTAGAAAATCTTTTTAAAAGTCGTGGGATTAGAAAAGCGCATGTATATCTTGGAAAAGAAATTATACCTGTTATACAGGAAAATAAAATGTATTCACTTGAGATAGATATGCCGGAAGATGTTCTCCTGGCAAAGTATTATATGAAGCAGATTACTGCTAAAAAATCTTTTAGAAGCCGATTAAGATGAAAATTGTCATCATAACGGAGGGGGGTAAACAAATAGGTTTTGGTCATATAACAAGGTGTGTTGCTCTGGGTGAGGCATTTGAAGAAAAGGGTATAATGCCGGAATTCCTGGTAAATGGGGATGAGGCTGTTGAGGATTTATTAAAAGATAAAAAATATCTGATATTTAACTGGATAAAAGAAAAAGACAAATTATTTAAAATAATCAAAGCCGCCGATATCATTATCATTGATTCTTATTTAGCAGGCAAAGTCTTATATGATAAGATTTCAAAGATGGTTAATGGCAGACTGGTTATGATAGATGACTACAATCGCATAGCGTACCCAAAAGGTATCGTGGTTAACCCTTCTATTTATGGAGAAGATTTGGATTATCCTAAGAAAGAGGGAGTGGTTTATTTATCGGGGAATGATTATACAATCTTAAGGAAGGAATTTTGGGCAAATTCAAATAAAAGAATAAGGGAATCCATAGAAAGCATAATGGTTACCTTCGGGGGCAATGACACAAGGAACATGACTCTGAGAATTTTGCAATATTTAAACAAAAGCTACCCCCAACTCACAAAGAAAGTAATTATAGGAAAGGGGTTTAAGAATATCAAAGAAATAAAAAAACTCCAAAATAGCCGAACAGAACTTATATATTATCCTAATGCCAAAGAGATGAAACAAGAGATGCTTAAGGCAGACATTGCTATTTCTGCTGGAGGGCAGACGCTTTACGAATTAGCTAGGATAGGCGTACCTACGATTGCGATAGCTGTAGTGGATAATCAACTGAATAATATAAAAGAATGGCAGAGGGTTGGTTTTATTGAGTATGCGGGAAGGTGGGAAGAAGCGAGGTCGTTAGATACGTTAGCAAAAAAAATAGACTTGTTAATGGATAGGCACAGAAGACAAAAGAAATCCAAAACAGGTAAACAGAAAGTCGATGGCAAAGGGGCTAAAAGGATATATCGTTTAGTAGTGAACAGACTAGAGAATATAAGCAATGGCCGGTTTCAGATACCGGTAAAGAATTAAGAATGAGTGCTGACAAAAAAGAAATGATAGCCCAGGACTTGAGGGGGAATCTTTATTATCAAATGATATTAGTGCGGCTTTTTGAAGAACGCATGCTTAATTTATTTGATCAGGGAAAATTATCAGGGACCTTGCATTGTTGTATAGGGCAGGAGGCAAATGCGGTTAGCGTTATAAGTCATTTGCGAGAAGAGGATATAGTTGTTAGCAATCACCGCTGTCACGGGCATTATTTGGCAAAAACTCAGGACATAAAGGGTTTAATGGCTGAATTAATGGGAAAACCCATAGGGATTTGCGGGGGGCGAGGGGGGAGCCAGCATCTGTGTAGCGGCAATTTTTATACAAACGGGATATTGGCCAGTACTTTGTCGATAGCTGCGGGCATGGCCTTTGCAGAAAAGAAAAAGAATTCAGATGTATTAACGGCAGTATTTATGGGTGATGGAGCCTTTGGCGAAGGCATAGTTTACGAGACATTTAATATGATTGCCCTGTGGCAGATACCAGTATTAGTAGTGGTAGAAAATAATTTTTATGCACAATCTACGCCCTTAAGTTTAAACTGTGCTGGTAAACTGCTAGATCGTGTGAAGGCGTTCGGAATCTCCGCTGGCGAAATTGAAACTAATGATGTTGAGGAGCTTTTTGATTTGTTTGGCAATATAATTAAAGAGATGCGGCTTAAGAGGCGCCCTCATATACAAATTATTAATACCTATCGGCTCTGTCCGCACAGCAAAGGAGATGACTTTCGGCCTTTGCCAGAGATAGAATCTTGGAGGCAAAAGGACCCTCTCTTAATTCAAGGGAAAAGATTATCAGATGATAGTAGATTAAAATTTGAAAAACAAGCCGCTGAAAAAATTAACGAGGCAGAAGTATCTTTAGCAAACATATCCCTTTAAGCATGCGCTACGTTGAGTCATTGAATAACGCATTACACAAGTTATTAAAAGAAGATAAAAGGGTATTCGTTTTAGGCGAAGATATACTAGACCCATACGCAGGTGCATTTAAGGTTACGAAGGGGCTTTCTAGCGCTTTTGCAGATAGGGTGATAACGACCCCTATCAGCGAGGCAGGCATTACAGGTATTGCCATAGGAATGGCGATGAGAGGATTGCGCCCTATCTTAGAGATTATGTTTGGGGATTTTATAACCCTATGCACCGATCAAATTGTTAATAGCGCCAGTAAATTTTCTTGGATGTATAACGGTCAAGTCAATGTTCCGCTTATTATTAGAACGCCTATGGGGGGGCGCAGGGGATATGGCCCAACGCATAGCCAAACATTAGAAACGCTTTTTTTAAATGTGCCTGGGCTGACTATTATTGCTCCGAGTCATTTTCATGATCCAGGTGAGGCACTTTATAAAGCTGTGTTATATGAAAATAATCCGGTACTTTTTATTGAGAATAAACTTTTATATCCTCAAAAACTTATTCAGCCAGATACCGAAGGAAGATATGGAATATTTTTTGTTAGTACAATATTAAACTGTAATAAGAACTATCCTACTGTTTCGCTCATCCCCGTTAGAAACGAAAAGCCGCAAGTTACATTAGTTGCCTACGGTGGAATGGCATTGCTAACGGCGGAAGCAGCAGTTAATGTGTTTATGCGCGATGAGATAATCAGCGAGGTAATAATTCCTTCTATTATAAAGCCATTGCCTTTGCAAGATATTTTGCCTTCAATTCGCGAGAGTAAGAAGCTGATTATTGCAGAGGAAGCTGTTTGTACTTCAGGTTGGGGCGCAGAACTCGCAAGTCAGGTATATGAAAATACCTTTAAGCTCTTGCTTAAGCCGATACAGCGCATTGGCGCACAGGAATCGCCAATCCCGAGTTCAAAATTTCTAGAAGAAAAAGTGCTGCCGCAGGCCTCAGACATAGAAGCAGCGATCTATAAACAGATAGAAGATTAAAAAGATGCCAATGGATATATTTACGGTAACTGTTCCGCAGTTAGGCATAAATGATGAAAAGGTTATTATAGTTGAATGGCATATTTCTGATTACAATCTTGTTTCCATAGGTACGCCGCTTTGTACTCTGGAAAGCTCTAAAGCAACTTTTGAAGTTGAATCAGAGGCTAATGGTTATTTTTTGCGCCTCATTGACGCCGGAAGCGAGGTTAAGCTGAATGATCCCATTGCCTTAATCGGGCCAGACTTAGAAACTTTAAAAACAGAAAAAAGAAAATATCTTGATCAAGCTAGAGTAAAACGCAGTTATCAAAAAGAGTCAGTAAAGGCAACGCAAAAAGCTCAGGATTTGGCTCAACGTTTAAATATTACCCTGGAAAGAATTCTCGTTAAGGGGGGGGTTATCCGGGAACAAGATGTTATCAAATATTATGAACAGAATAAACCCGGAGGGCAAAAGACATCGAGAATTAAATTATCTTGGGATAAAAAGAAAAAGCCGGTTATAGTTTACGGTGCCGGTAAAGGCGCAATTACGATAAAAGAATGTCTTAGCCTCCAGGATTATTATGAATTAGTATGTTTTATCGATGATAACATTGGGCATCAATCCGAACTTTGCGGGCTACCCGTGTATCATAGTTCAAAATTACCAGAGATTGTTAATGAGGGTGTATGTACGTTAGCCTGCGGGATTGCTAATGGAGGAGTACGCTTGCGTATTCGTAACGAATGCGAGTCAATGGGCATAGACTTAATTAATGTCATTCATCCCAAGACATACATTTCTCCAACAGTTAAAATTGGAAAAGGGAATTATATAAAGGCTGGAGCCGTGATAGAGACAGATAGCGTAATAGGAGATTGCTGTATAATCGACAATGGGGTAATTCTTGCGCACAATAATATAATAGGTGATGGTTGCCATATCGCGCCCGGAGTCGTGATGGGAAGCAAGATTGAAGTCGGGGCATTAACAATTATCGGGATTGGGGCCTCTATTGCTACAGGAGTAAAAATCGGGCGCGCTACTGTTATCTCTGTGGGAAGCTCAGTGACTAAAGATATTGCCGATTATTCTATAGTAGAAGGTGTGCCAGGGAGAGTAGTGGGTAAACGAAAGCTATCCGAAAAAAAAATAAATTATGACAGAAGAAAATAAATTATTAAAAAATTTTAAAGGATGTTTTATGGTAGCAGAAATCTCTTCAAATCACGGACAAAATTTTAACAGGGCAGCCGCTTTAATAAAAAAAGCAAAAGAGTGCGGGGCGGACGCGGTAAAATTCCAAGTCTATACACCTGATACTTTGACTATAGATGTTCATAATAAATATTTTAAGATAAAACACTCTAAGTGGGCAGGTCAGACATTATATGAGTTATATAAAAAGGCGTATACTCCTTGGGCTTGGTTTAAGAAATTAAAAAAAATAGCTGATGATTTAGGAATTATATTTTTTGCCACAGCTTACGATAAGTCTTCAGTGGACTTTTTGGAAGAGATAAATGTTCCCTTACACAAAATAGCTTCCTTTGAACTGGTAGATTTACCGCTTATCGAATATATGGCTAAAACAAGAAAACCCCTTATTTTATCAACAGGAATGGCTTCTATCGAAGAAATTAAAGAAGCAGTTAATACCGCAAAACAGGCGGGAGCAAGAGATATAGTTTTATTAAAGTGCGTGAGCAGTTATCCGGCAGAACCAGGAGAAATGAATTTAAGAACAATCCCTGATATGAAGAAAAGATTTGGTCTGCCGGTTGGTTTATCCGATCATACATTAGGTATAGGAGTTTCAATTGCTGCAGTTAATCTTGGCGTGGTTATGGTTGAGAAGCATTTTACGCTTTCAAGAAAGATAAAAACCCCGGATAGTTTCTTTTCGATCGAACCACAAGAGTTAAAGAACTTGGCAGAAAATATTAGAACAGTTGAAAGAGCTATGGGAAAAATTCATTATGGATTAACTAAAGACGAGAGAAGGAGCCGAGTTTTCAGGCGTTCTTTATTTTCAGTTAAGGATATTAATAAGGGTGATATTTTTAGCGAGGAGAATGTTAGATCTATAAGACCGGCAAATGGGTTAAAGCCAAAGTATTTAAAGCTAATTTTAGGCAGAAAAGCAAAGAGATTTATTAAGAAGGGAACACCAATGCGCTGGAGTATTATTGCATAAGGATATGGAAGAAAGTATATACTTTGTAGAAAATTTTTCGCCTTTATTACGGAATATAAAGGGTAAAATTATTGCTTTAACCCCGGAGGTCTGTTATCAATTCGATAAAGAAAACATACCTTACCAGACCTATGAAGATTTTTATGATATGCGTGAAAGAAAAAGATACGCAGATAAATACCATGAAAGAATGTTCTTATGGATGAAGGACTTCGACGATTACTTAAAAACTAAACTTGCAGATTCGCTTGATAAAAAAATAAATTTTGTAAGACTATATGGTTATTACATTACAAGCATGATTGAGCAATTTATAGTAGGCAGTAAAAATATTTTATCAGTATTAAATAAGGAAAAGCCTTCAAAAGTCTATTTAGTAGCTTGTTCTTATTCAAAACGCGAATTAAATTGGGAGCTCTTTATTGACAAGGCAGATTTAACCTCTTATTTATTATCAAATATTTGTAAACAAATGAATATACCTTATGCGGTTATTTCTGTTGACTCGGTAAAACTCAAATCTTATTTCAGTTATTATAAATTGAGGCATTTGCCTCACAGAATTTTTAGAGCCTTTGTCAGAGTTACAAAGGGATTGCATATTAAAATAATATATACGTTAGTTTTCTTTAAGAGAAATAATCTTATAAAGAAAGGTAGATTTAAGAAAATTCTTATCTTGAGAGAAGGGTGGCTAGGTGATTTGCGTCAAGATGCTATAAAGGCAGGTTATCAAGTTTTATATAATATAATATACCGTTCGCGAAGTTATGTTTTTTTAAATAAAAGGAAGATTAATGAAATAAATTATTTTTGTTTAAAAGACAATGTTAGATATTTGTGGAAAGAGATAGGTGTAAACTGTATTCAAGAGTTTAATCCTTCAGAGTGGGTAAGTTGCGAGGCAGGTATTGATTTGGGGCAAATATTAAACGAGCGATTTTTATATTTTCTTCAGAAAGTATGTCCTATCATAAGCGTAACTGCAAAGGAATATGTGAGAATTTTGAAAGAGGGACAGATAGATTATGTTGTTTGTCCATATAAGATATATCCTTCGGATTTTGGAGCTATGGCTGTAGCTACATTGCTTCCTGAAGTGTTTTCTGTGCATATTAGACATGGAGGGGGCGAGATGGAAACGCCCCTTCATCATTTCACAGAACTGCCGGCAAATATCTATGTTACTCCTTCAAAAGAAGAGGCTATTTTTTATAGCAAATACTTTAATTATGGCAATGAGGATAAGGTTATGGTAATGGTTGGGAGAGGCTGGATAGGCAGATACCAGAAGGAAGCGGATAAGATACTACGTAAATTTTCACATTCTACAATGTCCGAAGGTTCAAATAGGCGCCCTATTAAGGTCTATTATCTCCCTGCAGCAATAAGCCCTCAAAGGTTAGGCTCCGCATATCCTTTGTGCTGGTATTATCATCTGCAAAAAGTTCTATATGAGCATTTTGCAAAGTTATCTGATTATCAATTTGTTATAAAAGTATTACACAGCAGAACATGGTTTTTTAATTCTCTTCTAAGGTTCTTAAAAGATTTAGGGGCGCCGAATATTTCTTATCGGGACGATGACCTCGTAAGGAACCTGCGTCAAGCCGAAAGAGTTATTACCGATTACCCTTCTAGCCCGACATATGAAGCTCGATTAATGGGATTGCCCGTACTTTCTCTTTATTACGAATCAATAAGTGTCCGCCAAACTGCAAAAGAAGTTTACGGTAAAACCCTGGTTTCTTTTAGTAAAACTGATGAGATGCTAGCGCACATAGATAGATTTCTATTTTCTGATCCAAAAGAATATATTGTCCCAACGAAAGATAACTTTTCATCCCCTACTATTCTTGAAATTTTAGAACAGACACAAAATGAAATACCTAACATATCGGCAGCCGATAATTTTCCCTATAGTTATGATGCAAAAAGACCACGACCATAATCATTATTTTATTTTCCTACCTAAGAATCCTGTTGAAGGAATTTTTATCATAGCTGCTCTTTTGTTGTTGAGGATAGGTAAAATCTTTTATGCAGGGCCACCGCCGTCATACCTATTATTCATTCAGAAATTTCCGTTGGTAGGCAAGATTTTGAAAAATAAAGTATTGGAGCATGAAAATTATATTGGTGATTATAAGGGCTTATGGTATGAAATAAGCGAGTTAGTTATAAAATTTACAAATGAATTCTACGATGAAAACAGAAATGAGTTAACAGGACTAGTAAATTATTTGAACAAGAAATTCTCTACCTGTAAATTTGAAGCATTTGTTAAAAAAAGGATCTCCTTAAAAATATTTGAATTATTGAAAGTCTTATACCTTGCAAATAACTTCGGTAAAAAGAACTTACTGATCTTGAATGGTGATAAACTTACCAGATGCATTGCTGGCAAATTTAGAGACCAATATGCAAGCGATATGGAAGTAGAATTTTTTAATATTTATTCAAATATATTCCTATTTTTTGATTATGTACGATGGATAACAACACGGTTTGTAAAACAAGGATTCTCGTGGCGAAGAAAACGTCCTTATTTTAAACTATTGGTAGAAGCAACAAGCGGATTTTCTAGAAAAGTTTTACGAGATGATATGCTTATTGACGGTAAATATTTCACAAAAGAAGATGTTTTATTTTGTCAATTTCACAGGAAGGATCCCAATCGAAATAAGGCCTTTAATGAAGTGAAGAAGAGAGGCTATCACACCATTTCATCTGTGAATACCCCCATTAACATAAGGATTAATTTTTTACAAGTCTTATATCGCTACTTTGTTGTTCCTTTAATTTTATATATAAAATTATTGGCCACCGGTTGCAGTTATCTATTATACGACCTTCTTCAGTTTTTTACGCAGGGATTTCCCGTAGAAGTCTTAATGAATAGTTGCAACATAGGAGTTAATATATCTTTTATTGATAATGACGATATCGGTCGGACAATTATATTCAATAATTATGGTGTGGTGAATTCAATATTTCATTGGAGCGATTTGACTGTTTTCAAGGCGTTTACTTACGCATTTATTGCTCATAACATATATTTTACATGGGGTGATATTCATTATGATTATCACTCAGAAAACTTTTTTGTAGATGAAAAAGTTAATATCGGATGCATATTCAAGGAAGAATATAATAGGGCAGTTAAAAACAAAGATGGCATTATTTTGCAGCTTCTGGGGACTAGAAGGGGAAGGATTGTTACTTTTTTTGATAACTCCTACAACAAATATACCCCTGGCGCTGAACGATTCTTAGTAGAATATTTTGGGATAATAAGTGATTTTTGCAGCGCAAATCGAGATGTTAACGTATTATTGAAACCAAAAAATGACGTGGAATACGAGAAAAGGCTGACAAGAATTAATATTGAACGGTTTAGAAATATCTGGGATGAACTTATGAGTTATGAGAATTTTACTTGTCTTGATGATTCGCGCTGGGGCATCGGAGAAATCATTGCTATATCTGATGTCTGTATAAATATGGGTATGAATAGTCCTGCTACTATAGCGCTGATATGCGGTAAGGATGCTCTTTATTTTGATTCCACAGGCAACAACCGCCATCCTTTTGCTGCAAAATACAAAAATAAAATAGTTTTTGAAGATAAGGATGGCCTTTTTCAGCAGATAGAAAATATTTTAAATGGGAAATTTAAGTGTCATGATGTTATCAGCGAAAAAGAAATTAGAGAATACGATGCTTTCTCTGATGATAATGCATTAGACAGAATAAAAGAATATATATATCAATTAACCAAATCTTAATTTTACAAAGGACGCTGCGGTGGATTTTGAGAAAATAGAGGTAATTTAATGAGAATTTTAATTACAGGAGGAGCGGGTTATATCGGTTCGGTACTAACGAAAAAATTATTAAACCGAGGTTACGCCGTACGTGCTGTCGATTCCCTGCGGCATGGATGCGAATCTATATACCAGTTTTATAAGAATCCTGCGTTTGAGTTCATTAAAGGCGACCTGCGAGATGATAGAATTCAACGAGCCTCTTTGGAAGGCATAGGAGCTGTATTTCATTTAGCAGCAATTGTGGGGGATCCTGCTTGTAAAAAAGAACCAAAACTCGCAGAAGAAATTAACTGGATGGCGTCTAAGGCTCTGTTTGATAATGCAAATGAGATAGGTATTAGGAGATTTATCTTTGCTTCTACATGTAGCAATTATGGAAAAATGGTTGATACTGAACAGTATGTAGATGAGACAGGTGTTTTGAATCCAATATCTTGGTATGCAGAGTTAAAAGTGAGATTCGAGCAGTATCTTTTAGAAGCCCCGGTCAATTCAATGGTTACGACATCACTGCGATTCGCAACAGCGTATGGCGTATCCCCGCGCATGCGATTTGATTTAACAGTGAATGAATTTGTAAAAGACGCCTTTCTTGGCCGCAAATTGAAGATTTATGGTAAGAAATTTTGGCGACCATACTGTCATGTGGAAGATTTGGCTCAGGCAGGTATTTGTGTTCTGGAGACAGATAGAAATTTAGTAGATAGAGAAGTATTTAATGTTGGCGATACATCAGAGAACTATCAGAAAAATATGATCGCTGATTTGATTAAAGAGCGTTTACCTGGCATGCGAGTAGGTTTTATTCACAAAGACGAAGATCCCAGAGATTATAGGGTTGATTTTAATAAGATTAAGGATAAATTGAAATTTCAGACCACGAAAAGAGTTAAGGATGGCATCGATGAAGTTATAAAACTTTTGGGAAGCGGATTGATAAAAGACCCTGATAGCACTTACTATAAAAATACATGAAAGGCAAAATCGATTCGATAGAAGAACAGTTCAAAAAAGAGGCAGAGTGTTTTGATAAGATTGTCAAAGAGCGTAAGGCTAATAACCAAATTCCTGATCTACGCGCTGAATTTGAAAATGAATATTTTTATAATAATATTTGGCGCAATTCTATTTTTCTACGTACGGAAGTAAGTCCTCTATGCAGATGGGTAATAGGCAGTCTTAAAAAAGCGAAAGCGCATTCGGTAATAGAGTTAGGATGTGGTAATGGCTGGTTTTCTTTAGAACTGGCAAGAAACGGATTTGATGTAACAGGATTAGACATTAGTAAGGAAAGCATAAATGTAGCGCAGGGTTATTTAGATAATCTAAGAGGGGAACAAAAACTCTCATTACAATATATTTATAAAAATATTTTAGATTATTTAAATTACGGTGAATATTCTGGTGAGTCTGTTGTCTGCGTTGGTTTTCTTCACCACTTACCCAAATTAATTCTTAAGAATGTAATTAAGCGTTTATCTCAGAGGATGGGGAAAAAACATCTGTTGCTTGCTATAGAACCCAGTTACGATTGTACCAGTTATGCAATAGCTATATTAGTATATGCGTTGAGGTTAGCATTACCCAATCATTTTAAGTATAAGAATTTAAATACTGATGCGCCAAGACACATAAAAAATATTTTTAATGAACTTAGCGAACGCGATAGGACACAATCAGTGATGGATAATTCTAGTCCCTCAAAACTAATTGTAAAGACCATTAGAGATAATTTTGGAGAAGTTGAGGTTAACTATAGCACTGCTTTCTTTGATAAAGTTATTGGAAGCATTCGGGTTTTAAGCGAAGATATTAAAACTTTATCGAATCTTCTCAAGGAACTAGATGATATAATTGTAAAATACAACCATAGTCTTTCACGCATTGTAATGATTAAAGCTAAAAATTGATTAAATAACTAGTAAGCCGGAAGGTATTTCCTATTTGTTTTATATGCCTGATGAACAACGAGAGGCTTTTGTAAATAACTTAAGGCAGTTCAGACATCAGGATAAAAATCTTACTTTGCGAAAGATGAGTGAGTACATAAGGAAAACCGATCTACTTTATAAGGTTTTAACTATTAGTGCTCATGAGGTACTGGTTTAAGAATGGTTAATAAAAATATAGAGCTTGATGCGCCTAATGTTGGCGAATTAGAGAAGGAATATATCAGCAAAACAATTGATAGCGGATTTGTGTCTACATTCGGGCCTTCTGTGTCAGAATTTGAAGAAAAGTTTGCAAAATATTTAGGCGTAAAGCAGGCGGTTTCAACTCAAAGCGGAACCTCAGCTCTCTATATAGCCCTATATGACCTTGGAATAGGTGAGGGTGATGAAGTAATTGTTCCTGCTTTGACATTTGTAGCAACTGCTAATGCTATTATGTACGTTGGTGCAAAACCTGTTTTTGTAGATGTAGATATTGAAACATGGAATATATTTCCATCAGACATTAAAAAAAATATAACTAAGAAAACCAAGGCCATAATACCAGTTCATTTCTATGGCAATCCATGCAAAATGGACGAAATATTAGATATCACAAGAAGACGCAATCTTTATGTTATAGAAGATGCGGCTGAAAGCCTTGGCGCAACATATAAAAGTAAGTATACAGGAACTTTTGGTAATTTCGGATGTTTTAGTTTTAATGGAAACAAAATCATTACTACCGGAGGAGGCGGAATGGTAGTTGGGAATGACAAAAAAAGGCTAGAACATCTGAAATTTCTGGTCAATCAGGCAAGGGATGAATCTAGGGGGTACTATCATCCCGAGATCGGATTTAATTACAGAATGACAAATATAGAAGCAGCATTAGGCCTTGCTCAAATGCAAAGGTTAGATGAATTTCTGGCAAAAAAAAGAAAATTTTACAGTATATATAAAGAAGAGCTAAAAGATATTAAGTCCATTCGTTTTCAGAAAGAATATAAAGAGTCAGAGAATTCTTGGTGGTTGACATGTATTTCTTTTAAAAAGAAGATAGATATTGATGCTTTACAAAAAGAATTAAGGAGTAAAGGAATTCCTACACGAAGGATTTTTATGCCTATAACGGAATTTCCTCCTTATAAAAAATATAAAAAGCAGGATTATAAAAATTCTTATAATATTTATGAGAGAGGACTATGCCTGCCTGCTTCTACCTTAAATTTTGAAGATGATATTTATTATGTCTGTGAGGTATTAAGAGGAGTTTTATCAGGAAGTACTAAATTGAAGGCGTCTTGCAATGATAGTAAAAGAAAGTCTGTTTACTAATACTTGGAATAAGTACCTTGAATATTTCCCAGAGGAATATAGAGACATATATTTTACTGAGGAATATACAAGACTCTACGAGGACGAAGGAGGAAAACCTGAGTGTTTTATTTATAAAGATGGCGATAATATATTCTTATTACCCTATATTAAAAGGAAAATAGGGCTTTTAGATGGTGATTATTTTGATTTTGAGACTGCCTATGGGTACGGCGGGCCCTTGGTTATAAGCAGAAACTCCCAATTTGTTTCTGAGGCCTTTAATAATTTTTATTTGCAGGCTAAAGAGAATAAGATAGTCGCAGGATTTATAAGATTTCATCCTTTATTAAACAACTATATGCTTTTAATGAATGAATGTCGTGTGGTATTTAATCGCAAGACGATTGCGATGAATCTTGAGCTCAAAAAGGATAAAATATGGAGTGAACAAATTCATTTTAAGCATAGAAATAAGATAAATATAGCTCAAAGAAATGGGCTCCTGTACTATGTAGACGAAAAATTGCAGTATTTAGATATTTTTAAAGATTTATATATATCTAAAATGAGCAAACTAAAAGCAGATAAGTTTTATTTTTTTAAAGAGGATTATTTTAATAATATAAAGAAAAATCTAGGGAAAAATACCTTTTTAGGGTTAGTCTTTCTCTCCGATAAAATAATTGCAGCAGCTCTATTTTTCAAATACGCTAATTTTGGGCACTATCATTTGTCGGGAAGCTCGGAAGATTATATGAAATATCGGCCCAATAATTTTTTAATTTACAAAACCGCCCTTTACTTAAAAGAAAAAGGAACCAAATTATTCCACTTAGGGGGTGGAAATAGTAGCAGTTTAGATGATAGTTTATATAAATTTAAAGAAAGATTTTCAAAAGATAAATATTCTTTTTATATCGGAGAAGTTATAATCGACCAACATTTATATAAAGAGGTTTGTGGTATTTGGGAAGAGAAATTTCCCAAAATAAAGGAACGGTATAAGGCTCTTTTATTAAAATACCGATATTCCAATTAGGGGGAGGTTTAAAAGACTTTGAGAAAAAACACGAATGTTTCATTTATTATTCCTCCAATAATTCCAATTGGAGATTTAAGAAAATCAGTTGACCCAAATCTACGATGGGGAGATATTGTTTCTATGCCAATGGGCCCATTGTCTATTGCATCCTATACAAGGAAATATGCTGGGGTAGATTTTGAAATACTGGATTTAAACGTTGAGATCGCCAGGCATAGGAACGAATTTATGTATATGAAATGGGACAATTTTTTGCAGGAGCGATTGTTGAAATTAGACATAGAACAATATCCTGATATTGTGGGTATTTCGGCTATTTTTAATTCAAATATGGGTTACTTAGACTTAATTTCCGCTATAGCAAAAAAATTATGGCCAGAGGCATTAGTAGTTGCAGGAGGTGGGCTGCCTACTAATCTATATTCAGCTGTGCTAGACTTTGCTCCAGCCATAGATGCTGTCGCTATTGGAGAAGGTGAGAAGCCTTTTTGTGGGTTAGTTTTAGCTTCCAATAGAATGGAATATCTTGAGACAGCACCTGGCTGGGTGACAAGAAAGAGAGTAAAGGCAGGGTTAGCTCCTACCGTGGATTTAGTGTCAGACCTTGATGAAATTCCTTTTCTAGCCTATGACCTCCTCGAGTTCGAACAATATCAGAAGATTAATCGTTCTCATGGAGAGAAACAATACAATACCATATCTGCGTCAATAATAACATCCCTAGGTTGTCTTTATCGTTGCACTTTTTGCGCATCCCATTCAGTGCACGGTCGAAAAATGCGTTACCATAGTCTCGATCGTATTTTAGCTGACATTCGCAGATTAAAGCAAACTTACGGTGTCAATTTAGTCCTTATTGAAGATGATCAATTTATTCATAATAAGCAGAATGCATTGAGAATACTAGAAGAAATTTCTAATTTGGATATAAGAATTGAATTTCCAAATGGACTTTCAATTGCGCATCTTGATGAGGACGTCATTAATGCGTTGAAAGTAGCAAGGGTTAAGACGGTAACATTGGGTGTGGAGTCTGGAAGTGAACGCGTGCTTAATGAAGTCATACATAAACCCTATAGAAAACTATCAATGGTTAGGAAAGTTGTCTCTATGCTACGGAAAAAAGATATATATACGCGAGCTTTTTTCATTATTGGTTTTCCTGGAGAAACAAAGGAAGAAATATTAGAAAGTGTTCGCTTTATGAAGGACGTTGGTTTTAATTGGGTTGCTATTATGCTCGCAGCTCCAATTGCTGGAAGCGAACTTTACGAAATATGCAAAAAAAATAATATGCTTATATCTGATAAGTTAGAGAATTTTTACTGTGGGAAATGCAATATAAGATTACCACATTCTACCCCGGAAGAGATTGAGAAGCTAAGATATTTAATTAATTTAGACGTCAATTTTGTAGAAAATTATGATTTAAAAAGAGGACGTCCAAAGATTGCTTTAATTGGTTTTGAGGATGTCATAAATCGTATCCCCGATCATGCATTCGCCCATTACTATGCTTCTGTATGCTACAAAATGATGGGAAGATTGGACTTGGAACGAAGCTTTTTAAAGAAATACCGTGAAATAGTAGATCTTTCGGAATACTGGGCTGAATACGCCAGATATTTTAATCTTCAATTTAAATTCTGTAAATTAAAGAGTCGTACACGGCAGGGGGAGAGAAAAAACGAACGAAAAATAGTATGTCGAAATGAGGATAAATGAAAAAAGTCTTTATTGTAGCCGAAGCAGGCATTAACCATAATGGCAGGCTGGATTTAGCTAAGAAGATGATTGATATAGCAAAAAATGCTGGCGCTGATGCGGTAAAATTTCAGACCTTTAAGGCGGAAAAAGTGATTAGTAAATATGCCCCTAAGGCCCCATACCAGAAAAAAACAACCAATCCTAAAGAATCCCAACTTGATATGGCTAGAAAGCTTGAGTTAGATAGAGGTCAGTTTAAGGAGCTTTATAGCCACTGCAACAAAATTGGCATAATGTTTTTATCCACCCCCTTTGATCTGGAGAGTATTGATTTTCTTAATGCGCTGGGGCTTGCGATTTTTAAAATACCTTCAGGCGAGATAACAAATTTGCCTTATTTGAGGAAGGTAGGGAGCCTTAAAAAAAAGATAATAATGTCAACCGGTATGGCTGATTTGGAAGAAATAAAAAAGGCATTGGGTGTTTTAATAAGTGGTGGTACCCTGAAAAAGAATATAACTGTTTTGCATTGTAATACAGAGTATCCTACCCCCTATGAAGATGTTAACTTATTAGCGATGTTAACAATAAAGGAAACATTTAAAGTAAATGTAGGTTATTCTGACCACACCCTGGGAATAGAGATACCCATTGCTGCTGTGGCACTAGGGGCAACAGTAATAGAGAAACATTTTACTTTAGATAGAAATATGGAAGGTCCTGACCATAAGGCTTCTTTAGAGCCAGAAGAATTGAAAAATATGATAAAGGCAATAAGAAATATCGAAAAAGCGTTCGGGAATGGGATTAAATTATCTTCGGTCTCAGAGCTAAAGAATAAACTCATCGCCCGAAGAAGCATAGTAGCCGCAAGAGACATAAAAAAAGGTGAAGTATTTACGGAAAAAAATATTACCGTTAAAAGACCGGCAACAGGCATAAGCCCAATGGTCTGGGATAAAGTTATTGATAAGAAAGCTAGAAAAGATTTTTTATCCGATGAATTAATTACGATATAAGGAGGAAAATTATGGAAAGGCCAGAAATAAAGACTGCTTCAAGTAGCGAGCTGTCTATCAGGGATAAAATGGTAAGGTTGTTTAAGAAATGCCCTATCCCAAAAGAGGAACTATTACTTAATCTGCCTCTTTTTATAAAGCGCCAGGACTTAACCAGAATTTTATTTTTAAACGAGCTTTATAAAAAGATCCTTGATGTTCACGGTATTATTATGGAGTTCGGGGTGCGCTGGGGAAAGGATATGGCACTTTTTGAATCATTTAGAGGCATATATGAGCCTTTTAACCATTCCCGGAAAATTATCGGGTTTGATACTTTTCAGGGATTCCCTGCGGTCCATGAAAAAGATGGCAATTCAGACGTAGTTAACAAGGGGGCATACGCTGTATCAGAAAATTACCAGGAGTATTTAAAAGAAATCATGGATTACCATGAGCAGGAAAGCCCTATTTCCCATATTAAAAAATACCAGCTTATCAAGGGGGATGCCTCGCAAGAGATAGATAAATATCTTAAGGAAAACCCCGAAACTATTATTGCCCTGGCTTATTTTGACTTCGATATTTATGAACCGACAAAAAAATGCCTTCAGGCTATTAGAGGGCGCCTGACAAAGGGCAGCATAGTTGGTTTTGACGAATTAGGCGTGCATTATTTTCCTGGAGAGACCCAGGCCTTACAAGAGGCGTTAGGCTTGGATAAATATAAAATTAAACGTAGCCCATATTCCTCGGTGCAGTCCTACATAATTATTGAATAAAGGAGGAAGGTTGAAAAGAAAAATCTGCGTTGTTACTGGCTCAAGGTCAGAATATGGGCTTTTATACAATATAATTAAACAGATTGAAGCTGCGCCTAAGCTTAAACTTTTGTTAGTAGCTTGCGGCACACATCTTTCTCCCGAATTCGGGTATACTATAAATGAGATTAAAAAAGATGGCTTCAAGGTCGCCGAACGCATAGACACGCTTTTGTCATCCGATAGTACTGTAGGCATAACAAAGTCAATAGGGCTTGGCATTGTGGGTTTTGCTGATTGTTTTAAGAGGCTAAAGCCGGATATTTTACTCGTCCTTGGTGATAGATTTGAGATATTCGCTGCTGTAACTGCTGCTATGGCAATGAATTTTCCTATCGTTCATATTTCTGGCGGGGATATTACAGAGGGTGTTATAGATGAACAGATAAGGCATGCGATTACCAAGATGAGCCATATTCATTTTGTATCACTTCCTGCGCATGCACATAGGTTAAGGCGTATGGGAGAGGAGCCCTGGAGAATTCATACCGTAGGGGAGCCATGTATAGACCGTATAAAATCTTTAAAAAAGATGCCCAGAGAGGAACTTGAAAAAACTCTTGGCACTAGCTTTTCTCATCCTGCGATACTTGTTACTTTTCATCCTGTAACTTTACAGCCAAAAGAGACGGCTATTCAATTAAAGAATCTATTGAGCGCGCTTGATAAATTAAAGGCAAAGATAATATTTACCTACCCTAATGCGGATAGCGGAGGGAGAATGATTATTTCTGGAATAAAAGGTTTTATAAAATTACACCCTAATGCAGCAGCCTTTGAATCAGTAGGCACCTATTTATATCTTAATCTGATTTCCCGGGTTGATGTTATTGTAGGAAATTCTTCCAGCGCCCTTGTTGAGGCCCCCAGTTTTAAATTGCCAGCTGTTAATATTGGCGAAAGGCAGAAAGGAAGATTCAAACCCCAGAATGTCATCTCTGCATCAGGAAAAGCTGCTTCGATTAAGAAAGCAATCCAGAAGGCTTTAAGCCCTCAGTTTCGAAAACGATTAGCTAAAATGACTAATCCTTATGACAAGGGAGGGGTGGCAAAAGAGATAGTAAATGTTTTATCTGGTTTGGAATTAGGGCAGAAGATTTTAAATAAAAAATTCATTGATTAGGGATATGGGTAAAAAAATTAAGAAAATAATGCTTATCCAGCCGCCAGTTTCACGCCCGTGCGATTTTTCCGCAGAGGTTGTGCGTGTAAGCCCTTTTTTGCCGCTAGGGATTGCTTATTTAGCCGGTTATCTAGAAAAAAGCAATAAGTATGAGATTAAAATTTTTGACGCCCTTATAGAAGGAGACATAAACCAAGGCGCTTATTTTAATAATGGCGAAATGATAAGGTATGGTTTAACAGATGAGGAGATTGCTCAAGGTATAAGAGATTTTTCTCCTGATGTGGTTGGGGTATCCTGTCTTTTTTCTGCAATGGAGCCGGATATGGCTAATGTATGCAAAGTTGTAAAAAGTATAGATCCAGATATCATAACCGTTGTTGGTGGTGCCCATATTAGCGCAATTTCAAACACCATCTTGCAGAAGTATGAAGCAATAGATTTTGCAGTTATCGGAGAAGGCGAAATTGCCTTTAGCAATCTTCTTAAGGCATTGGTCGCAGAAGATAACTTTTCTAAATTAGACGGCATTATTTTTCGCGATAACTCAAAGATAAAGATTTTGCCTAAGGCGCAATATATAGAAGACTTGGATTCTCTGCCTTTTCCGGCGCTTCATCTATTCTCTATGGAGAAGTATTTCCTGCATGCCTTAGCCCAGACTACATACAGGCGTACTCCTTTTACGCAGATAATTACTTCAAGGGGTTGTCCGTGTAAATGTTCATTTTGCGCAATAGGTAAACACTGGGGAGGCAACCAGAGAATACGCAGCGCTAAAAATGTCCTTGACGAAATCGAAGGCCTTATTAAAAATTACGGGATACAGGAGATACACTTTGAGGATGAAAATCTTACCGCTGACCGCAAGAGGGCGAGAGAATTATTTGATGGGATGATAGAACGCAATTTTTCAATAAGCTGGAACGTTCCGACTGGTATGGCAGTTTATTCCCTTGATGAGGAGTTGCTCATAAAGATGAAGGCCTCCGGGTGTTATTCGGTTGCCCTTGGGATAGAGAGCGGGAATCAAGAGGTGCTTACCAAGCTTATGAATAAGCCGGTAAACCTTAAGATTGTACCTAGCCTGGTGAGAAAAATTAAAGAAGCAGGAATGGATGCGCGGGGCTACTTTATTATTGGATATCCCGGAGAAACCAAGGGAACAATAAGAGAGACCATAGGGTTTGCTAAAAGCCTTGAGCTTGATTGGGCCTATTTTTTCATCGCCTCGCCTATCCCTAGCACAGAGATGTATAAAACCTGTATTGAGAAAGGCTATATTAAAGAAGGAGATTTTGATCCAATCCGAAGTATGCGCAAAAGTATTATACGTACGCCTGAGTTTGATCCTGAATATTTAGAAAAGGTGCGCGAGGAAGCGATAATCGATGTAAATTTCCGTAATAACCCTAATTTGCTTAAGTATGATATAGGTAAAGCAATTAATAGTTTCGCAGAGGTTCTCAAGCTTTATCCTCACTTTGATTTCGCAAATTTTTACTTGGGAGAGGCATATTTAAAGAAGCAGGATATAGAGAAGGCAGTTGATTCTTACCAGAAAACTTTAAAGGTAAACCCCTCGCATAAAGAGGCCAGGCAAAGGTTAAAAGAATTAGGCCAAAGCGCATTAAGGTAAGATTTTAATAAGGAGCCTTGTATGTTAACCGAAGATTTACTCACCCGTAAAACAGAATCTATAAAAAATGTTCTAAAAAAATTGGATAGGACCGCCGAGAAAGTGTTATTGGTTATAGATGAGTCTGAAAAGCTAATAGGCACTATCACCGATGGCGATATAAGGCGCTATATTTTAAAGGGAAAAAGCCTGGACAACGATATCAGCCAAATTTACAACTCAAAGCCTCTGTATATAAAAAGAGGCGAGTTCTCTGAGGATAAAGTAAAGGATATGCTCATTAATAATAAGATAGAGTTAATTCCTATCTTGGATGAGGACAGCAAAGTGGTGGATTTTACTACCTGGAGTAAAGTTTTTTCTGATGGAAAGATCTCTGCGCCGCGCAGAAGCAAAATAAATATCCCCGTAGTTATTATGGCAGGAGGCAAGGGCTCAAGGTTGGATCCTTACACAGTAGTTCTTCCAAAACCGTTAATTCCTATCGGTGATAAGCCGATTATTGAAATAATCATCGATGAATTTAGAAAGCAGGGCGCAAGCGAATATTATCTAACATTAAATCACAAAGCCAGGATGATCGAGGCCTATTTTAGCAATGTGGAAAAAGATTACAAATTGAAATTTATAAAAGAAGAAGATTTTTTAGGAACAGCCGGCAGTTTAAAACTTTTAGAAAAAAATATTGGCGATACATTTATTGTTTCTAACTGCGATGTTATTGTTAAGGCTAATTTTCGGGATGTAATAAATTTTCATAAAAAGCATAAAGGAATATTAACTATTTTATCTTCTATCCAGCATCATAAAATCCCCTATGGAGTTATAGAATTTAAAGAGGGAGGGAAGGTCATAGATATTATCGAAAAACCAGAATACACCTTTTCCATTAATACGGGTGTTTATGTCTTAAGCTGGCAGGCTTTAGAATTCATACCTAAAAAATTATATTTTGAAATGACAGATTTAATAAAAACTTTGATAAAAAATAATAAAAAAGTTATCACTTACCCCGTAAATGAAAATGATTATATAGATATCGGGGAATGGGAAGAGTACAAAAAGGCATTAGATAAATTAGAGTTACTTAAATAATTATGTACAGAAATAAAAAAATTTTAGCTTTAATTCCTGCTCGGGGCGGTAGCAAAGGATTGCCAGGGAAAAATATAAAATCTTTGCTCGGAAAGCCTCTAATTGCCTGGACTATAGAACAGGCTAAGGGTAGCAAATATAGCGACAAGGTAATCGTTTCTACAGATGATTCAGAAATAGCCAAAATTTCTAAAGAATACGGTGCTAAAGTCCCATTTTTAAGGCCCAAAGAACTTGCTACAGATGATGCTAAGATGATAGACGTTGTAATGCATGCTATTAAATGGCTAAAAGGCAGTGGTAATTTATATGATGTAGTAATACTGCTTCAGCCAACCTCTCCTATCAGAAAAGCAGAAGACATTGACCTTTCAGTAGAATATTTATTCTCAAAGAAGGCCAGTTCTGTTGTTTCTGTGTGCGAAGCTGATTGTCCTCCTAACTGGATTAATACTTTACCAGAGAATAAATGCATGAAAGATTTCTTAAGCCTAGACATTATAAATAAAAATAGACAGGAATTTCGCCACTTTTACCGTTTAAATGGAGCAATATATTTGGCATTTTGTGATTATCTATTGAAAAAGAAAAGTTTTTTTGCCGCTGAAACGTTTGCTTATATTATGCCAAAGGAGCGTTCTGTAGACATTGACGATGAGATAGATTTTATGTTTGCAGAATTCTTGTTGGAGCGAATAGTAAATTAAGATTGGTAAGGTAAGAATATGAATAAGAATAAATTAAAAAAACTTTATGATTTGTTAAAACTGAAAGATTTTACCTTTGTTGATATTGGTGCTGCTGGAGGCTTTGATAAACGATGGAAAATATTGGGGAATCGTCTGCGTGTAATAGGTTTTGAGCCCAATGAGCGCGAGTTCAATAATTTAATAAATAAGAAAAAAAATGAAGATATCAAATATTATAACTGCTGTCTGGCGAAAGTGCCATGCAGATTAAAATTTTTTGTACTTAGAAAACAAACTATTTCCTCTTTTTTGAAGCCGCGTTACGAGTTTTTGCGGAGGTTTAAGCAGAGTGAGCGATTCGATATTACAGAGGAGGTATTTCTTAATTCAGAAACTTTGGATAATGTTTTAATGTCTCAAAAGGTAGATTTTATCAAGATATTGACTCAAGGTTTAGAATTAGACATACTAAAAGGTGCCGGCAGAATTTTGCAGAACCTTTGTGGTATTCAGATAACGGTTGCTTTTTCGCAATACTACGAGGGACAGCCTTTTTTTGCAGACGTCGATATCTATTTAAGACAGCTTGGTTTCTCTCTTTTTCATCTAAGGCCCTGTTATTGGAAGCGGAGGTTTGATATAGGAAGCGGCAGGGGGCAGATAATTCTTGCTGATGCGGTATATCTTAAAGATTATGTTATGTTAGATACAATTCCTTCGCAAATTGGTCCTTCCATTATTGCATCTTTTGTATATAAAAAGTATGATTTTGCAATGGAACTTATAGATTATTTTTATAAAAAGGGATGCTTGACCCAAGTAGATAAGCAGGAGATTGAATCAATTATTTCAGACCTTGGACAACCACTTTTTAGTATTCCATCTTTTCTGGGTAAGAAAAGGATTATTTCTTATTTGGAGAAAATACTTAATTCATTAACGGCTACCAATTGGGCAAGGTATGATGATTGGGATTGATCAGATCATTTGAAGGAAGGGATAGTTATTGTGACGGAAAATTTGTCTTCCAAAAAGTCTAAACGCATGAATGTTGATTTTACTAATCCTTACCCGCCATTTCCCCGTGAGGTATTCTTTGACCTAAATAATACGTGTGTATCTCGCTGTTTTTTTTGTAGTAATTCAAAGATTAGTGAACGGGCCTATCTTGATAAGGAGTTGGGGTTTAAGTTGTTACAGGATTTTTTTGATAACGGAACCAGAGAACTGGCATTACATGCTACGGGCGAACCATTTTTGCGTGAGGATTTAGCCGAGTTTGTGGCAAGGGCCAAAAAGATTGGCTATGAGTATATTTTTATGAATACTAATGGAATTTTAGCTACTCCCCAGCGAGCTAAGCCTGTTTTGGATGCAGGTCTTGATAGTATCAAGTTTTCTGTAAATGCCGCTACCCGCCACTCTTATCGTAAAGTGCACGGAGTAGATGCTTTCGATATCGTTATTGATAATATAAAGTGGTTTTCTGAGTACAGAATTAAGATGAGGTTAGCTTATAGGATTTATGTAAGTATGGTACCCACAAGCATTACTCAAGGCGAATTGCCGATTTTAAAGAAGCTTCTTTCTGATTATGTTGATGAGATTGACTGTCGTAGCTGTAGCAACCAGGGCGGGAATATGATTGAGAATAATCGCACCGAGAGGATAGATAAGAATAACTTACTGGGAAGCATGAAGGAGAACCAGTGCATAGGTAAGTGTCCAGATTTATTCTTTCGTTGCACAGTAACGCCTCAAGGTTTTCTTTCTCCCTGTGTAGTAGATTATCAAAATTATTTAGTGGTGGCTGACTTGCACAAGACCCATATCAAGGACGCTTGGCATAATGAAGTTTATGTTAATTTAAGGAAAAGACATATTTCGGGTGACCTTAAGGGACTGATGTGTTATAGCTGTCTTAATAATTGCGCGGCAGAGGCAGAGCCTTTATTGTTGGAATTCGCTCGGCCATTTAAGAACGCTAATAAAATTTGAGAGGCGAATAATGAAGAATAGGTACAAACCGCATTTGCTTAAGATTGTACGTAAACGTACCTCGGTTGGCAGAAATTTAGATGAAGGTATACGTTTGGATAGGAATGAGCGGGTAACAAATTTTCCCGATCACGTTCTTGAAGGTATATATAAAACCCTCCCCAAATACACACTTAATGTCTATCCTGATTTAGACAGGCTGTATAAAAAACTTGCTGATTGGATAGGTGTATCTACCGATGAAATTTATATCACCAATGGTATTACTGAGGGAATACGGATAGTGTTTGAAACCTTGGTTAATCCTGGCGATAAAGTTTTAGCGATTTCACCTACTTTTCCTATGTATCATATCTATGGCCAGATTTACCAGGCAGAATGGCGCGATGTTGAATTTTCAAAAGACTTAACGATGGATATTAAACAACTGCATGCAGTTATTGATGATGAGATGGTATTGGTGTGTGTGCCTAATCCAAATCTGCCCGTAGAAAGCTTATTTTCTCCAGATGAAATACGGCGCCTTGCAGATAAATGCAGAAAGAGTGGGGCTGTTCTGGTAGTAGACGAAGCTTATTATTTCTTTGGGTCTAGGAGTGTTGTGCCTTTAGTAAGAGAATATGATAATTTAGTAGTTTTTCAAACCTTTTCGAAGGCTTTAGGGCTAGCAGGCGCTAGGTTAGGATATATGGTAAGCAACAAAGATAACGTTGAGTACCTATCGAAGACCCGCTCACTGGTTGAGGTAAATGGCATTTCGGCTGCAATAGGTGAGTATATTATCGATCACCCTGAAATAATGCATGACTACGTGCGTGGAGTTGAAGAGGGTAGGGAATATGTAAAGAAGGAGCTTCAAAGGTTAGGGGTCCGATATTTTGGAGGCAATGTAACTAATGGCATGTTAATTTTTCTCCGGGATAAAGATGATACAGAAAACCTTTTAGCGACTCTTAAGGAAGACCAGATATATGTTAGAGGTTCTTTTGAGCCACCTATAGAGAATTGTGTTCGTTTGACGCTTGGTCCTAAAGAAGCCATGGAAAAATTTATTGCTGTCTTGGCTAGATGGATGACATAAAAGGTAGCGAATAGGCGGTAGTAAGGATTTGTTTATCTGGGGGTGCAAATGGCAAAACTTAAGATTTTAGATTGCACATTGCGAGATGGGGGGTATTATAACGATTGGAATTTCGACAAAAATTTTGTGAAAAAAATGATTTCTGCATTAAATGAGAGTGGAATCGATATTGTGGAGGTCGGATATAAGTCAAAAGTTAAAGATAAATTCTATGGGCTTTGTCGTTACTGTAGCGATAGTCAATTGGAATTTCTGCAGAGTTACAAAAAAATCGAGTATTCCTTTATGGTTGATGTAAAGGAGTTTCTTAATGAAAGGCAGGCCTTAGACATACCGGAGATTAAACGAGTTATCAAACCTAAGAAGCAAAACGTTTTTACCTGGTGCCGTATCGCCACCTATTATGAAACAGTGTCGCAAGCAGCTGAGTTTGTAAGTATCCTGAAAGAAATGGGTTATAAAGTTTCGTTTAATATTATGGGATTTTCACTCTTAAGTCAGAAGCAAATTAGTAGCGTTATGCAGAAGGTAAAGGAGAGCCTCATCGACGTTATTTATATTTCTGATTCATTTGGTTCGCTTGTTCCTGAAGATATTTCTAAGATGGTAAATGCGTTACGTCAATATTATGATAGATCCATTGGTATTCATACTCACGATAATCAGGGTTTAGCTTTTGCTAATACGATTGCCGCTATAAAAACAGGAGTAGATTATATCGATGCCTCAGTATCAGGTATGGGTAGAGGGGCGGGCAATCTTAGGTTGGAACAGCTGTTGCTTTTTTTGTATTTCAGGTATAATCGACAGGATTTAAACCCTTATGCCTTGTTAGATATTATCCAAGAATACCTTATATCAATGCATTCGAATTCTCAGTGGGGTTGGGATTTTAGTTATATGCTTAGTGGATTAAAAAATATACACCCTACTTACTGTCAGAAACTTAAATCGAGCCATCAATATACTATAACGCAAGTTGCCAATATACTTACCGCTATCTCAAATAAGCATACTGTTAAATATAATCCTCGTGAACTTATCGAAGCAAGCAATAAAGTTTTGAATCCTGTCTGTGATGATGGCAAAGACCGTATTATGCTTAAACCTTATAAGGTAAAACAGGTAGATTCTATTATTATTCTTGCAGGAGGGTCTCAGCTTAAACAACATAATGATGCATTACGCACGTTAGCTAAGAAAAAGAAGTCCTTAATTCTTGAGTGCAATAATACGGGGGTCTGTGTTGATTTGCAGCGGACGATCGTCGTTCTTAACCGGGTACGTTTAGCAGAGCTCTACGATGCAGGAACATTTAGATCTGCAGATGAAATTGTTACTGGCATGAGAGTGGTTACTCCTGGGCTTTTTGTGGAGAATTTGAGATATATAGGATGCAGTTTAGGCTCAGGTGAATTCAAAGTGAGTAAGAGATTGATAGTTATACCTTCATATATTGTAGGAATGTTCGCAATAGGAATAGCCTTACTGTGCAATCCTAAATTTATTTATCTAGCGGGTTTTGAAGGATTTGCTTCTGGAGAAAGAGAAGGTGAACATAAGGAAATGCAAGATTTTTGGGACATGTTGCAGCGAAGCCCATATCTAGAGGGGAAAAAAATGATTTCGGTTCTCCCCACTCGCTATAATTTGCCTATTCAGTCAATATATAGTCTTATTGATTAAGAAATTTGATTTTGGAGGCAGAAATTTTATGAAGATAGTGGGAGTTATTCCTGCAAGGTATAAGTCAACACGTTTTCCTGGGAAACCGTTAGTCCCGTTATTGGGAAAGCCTATGGTTGTTTGGGTTGCTGAAATTGCAGCGAAAGCACTTGGAGAAAATAACGTGTTCGTTGCGACTGATGACCAGCGTATTGTTGATGTAGTTTCTCCGCATGGGTTCCAGACTGTTATGACTTCGGATAACGCGCTTACTGGAACTGATCGTATGTTTGAAGTCGCCAGGACGGTTAAAGCGGATATGTACATCAATATACAAGGCGATGAACCACTCTTGGACCCCGTTGATATTTTAAAGGTTATTGAGTGCAAAAAGAATTATCCCAGTGAAGTTGTTAACGGGATGTGCAGACTTAAAGTTACAGATGATCCTTCTAATATAAATTTTCCAAAAGTTATCACTACCGAAGATTTACGAATGGTATATATGTCCCGCCTGCCTATTCCCGGTTTTAAATCAAAAGAGAATGTCCCTAAGGTTTTCTGGAGGCAGGTATGCATTTATGCCTTGAGTAAAGAACAACTAATGGCCTTTGGCGAGTTTGGCAGAAAGAGTTATTTAGAAAGCTTGGAAGATATCGAGATGCTTCGCTTTCTTGAGTTGGGCATTTTCATACGCATGGTAGAGATTAAAGGTAGTCCCTATGCCGTTGATGTTCCTGACGATGTGAGAATTGTTGAAGAAATTTTAGAGAAAAAATATAAATGAAGTACAGTCACGAATATAAAACATGGATTTTTGATTGTGATGGAGTTTTATTAGATTCAAACTTGATAAAGACCGAGGCTTTTTATGAAATAGGCCTATCCTATTGCAAAGAACAAGCTGATGAGTTAGTAGTTTATCACAAGCAGTTTGGAGGCATTTCGAGATTTGATAAGTTTAAGTATTTTTTTGAAACGATTCTACAGAGAAAAGAGTATAAAGAGGATTTAGCCGCGGCCTTGGTTCGATATTCTTTGTTGGTGAAAAGTAAATTGATGCAATGTCCAGAAGCGGAAGGTTTGCGTCTCTTTCTTGATGAGATACCTGAAGGTTCACGCAAGATTGTCGTTTCTGGTGGTTTGCAGTCAGAGGTTCGCGAATCTTTTATCCAGCGTGGGCTTGCAGATTATTTTGACGCTATCTATGGTAGTCCTGCCAATAAAATGGAGATTTTACAAAAAGAAGTGGAACGGGGGTTGTTGTTTTTTCCCGCTGTTTTCATAGGTGATAGTAAATATGATTATGAATCTGCCAAAGCTTTTGGCATAGATTTTATCTTCGTATCATGTTATTCGGAATTTGACGGCTGGAGGGATTATTTTAAAGATAAAGACGCGCTTATTGTTTCAAACTTATCAGATATCCGATTAAAATTGTTAAAATAAACATTTATTGTTAGATGGGAAGAGCTTGTTTTGGTTATGCAAAAATACTGATTGTTTTTGGAAAAACAAGATTATATGGCGCAAATGAGAAGTGAAAATAGGGGACGTGTTTTTATTCTGAGTGCAAACTCAAGCGAAAAAAACATTAAAAGAATAATGGAAAAGCTTGATAGCTTTAAGTGGGTTTATTTTGGCAAAGACACACCTTGTTACTATAAAATAAATAAATTTACTAACTCTGGACAGAGTATAGATGTTGGAGGCTTGATTAATAGAGTAGCGCGGGAAGTAAAAGATGAGTTTATTAACTTCGACAAGAATATTTCTTTCAGCAGCCGTCCGCACTTTTGGTATGCGACTGATGTTGCGGAAAAGAACCCTTATGCTTCTGATTTCTTTTATAATTGTTGCGCTTTAATTGTGTTTCAAGAAATTATAGCCAATGAGGCCGGTAATTTAATAATTCTTTGTGAAGATCTATATCTCGGTCTTCTTATTAAACAAATAATCCTAAAAAATAATCATGACATTAAAATGTTTTGGCGTTCTGGATATTTTATGTTTTCTTGCGAACCGATAATAAAAACTCTGTATAATTTTTATATTTATGCTCTTACTTTTTATCAGCGCATTAGGTTTATATCATTGTGGGTGATACGAAAAAACATTCTTAGAAAATACGGAACAAACTCTAAAAATAAATATTTATTGAATAGCGATAAGCCACCGGAGATATTATTGACTCTTTGGGCAGATATTAATACGTTTAAAGATAAGAAATATCTTGATAAAGAAACATATTTTGGGACATTGCCGCTACATATTCGTGCTAGCGGTAAGTCAATAGGTTATATTGCTTGTCCGGTATATTGGATATGTAGATACGAAGACATTGTAAAGGCGTCTACGGGCGTAAAGGAGTTAGTTATTTTTCCTGAACAATGCTTAAATCTATTTAATGCTCTATACATAACAATATTTACGCTATTTCATCCAGCCAAATTGGGAAAACCTATTATTATATTTGGCATTAACATCACTGAATTATTTTTTAATGAGCTGAGGAAGGAAAAATCTAAACGGGCCCAGTTGGAAAGATTAGAATTTTACTTTGTCGGACAGTATCTAAAGTCAGTGGGAATTAAGCCAAAGAAAGTCATCCACTTATATGAAAATCAGGCATGGGAGAAGACTTTAAGGTTAGGTATTAAGAAATATTCTCCCCAGACAGAATTAGTTGGGTATCAACATACCCCCTTCCCGGCATTATACATTAATTATTTTCCATCCTTAAGAGATATTAATTCTTCCCAGATTCCAGATAAAATTATTACTATAGGAAAAAAACATCGTGATATATTCATGGAACACAAATACTTTGCATCAACGTTGATTGATGGCCCAGCATTAAGGTTCGATTACATTTTTCGGAATAATCGCATGGCTATGAGCGGTACGAAGCCATCTTTTGAAAGAAAAGTTATTCTTGTTGCTTGTTCAATCAGTTATTTGGAATCATTTGAAATTGCTTACAAAACAGTTGATGCCTTAAAGAACCATGATGAGCACGATATTTATATCAAATTACACCCAAAGATGAATAAGGCAAAGCAATTTCTTAGTAATATTTTAGAGTGTTTGAGTATGCAGCAATTACCGGCGCATATTAAGTTAGTTAATGATTCAATCGAAGATATTTTGCCAAAAGTATCGGTATTATTTTGCAATTTTACGGCTGTGGCTTACGAGGCCATTGCTTTGAATATCCCTGTAGTATTTATTCAGTCAGATATTTGGTTTGATATGGATGAGCTAGAGTGGTTTCAAGAAGCATCTTTTCGGGCAAAGACAGGGGGAGAAATTTTAGAGGCCTTATCTAAAATAGGCAATTACTCACAAATTAATTTGGAAAAGAGAAGTTATTTTTTTAAAAAAATTATAACAGAATCATTTAATAAGCCTAGTGCCGATTTAATCAAACGATTTTATTGCTAATTATATTGTACATAAACTAAGTATATATTACATAGTGTTGTAAAATATGAATGTCTTATTTATATACACTAACATAAATGGCTTCCATGAAGATTGTTATTCAGTAGGATTATCTTCCATTATTAGCGTAACTAGAATAAGTGGACATAATGTTAGATTAGTTATCGTAAAAACAAAGAAAGAATATGAAAAAGTCTTTGATGAAATTCAGAATTTTAAACCCACAATAATTGGTTTCTCATCAGTGTCATCTCAATTTAACTTTGTAAAAGAAATCGCAACTTTAATCAAGAAAAAATCTCCCGATATTATCACTGTTTGTGGAGGCGTACACCAAACTATATCACCTGAGTGTATATTAGAAACTAATTCTCTTGATGGTGTTTTTGTTGGAGAATCTGAAAATTCTTTCTTAGATTTTTTAAAGAAAATAGAAAACAAAGAATGCTACGAAAATACAGACAATTTTGCCTATGTAAAAAATGATAAACTTATTGTAAATAAACTCAAACCTCTTATAACTAATTTAGATAATTTGCCGTATCCTGACAAAGAAATATCCCCCTTTGAAGAGACTATAAGAATAACTGGTCATGCGCCTTTCTCATTCGCGAGGGGCTGCCCTTATCTTTGTTCATATTGTAGTAATCACGCTATTGCAAAAGCATATAATCTACCGAGAAACCATACTCGCTATAGAAGTCCAGAATCCAGTATAAGTGAGATCGAGGAGACAATTCGCAAATTTCCCATAAATAAAATTTTTATACAAGATGATATTTTTGGTCTGGACAAAAAATGGCGAGAAGAATTCTGTGAAAAATACAAGAAAAGGATTAGACTGAAATTTATTTGCTTATTGCGTGTAAATTTCATAAACGAAGAATTCATAAAGCTATTAAGGGCCGTGGGATGCTACCGCGTCTTAATAGGTATTGAATCTGGAAATGAATACATTAGAAACGAGATTATGAACCGGAAGATGTCAAATAAGCAAATAATAAACGCATTTAATATAATAAGAAAATATGGATTGCTAACCAACGCGATAAATATCATAGGCATACCTTACGAGACCGAAAATATGATATGGGACACGATAAAATTAAACAGAAAGGTGAGGCCGACATTCAGTAGCGTTAATATTTTTTACCCCTACAAAGGGACAAGGCTTGGCGATCAGTGCTTTTTTGACGGACTCGTTGACGAAAATCTTTATTATTCATTTTCTAATGAGAGGAGGGAGACTGTCTTAAATTATCCCAGAGAGTACAAAGAAAAGCTCATCAACTACAGCGCAAATTGGGAAAGATTTGTTTATCCTTTTGACCTGAAACGACATCTATTGAGATTCGTTAAAAGAAGATTTTTCTGGAAATACCTTAATGCAGCAAGAAAGTTTATTTCTTTATCTCGACGAAGGCAAAATAGGCAAAGAGCCATGCAATACGTAGAGTCCTCAGAGCATCATTGCGAATATACCATAATATAATATATTGCGTTTACAATGCAGTTTAGCTATCAATAAAGGCATTTTGCTTTTGAGTAAAATGTGACAAAAACATGCTCGTTTCAGTAATAATTCCTACCTTCAGTCGTGCGTGGATAATACCCGAAGCAATACAGTCAATATTAAACCAATCTTATCCAGATTGGGAGCTAATAGTGGTTTCGGATGGTTCTGATCCTAAGACCAGGCAAGCGGTAGAAAGATTTAATGACCCACGTATTAAATACTATGAAATTGCCCACAGTGGCAAGCCCGCTGTTCCAAGGAACTTTGGAATCAGGAAAGCGGAGGGTGAGTATATTGCATTTTGCGATGATGATGATATATGGATGCCAGAAAAATTAAAATTCCAAATAGATAAGATATGCCAGGATAATGAGTTAGGTCTTGTTTATACAAAATGTTTATTAGAGGAAGATGATAAGGTTGTTGTTGTCCCACGTAATGGCAAAGAGGGGTTTATTTTTAAAGAATTATTTTTATCGCCGAATTTTATCGCAAACTCCACAGTATTAATAAAAAAAGAAGTTATTAATACAGTAGGAATGTTTGATGAGGATATACGATTAAAGGCAGCGGAAGATTTTGATTTATGGCTAAGGATAGCGATGAGATATAAAATAGGTTTCATTGATAGGCCTTTAGTTATACATAGAGAAATTAGCGATAGTTTAACAAAAGGGACATTAGTTAAATTAAAAATTCAGCCTTTGGTCCATTGGCAATTTTATAGAAAAAAGTATGTTAGATTTGGTCTATTTATAAAAAAGTTATTGCTAATATTTTACAGGAGCATTCTTATAATAATTCATTATGATAGAATCTTACATTTATCGAAGAGAGGAGATAGAAAATGAACGAACTGAGTAAGGAGAAGGTAAATAAAATTATTAAGTGGGCAGTATTATGTGTGTTAGGCATCTTTTGTTATTTATATTCGGTCTTTGGCTCTGATTTTGCCGAAATAAATGCGCAATTCCCATTTCTAAATTTCCCAATATTCGTTGGTGAATTTTTGTTAGCGTTTTGTATAACAATGCTTTTAATAAAATGGAAGACTTTGCCAATTAAAATTAACCGGTGGCATTTCATACTTTTTGTTTATATCGCATTTGTCTTAACTAAGGCATTTTACGGATATTACAAATGGGGTCCATTGGCCTTTCGGAATTCTGCTTTATTTTACTATCCTTTATTTGCTGTTATCGGCTTTTACTTTTTTGATTTATCGTTTTTTAGGTCCGATAAGATAAAGATTTTTTTATTTATTGCTTTAATCTTAACTGTTACAACCAGGTATCTTCCAGGTTATACAATATTTAACTATTTTATACTAGCAATAATTTTAGCAAAAACTATAAATATTAAAGTTATAAAATTTATTTTTGTTTCTTTAGCTCTCTTGTTTTTTCCCTACAAGCAGATTTTTTGTAATGCTAGAAGTGTTCTGGTTGCGAGTATAGCCGGAATTAGTTCTATTGTTTTTTTAAGCCTCTTTTTATTTAAAAATAAGCTTAGATACAAAATGCTAATATTAGGATTATTTGTTGCTTTGGTCGGAAGTGGCATTTACTTTTTTTCTGACACTTTGGTTATCGCATCATTAGTTAGGCTTGATAAAATAAGAAAAGAATATAAAAAATATAATGATCTCGTTATTCAGCGAGAAAAGTTTTTTAAGACAACTCAATATACAGTGAAGTTATATAGTAAAAACAAAAATTCTATATTTAATAAGGTTATTGATAATAAACCAAAGAGTGAGAGGATTGTTATTCATAAAACAGATTCTAATAAGCAAATGAATATTGGGCCTGAGATTTTTACTGATAAGAAACTAGGAGGCTCAGCTATTTTACAGGAAAGAATAAATGTTGCTTCCGAGGGTAATGTTAATACTCCAAAGGAGGTTAAATTATCAAAGCAGCCTGCGGCTTTAGATGCTTCTGAGAATAGCCCCCATGAAACAATAGGTCCAGTTGAAGTTGTCCCCCAGGAAAGAATAAATGTTGCTTCCGAGGGTAATGTTAATACTCCAAAGGAGGTTAAATTATCAAAGCAGCCTGTGGCTTTAGATGCTTCTGAGAATAAAATTAATGAAAAACCAATAAATTTACCTAATGAAAACATTGATTCGATAAATAAGAATACAAAACAAAATAAATTTTATAAGATAGGCATAATAAATTCATTTAAGGAGAAAAATTATTCTAGTAGTCAAATAAAAGATTTATTTGGAGGACGTTTAAATATTCTCTTTCGAATTTTTATGTGGAAGGATTCATTAACCGAATTGTTTATTAAAAAGCCAATCTTAGGTTTTGATTTTGGCAAGCCCATGCGTTCAAAGAGTATAGAAATTTTGGATTGGGCGAGAGACTGGAAGTTGGATGGATGGATATCTCTACATAATTCTTATTTAGAAATAATTTATCGCGCAGGAATTGTGGGAATATTAATGATACTCCTTCTTTTTTATATTGTTTTTACAATAGCAAAATTCGCTATATCATACAAATCACTTACGGGAGCGTTTCTTTTTAGTATCATAATTTATTGGCTGGTTATACCAAATTTTTTAGTCATTTTTGAACTTCCTTATAGCGCTATCCTTTTTTGGAGTTTATTAGGAATGACTTTGAGATATTTCCATATAAAAGAAACGGATAGTAAAAAATATAATTTATAGTTTATAATTTATAGTTTATATGTCTTTATAGATTTGAGTCATATTCGAAAGTCAGTAATTTAAGAAAGCTAAAATATGGAAGACGTTAAGTGTTTGTTTTGCGATAAAGATATTGTCAATATTTTTTGGGAGGAAAATGGATACAAGGGTAGAAGATGTGATGCATGCAAAATTGTTTATATTTCTCCAAGACCCACTGAGGAAGAAATGGAGATTTTATCTAGACAAGGCCAGGCTGGAGGTGCACCAGCAGAGGAGTATTTACAATTTAGTTATACAAGAAAATTAAATTCTAGATATGTAGTTAGAATAATTAAGAAATTTAAAAAGAATTGTGATCTTTTAGAGATCGGACCGGGAGGTGGCCAATTTTTATTAATCTCAAAAAGAGAGGGTTTTAACCCATTTGCTTTAGAAATAAATAAATTGTTGGCTAATTATATTTTTTATGATTTGAATATAGAAACTGAGAATCGTTCTGCTAGCGATTCCGCATCTTTTGGTTCTCGTAAGTTCGATGTAATTTATCATAAGGACTTACTTTATCATCTTCATCATCCAAAAGAGGCATTTCTAAATTTTACAGAAAAATTGAAAGATGATGGGGTTTTGATTTTTGAAACAGGAAATTTAGCTGATGTAAGCAAAATTTGGCTTAAGCTCTTGGGCCGCTTAGATTATCCTGAACATGTGTATCTATTCTCTGACAAAAGCGTAAGAGAATTATTAAAAATTTCTGGATTGGAATTGATAACTGAATATTATTATTCAATAATACCAATTTTGCTTATTCAGAAGGCTTTATCTAGTTTTAAGTATGGTTTTAAAATATCCCAAAAGACTAAAGTGAAAGGTAATTTAAATGAAAACTTTACTACTTTGCAGAAAATTAAAGGTTTTCTTACGCATCTTTTAACATGTAGATTAAATAGATTTTTTCCTCATTGTTTGCCATCGAAAATTATTTATGTTACACGAAAAAAGAAGAAATTAATCAATAGAAATGATGAATTGTAAACATGCTGATGTGGTACTAATAAGCGTTGAAGAAGGGCCGCTTCCTTCATTTGGTATTCCAAGCTTAGACGCATATCTCAGTCAGTCCGGAATCATATCAGAGATATTGTATCCAAAGGTTTCCGCTTATTCTTTAGACGATCTTATAATAAAAATATCGGAATTGAATCCGTCTGTTGTGGGGATAGGAGGATTGTTTAACGATCGTTTTATCATAAAAAAGATTATTGATGGTCTGAGGCCTTATAGAAAAAATTTTAAGATTGTTATTGGTGGAAATTTAGTTACTCCAATTCCTGAATTTATGTTACAAAAACTTTCAGCAGATATCGTAGTTGTAGGAGAAGGCGAAATTATATTTACAAAGCTAGTAAAAAAAATAATCGGCGGTGAAGATTATTCAGACATTGGTGGATTGGTATTTAGAGAAGGTAATAATGTGGTAACCTCTGGCAAAGGAGAATATATAGAAGATCTTAATGAGCTTGTAAGACTGAATTATGAAAAGATACCAATGGAATATTTTGTTGATATATATAAATTTTATAGAAACTTTACAAGAAATAATCTTTATACGCCATCTAGTAAAATGGGGACAGTATTTACGGGCAGGGGTTGTCCCCATAGGTGTAATTTCTGCTATCATTTTAATAAGTTACGGTTATTGAAAATTCCCGCAATAATTCCTCAAATAAAAGAATTAAAAAATCGTTTTAAAGTTAATATGATAACTTTTGCTGATGATCTAGCTTTGGTTAATAAACATCGTACTTTAGATCTTTGTCGGGCGCTAATTAATGAGCGATTAGATTTAAAATATTTAGCAACAGCTCATTTTGCTATACTTGACGAAGAGATGGTACTTGCTTTAAAAGAAGCCGGATTTGTGCAGTTAGCTTTGGGATTAGAATCTGGTTCAGGAGAAATATTAAAAAGAATGAATAAAGCAACTATGGTTGGACAAATAAAAGATGGGCTTAATTTATTAAGAAAACATAAAATTAGCTGGAATGGCGGTGTTCAAATTGGACAGCTAGGTGAAACCGAACAGGATGTAAGAAAAACTATAGAACTCTTTTATCCGCGCATTGATGAATTATCTACTGTTTCGGTCGTTATAACTACACCTTTTCCGGGAACATCTCTTTATGATTATGGATTAAAGTTGGGCATTATAAAAGATATGGAAAGTTCTTTTTATAAAATTTATGATTTGCATACTCTAGTCGCTAACTTTTCAAAAATAAGTAATTGGAGAGTATATTATTTAAGATTAAAGATGGCGTTAATGTTTGATTTAAGAAAGCAACAAAAAATAAGTGGCAAATGGGTTGCTTATTTATTTTTAATGAAGATATTAATTAAAAGATTTTTAAATAGGATAGGACATCTTTTTTATAATTATAGAAAATTGTGAAAAGTTATATAAGGAATTTACCTTTTGTTAATCTTTGGAACAAGTGGGGAATAAGGGCTGGATTAAGCATTGTTGATCAGATTATTTTCTCTGGCACAACTTTTTTTCTTAATGTTTTTTTGGCTAGATGGCTTATTCCTTCAGAATACGGAGTTTTCGTTATAGGATTTTCGATATTTATCTTTATTTCTGGATTTCATCAAGCTCTAATCTTAGAGCCAGTAAGTATCATCGGTTCAACTCGTTATAGGGATAAATTAAATACATACTTGGCAGCAACAGTATGGATTCATTGCGTGCTCACTTTAATATTCTCTAGTGTTCTACTTCTGGTGGCCATTATTATGAGGTTAGAGAAAAATTCCCTTTTTGGATCTTTCTTAGGTTTAGGCTTTACTGTGCCGTTTATTTTATTTTATTGGTTTTTCCGTCAGGTCTGTTATCTTCAAACAAAACCTAGTTTAGCTTTAACGTCTAGCCTCATCTATATTTTTATCTTATTTTTGGGCTTAATTACTATATATAAAATGAAATGGTTATCATCTTTCAGTGCTTTCATCATTATGGGAATAGCTAGTATAGGAGCTAGCCTTGTATTTTGGAATAGCCTTAAAATAAAGTTAATTGATCTTCGTTGGGTCAAAGTAAAATTGACAATTAGAAATATTTTGAGCGACCATTGGCGCTATGGAAAATGGGTAATCGGTTCGGCCTTCGTTAGCTGGTTAAGCTATTTTGTTTATTTACCTCTTATTGGGATATTTTTGGGATTTGCTTCCGTTGGAGGTTTTAGGGCAATGCAGAATACCTTTTTACCCATACAAAAGGTTCTTACAGCGCTGTCGGTTCTATTTATACCTTTAGCAGCTAAGCAGCGCGTAATCCAAGGTAAAGGTTATTTGAAAAGAAATTTAGTGAGATTTACATTGGTAAGCATATTGTTGACAAGCGTATATGTTGTTCCCGTAGTTTTATTTGGCAAACCTATTACAAAAATCTTGTATGGTGCAGGTTATTACGTTGATTTTGTTCAATTGTTACCTTGGTTGGGCGCTGTGGCTATCATAGAGTCTATGGGATATGGTCTAGGTATTGGCTTAAAAGTACTAGAGCGTTCAAACTCTTTGTTTTGGGCACAGTTAATCGGAACAATATTTACTTTTAGTCTGGGTTTATATCTAATATGGAAATTTGGGCTTTATGGCGCCGCCCTAGGCACATTTCTTGCACTCTTTTTGATTATGATAGTAGAGTCATGCTTCTTATGGAACCAATTAAGGCAAGCATAGGGCTTCTGTTTAACGTTAACGCTCCCAAAAGAATGAGTATATTCCTTCCTAGTTTTAAAATTTATACAGTTACTTTTAAATATTAATTATGCAGAACAACAATAGAAAGTTTCTAGTCGATATTACTCTTTTGGTAGTATTTTGTGTAGTTTGCCTGTTACTTATGGAAATATTAGTGAGAATATTTTTGCCTCAAAGGGTCGAGAGTCCTTTGGATTGTTTTTCTCGAGATGAATTATTGGGATGGAAACTGAAACTAAACTATCATAAGTCGTATAGTTACCCAGATTATGAAATGGATGTAGTAATAAATGAAAGAGGGTTTCGTGACATATTGCATACTTATAAAAGAGCCCCAAATTCTTTCAGAATATTGGGTATTGGTGATTCTTTTTTGTTTGGGTTTGGGGTTAACTATAATGATAATGTTCTTATCCAATTACAGAAGTTATTAAATGAAAATGATAAATCATCTCAAGAAGTAGAAGTAATAAATTCTGGTGTACCAGCTTATAATATTAATCAGTATTATAAAATTCTTATAAGCGAATGCTACAAATATAAACCAGATTTGGTCATCTTATTTTTTTATGCAAACGACTGGGTGGAAAATGCACGTTATGAAATTAAAAAAGTAAGTTCTGAAGGATTTTTGTTAAGCAATGAAAAATTCTCATACAAATCTATCAAATCTTTCTTACTCTTCCCATTCGAGTTTTTTTAAAAACTCACTCTCAACTATATATTTTATTAAGAGGGCGTTTCAAAACACTATTGAAGAAAATAAAACTTATGGCAATTCCCGAAGTCAGCCTTTACAAAAAGAATGATAATTTTCAAAATAAATTTTCTCATACATTTGAATTGATAAATAAAATTAATAGGTTTTGCGAAGAACGTCTTAGCTGTGCTTTTGTATTAGTCATCATTCCGGAACTGCTGCAGATAAAGCCGGATTTATTGAATTTAATTATAAGAGCATATCGTATAGATCCTAATGATTATAATTGGCTCCAGCCCCAACTAGCTCTTAATGATTTTTGTATTAAGAACAATATTTATTGCCTAGATTTGCTACCGATATTTAAAGAGATTCAGCAAGAGGAACCGCTTTATTTTGGTTTAGATATCCATTGGAATGCACGAGGGCACTTGCAAGCGGCTAATGAAATCTTCAAATTTATTAAAAAAGAAAAAATATTTATAGGGGTTCAGTAAAATATTTTCTTAGTTAGTAATCAAATAATAAGCTATGTGCTCGATATTCGGCTATTATAAAATAAAAAAAAAGGAAATTAATGAGAGGTTTGTGGATAATGCTTTTAACTTTATGAGACATCGCGGCCCTGACAATGAAAATTTTCTTAACATTGATGCGAAAGTCGGGTTCGGACATCAGAGATTGGTTATTATTGATACCAGCGATAAAGCCAACCAGCCAATGCAAACCAACAGTTCCTATATATCTTTTAATGGGGAGATTTATAATTATATAGAACTTAAAAATGAGCTAAAAAAAAATAATGTTAATTTTATCACGAGATCTGATACAGAGGTTTTATTGAAAGGATTGGAAGTCGAAGGTATACAATTTCTAAATAAATGCAATGGGATGTTTGCTTTCGCTTTTTATAACAAAGAGATAAAGGAACTTATTTTAGGTAGAGATAGATTTGGCGTTAAACCATTGCATTATATGATACAAGAAGATGTTCTTTATTTCTCTTCCGAAATTAAACCGTTAATAAAAATAAAAAATAAATTGGAAAAGAATCTAAAAATTTATAACTCTTTTTTATGGGATATGGCTACTGACTTTGATGAGGCTACTTTTATTAAAGATATATATCAGCTTAAAAAAGGTCATTATCTCGTTTGTAGCGATTCAAATATTAAAATAAAACAGTGGTATTTCAATAATGATTATAATTTTGATGAGAAAATTTTTGAAAATGAAAATGAGACATTAGATTTTACAGAAACATTATTGTCTGATGCCATAGATAAAAGATTGAGATCAGATGTTCCGGTTTGTATTACTTTGAGTGGAGGATTAGATTCAACTACAATTTATACCTTAACTAAGGAACGACTTAAGAAAGATATAACCCCATTTACCTTTAGACATCCTGGTTCAAATACAGATGAATATGAGAAGGTTATAAATCTTACTGCGCCATATAATGATAATGTTTATTGTATCCAATCTGATTATGAACAGGGCCATAAACAAATTGAAGAGACTTTATATTATTTGGAATTTCCAATCTGGAATCTTTCAGCAGTTGCATATATGGATGTGTATAAAGGTATAAGAGATCGAGGATTTAAGGTTGTATTAGAAGGCCATGGTTCTGATGAACAATTAGGCGGCTATCCTGCGATAGTAAGAAGTGCTGCGTTTGAGTATTTAATGAATCTCAGACTTAAAAAAGCCTTTGAAATATATAAGGTTTTAAATGAAACAAATAATCCGTATTTAGAACAGAGAAATTCATTTTTGCGATTTTTTGGTTCATTTGTAAAGAAGATTATTTTTGAGAAAAGACTTGATACGAGTTTCGATCATGCTATTCAAGATATTTTTGATTACAGTATTTTACCTACTACCTTAAGGGCGTTTGATAGGCTTACCATGCGAAGCTCCGTAGAATCCAGATCACCATTTATGGACTATAGAATTGTAGAACTTTTTAAAAAAATGCCAATAAAATATAAAGTTTCGGAATTGGGATCAAAGACAATACTTAGGCTAATTTTAAAGAAATACAATAAAGATTATATATATAAGGATAAGAGAAAAATGGGGTTTGCTTATAACCTTCCAGCATTCTTTAGACTAAAAGAAAATAGAGACTACATGAAAGAGCAGATTAGTAAGTTTTCCATGCCAGAGTATGGGAAGTTTAAAAGAAAGGCATTGTTAAGTCTCGCTGAAAATTATATTGGCTGGAAAGACACAGTTCTAATTTGGAAGATAGCTTCATTGTCAATTATTAATAAAATGTACAGCATATAATAGATGAATAAAATAATCGGTTTCACGATTTCAAAAAATAAGATTAACCACGACGATGTAGATATTTTCAAAAGAAATTTCAAAAAATTCGAATTTCAAAAATGTGGTTTAAATATTTATTTATGGGGAATTGGGGATATAAAAAGTTGTCTTATTAATGGTAGATTTACTTTATCGTTTCCCTTAAGTGAGAATTTATTAGATAGAAATGCATTAATTACGTTTTTAGAAAAAGAAAATAATATAACTTTAGAAAACGATTGGTTAGGGTCAATTCCAATTTTTTATAATGAAAAGGAGTTAATTGTTTCCACGTTTTGCCTTAAGACCTTGAAAGACAAGATAGTAGATTGCGAAGCCTTAAATAACTATTTTGAATTTGGTTATTCTGTACTTGAGCAAACGCCATTTTTAGATGTTAAATTCTTAAGATATTTTTCGAAGATGGAAATAAACAATAATAAAATTACGATTGAATATAAAGAAGATCCAATAAAAGAACGCGGTTTATTTTATAAAAGAGAAGATGAAAATGAGTGTTTAGCAAAAATAAAAAAGTATATTAATGACTTTGAACAAATTACTACAGGAGAGATTGTCTTACCAACTTCAGGTGGTTATGATTCTAGATTACTCAATCTACTCGTTAATGATAAGAGTAGAATAATGTCTTTTACTTTTGGGGTGAGTAGAAATCAAAGAGAAAGTTTCGAAGTTGTTTATGCTAAGAAATTATCTGAGAAATTACAGACAAAATGCGAACAGGTTGAATTAGGACATTATTATAATTACATCATTGACTGGTTTAAGCTTTATGGATTTTCTGTTCATTTGCATGGGATGTACCTTATTGAATTTTACAAAAAAATCTTAGAAAAATATAATTTTAGTAAAAATGCAATTTGCTTGAGCGGAATAAGTGGAGATGGTTGGTCAGGAAAAGTTGAAATTAAACCAGTAAATAGTGCTAATGAGCTAATAAATATTGGTTATTTTCATGGGAATAATTTAAAAAAATGCAATTTTCTTCAGAGTGACAAAGGGTTACTAAAGGAAAGTTTTTACAAAAAAGAGCAGGAGTCATTAAAGAATGAAAAGGTAAGACTAGTAGCAGCTATGAGATTCAAGTTAATTTTTCTGTCATTTCTTATTTCTCTACCAGAATATTTTGGATTTATCGTTTGTGCTCCTTTTCTAAATTATGAAATTGCAAAATCGCTATTAAATATTGATAAAGAAATAAGAAACGATAGAATTTGGGAGAAACATTTTTTTATAAAAAATGGTGTAAATTTTGAAGATTTTGCTCTTGATATAGATAAAAACAATTATTTAATGTATCAAGCTTTTTTGAATTATAAATTTGAACAAATCGATATTAATTTAATGGGAAAATATTTAAAGAAGAACTATTTAGAACGTGTAAACGTTAATATTATAAATAAAAAGTTGATTCCTAAATTAAGAAATAAACTTTTAGCCTCTAGATACATAAGAGCATTTGCTTCGAGAATTGGCTTAATGCCATCTCATATTGACTATGTTGTAATAAAAGCAATTGAATTAGCATTGAATTATCAAACGGAATATAATTAGAGTCCTTAAGTGTTATTTAAACATACTAGTGTTTGATTATTTAGAGTTTTGCTAAAAAACGTTATTGGAAGGAAACAATGTTAAAGTCATTCGATATACAAAGAAAAATTTGGTTTAATTTTATTCGTAGTTTATCTTTTTTATCTAATGAAAAGGCTTTAAAATTACAAAATTTTATTAAAGCCTTCTTTGGATTAACTGACAAAAATTCTATAAAATTAGAGATTTGCTCTCTATGTAATGTTCGTTGTGCCTGGTGTTGGATGTATTATAATTCTGTAAATAAACCAAAAGGGATTATGAAATACGAAAATTTTAAAAAATTTATTAATTTAAATTCTTTTTATTTTTTAAAGAAAAAAGTCAGAATTATCCCCTATTTCAATGGTGAATCATTATTACATCCTCAAATATTACAAATTTTAGAAGATATTGAAAATAACAAAATATCAATGGCAGGACTACATAGCAATTTAAGTATTAATATCGACATTGAAAGGCTTATGAGTTTTTCAATTCCTAGGTTTGTAGTTAATATTGGTGGTATCACCAAAGAAGTGCATGAGAAAGTCATACTAGGTAGTAATTTCGGTTTAGTAACAAGCAATCTTAAAAGAATGATTGCTATAAATAAAAATATAGTTTTTGTTAAAATAAATCCAACAAAATACAATGTCCACCAACTGAAAGATTTAAAAAAGTTTATAATGGAATTGGGTGGCTATCCACAAAATACAATAATATCTACTACTGGACTTTCATTACCATTTTTGGCTTCTCGTGAAGAAAAAGAAGAATTTTTTTCTAAAGTCGTTAATGAAGAAGTTTCAAAATATTTGAGGTTTACATACAAGAGAGATGAAGGCGAGATAGTAATTGAGTCTAAGGATAGGATAGATACATGTCAATTCTTAACTGATTGTGTTGCTTTTGATGGTAGGCTTACAATTTGTTGTCATGATCAAATCGGGAAAATAAACTTAGGTAATGCCTTCGAAACTTCTATAGAAGAATTGAAGAAAACTAACAAATACAAAGAAATTTATAACAAAGCTAAGTTAAAATCTTTTGATTTTTGCAGAACATGTAATTAACAAATATGATTTTTAAATTAAATGTACGATTCTTTTGACCAATATATTTCAGGAAAAAAACTATATGGCGATAATTTTACTCAAGAAGAAATACTACAATGGTTCGATACTGAAAAAGAAAGCTACTTTAAATTAAAAAGAGGAAGAGATTATAATTATGAATATCACCAATTGAATTTCTTTCATGGATATAAATTTTTAAAGGATAGAAAATTTAAAAATGCCTTAGGCTTTGGAAGTGCTTTTGGAGAAGAATTTATACCAATTCTAAATAAAATTGAAAATTTAATTATATTAGAGTCTTCGGAAGGTTTTTTCAGTAATAAGATTAAGAATTTATCGGTAAAATATGTTAAAGCTAATCCTCTTGGTTCATTGCAATTTGATGATGACACCTTCGATCTGATTACCTGCTTAGGGGTTCTGCATCATATATCTAATGTAAGTTATGTTTTAAAGGAATTATATCGCTGTTTACAAAAAGGTGGATACATGCTGATTAGGGAACCAATTACTTCAGGCGGGGATTGGCGCACAGCAAGAGAAGGGCTTACTCTAAGAGAAAGAGGAATACCTCTAAAAATTTTTGATCAAATTTTGCATGATATCGGTTTTGAAATAATTTGTCGAAGAAAATGTGTATTCTTTTTGATGAGATCAATAGGTTATTTCTTTAGAACTCACGGGTGCAGTAATAATGGATTTAATAATAAAGCTTTTGTTTTGTTAGATTATCTGCTCTCGAAATTATTTTCTTTCAACGGAGTTTATCATGCTAAAAATTTTTGGCAGAAACTAAGGCCTCTGGCGATTTTCTATTTAGTTAGAAAATAAATTCTGGTTGAAATCAGCTAAAAGAATTCTTATTAATTAATGAGAATATTACATTTAATGAATTGGTTTATGGAAAATATGGGTTATCAAGAGAATTATCTGCCTTTTTGCCAGGCTGGGCTTGGTAATGAGGTTGAGATATTATGCAGTAAACATTATCCCAAAAGCCGGGAATTTATAAAAAAAAGTAACAACAATATAAATCTTTCTGAGTGGCCCTTAAGGATAAAGAGGCTAAATAGTTTATTTATTCAAAATTGCATCGAACAAAATTGGTACTTAAACTTAAGAAAAGAGATAAATAATTGTAGGCCAGATATTATACATTTACATAATATCTGGGATTTGCCTACCCTGCAGTATTTGTTAATTAACCTTTTCAATAATAAAGGTAAGGCTAATATATTTGTCGATAATCACATAGATAATGGAAATTTTGAATATCGAAATATCTATAAAATTATCTACTATTTTGGATTAATTAAGAGAATAGCTATCCCGCTGATGCTTAGGCGAAAATTCACTTTCATATCTGTCAATCCATATTCAGAATATTGCCTTTATACATATTTTGGTATTCCAGAAGAGAAAATAAGATATCTCCCATTAGGCATAGATAATGAAAAAATATTTTTTTCTCAAGTGGAAAGAGAAAAAATGCGGGAGAAATATGCGGTCAAGGAAAATGATATAGTTTTTACATTTTCAGGAGTATTTGAATATAACAAGTCGTTACCGGATTTGATAACCGCCTTTAAAGTTTTAGCTAAAAAGTACAGACATGTATATTTATTAATGATTGGTGATGGGGAAATGCCTCAAGATGAAGAATTTAATCTATTAAAAAAAGAAAGAAGGATTATTCTTTCTGGCTGGCAGCCGGTAGATAAACTTTACTGGTGGTATTCTATGGCAGACATTGGCGTAATACCTGGTAAGTTAGGTGGGATAAGAGATATCTTAGCCGCAGCAAGGCCGTTAATTATCAATGATGATTTGGCAGTTTCCTATCTTCTTGAATATAAAAATGGCTTAATTTTTAGGCGTGGCAATATAAAAGAGTTAATATGTGCTATGGATACGTATATAAAAAATCCTAATTTAATCCGAGAACATGGAGAAAAATCATTGCGACTAACAAATGAGAAGCTCTCTTGGAGAAACGTAGCCTCAAGAAGTCTGCAGATTTATAAAGAAGGATAAAAATGGATAAAGAAAAATATAAAATACTTATTATTGGTCCGGTGCCGCCGCCTTATACGGGGATGAGTGTTGTTACGGAAGAGATTTTAAATTCTTCTTTAAAAGATAAGTTTGATATTATACATCTGGACACTTCTGATAAAAGAACCATAACCCACATGGGTAAATTTGAACTAACGAATATCGTATTGGCATTTAAGCACTTTTTTACATTTTTATATCTTTGCCTTACTAAAAAGCCAGATTTAGTATATTTGCCAATTGCTCAGAATTTTCTTGGTTATATGAGAGATGCGTTTTTATTGACGCCTTGTAGAATTTTCCGCATAAAGGTTGCAGTTCATTTACACGGAGGTTATTTTAGGGATTTTTATAAAAATTCAAATATATTGATGAAAGACATCATCCATTTTACGTTGCGCAATGTTTCTGTGGTTATTGTGCTGGGAGAGTGTTTAAAATATATTTTTAAAGGTTTTGTGCCAGAAAGAAGGATATTTGTGGTTGCGAATGGTGTTCAAGATACGTTTGATAAAACTTTTATAAAATCATCTGATAATTCTTTTAATATACTATTCCTTAGTAACCTTATCAGGACAAAAGGTGTATTTGAAGTTCTTAAGGTAGTTTCTACCATTGCCTCTTTTAAAAATAATATAAAATTTATATTTGCCGGTGAGTGGGAGGATAGAGAGGAAGAAAGAGAGGCAATTGAATTTGCAAAGAAGAACAACATTACGCCTTATGTAGATTTTGTTGGAAAAGTTGAAGGAACGACAAAAAGGAAACTTCTTGAACAAGCAAATCTCTTTGTCTTGCCCACTTTTTATCCCTTTGAAGGCCAACCCATTACCATTTTAGAGGCAATGGCGGCTGGCTTGCCAGTCATTTCTACTAATAGAGGAGCAATCACGGAAACAATAATAGACGGAGAGAATGGGTTTTTAGTTAAGGACAGAAATTCTGCACAGTTGGTTGAAAGAATAATATCTCTAATTTCCAATCCAGATTTATGTAAAGAAATGGGAAGACGAAGTAGGCAAGCATATCTTAAAAGTTATACAAAAGATATTTTCATAAATAATCTCTATAATGTTCTGCTAGAGACAGTCAAAACGGCTACTAGTGTAGTAAAGGCTAAGATTTTGTTTATCGCGCCTTTACCTCCTCCTTATGCAGGTCCAGAAGTGCAGAGTACGATTCTACTTACTTCTTCACTTAAAAATGAATTTGATTTAATCCATCTCTGTAGTAATCTCCACGCTAAAAATCAAGATAAAGGAAAGATAGACTTTGTCTCATCTGTCCGCTTTATTAATTTAATCCTTAAGATGTTATTGGCAATTCTGGTTAAAAGGCCTAAGGTTGTTTATACACAGCTTTCTCAGAATATTTCAGGCTTTATCAGGGATTCCATGGTCATTATTATCTCTAGCGCGTTTGGTAAAAAAGTAATTTTACATTTTCATGGCACAAATTTTGAAAACTTTTACAACAGTCAATCAGTTCGATTCCGTCCATATATCAGCTTTGTTTTACATCAGACCTCTGCTTTTATCCTCCAGGCCAATTGGGTTAAAGAGATATTTTCGCAATTAGCCCCTAATTCTCGCATAAAAGTTATCTACAACCCTATCCAGGCTGACCGTTTTTCTTCAGAAAGAGAATTTGTAGATAGGCAATCTGATGGAATAGTTAAGGTTTTTTATATGAGTTACCTATCTGTTGCCAAAGGGTTTTCGGTTTTAGTCAAGGCCATTAGAGAGATTGTAAAGGATAATCAGAATATTGAATTTTTAATTGCAGGCGGCATAATTAATAGGGAAAGAAACATATTTTATTCCCAAGATGGGCGCAGAATAAATTTTGAAGATATAGATAAAATTGTTCATGATATAAAGAACGATAGGATGCTTAATGGGCGCGTTGTTTTTTTAAATGAAATCACCAATGCCGAAGAGAAAAATTCTCTCCTTTTGGGTTCTGATATCTTTGTTTTACCATCGTATTCTGAAGGTTGCCCCATGGTTATTTTAGAGGCGATGGCTGTAGGACTGCCTGTAATTGTTACCCCTGTTGGCGCCTTGCCAGAGATCATTCAAGATGGGGAAAATGGTTTTTTTGTAAAGATAGGTGACCATTTGGACCTTAAGGAAAAAATACTCTATTTAGCCAATAACCCCATTTTGCGTAAAAAAATGGGCAATAATAACAGGCGATTAATTGAATCTAGATTTTCGACCGAAAAGATCATTCCGCAGTTTTCAGATTTTTTCCATGAAATTATTAGTGAGTCTTTTAAGTATAAGGATATATAAAGAATGACATCTGTCTTTCAATTAGTTTGGGATTGTTGGGAAAATCATGTAAAAGAGCATCCGCAATACGAAGCAATTGTTCATTGGGATGCTTTAGGTAAACCTTTTAGATGGACCTACGGTAACTTACTTGAAGAGGCTCTTAAAATTGCCGATAATCTTATGCATCAAGGCGTAAAGGCAGGCGATGTATGCGCCCTTATATTACGACATAATAAATATTTTTACCCTATTTATATGGGGATTGCCGCCATTGGAGCTATTCCGGCGGTGCTTGCATATCCTAATGTACGTCTGCATCCGGCAAAGTTTTTTCATGGTCTATCGGGAATGGCGCAAAAATCCGGTTTAGATTGGGTCATGACCGAAAGAGAGCTAGAATTGTCTATTAAACCACTTATTATTAATGAACAAAGTACGATAAAGGGTATTTTTTTCCCTTTAGAATGGATTAATAGCCAACAGCCTAAAGAGTTGAAGTATGAATTGATCAATAAAAGCCGCAATACGATTAATAGTTCTGCGCCATTTTTACTACAGCACTCTTCTGGAACAACGGGGTTGCAGAAGGCTGTAGTGCTATCGCATAAAGCCGTTTTGGAACATATTAAACGATATTCTAAAGCAATTAAACTATCTGAAGAAGATAAAATAGTCAACTGGTTACCTCTTTATCATGATATGGGCTTAATAGCAGCTTTTCATATACCCTTGGCTTTGGGTATCCCATCGATTCAGCTAGATCCTTTTCAATGGGTCTCTGCACCGATAATATTATTTCAGGCGATTTCCGAAGAAAAAGCTACACTAACATGGTTACCAAATTTCGCTTATAACTTTTTGGCAGATAGGGTTGATGAGGAAGAAATGGAGGGCATAGATCTTTCGAGTATGAGGATGTTTGTAAACTGCAGTGAAGTTGTACGTTCAGAAAGCCATAAAAAATTCTTTAATCGATTTCAGAAATATGGCGTAAAAAAGGAATCTTTAGCAGCCTGTTATGCTATGGCTGAGACAACATTCGCTGTTACTCAAACTGAACCAGGCTTTGAAGCTAGGATGCTTACCGTAGACCGCAATGCTTTAGCAAGAAAGATTGTGCAACCACCACAATATGCTGGTTTAGAAAAAATCTGTGTATCTTCTGGGAAGCCAATCTCCGATTGTCTATTGAAGATTATTGATGAAAATGGAGTTGAGCTACCGGAGAATCGCGTTGGAAAAGTTTTTATTAAATCCATTTCCCTTTTTGATGGATATAGAAATAAACCAGAAACGACCAGTCAAGTACTTAAAGATGGATGGTATTCGAGCGGTGATATAGGTTTTCTTCATAATGGGGAATATTTTATTATCGGTAGAGGCGACGATGTTATTATCGTTGCTGGGAAAAATATTTTTCCAGAAGACATTGAAGATGTGGTAAATAATGTTAAAGGTGTTATTCCTGGAAGAATTGTAGCATTTGGAGTAGAGAACCTGGAAACTGGGACCGAAGATGTAGCTGTTATTGCTGAGACATCCTGTGAAGATGCAATTGAGAAGAATCCCCTTGAGTTAACAATAAAGCAAGCAGGGATGGATATAGATGTAACTATTTCGGTTGTATATTTAGTTCCGCCTCGCTGGTTGATAAAAAGCTCGTCTGGAAAGCCGAGCCGGAAGGCAAATAAGGAACGAATTTTAGTTAATAATGTGGATTTGATTAAGAAATGATTTCAGGCCGCCTCAAGAAGGTTATTTTAAAAGTGCTCAAGCTTAACAGTTTTGATTTATACGACGAGACCCTTGCCTATCAAGTCCCCGGCTGGGATTCTTTAAGCCATGTTATTATTCTTGCTGCGATTGAAAAAGAATATGGGATTCACTTTAGGGTCGCGGAAGTATTGCGGTTAAGAAATTTAGGGGATTTACAAATATTAATAAATAGTAAAATTACCAATAACAATCAAGGATAGTCCAAATCCATGGTATTTAATTCTATACAATTTACACTATTTTTCATAATCGTTTATATCCTCTATTTATTTCTTAACCACAGGTGGCAGAATAGAATGCTTCTTGTGGCAAGCTGTATTTTCTATAGCGCATGGGATTGGCGTTTTTTATTTCTTATTTTTGTATCACTTACTACTGATTATCTTTGTAGCCTCAAAATACACGCATCAGATAATGAAAAGAGAAGAAAATTTTTTCTTGTATTGAGCATATTAATAAATCTCTCTATTCTGGGAGTTTTTAAATACTTCAACTTCTTTGTCTCTAGCCTTAAGGTATTTTTAGGCTGTTTCGGCTTGAATATCCATCCTATAGTGTTACAGATCGCACTCCCTATAGGTATATCTTTCTATACCCTTAAAACGATGAGCTATACAATCGATGTTTATACAAGGAAGATAGAGCCAACAAGGAGTTATCTGGATTATTTCCTTTTCGTAATCTTCTTCCCGCTACTTTTGTCAGGGCCCATTATGAGGGCAGAGGATCTTCTCCCGCAGATAGCATCACCTCGCAAGCTGAGGCTCGATTGGTTCTATGAAGGTTGTTATCTTATATTCTGGGGGTTATTTCAAAAGATTTTTATAGCAGATAATCTGGCTAAAATAGTGGATTTTGTTTTTAACGCTCCTGCGCCATACAACGGCGTTCAGGTGTTATTAACATTATATGCTTTTGCCTTCCAGATATACTGTGATTTTGCGGGATATTCCAACATAGCCAGGGGGCTTGGCAGATGCATGGGGTTTGATATCATAATTAACTTTAATCTACCTTATTTTGCTACAAATCCTCAAGAGTTCTGGAAAAGATGGCACATTTCTTTATCTACCTGGCTCCATGATTATTTATATACCCCGATTGCTTTTAGCAAAAGAAGTTGGGGCAACTGGGGCGTGGTTTTTGCTTTGATGGCTACATTTATTCTCTGCGGGCTTTGGCATGGAGCGGCATGGACGTTTGTTATCTGGGGAGCGTATCAAGGTATGCTTTTAGTAATACATAGGTTTTTAAAGCCCTTGTTTGAGCTAATTTCTTCTCCTAAAAGTATTATGAACAGAAGGATACGATTTATTATTAAGGTTATTTTTTTCTTCCATTTAGCTTGTTTAGGTTGGTTAATTTTCCGGGCCCATTCGGTAGGCCAATCGTTAGAAATGTTACAAGCCTTAGTTTTTAATTTTAAATTTTCCAAAGAATCTTTTGGCGTAATCCTTAACATTATCGCCTTAATATGTATTTTGCTTATAGTCCAGGTATTCCAATTTATAAAGAAGGATCAACTATTTATCTTTAAACAAAACTGGATGATTAGGGCAGCTTTTTATTATGTTATCTTTTATTTAATTTTAATATTTGGAGTTGCTAATGGAAGGGAATTTGTTTATTTTCGATTTTAAAAAATTACCGAAGGCCTTTATTACCTTTCTGTTATTGTTACTATTAACAGAGACAATAAGTTCCATTGTTATTGAAAAACTCCCAAGTCGTAATTGTCTTCAGCGGATACTCAGTATGATAGCTAAGGACAAAATCAATGCTGATATTTTGGTCTTAGGCGATAGTTTTGCCCTAACAGCATTTTATAACAAAGGTAAGGTTTTTTCTAGCTCAGACAAACTTATGTCTAGCATAGTAAGCCTTGCTACTAATGCCGATGTAACTATGGCCGGTCAATATTTCGTTTTAAAAAGGTATCTGGAGAAAAACAGACCTCCTAAAATGGTTTTTCTAATATCAACCCCATTTCTTTGGGATTTTACATTAGGAAAATTGTCAGATAATTACTTTTTTTCTTTTTTTACAAATAGGCAGGAAATCAGAGATGTTTTATTTAAGACAAAGGATATTTATTTTCTTATTAGACTTTTGTACTATAAATTTTTACCTTCAGCTCAGTATAGTCTTTATCTGGCAGAATTTCGGGCAAAATCTGAGACTACAAGAAGCCGTATGCTGGAATATATGAAAGACAGCATTTTAATGAAAATCGGGTTACAGCCAGAAAGGTCTTTGCAAGAAAAGCTATCTGAGATTGATAGGCCTCACCCCCTTGTCGTTATGGCTCGTGCTTCAGAAATGATAAGGCCCTTCGGAGGAGAGCCCTTTGCCGCTCAAACCAGTATTTCCAAAGAAATAAAACCACAGGAAGAAGAAAAACCCCTTGGGGTTCCTAATGCCCGGTTTTTAAGCGAAATAGAATTCCGAGAAATGAGCAAAATCAAGCATTTTGGTATTTATTATTTTGATAAAATATGTAAGATGCTTCGAGAGAAAGGCGTAAAACTATATTATGTGGATGCTTCAGCAACGTATAGTTTATTTAAAGAACAAGGTGGATATTTTATTTCAGGGAAGAATTTTGTTAAAACCCTACAGAAAAAAACAGAGCAATTTTTATATTTAGAAGACTTTGCACCCCTTTATTTTAGCGATGAATATTTTTATGATAGGAATCACTTGAATTCATTGGGAGCTAGGCATTATTTGCATATTTTTAATAAGTCCTTAAAAAACTTGGTTAAAGTACAAAAAAATTAAATTCTCCATGAAGCAAGTTATACAAAATTACAAGACTGGAAGATTGAAAATTGAGGAGGTTCCAGCTTTTTCCGGGAAGTTATCGAGGATAATTTTTAATAGCGATTCCCCTTTAGCATAAAGTAAAAGATAGCATTTATTATGGAACGAAATCACAGAAAAATTCTGCTTATAGAGCCCCCTTTTTATAGGCTATTTAAAGATACGTATTCGCTTGACAGATATCCGCTTTCTTTAGGATATCTGGCTGGCGCAATAAGAAAAAAAACAGATTGGGAGGTATTGAGTTATAATGCTGATTTTTATTCCCAAAGCGAACCCATGAATGTTAGTTATTTATCCGGTAGAGGTTTTTATAATTATATAAACAACTTAAAGGATTTATCTGGCGCAGTATGGAGAGAGATTAAAATGACAATAAGGAAGTATAATCCTTCTGTAGTAGGAATTTCTGCCAAATCTCAAAATTTTGCCTCAGCGCGCTTAGTAGCCAGATTTTCTAAGGAAATTAATGATAAAATTACTGTTATAGTAGGCGGTCCCCATTCTTCTATGGTGGGACGCGATATATTTAAGTATCCAGATATCGATGTCAGCGTAAAAGGCGAAGGCGAAGATACTATTGTTGAATTACTTCAGGCAATAGAGAGGCAAGATGGGTTAGATAATATTAGAGGTATTATCTATAGAAAAAATGGCCGGGTTATAGAAAATATGGCTAGAGAATTCATAGAAGATTTAGATTCTTTATCTTTTCCTCATGAAAATGCTTTAGAGGTACTAAAAGATTACGAACAATATCCCAAAACAGCATTCAAGAATATTTTTGCAATAAGAGGGTGCCCTTATCAATGTTTTTTTTGCGGGTCTCACAAGATATGGAGTAGGAGGCCAAGGTTTCGTTCTCCAGATAGCGTTATAAAAGAAATAAAGGGGCTTCTGGAGATGGGATTAAAATTAGTTAATTTTGACGATGATACCTTTGGCATAAATAAAAAATATATAAATGACCTCTGTAATGCCCTTATCGAACACTGTCCAGGAGTAAAATGGAGTTGTGAATTGCCTGCAAGATTGGTTGATAAACAAATTATATCCCTGATGAAAAAAGCAGGTTGTTATTCGATACTGATTGGTGTTGAGTCAGGAAATAATGGGATATTGAAGGCAATGCGGAAAAATACCACAGTGGAAGAGGTTTTTAAGGCATGCGAAATTATTAACAAATATGGCATTAAACTACAAGCGTCTTTTATGGTCGGCTTTCCTTATGAAACCGAAGAAACTTTAAATGATACTGCTGCAGTTATGAAAAAGATTAAATGTGAAACATTAATTTATAGCATCTTTAATCCTTATCCTGGTACAGAAATTTTTGAGTTTTGTAAAAAAAATAAATTAATCAGTGACGATTATGATGTTTCTTTGCACAACCATCAAAGCCCAGCAAGCTGTTTTTGCACCAACATAAAGCCCGAAAGATTTAGGGTACTGGCTTCTGAAATAGAAAAGATAGTAGATCGAAAGAATTCGCTAAATAGGATAAGACGGCTTTTTTCTTTGCATACTTTTAGAAGAATACAAGAGTTGGGGATAGGCAAGGCATTTCAAAAAGGCATTAGAGTATTTATCGCTAAAAAATAATTTTTATAGACGTAATAAGATAGGGCTAGGAATTTTATAAAATAAATCAAATGAAACAAGTAATACAGAATTACAAGAGCGGAAGATTAGAAGTTGAAGAGGTTCCCCTGCCTTCTGCCGGGAAAGAGAATATACTTCTTAAAACTAAAGTCTCTTTGATTAGTGCAGGTACAGAGCAGTCTAAGATAGAGACTGCGCAGATGAATATTATCGAGAAGGCAATTACCCGCCTTGATTTAGTCAAACAGGTGGTTAACAATATAAAACAGGAAGGATTTGTATTTACTTTGCAAAAGGCTTTTAATAAACTGGATGCTTCAATAAGTTTAGGGTATAGTTGCGCAGGCCAGGTAATCGATATTGGCTCTGAAATTAAAGAATTTAATGTCGGAGATCGGGTTGCTTGTGTTGGCGAGGGAACTGCGGCTCATGCAGAAATAAATGTTGTGCCTGAGTATTTCGCAACTCGTATTCCGCATAATGTAGATTATGACGAGGCTTCGTTTGTAGGATTGGGTGCAATAGCCCTGAATGCAGTGGAGCTGGCACAATTAAAAAAGGGCGAAACGGTTGCGGTTATCGGCCTAGGCCTGCTTGGCCAAATCGCCCTGCAGATTATTAAGGCAAAGGGGCAAATGGTGCTCGGGGTTGAAATAGACGAAGATAAGCTCGCCTTAGCTGATAAGCTTGGATTAGACGCCAAGGCGAACCCGCTTTTAGACGACATGGAAGGCCGTGCCCTTGATTTTACTTCGGGTAACGGGCTGGATGCGGTAATCATAACTGCTGCCAGCAGAAATAATCTGCCCATAGAGATTTCTGGAAAGATCTCCCGGAATAAAGGAAGGGTAATCCTTGTGGGCGCCATGCCCATTATCATCCCCAGAAAAGATTATTACGAAAAAGAATTATATTTTGCGGTCTCAAGCGGATTTGGAAGGGGCTTATACTACCCATTAGAAAAAAACAGGCCTTATCCTTTTAATTATACTAACCGTTCGGCCAAGGATAATATGCGGGATTTTCTTTCGCTTTTAAGCGATAAAAAAATAGACGTTAAATCCCTAATTACCCACAGATTCAAATTAGCGGACGCCAAAAAAGCCTACGGCATCATAAAAGAAAAAAAAGAAAAATATATAGGCATAGTTTTTGAATATGATTTAGCGGTCCAAGGAGAGGAAAAAGTATTTGTAAAGGCCCGGGACAGCGGCAGGTTGCCTACACTAGCCGTTGGTTTTATCGGCGCCGGAAGCTTTGCTCAGGGGTATCTTCTGCCGGTTCTAAAAAAGATAAGGGAAGTAGACTTAATCGGGGTTTCAAATGCATCAGGGATTAGCGCAAAAAACATCGCAAGAAAGTTTAGGTTTAATTACTGCGCTACGGATTATAATGAAATATTAAATGATAAAAAGATAAATTGTGTCTTCATAGTTAGCCGGCATAATCTTCATGCCAAATTTGTTATTGCAGCTTTAGGAAAAGGTAAAAATGTCTTTGTGGAAAAGCCATTGTGTATAAATGAAGAGGAACTCAAGGAAATTATTTCTGTTTACCAGAGATCCGCAATTCAGGACCGGCGGCCTGTTTTAATGGTTGGGTTCAACCGCCGCTTTTCCCCTTTTATTCGCCAGATAAAAGAATTTTTTAAATATAAAATTTCTCCTTTTGTGATATACTATAGGATTAATGCAGGTTATCTTGCAGCTAGCCATTGGGTGCATACGCCTGAAGGCGGAGGCCGGATTGTAGGAGAGGTATGCCATTTTGTGGATTTATTGAGCTATATTACTGATGCAAGGCCTCTAGAGGTTAGCGCAGTTTCGTTAGACCATCCCAATAAAAGCATGCCTACGCAAGATAATATAATAGTAACCTTGAAATTTTCTGATGGTTCAATCGCAACCATAAACTATAATTCGGTTGGCGATATAGCATTTTCACGCGAACTAATTGAAATTTTTGGAGATAATTCTGTTGCTACCTTGGATAATTTTAAAAAATTGACATTATCTTGTGGTGGGCATACACGAAGCTTCGGTACCCTTAATCGGGATATGGGGCATCAAAATGAGATTGAGTATTTTGTGCGTAATCTTTTAAATAATAATCAGTCATTAATAACGTTTAATGAATTAATCTGTACCACATTAACCACCTTCAAAATCGAGGAAGCATTAAGAAGTAATTTGCCGGTAAAAATAGATTTAAATGGATGGACAATATAATGAATAGTTGCACTAATAGCAGATTTAATTTTCTGGGTTTAAATTTTCACAGCGTTACCTTAAAAGATGCGATGGATAGAATCGAGTATTTTATTGAGACTAAAACTGCGCACACGGTTTTTACCACGGGCGCTGAGTTGGTAGTTCGCGCAAACAAAAGCCAGGGATTAAAAGACATATATAATAACGCTGATTTGTTAGTGATAGATAGTTTCATCCCTTACTATGCAGCCAGGTTACTGCGCAGGCCCATCAAAGAGCCTGTTAATGCCGCAAGATTACTGATAAGCTTCTTAGATATAATTCATAAAAAGGGATATAGGATGTATTTGTTAGGCGCAAAAGATGATTCTGTAAATAAAGCCGTTGAGAATCTTAAAGGTAGATATAAGGAGATAAATATTGTTGGTTGGCATCATGGCTATTTCGATTTTGAGAATGATGCAGAAGTCGTCAAGGATATTAAAGAAAAACGTCCTGATATTCTCTTTGTGGCGATGAGTAGCCCTTTAAAAGAAAACTTTATTGCTAAGAATGCCAGGAATTTGCAGGTGCCGGTATGCATGGGCATAGGCGGCAGCGTTGATATCCTTTCAGGAAAATGCCGTTTAGCCCCAATCTGGTTAAGTAGATCTGGCCTTGAGTGGCTGTACCGCTTTACTCAGGAACCGCGCAGGCTCTGGAAAAGGTATTTAACCACTAATTTTATATTCGCTTGGCTTGTTTTAAAGGAATTATTAGGATATGAAAAAAATAGTCCTTGTTAATCCGCCGCTTACTCTCCACGAAAGATACGGTGCCTTAGCTAAGGCAGGCACATCCCTGCCGCCATTAGGGCTGACTATTTTAGCAGCGGTGCTCAGAAAAAATAATATTCCAGTCAGCATAGTTGATGCCGCAGTCCTAGGCTTATCTTATGAGGAGACAATAAAAGAAGTATTCAATAAGAGTCCCGCCTATGTAGGTTTTACTACCGTAACGGTTTCAGTAAATAAAGCAGCTAAATTAGCCAAAATGATAAAAGCGGCAAGGCCGGATATTATTAGTCTTGTCGGCGGCCCGCATCTGGCTGCTGTTCCGCAGGAAACCTTGAATAGGTTCCCGGAGTTTGATATTGGGGTCATAGGAGAAGGCGAATTAACCAGCATAAAATTATTAGAATCTTTAGAAAATAAAAGCCCGCTTGAAGGAATTCCCGGTTTAGTATATCGTCAAAATGGAAAGATAATAAATACTGGCAGGGCTAAACTTATTGATAATTTAGACAGTTTACCTATGGATGCCTGGGATCTCCTTCCCGGATTCCCCTATTCATATAAATCATCAGTGCATAAACTCGGGAGATGGCCGACTACCTCATTAATTAGTGCCCGCGGATGTCCTAACGAGTGCGGTTTTTGCGATAATTCTATGTTTGGGAGACGAGTCAGGGGTTATAGTGCGCCTTATTTGATAGAAATGATTAAATACCTCCAAAAAAAATATGGCATTAAAGATATCTTTTTTAATGACGATAATTTTGTGATGCTAAGAAATAGATTGACTGAATTTTGTAACTTATTGGAGAAAGAAAAAATAAATTTAACCTGGGGTTGCTATAGCCGTGTCGATAGTATCCCTAACATAGAATTGCTCAAGATGATGAAGAAGGCAGGCTGTTGGCGTATCTCTTTTGGCTTAGAAAGCGGCTCTCAAGAAATACTCGATTTTTATAAGAAAAATGAGACCCTCCAGCAGATGGAAAAAGTAATCAACTGGACAAGAAAAGTAGGGATGAGGTCAAAAGGTTTCTTTATGTTCGGGAATTTCCTGGAATCAGAAGAGACTATGCAAAAGACCATTAATTTTGCCAAGGGCCTTAAATTAGACGATTTTCATTACACCTTTCTTACCCCTTTGCCAGGCTCTGAGATTTATAAGATCGCTGATAAATATGGTAGTTTTGATAATGACTGGGAAAAAATGAACATGTGGAATCCAGTATTTATCCCCCACGGTCTTAGTAGAGAAATCATGAAGAAATACAGTAAACGCGCTGTTTTGAGTTTTTATTTGCGGCCCCGCATAATTTTATCTTATCTAAAAGAAATTTACACATACGCAGGTTTAAGGAAAGTCATCAGAATGTTCTTTACATTTTTAGAGTTTACTTTTGCTAAACAAAAAAAATAATTCTGGAGGCATTATTTTATGAATGCTTATAAAGAATTTTATAAAGGAAAAAGGATATTGGTTACCGGCGGGGCTGGGGCAATCGGCAGTAACTTAACCAAGGCCTTGGCAGGGTTGGGGGCCGGATTAGTAATCGTCTTAGATGACTTTTCTTCAGCCCAAAGATGGAATGTCCCATCTTTGCCTGGCGTTCTTTTTGTAGAGGGGAGTATCTTGGATGAGGTAAAGGTTAAAAGGGTATTTTTCGAAAAACCAGAGATTATCTTCCATCTGGCCGCATTCTTTGCTAACCAGAATTCTCTTGACCACCCGGAGAGCGATCTGGCGGTAAACGGCATGGGGACTTTAAAAATGTTAGAATACTCTGTCCTTACCGGGGTAGAAAAGTTTATCTATGCCTCCAGCGGCTGTTCAATATATGGGAGTAGTTCGCCCCTGCCCTTAAAAGAAGAATTTATGTCCATGCACCTAAGCACGCCTTATCAGATTACGAAAATGCTGGGAGAGCTTTATTGCAACTTTTTCCAGCACCACTATAACCTTAAGGTCGTAAAGACCCGCTTCTTTAATTCTTACGGCCCCGGAGAAATACCCGGGCAATATAGGAATGTTATCCCTAATTTTATTTACTGGGCTATGCAAAAGAAAGTCCTTCCTATAACCGGGACAGGAAATGAAACCAGAGATTTTACTTTTGTGGGTGATATAGTGGATGGCTTACTCCGCGCAGCATATTATCCTAAAGCAGTAGGTCAAGATATAAATTTGGCTTCGGGAGAGGAAACTAAAATTATCGACCTGGCAAAATTAATTAATAAACTCACAGGAAATCCTGAGGGGGTCAAATTTGTCTCCAAGCGGAAATGGGACACAAAGTCAAGATTGTTGGCTTCTGTGGATAAGGCGAAAGATTTAATCGGCTACCAGCCAGGCACATCTTTTGAGCAGAGCATTAAAGAGACAATTGCCTGGTTTAAGGAAAATTGGGAATTAATCCAGCAATCCGCATCATTCGGACCGGGAATGTCTTCGGCAGTGAGAGAATCTAAAAAATAAGATGGATAAGATTGCGGTTATATTCGGGACACGGCCGGAAGCGATAAAAATGGCGCCGGTAATAAAAACGCTACAAAAATATCCCAAAAGGTTTAAAATAATAATTTGCCTGACAGCCCAGCACCGGGATTTATTGGATGAGGTATTAAGGCTCTTTGAAATAAGGGCGGATTATGATTTGGACATCATGGAGGAGAATCAATCCCCCTTTGAGGTTACCAGTAAAGGGTTGCTTGGGGTAAGGGGGATATTAAAAAAAGAAAACCCTGATTTTGTTCTTGTCCAGGGGGATACAACAAACGCGTTTACTTCGGCTTTAGCCGCGTTTTATTTAAAGATTCCAGTCGGGCATATTGAGGCGGGCCTAAGGACCAACGACAAATTCCAGCCTTTTCCGGAAGAGATAAACAGGCGCCTGATTTCACAGATAGCTGATTTTCATTTTGCGCCCGCTAAGCAGGCAGAAGAAAATTTAATCTCAGAGGGCATCCCCAAGGACAGGGTCTTCTTGACGGGCAATACTGTTATAGACGCCTTATTCTATATATCTAGAAAAGTTAAGGATTTGAAGATTCTTACCAAGCGCCTTTCATTTCTAAGGCATCAGCCGTCCGCTAGGTTAATTCTGGTAACAGCGCATAGGAGGGAGAATTTCAACGCCCCCTTAAGGAATATCTGTCTGGCGCTTAAAAAGATAGTAAGCAGAAACAATGATTTAATAGTGGTCTATCCGCTTCATCCCAATCCGAATGTAAAGGGCCCGGTTGAGAAAATTTTAGGTAAAATAAATAGAATAAAATTAATTCCTCCCCTGGATTACGCCAGTTTTGTTTATCTGATGAGCAGGGCATATTTAATCCTCACTGATTCCGGTGGAATTCAAGAAGAGGCGACTGCGTTAGGCAAACCTTTATTAATAATGAGAGAAAAAACTGAGCGGCCAGAGGCAATCCGGGAGGGAGTAGCAAAATTAGTTGGCACGGATATTGACAGTATTGTAAGAAATGCAGAGATCTTGTTAAATAGCAAAAAAACTTATAAAAGTATGGCTAAAATGGTTTATCCGTTTGGAAACGGCAAGGCAGCAGAGAAGATTATTAAAATAATTAAGGATAAGATTTAGTAATGAGAGTCCTGTTTGTTTATACCGATATCAATACGATGGGTTTTGGCGGCAGGAGTTATCACTTTGGCATTGGCATACTCTCTGCAGTCTTGAAACAAAAAAAACACCAAACAAAACTTTTTTATGTGCGGGCTAAAGCGCAAATGAAGTATATTTTTAAAGAAATCAAGTCATTTAATCCGGATATTATCGGATTTACCTCAGATTCCACCCAGATCGCCTATGTTAAAAATATCCTCCTGGGGCTGGGCAGTTTAAAAAATACCTTTACCCTCCTTGGGGGTTGCCATGCTACCCTTGCCCCGGAGTGCCTGGCTGAAACAGGAGGGCTGGATGCAATCTGCCTGGGCGAGGGAGAGGATACCTTAACCGAATTAGCGGATTCTTTAAAAGGGGCAAGGGAGGCCTCCGATATCCGGGGTCTGTGGTTTAAGAGCAAGGAGCGGGGAATCGTTAAAAACCCCATGAGGCCTTTTATCGCTGACCTTGATTCGTTACCTTTCAGCGATTACGAGCTCTTTGATTATCAGAAGGTAATTGATTCTGATTTTAATCGGCTCTCATTTATGCTCTCGCGCGGATGCCCTTTTAACTGTACTTTCTGCGCCAGCCCCGCATTAGGGAGGCTGCAACAAGGCAATTATGTCCGTTTTATGTCGGTTGCCAGGGCCATAGCGGAGTTACAATACCTAAAGTCTAAATACCGTTTTAAGACCATATTCTTCGCCGATGATATCTTTACCATAAATAAGGAATTTGTGTCTGAATTCTGCCAGAGTTATAAAAAAGAAATAGACATCCCTTTTGAGACCAATGCCAGGGTAGAGATGATATCGCAAGAATTATTAAGCCATCTCAAAGAAGCAGGGTGTTTTAAGATTCATATGGGGATAGAACATGGGAATGAGGATTTTAGAAAAAAGGTGCTGAATCGGCAAATGGATAACAGCCAAATCATTGATGCCTTTATGAAGGTGCGTAATAGCGGTATCGCATGTAAAAGTTACAATATAGTAGGCTTTCCTTATGAAACAAAACAGCTTCATGAAGATACGGTCAGGCTCAACCGCTCAATTAATCCGGACGGGCACGTCTGTTATATCTTCCAGCCTTATCCCGGGACAAAATTATATGATATCTGTCAGGAAAATAATTTTATTGATAAAAAAAGAAATATCTTTAAAATATTCTCCAGGCGGGATACAATATTAAATATGCCGGATTTTTCTGCGGCTGCAATAGTCAGGTCGCAGCGTAACTTTTCTTACCGGGTTTATAAAAACAGTTCTTTGCGCAAAGCGCTAGTTTATAAAATTTATTATTCCGGATACGCAGAAAGGCTTATGCGCCTGGCGGCACCGCTTAAAAACTTCCTGCGGTATTTTGCAATGAGATAATCTTATGATTAAAGCCATTTCTAAAATATACCCCCTTTATTTCTGTATTGATTTATTGCTGATAGCCTTATGTTATTTTGGCCTATATTTATTTAAGCACAACACATTAGGAAATATCTTCTCAAATATTAGTGCGCCTAATTTTCAGGAATATTTTTTTATTTTTGTACTCTGGGCTATCTTTATAGCGATTTCCTTCAAGAGAAGGGATCTTTATTCTACCGAAAGAAACATAACCATACCCAGGGAAGTATCCACAGTTATCTTAAGTATCTTTTACACAAGCATCCTGATCTCCGCCATAATATTTTTTGCTAAATACGATTTTTTCCCCCGGCAGGTTTTCTTAAAGATTTCCTTCCTGTTCTGCGTTACCTTAAGCGCCTGGAGGGTTATCAAAAGGTTAATTTTAAGGGAATTAATAACAAGAGGGTTCCATAATATGAATGTTTTAATAGTCGGCGCCGGCAGGGTAGGTAGATTAGTCTTGGAAGAGATATTAAACCATCCATACTGGGGCTTTAAAGTAGTCGGCTTTTTAGATGATAACAAAGAAGGCACAATAGATAATCTGCCTATTTTAGATAAGCTCCAGAATTTTCCTACAGTTGTAAAGAAATATTTCATAGATGAATCAGTTATTACCATACCCTCTGAAAGAAAAGTTGTATCAGATTTGATTAAGCAGGCCCAAAAGATGCGCCTGGGCTTAAGAATAATTCCTGGGGATTTTGAGGAATCGCTGTCTAATTTATCTATTAGCTATTTGGGCGTTATCCCGTTACTTACTTATAAAGAGAGGAAGCGCCATCCGGCAGAATTCGCTTTAAAAAGAGTTTTTGACTTTACAGTATCGTTTATTTTGCTGGTTTTGCTTTCGCCGTTATTTTTAATTATAGCGCTATTAATAAAATTAGAAACAAAGGGGCCTGTGTTCTATATTCACAAGAGGACAGGATACAAAGGCAGGGTATTTAATTTCTACAAATTCCGCTCTATGGTAAAAGAAGCGGATGGATTAAAACCCGAGCTTTTAAATAAAAATGAATCCCAAGGGAATATAATCTTTAAGATTAAACAAGACCCCCGGATTACCCGGGTGGGCAAGGTCTTAAGGAAGATGAGCTTAGATGAGTTTCCTCAGCTGATTAATGTCCTCAAGGGGGATATGAGCCTGGTAGGGTCCCGGCCCTTCCCCGTGGAAGAAAGCAAGAAGTTAGACCCCTCTTTCCTGGAAAGATTTGTTATCAGGCCGGGGATAACGGGATTAGCTCAGATTAGAGGTAGATCCGATCTGCCGATTAATCGCTGGGTAAAATGGGATTTGTGGTATATTAATAACTGGTCATTCTGGCTGGATTTAAAGATATTATTTTGGACATTGCCAGCTGTCTTAAAGTGCAGGGGCGCTTATTAATATAAGATTTGGAAAATATGCTTGATAAAAAAACTACCAAAGAGAAACTTCTATTCTTAATCGACAAGGCAGCATTTTTCTTTTTTGCTGTATTAATGTTTTTCTTGCCCATATCTAATGCAGTAATTGAGTCTTCTTTTGGCTTCATCTTTTTATGTTTTATAATAAAACTCAGCCTTAAGGATATAAAATTTAGAGATAGCGGGTTTTTAAAGAATAAAATCAATCTCTTATTGTTAGTTTATTATTTACTTATAGGCTTATCGATTTTAGTAAGCGGACCATTATTTATGAAGAGCTTGAGGGCATGGTTTTTAAAATGGGGGCAGGGGGTACTATTATTTTATTTTGTGCAGTTACTTTTTAGAAAAAGAGATATACAATTTCTTTTAATACCTCTTTTTGCTTCTACATTTTTGCAGTGCATCCATGGTCTTTGCCAAGTGCAATTCGATATAGCCAAAGGGTTCAGCATGAATTATTCGGGTATTTTGTTTAATGGGATACGGGCTAGTTTTAATCATTACAATGATTTTGCCAGTTTCCTTGTCGCAGTGTTTTTTATTAATTTGGGTATGCTGTTTAAAACAAAAAAGCCTTGGTTAAAAATGATTCTGGGATTTTTAGGCTTCTTGGTAATTGCGGATATTTTATTCACCGGCTCCAGGGGCGCCTGGCTTTCCTTTCTGCTGGCTATTTTTCCTCTGGGATTTATACTCTATAGAAAAAAACAAACTAATCTTATCTACATGCTTTGCATCGTTTCTTTTTTTATATTGGCAGTCTTCTGGCTCACTCCTTTAACTGACAGGCTCTTTTACAGTTTTAAGATGGGTGGTGATTCTGACAGGCTCAAAATCTGGCGGATATCCCTTCTGATGCTTAAAGATTCCCCGCTTTTAGGAAAGGGCATAGGTTTATTTATGGATTACCTGCCGAAATATGCTTACATAGGTGCTGAATACGCCCATAATTGCTATCTACAGATTTTAGTTGAAACCGGAATAATAGGCCTGTTGCCTTTTCTGCTGTTTTTAGGAACAATTATTACGCAAGGCTTAGTTAAAATTATTAGAAATTTTGATGAATTATTTTTGGGATTATTTTCAGCATTCATAGCTTTCTTAATCCATTCTTTTTTTGATACGCAGCTATATTCCCTTAAGCTTTCAATATTATTTTGGCTATTGGCATCTTTTATTACCATCCATCTTACCGAACCAGTAAAACACAATGCCTTATCCTCCCCTTAATTAGATTGTATAGTTAATTCACCTTTTTTTAAGATTGCCATGAATATTGTATTTCTTTTAAACATCTTAATTATTGGTCTAAGCGGGGCCGTTGCGCAGGTATTGATTTTGCGCGAATTATTGGTAAGTTTCTACGGCAACGAATTAACTTTAGGAATAATTTTAGCTAATTGGATTATTCTAGAGGCCTTAGGCGTTTTTATCTTTGGTAAGGTTATTGAGCGGATTAAAAATAAGATAAACGTTTTTATTGGTCTACAGATAATCTTTTCATTAATCTTGCCTCTCTCTATTTATTTTTCAAGGATATTTAAAAATATTTTAGGAATTCCGTTTGGAGAAGCAATAGGGCTAAATATCATATTTTATGCATCATTCTTCATAATTTTGCCTTTGGGCTTTTGTCACGGAGCCCTATTTACTACAACATGCAGGATATACTCTTCGCAGGTTAAAGAATCGGCTCGTTCTATAGGTAAGATATATGCCTTAGAGACGATAGGCACAATCTTGGGTGGCATAATTCTTACCTATTTACTTATACCGTATCTAAATTCTTTCCAAATAGTTTTTATCATATCCGTAGCAAATCTAGCACTTTGTTTATTTTTCTTCAGAAAAACAGGGAAGCTATTAAGATATATTGTTTTATTTCTAATAATTACAGGATGGATTTTCTCTTTTAATAACGGGATTAAACATTTACAGAAACTCTCTATAAATAAACAGTGGAAATCACAGCAGGTTTTGGAATACCGTAATTCTATTTATGGCAATATCGTAGTAACTAAAAAAGAAGAGCAATATACTTTTTTCTATAACGGTATACCCGCCATCACTACACCGTATCCTGATATTACTTTTGTCCAGGAGTTTGGAAATTTGCCGTTACTATTTTCTAAGGAGCCAAAAGATATCCTTATAATAAGCGCAGGGGCAGGAGGACTAATAAATGAGATTTTGAAGCATCCTGTAAAAAGAGTTGATTATGCAGAGTTAGATCCTTTGATTATAAAGTTGTTAAAAAAATATTCTTCGGCTCTTACACAAAAAGAATTAACAGACCCGCGGGTTAATATTATCAATTTAGATGGCAGGTTTTTTGTAAAAAATACCGCCAATAAATACGATGTAGTTTTGATTGGGTTATCCAAGCCACAGGATTTGTCAACCAACCGGCTTTTTACCAAAGAATTTTTTTCTTTAGTTCATAAGAGATTAAATCTAGATGGAATAATAGCGTTTTGCCTGCCCGGCTCTTTATCTTATTTAAGCCAGGAATTAAAAGACCTGAATGCCTGTATATTGAATGGCCTTAAGGATACATATGCTAACGTACGTATTATTCCCGGGGATTATAATATGTTTTTGGCTTCTGACTCCAAGGGCATATTAGAGGTTAATCCTGATTTAATTATACAAAGGATGAAACAGCGTAATATAAAAATTGATATTTTAGTTCCGTCTTATCTTGAATATAGATTAAGCAGGCGATGGATAGATTGGTTTCAGAGTTCGTTAATTGATGCTACGAAGGAAAAAAATCAAGACCTGAAGCCCTTTGCGGTATTTCAAATGCTAATGCTCTGGAATAAACAGTTTTCGCCAAGATTCGCGTATGTTTTTGGAATCCTGGGCAGTATAAATATAGGCCTTTTGGCGGTATTTATATCAGGAATGACTTTGCTATTATTTTATTTATTTTGTCGCAGGCGCAGTAAGAAGATGGTCATTGCCTATAGCATTGCAACTACAGGTTTTTTTGGGATGTTGAGCTATCTGGTTTTGATTTTCAGTTTTCAGGTATTCTATGGGTATCTATACTACAGGATAGGGATATTAATCAGCGTCTTTATGGGTGGCATTGCATTAGGCAGCATCCTTGCCACCAGGTTTATGGAGCGGATAAAAAATAGTCTAGTTTTGTTTATTAAATTAGAGGTAATTATAGCAGTATTTTCTTTAGTTTTACCATTGGCGATAAATAGGTTTGGGGGGTACATGGGGTATGCATATTGGATTTTTGTTTCTTTATTTTTTGTCCCAGGTTTACTTATGGGCATAGAATTCCCAATAGCTAGTAAAATTTATCTGGGAGAAAAGGGACGGATAGGTAATACTGTAGGGGTGCTTTACAGTTCAGATCTTGTAGGCGGCTGGTTTGCAGGCATATTAGGGGGCATCCTGTTTTTGCCGGTCCTGGGCTTGTTTAGCACCTGCATATTGGCCGCACTGTTTAAAGTAAGCAGCATTTTGCTTCTTATAACCTGCCTGATTAAGTATGATTCTCATTGACAATGAGAACTTTGTATGTTATATTCTCATTAGTAATGAGTGCTGACGGGGAGGGAAACGATGCATAAAACTTTGTTGAAGGAGATTGTCCTTGAGCAGGAGAAAAATCGCCAAGCGTTGGATTTAGGGATAGAGAGAACCGCCTTGGGGTTTGTCTCAAAACATATATCCCTGCCGCATACGATAGTTATCTCCGGAATTCGCCGTTCGGGCAAATCGACATTGCTTAACCAAGTAATCAACAGGTTCTACAAAAAGGGCGGCTACTATTTTAATTTTGAGGACGAGCGCCTTGTGGATTTCGGGGTTGAAGATTTCAACAGCCTTTATGAAACATTGCTTGAGCTATACGGAGAGAGAAAGGTTTTCTTTTTTGATGAAATCCAGAATGTGCCAAAATGGGAAGTTTTTGTGCGCAGGCAGCAGGATAAAGGATGCAAATTCTTTATTACCGGCTCAAATGCCTCTCTTTTAAGCAGGGAACTCGGAACGAAATTGACTGGCAGAGCCTTAAGCGTAGAATTATACCCTTTTTCCTTTAAGGAATACTTGGCGTTTAAGGATTTTAAACTGCAAAAGGACAGCTTGTCTTATACCTCAGGCAGGGCCGCTATAAAAAAACATTTCGCTGAATATCTTAGGCATGGAGGCATGCCAGAGTACTTGAAGTATAATGACCCCACGCTGTTAAAACGGGTATACGATGATATACTCTACCGGGATATAGTGGCAAGATATGATATAAAACAGGTCAAGACGCTGCGTGAATTAGGGCTGTATCTTTTAAGCAATATCGCAGGTTACTTTTCCTATAATAATTTAAAGAAAGTCTTAGGCGTAGGCAGTATGAATACTATAAAGAGCTACACCGATTTCTTGGAGAACAGTTTCTTGATATTTCTGGTTAACAAGTTTTCTTATTCGCTGAAGCAGCAATTTGTGGCCCATAAGAAAATCTACTGTATAGACAATGGTTTGGTTGAATCTGTTGCGTTTCAGTTTTCCAAGAACAAGGGGAAATTCTTGGAGAACCTGGTATTCTTAGAGCTTAAGCGCAAGTTCCCCGAGATATACTATTACAAAACCGCCAACAATTTGGAGGTTGATTTCTTGGTAAAATCCGGCAAGAAAAAAGTTGGGCTTATTCAGGTAGCGGATAATTTAGATAATGAAAAGGCAAGAGTAAGAGAGATCAATTCTCTTGAGCGCGCCATGCATGAGTTAAAGTTAAGAGAAGCCCTGATCCTGACAGAAGATAATGAGGAAGAAATAAAGCTCAAAGAAAAAGTTATTGTGGCAAAGCCGGTTTACAAATGGCTTTTGGAAGGCAGGGCAAAGAAGCATTGACAAGAATTATAATTTAATATATATTAAAAATCCCACAAAATCGGAGGTAGTTTTCTGTGAGTAAGTTGACGATAAAGGATATCAACCTAAAAGACAAGACAGTATTGGTCAGGGCGGATTTTAATGTGCCTCAGGATGCCAATTTAAACATTACCGATGACACGCGCATAGGCGCAACCTTACCTACCATAAAATATATTTTACAAAATGGCGCAAAAAAACTCATTTTAATGAGCCACTTAGGCAGGCCTGATGGTAAGGTTGTGGAGAAATATAGCCTTAAGCCAGTGGCACTGAGGTTAAAAGAGCTATTAGGAGAGCCGGTAAAGTTTCTGACGGATTGTATAGGAGACAATATTAAAAGAGAAATTGAGGCAGCAAAGGAAAGGGTTATTCTTTTAGAGAACTTAAGGTTTCATCCTGAAGAGGAAGCAAATGATGCTAACTTTGCCAAGCAGTTAGCCAGTCTTGCCGATATATTTGTCAATGATGCCTTTGGCACAGCCCACCGTGCCCATGCCTCTACAGAAGGCGTAGCCCATTACCTTAAAGCCGCAGCAGGTTTTCTCTTAGAAAAAGAGATTCAATACCTGGGTAATGCTGTGCGAAACCCCGAGCGTCCTTTTATGGTTATCCTGGGAGGGGTTAAGGTTTCAGATAAAATAGGTGTGATTGAGAATCTGCTTACTAAATGTGATGCTATTCTAATCGGTGGGGGGATGGCTTATACATTCCTGAAGGCACAAGGAAAACCCATAGGGAATTCTAAGCTGGAGAAAGATAAGATAGATTTAGCTAATTCTATTTTAGATAAAGCAAAAAAGTTAAATAAAGGTATCTTTTTACCCATAGATAATGTGGTTGTGGATAATGTTGCTGCAGATGCCAAGGCAGAGATTGTAGGTGAAAATATACCGGAAGGCAAAATCGCCGTGGATATCGGGCCGAGAACAATAGTTTTATTTAAGGATAAATTAAAAACCTCTAAAACAATTATTTGGAACGGGCCCTTGGGTATCTTTGAGATGGATGCCTTTAGTAAGGGTACTGAAGAAATCGCAAGATTCATCAGCACCTTAAAATGCACGACGATTATTGGCGGGGGTGATACTGCTGCGGCAGTAGCAAAATTCAAGTTGGAAGATAAGATGACTCATATCTCAACTGGCGGAGGCGCCAGTCTTGAATTCTTGGAAGGGAAAGTGTTGCCGGGCATCGCAGCACTAAGCGATAAATAATGAGGAAGACGATAATTGCCGGAAACTGGAAGATGTATAAAACCATTCCTGAGGCTATAGAGCTGGCAAATGGTTTAAAGAGGGAACTTTTTAAATTAGATAACCAGAAAATAGACACCGTATTATGTCCGCCATTTACCGCTCTTAGTGAAGTCTATGAGGTAATAGCTGATTCTGATATCCAATTAGGTGCTCAAGATGTTTATTGGCAGGAAGAAGGCGCCTTTACCGGAGAGGTGTCCTGTAAGATGCTTAAGGATGCCGGATGCAAATTTGTAATTGTAGGGCATTCTGAACGCCGACAATATTTTGGCGAAACCAATGAGTCAGTAAATAAAAAGGCAAAGGCAGCTTTATTGCAGGGACTTATTCCGATAGTTTGCGTAGGTGAAACACTAAGTGAGAGAGAATCGGGTAAGACCTTTAAGGTGTTGGACGACCATATTAAGAATGGGCTCTCCGATATAAGTGAGCAAGATATATTAAATGTCGTGATTGCCTATGAGCCGGTCTGGGCAATAGGAACAGGTAAGACCGCCACGCCTGAAACTGCGCAGGAGGCACAAAAATATATACGCGATTTATTAAAAAAAGAGTATAATAAAAATGTAGCCGATAATATAAGGATACAGTACGGGGGGTCTGTAAAACCGGACAATATAGCTGAATTGATGAAGCAGCCGGATATTGATGGGGCATTAGTTGGCGGAGCAAGTTTAAGCGTAGAGAGTTTCAGCGTGATAGTAAAGAAGGCTTACGAGGTGAAAAAGTGATGGTCTTAGTCATTATTATTCATGTAATTATATGTATTGCACTAATCGGGCTAGTTTTGATTCAGAGGGGTAGGGGCAGCGGCCTGGTTGAGAGTTTTCAAGGCGTAGAATCAATGTTCGGTACAAAGACCAATACCTTTCTTACCCGCACCACCACCATACTATCCATTTTGTTCTTTCTTACCTGCTTGAGTCTGGCAATTCTTTCCGTAAGGCAAAGCAGGTCTTTGATGAGCGATATCAAAGTTCAGCAGCCGCCTGCAAAGCAGGCGTTACCAGCCAGCGAAAAGCAGGCTCCGCTGGCCCCAGAACCGAATAAACAGGTCACGCAAGAGTTGCCTAAGCCTCAGGGGGAAGCTGCACAAAAAGCGCAAAGCGCACAGGAGTTACCAAAGACTGAATAATTATCAGATAAATAAATGTAGGTATAAATTTAGACTACCAATAACACTGGTAGTCTTTTATTTCTATGAACCTCGCTAGAAACTATTTTTTAACGGGGATAAATGGAGGTTTCTAACAGGTGTGAATAAAAAAATATTTTGGATTTACGCTTTAAGCAGCGCGGTTTATTTTACCCAGGGCATAGAGGGTTTGCCTTCCCAGGGCTTATTCTATTATCTAAAAGAGACCCTGAATTTCTCTCCTGAAAAAATAATGTTTATCGGAAGCATCACAATATCCGCTTGGCTGGTAAAGCCAATAATAGGGTATATTATAGATAATTTCTTCAATAAAAAGGTCTGGATATTTTTGGCACTTCTACTCGATATAATTTTGGTCCTGTTTTTGGGATTAGTTCAGTTGCCGATTTTTATACTTGTTGGCATATTAATAATAAATTCCACTGATGCTGCCTTCAGGGATGTTGCGGTAGATGGAATTATGTGCGTAGAAGGAAAGAAGTACAATGCCACCGGGAAAATCCAGAGTATCCAGTGGCTCTCTATTTCCATTGCAGGATTGCTTACCGGGATAGGCGGGGGGGTCATCGCAGAAAAATGGGGATATAAGGCAGGTTTTTTAAGCCTAATTCCCATTTATATACTGGTGGGAATTCCGACGTATTTTTATAGGGAGGATAAGGCTATACAGGATAAAACCTCCACTACGCTATTTTTAGATTTAAAAAAATTATTTGCCAATAAGCAATTGCTCATTATCGGCCTGTTTATATTTCTCTATAAGTATTCTCCCTCTTTTGGCACGCCGCTTTTCTTTATCCAGAGAGATACATTCAAATGGGGGAAAATCTGGATAGGGGGCTTAGGGACAATTAGTACGGTTTTTGCAATTATCGGCTCTTTGTTGTATTATAGATTTAGCCAAAAGCTCAAGATAAAAAAGTGGCTATATTTTTCAGTGTTTTTAGGGGCAGTAACCACTTTAAGCTACCTTTATTATACGCCCGTAACCGCAGTTATTTATGACGTGCTCTACAGCCTGATGGGCATGTTTATCTTTTTAATGGTAATGGACTTTATGGCGCGAAACACGATTAAGGGGTTGGAGGCTACTTCCTTTGCACTGTTGTGCAGCATAAGCAATCTGGCTCTGGTAACGAGCAATTTATCAGGCGCATTCTTATTGCCTATAATAGGTTTAAAATGGCTTATAGTCATATCGGCATTGACCAGCTTTTTATGCCTGTTTTTAATTGATAAAATAGAGTAAGTCTGGTATAATAAAAAAGCTTTTCACACCGCGTAGGTGGCTAGGGGCTAAAACGAATAAGGAGGAGAGCCGTGTTTAAAGTATTAGAACCTTTCATATTAACCTTTATACCTATATTTGTGGCAGTAGATGCAATTGGCAATATTCCTCTCTTCGTATCTCTTGTAGAAGGCGCAACTAAAAAGCAGAGAGGGAAGATAATTATTGATTCTGTAACCACGGCTACGGCGGTGGCAATATTATTTATGTTCGTCGGCAAATGGGCGTTAAATGTCATCGGTATAACTATTCCGGATTTTCAGATAGCCGGAGGCATACTATTATTTGTAATAGCGGTGCGGCTTTTGCTTCCCGGTACATATAAAACTCTTTTATCCGACGGCCACGATAAAGATATAGGCGTTTTTCCTCTGGGCACCCCTTTAATCACCGGGCCGGCAGTATTAACCACTACCTTGATGATGCTGGATAGCTTCGGGCCGGTATGTACTTTCGTGTCTTTAGTTTTAAATATGCTTATTGTTTGGCTCACGCTTTTTCAGGCAGATTCTATTATGAAATTTTTGGGCGCAGGCGGCACCCGGGCATTTTCTAAGATTATGTATATCTTGCTAGCTGCAATTGGCGTGATGATGGTGCGCAGGGGTATTCTGGGGGTAATCTCAATTTGATGCAAAAAGTTTTGACATTTATTATGGCAGGCGGTAAAGGCGAACGGTTATACCCTTTGACCAAGGATAGGACTAAACCCGCAGTGCCATTTGGCGGAATTTATAGAATCGTTGACTTTACTTTAAGTAATTGCATTAATTCAGGACTGCGCAAGATATATCTGTTGACTCAGTATAAATCCGCATCTTTACACAGGCATATCCGTTTAGGTTGGAATATACTATCTTCAGAGTTAGGCGAGTATATCGAAATGCTCCCTGCGCAACAGAGGGTGGGGGAATCCTGGTATTTGGGGACTGCTGATGCTGTTTATCAAAATCTTTATACCCTGGAAATTGACCAGCCTGATGAAGTCCTGATACTGGCCGGAGACCACATTTATAAAATGAATTACTATACGATGTTAGATTTTCATCGGGAGCAAAATGCGGATCTGACCGTTGGCGTGGTAGAGGTAGATAAAGATAGAGCCGGCCACTTAGGCGCCGTCGAGGTGGATAATGCTGGCAGGATAGTAGGGTTTCAGGAAAAGCCTGCAAAGCCAAAGACGATACCCTGGCAGCCAGATAAAGTATACGCCTCCATGGGCATTTATGTTTTTAAACACACAGTCATCGAGGAAGAATTAATGGAGGACGCTAAGAAACACAATTCTACGCACGATTTTGGTAAAGATATAATCCCCCAGATGATTAAGAAAGACTCCAAGGTTTGCGTTTACAATTTCATTGATGAGAATAAAAAAGAGGCAAAATACTGGCGGGATATCGGAACAATCGATGCTTATTATGAAGCAAATATGGATTTAGTGCAGGTTGACCCCGTATTTAACCTTTATGATAAAGAATGGCCCATAAGGACTTATCAGGAGCAGTTTCCTTCTGCCAAGACGGTATTTTCTGGCGAAGAGGTTACAGGCAGGGTGGGCCTGGTGCTTGATTCTGTGGTTTCCGGCGGCAGCATTATCAGCGGCGGGAGAGTGCAACGTTCAATACTTTCTTGCAATGTAAGAATAAACAGTTATTCCGAGGTCTATGACTCTATTCTTATGGAAGGGGTTAATGTAGGCAGGTACGCCAAGATAAAGAAGGCAATAATTGATAAGGATGTTGCTATACCCCAAGGTATGGTCATTGGTTATGATTTAGAAGAGGACAAGAAAAGATTCTATGTGACCGATTCCGGTATTGTGGTGGTAGCAAAGGGGACGGAGATAAAATAAGATGATTAGAAAAGCTAAAATAGAAGATATAAAACAGATACAAGGCCTGATAAATTTCTTTGCTAAAAAAGACCAGATGTTACCGCGTTCTTTAAATGAGTTATACGAGAATTTGAGAGACTTCTGGGTATGCGAAGAGAATAAAAAAATTATAGGTTGCTGTGCTTTGCATATTTCCTGGGATGATTTGGCAGAGATAAAGTCCTTGGCAGTAACAAAAAAAGCCCAAGGAAAAGGAGTAGGAAACCAATTAGTATCAGCGTGTCTAAACGAAGCCAGGGCTCTCGGGGCTAAAAAAATATTTGTGCTCACCTATAAGCCGGATTATTTTAAAAATTTCGGCTTCAAAAGAATCAAGACCTCAAGGCTCCCCCATAAGATTTGGGCAGAATGCATCAACTGCTGCAAGTTTCCTAATTGCCAGGAAGTGGCCCTATTGAAGAAAATGTAGAAACTGAGAAACTGGGAAACTGGGGACGGTTCTATTTTTTCTGGTTAACCGAATGATAAAAAATAGAACCGTCCCCAAGATTTTAGATTTAAGGAGGAGGCATGGATTATTTATTGACTGATGAGCAAAAGATGGTCCGGGATTTGGCACGTAAGATTGCCCAGGATAAAATTGCTCCTGTTGCAGCTAAATATGATAAGACAGAAGAATTCCCCTGGGATATCCTTCATATTTTGGCGCAATCGGATTTATTTACTATATTTGTCCCTCAAGAATTTGGCGGGACAGGAGGGGGAGTTTTAGATTTATGCCTGGTTACTGAAGAATTATCGCGTGCCTGTGGAGGCATCGCGGTTTGCTATGCTGCTTCAGCATTGGGGACATTTCCCATAATACTTTTTGGTAATGAGGAGCAGAAGAAAAAGTTCCTTCCGGATTTAGCCAGCGGTAAAAAAATCGCTGCCTTTGGTATTACTGAGCCGGAAGCAGGCTCAGATGCCTCTAGTATTAAGACGACAGCTAAAAAAGATGGCAATTACTATATTTTAAACGGTACAAAACATTTTATTACTAATGGTGGCGAGGCACAAACCTACACTATAATTGCTATGACTGATAAAACAAAAGGTGCGCGAGGTGCCTCAGCGTTTATAGTTGAAAAAGGCACGCCCGGATTTACCTTTGGCAAAAAAGAGGATAAACTTGGCATTAGGGCGTCAGTGACCAACGAACTCATTTTTACTGATTGTAAGGTCCCCAAAGAAAACCTTCTCTCTAAAGAAGGCATGGGTTTCATTGTCACTATGAAGACATTTGATATGTCCCGGCCAGGAGTAGCAGCTCAGGCTTTGGGAATTGCGCAAGGCGCTTTAGATGTAGCAGTAAAGTATGCTAAAGAAAGACAACAGTTTGGCAAATCTATCTCTAGCTTTCAGGGTATACAGTGGATGTTGGCAGATATGGCAACAGAGGTTGAGGCTGCCAGGGCTTTAGTTTATTCTTGCGCTAGAGAACTAGATGCTGGAGTTCGTGATGTGTCCAAGGACTCGGCAATGGCAAAGCTTTATGCCTCAGATGTGGCAATGAGGGTCACTACAGATAGCGTGCAAATTCTCGGGGGTTATGGTTACATGAAGGATTATCCGGCTGAGAAATATATGCGTGATGCCAAGATTACCCAGATATACGAGGGGACAAACCAGATTCAGCGTAACATCATCGCCTTGCAATTAATCAAGGAAATGGCTAAATAGTTCGCAAGTTCGCAAGTTGCCTAGTTTGAGGAGAAGATGAATATTATCGTTTGTATAAAGCAGGTTCCTGAGACCACTGAAGTAAGGATTAATCCTGAAACGAATACATTAATTCGCGAGGGAGTTAAGTCTATAATTAATCCCTTTGATATGTATGCCATTGAAGAAGGGATACGGCTTAAAGAGAAATTTGGAGGTAAAACTACTGTTATTACTATGGGGCCTCCTCAGGCAGAGCAGGCTTTACGAGAGGCAATTTCTATGGGTATAGATGAAGGCCTCTTGATTTCTGATAAGGCCTTTGCTGGAAGCGATACCTGGGCTACGAGTTTCACATTAACCTGCGCCATTAAAAAGATTGGCGTATTTGATTTGATATTGTGCGGCAAGCAGGCTTCCGACGGTGATACTGCACAGGTTGGTCCGGGTATTTCTGCGCATTTAGATATACCCCAGGTCACATATGTAAAAAAGATAGAAGAGGTAAAAGATAATTTTATGCGCGTGGAAAGGATGATGGAGGAGGGTTTTGAAATTATTGAAACCCCGCTTCCAGCACTACTTACTGTGGTAAAAGAGATAAATGAGCCCAGGCTTCCTTCTTTAAGAGGTCTTATGCGCGCAAAGCAGGCCAAGATTACGCTTTGGACTCAGAAAGAACTTAACCTTGACCCACAAAAAATAGGATTGGCTGGCTCACCTACGCAAGTGATAAAGATATTTACTCCGCCGCCTAGAACCGGAGGCCAGATGCTTACTGGCGAGACGCAGGAAATAGCAGATAAGTTGGTAGGATTACTGAAGGATGAGGTTCACTAGATATGCCTATTCAGATTATTGTTGAAAAATGCACGGGTTGTTCGTTGTGTATTAAAGCTTGTCCTTTTGATGCTATCCGTATGATGGACAGGCTAGAAAGCCGTGGTTTGGCTTCCGATAGCCAAAGCCATAAAAAGGCAGTGATTGATTTAGGTAAATGTAATCTCTGCGGGGCCTGTGTGCCGGCTTGTAAATTAAAGGCAGTGGTGCTGGAAGAAGGAGAGAAGCCAGCACCAAATTCCAGCCTGAAAGATTATAAGGGAATTTGGGTATTTATCGAACAGAAAAACGGGAATATTCAATCTGTTTCCTATGAACTTTTGGGAAAGGCGCAGGAATTAGCCAGGAAACTGAATACTCAGGTAAGCGGTGTGTTAATTTGCAATGATGTGGGTGACCAGATAGATAGTTTAATCTGGCACGGCGCAGATAATATTTATTTAGTGCAGGCCCCGGAATTAGCCAATTTCCAGGATGAGCCATATACCAATATCTTAATCAAATTAATTCAAAAATATAAGCCTGAGATATTCCTTTGTGGGGCAACTGCTATTGGCAGGTCTTTAGTTTCGCGTGTAGCGGTTACAATAAATGCTGGTCTTACAGCTGATTGCACTGGTTTAGATATTGAACCGGAAAGAAAGGTTCTTCTTCAGACCCGTCCGGCATTCGGCGGTAATATTATGGCTACCATCATCAGCCCCAATCACCGTCCGCAAATGGCAACTGTCAGGCATAAAGTTATGCAGCCTCAAGCAGCTGATAAACACCGTAAGGGTAAAATCATCAGGGAGAGTTTTGAGAGTTCTTTGTATGCCTCGCGGACAAAACTTCTAGATATAGTAGAAGAGGTAGAAACACTCGTAAATTTAGCCGAAGCGGATATTATTGTTTCAGGTGGCCGTGGCCTGGGGGCTCAAGAAAATTTTAAGCTTTTAGAGGAACTCGCCCATGTCCTAGGTGCTGCAGTAGGTGCCTCGCGCGCAACAGTAGATTCAGGTTGGATGCCTTATTCACATCAAGTAGGTCAAACCGGCAGAACCGTTGCGCCTAAGCTCTATATTGCCTGCGGTATCTCAGGCCAAATCCAACACCTCGTCGGTATGCAGTCCTCAAAGATCATTGTTGCCATCAATAAAGACCCCGATGCACCTATTTTTAAAGTAGCTACTTATGGCATTGTGGCAGACCTCTTCCAGATTATCCCTGCTTTAACCAAGAAATTCAAGGAAGTTCTCAAAAAATAGCCTTTCAGAATACCTCCAATAGCAACCTCATTTATGTAAATTTTTACGCCTTTTAGCATTAAAATTATTCTTTTTGCATAAATATGTTAAAGAATGTAAATATTTTCCTTGACAAAAATTATTTTCTTGTTTATAATGCAGACACTATTCTAGAGGAGAGAATTTATGGTGAATAGTAGTTTAATGACCATCGAGGATTTAGCGGATTACCTGAAAATTACGCGTCGGACCATTTATGATTGGTTAAAGCATCACAAGATCCCCGCGGTTAAACTGGTGGGCCAGTGGCGTTTTAAGAAAGATAAGATTGATGCCTGGATTGAGACTAAAACACTACATTAAAAGGAGACACCCATGTATTTTAAAAAGTTAGAATTAATAGGTTTTAAATCATTCTACGATAAAACAACCTTACACTTTGAGCCTGGCATCACTGCAGTGGTTGGCCCAAATGGCTGCGGAAAGTCAAATATCGTAGACGGCATGCGCTGGGTCTTAGGCGAACAGTCAGCCAAGAGCCTGCGCGGTCTAGATATGCAGGATGTAATCTTCAATGGCTCTGATTCAAAAGAGCCGCAAGGCATGGCTGAGGCAACCCTAACCTTTGATAATAAAAACAGATTTTTTAACTTTGATCATCCTGAAGTGATTATCACCAGAAGGGTCTTTCGTTCTGGCGAGAGCGAGTATCTGATTAATAAAACTCCGGTGCGCTTAAAGGATATTATGGATTTGCTCCTGGGGACGGGTATCGGCGCAGAGAGCTATTCCATAGTTGCTCAGGGAAAGATAGATTTAGTATTGAGCTCAAAACCAGAAGACAGACGTCTAGTATTTGATGAGGCCTCAGGCATTACTAAGTATAAGGCGCAAAAAAGAGAAACATTGAGAAAGCTGGAGGAGACCGAGCAGAACCTCTTGAGGGTTAATGATATTATTACCGAGGTCAAACGCCAGATAGGCAGTCTTGAGCGTCAGGCAAATAAGGCGCGTAGATACAAAGAGGTTTTTGTTGAGTTAAAGCAGAAGGAGATAAATTTATCACTTCTACAAAAGAAGCAGCTTCTTGAACAAAAAAATGAGGTTTTGCAGCAATTAAAGGAATTGGAATCCAAGGAGGCGATACTTAAGAATTTAATCAAAGACGAGGAATCTAAAATTTCCAATCGTCAAACAGAACTAAAAGCCCAAGAAGATAATATGATGGTTATAAGAAATCAGATATTAAATTTAGAAAATCAGAATGCAAGAAACAACGAACGGATAAATTTTAATAAGGAAAGACTGATAGAATTAACCGAAAACAAGAAATACCTTGGGGGACAGATTGAACAGGCCAAATCCAAACTTATTTTAGATGAGGAAAAATTAAGCCAGATAAAAAATGAATACGCTCTCATAAAGAAGAATATCCAGATGAAGTCGCTGGATTTAAGAGAGAAAGAGGGCCAGATTAATAATTTAGCCTCTTCCATCAAGAGTTCATTAGAGACAATCACTAAATCAAAGAAGGCAATTTTAGAGTTAGCCTTAAAAATCGCCAATACTAGGAATGAAATATCTGATTTTAGTGCTAAACAGCAGATATTTATGGCTCGACAGAAGAGGCTGGAAATTGAGAAAGCTAAAGCAAGCGAGGAGAAGGCTATAACCGAAGAGAACTTGAATAATATTACGCAAGAGGTAGGGGGATTGAAGAAAGCCATGGAAGACCTTAATCGTAAAATCGCCGGCATAAAAACAGATTTAGAGCAGGAGGGCTTAGCTCTGGTTAATATCAATTCAGATATTGAAGAGTTACAGATGCAGAAGTTAAGCTTAGAATCTCACAAAGAGTTTCTCCAGAAATTAAAAACCAAATATGTAGATTCAGGCGAATCTATGAATGCGCTTGTGTATCTAGATAAGTACCCAGCGGAAAATGTAAGCGGCTTAGTGATAAAGATTAAAAGCAGGATTAATTTAAGCGATAAAGAAAAGGGCGATTTTGAATCTTTGGGCTTTAAATTATCCGGCGAGGCAAAACCTATTGAATTGGATACACAAATAATCGATGCTCAACTGAATAAGCTGCAGCAGGACATTGCTGCTTTACAAAACGGCAAAGACACCAAAGAAGCACATATCGCAGAACTTAACAAGATAATTTTTTCTTTGCAACAGGACTTACGTAGTAACGAGATTGCTTTAGCCAATAAACAAACCTCTCACTCAACCGTCTTAGAGCAATTTAATAAGATAAAGGAGGAAGAGGAAGTAATACTGATGGAGTTAAAAGATGTGGTGCAAGAAATATCTAATTCAGGAGATAATTTAGCCGCATCCGGCTCTCGTTTATCGGACTTAACTGAAGTGCAGGGCCGGATAGAAGAATTAATCTTAAAAGAAGAAAACAGTATTTCCTTGAATAGCAAATTGCGAGAAGAGCTTTTAGTGCTCATTACCCAAACCAGAACTGAAGTCGACGGCCTGACTAAGAGTCTGGTTTCAGATGAATCCACTGTCAAGATATTAGAAGATACCTATAGACAAGACAAAGAGAGCCTAGAGAATTTTGAAAAACAGCTCAAGGATGTAGAGACTAAGAAAGAGCTCCTTGAGTCAGAAATCAAAGAAGCTCTAAATTATATCACTGAAGCTGCTAACCAGCTCCAAGAGCAAAATAATTTACTAAAAGGCGCAGAAATTAAATACCGCGAGGTTTCAGAGGGCGCTGGCAGCACCTTTAAAAAAATAGAGTCGGATAGATTAGAGCTCGATACAGTAAAAAATAAATTATATGAACTACAGATGCAGGATAAAGACATAGATTACAAATATGAGAGTATCAAGACAAAGTTGTATCAGGCTTACAAAATAGACTTAGAAAGCTGTCAAGATTCTCAAGACCCAATGGATTTGGCGATGCTTGCGCAGCAGATACAAGGATTAAAAGAAAAATTAGATTCATATGGGACGGTAAACCTGGTGGCTATTGAGGAATATGATGAATTAAAGAAACGTTATGATTTCTTAATTCAACAGCAGAATGACCTCTTAACCGCAAAGGATTCTTTGCACGAGGTGATATTGAAGATTAACCGCATAACCAAACAGATGTTCTTAGAGACCTTTGAAAAGGTTCGGGTGGAATTCCGTAACTATTTCAGATTGATGTTTAATGGCGGAGATGCCCAGCTCTTTCTTATTGATGAACAGGACCCCTTAGAGTCAGGCATTGAGATTATTTGTAGACCTCCGGGGAAGAAACTACAAAATGTGCTATTGCTTTCCGGAGGAGAGAAGGCTATGTCTGCAATAGCGCTGATTTTCGCTATATTTAAAGTAAAGCCATCACCGTTTTGTATATTAGATGAGATAGATGCCGCATTAGATGAGGCTAATGTGGATAGATTCTCTAAGATACTGCAGGAGTTCGCCAAGGACTCCCAGTTTATTGTTATTACCCATAACAAAAGGACTATTGTCAATGCTAATGTGATGTATGGGATTACTATGGAAGAATCAGGTATATCTAAGATTGTATCAGTTAAGTTTGCTAAAAGTTCAGCACAAAAGGATGAGAGATTAGATTTAGCTTCTAGCCTAGAGCCGGTTTAGGGCTCGTAACAGGAGGTGTTATTTTTCCCTTTATGTTTTGCTTGATAGAGGGCTTTGTCGCAAGAGCTAATTAGTTCGGAAGGCGACCTGCCATCCTCTGGGAAGCAAGCCAGACCCAGGCTTACCGTTAGTTTTTTGTTGGGAAGAATTTCTTCACGAATAAATTTATGTTTTGCAATATCCATCCTTAGGCGTTCAGCAATCAAAAACGCCTCTTTTTTTTCTGTCTGGGGCAGGACAATGGTAAATTCCTCTCCGCCGTAACGGCAGACATAATCCATTTTTCGAGATTGCTCTTTAAGCGCGACTGATAATTCTTTTAATATAGTATCTCCAGCCTGATGGCCCAATATATCATTATAGATTTTAAAGTCATCAATATCCAGCATAATCAGGCTTAAAGGTGTTTGCGTTGCCTTTGCTTTTTCTAATTCTGTTTGCAGCATATATTGGAAATAGCCATGGTTCCACAGGTCGGTAAGATAATCGCAGTGCCCCCGGGTAACTGTTTTTTCATAAAGCTGCGAGTTCTCTATTGCCAGACCCGCCTGGTTTGCAAGCATGGTCAGCATCCTAATATCATCCTTAGTGATAGGTTCTTTGGTAATAAAGTTATCAGCCAGGATTATCCCGTTTACCTTATCTTTTGCTTTTAAAGGCACGGCAACCAATTCTTCGGTTTTTAAAATTTGCACCACAGGGTCGTTCTGGTAATTTTGAATAGTCTCACGAGTTAAATGTAAAGGCATCCCATCTAATACGCTCAATGCAAGCAGCCCGCCGCTTTGTTCCTTTAAAGGCAGTTTAAGGTGTCTTACCTGTTGATTAAAGCCGGATTCGATTACATTATTAGAGATTTTATAGGCATTAATAAGTTCGTCCAGGTTCATTTTTTCCTGTTCAATCTGTGTCCAGATGCGGTTAGCTTCTTCGCCTGTCTCTGGGCCAATGCCCATCTTACCCTCAATAATATTTTCTTTTTCATTTACCAGAAAGAGTATGGCCCGGTTAAAGCCCAGGCCTATATGCGCAGTTACGCCTGTCAGGATAATATAGAGAATCTCATCCAGCTTTAAGGTGGTGCGCATGGCATTGGAGATTTCGTATAGAATGCCAAGCTCAATCTTTGTGCGCTCCAGTTCGGTTTTAAGTTTAGGGACTTCATCCATAGGCAGAAATATACCATATTTTGGGCCTGATGTCAACTACTGTCTTTTACGTCTATCCAAGGCCCAATCTTTCGAGACTTAAATAGGCCTATTAAACTGGGTAGAATTGTTAAAATGGATTATACAGGCACAAGGTATCCACCTTAGGGGATTAGTCTATTTAAGCGAGGAAGAATTTAAGTTTTTAGGGCTTCTAAGGTTTGATTTTTTAAAAAGGGCGCGCGGATTTTTCCAAGA